>Ga0181524_10001077_pt1 | contig 32110 bp, 25 predicted proteins | sample PEATcosm2014_Bin_34_FD_119761 | JGI IMG/M metagenome (GOLD analysis project Ga0181524, IMG submission 119761) | Peatland microbial communities from MTU Mesocosm Facility, Houghton, MI, USA - PEATcosm2014_Bin05_60_metaG | ecosystem: Environmental > Terrestrial > Soil > Wetlands > Peat | place... | reverse complement strand
AGTTCATCGGCAGCCACAAACTGGAAAGCCGGATGCGGGAGAACCGCCCGTCCGGTTTGGGTGGGGGGCGACGGCGAAAGCCGTTCTCTATCCACATTAACAGCCTGGGCCAACGGCCCAGGAACTGACCCGGCGAGGGCTGCCAGGGCTGAAGGCCCGGTCCATCGAGCGCCGGTGCGCCCTCGACCAAACCCGTCACCGGCGATGCCGACGCATGGGGCGGGCCTTCAGCCCTTGGGCGCTTTTCCGGTCATGGACCTGGGCCGCTGGCCCAGGCTGATATGGACCGCGCCCTTGGCGCTCCAGGCGTTGCCTTGCATTATCTCCCAGCAAGGCAGCGCCTCACGCCTTTCGTGAGCGACTATCGCGCTTCCGAAGAATTTCGTCCTGCGCCCGCTTCATAGGCAGGCTTGGTCAGCCGTTTGGCCGGGTTTCCAATCGGCGGAGCGCGGCGCGGGCGGTGGTCCGGCTCATGATTCCAATCGTAGTGGTCGGCCAACATGGCTGTCGCGGGCAAGCGGGCCAAGATGTTCAAGCTCTTGTGTCGTAAGGGCATCCGGAAACAGGCCCATTCTCGTCAGCCATGAGCCGATAGTCGGGTCGGAGGTAAGGACTGCGAGCGGGATGGAGAGCAGCCATGAGACTGGGACCGGGAGGATCAGGAGTGTCAGTGGGAAGCTGACCCGCCAGGCAGCCGCTGCTCCCAACAGACCTAAGACCGAGGGCAACCAGAATACTCGGGCTGCGGTTGCCCAGGAGACCCGCTCACGGGGATTGCGAGATTGATTCTTCCAAACGACGTGCCTGCCGGACAGGATTTCCACGATGAACCGCGTGTGGAGGTAGAAAATCACCGGCCCGATGAGGAGGTTCAACACCAAATCTGCCACGGTTGAGATTGCCTCGATGAACGCCCGGCGGCTGAGCTTCGGGGACGCTGAGCACGGGCTCGGTGCGCGACGCCGGGAGAAACCGATCAGGCCCAATAGCCGCGGGGTCAGCATCTGGAACCAGAATAGGCCCATGGATGCCCAGCACAGCCACGGATCGGGCGCCGGGGCGGCCCCCAGGCAGCCCTGGACCAAGCCGAGAAGAATCAGCAGCAGCAGCAGCGGGCTGGCCAGATACGCAAAGATGCCATTGGCGAAATAAAGCCGGTGCCCGAAACGGATGCCCGGCGCCAGGATAAACCGGTAGTGCTGGAAGTTGCCCTGGCACCAGCGCCGATCGCGCCGGCCATAAGCCAGGATGTTGGGAGGAAGCTCGTCAAACGAACCACCGCCGTCCACAACCCAGCCCACCTCCCAACCAGCCCGACCGATGAAGGCGGCCTCGACAATATCCTGGCTCATAATCGTCCCGCCCAAGGGCGGCTTGCCCGGCAGGGTCGGGAGCCGGCAGTGCTGTCGGAAAGGGGCCACCCGGATCAGCGCGTTGTGGCCCCAATACACCGAATCGCGGTCGTAAAACCAGAGCATGCCCTTGGCATAGAGCGGCAGGCAGCGGGCAGTGGAATACTGCATGGCCCGGGCGAATGGGGTCACCGACCGGATCGGGATCATCAGCGTCTGCAGGATGCCGACCCTGGGATGTTCCTGGAGCGTGAGGATGAGCTCCTGGATGGACCCTCCGAGCATGACGCTGTCGGCGTCCAGGACCAGCATGAAGTCGTAGCCGTCGCCATGCTTGTCCAAAAAGTTCATGATGTTCCCGGCCTTAAAATTCCTGCGGTCGGCCCGGCGCAGCAGGAAGAGCCGCCCGGCCCCACTTCGGTTGCAGTCGAAGCCGGGCAAGAGCTTCCGGTACATCTCCTCTTCCCGCTCGCGATAGGCGGGCTCCGTGCTGTCACAGAGCAGAAAGAAATCGCAATGCCGGTCCAGACCCTGCCGCTTAACGCTTTCCCAGGTCTGCATCACCCCGGCGTACACCCGCTCGGTGGCCTCATGGTAAATGGGCATGACGATCGCCACGCGGCTCTTCACCCAATCCCCGGTGTCCTCGGCCATTGCCGGTGCACCGCAGCCAGTGTCCCCCTTGCCCCATAGCCAGCCCCCCAACACGTAAAGCAGCAGGTTGAACAGGCCCATCACCAAGACTGTGAGATAGACAGCGCATCCGGCGATTTGCACCGTATCCAGACGCCCGGCGGACCTGTAGGGGCTCAGTGCCAGCCAAGCTGCCGCTGCCAGGACTGCGCTCAGACCTGCCACGAACCACCGCCGCGCCGCCACGATCGAGTCGTATTCCGGCAGCCGCTCTACAATTCGCGGCGCTGCAATCGATCCATCGCTGCTCTTGCCAGGCCGGTCTGGCTTCGCCGGGCGCTTCCGTCCACCCGGAGACCCGAGAGCGCCACGCCCGTTTTGGCAGATGACTTCCACGTGCTCGGCTCCTACTCTGGCAATCTCGGAGGCATCGCAGCCGGTCCGGGGCCTTTCGAGCCACTCAGACGCCAGTTCATGTAGTTGACCGCCTTGACAATGAGTTCGCCTATGGCACTGTTCTCTTCGCGTTTCAGTCGTCCCTCCAGCCGCTCAACATCCCGACGCTCTCCGTGGACGTAAAACACGTAGCTGAACGAGGCCACCGTTCGCAGGTTCTTAGTTCGCATGACAAGGCGCCAAAAGGTGTCGGTCAAGAGGTGTCTGTCCCAGTGCCCCAGCAGCGCGCATACTTGAGAGGGAACCGTGTCATCATCGAGTTGCAGGGATTGGTTCCACTTGGTAAGGATGAGTTCTCGCGCCACCTCATCCTTCGTTTGCTGGAATTCTTGCAGGCATATTCGCCACGTAGCCTGATAGGCGGTCCTGAGTGCCCGCAACTGGACCTCCTCGGATGGCGCCGACCGAAACTTGTCTTTTACCTTTGAGAGCAGTTGAATCGAGGCCTCGGCATCCGCCAGCCCATGATCGCCTCGGATGCAACTCTCGAAATTAGCATAGTCGGCAGGGAGGAGTTTCTGAATCGCAGGCGCACTGCTGTCGTGGTCGGGCCGCGGCCTCTCTCCTGCGCTAGCGACAAACAAGAGCGGAGCGGCAAGGAACAGAATAACTGGGCTGGGCATTTTCATAATTGGCTCTCATGGAATCGACGAAAAACGGAGGTTCCACTCCCCCGCTAAGGCCGCCGTTGTTCGTGCGCCCTTGGGTTTGCCCGCAGATGCCATCGCCTGAGGGCAAATCGGTCCACAGGGCCATCCAGAGGAAATTGCCGATCGCGGTTGCCGGCGCCGCGGCTGTTCGACACTTCTTCAGGCCTACATCGACTCCAAGGACCGCTTCACTAAGCCGACACGGAGATCCACAATGTCCCGGACAGCTTTGTCTAGTTCAGCGTCGGGCGGGTTCTCCTCAAGGCGCAAGATCAGTCTCAACTGGTTATCCCCGGTTCCGTAGGGCAGCAGGTACGCCCGCGTGCGAGGGACTTTGACGTCCCTCTGCCGAAGGTAGATCTCGAGTATGAGGCCACCTTTGTCCAAGGTCCGCACCTCGCCCGTTGCCGAGACCGGGCCTTTGGGATCGACAGGGGGCCGCTCCACCCTTAGGTTCTTGAAGTACCGCAGGGAGTGATGTTCCCAATTCAGGCCGCCCATCAGTTTGGCCCGGCTGCTCAGAATGTTCGTCTTGGAGAGCCCGGCCAGTACGGGAAAACGACCGGCCAACTTGGCGATATCGCCGTAGATACTCGTGATCGCCTGGCCGCACAGGGCATTCACAGCGGCTCGGGCGCTCTGTTCTTCCCGGGTTATGTCACCATCGGGCCCTCCAGCCCCGGCTTTGCCGGAGGCCAGGAAGTGCAGCCAGAAGACCGCGGCGGTAATCGAAATGCCTTTGACATAGGAGTTCATTGCATGCTTTCTCTATTCGCTAATAGCGGGACGATCCGCGCGTTCGAGCTTCACCTGGTAGGTCGGCTCGGGCGGCGGAGGATAGGCCACGACTCCATCTTTGCCCGGAAGAAATCGTCGGTATCCGCCACGACCACCGTGATTGGGCTGACGCGGCGGCGTGACATCTTCGGGTCCCCCCGGGCGCCGCCAACCGGACCGGAATCAGCAACCAACTCCAACTCGTTTTTGTGAGACATTTGCCCTCCTGCAACGATTGTGCCTCTGCCCGTGTGGCGCGGTTTGAGTGATCGGAGGTACATCAGAGATGGCCCTCTTCACCGCCGCTTTTTGATGAGGGGGCTGCTTCAGCGGAATGAACCTCATATCGACCCTGTTTCGCCTCCCGCTCAGTCATCAAGCCAGATTGGCGGCCCGCTGGGCGGCCCGTAGTTGAATGAACCGTCGGGCCGGAGGTGGTCGCTGTGGTCGTACTTCCAGTGGACGATGGCGCTCTCCAACTGGCCTCGCAAGGGCGGCGGAGCGCCTGAAGCCAGCTTCTCGTGGAGCGGTTTCATGTCCGCCAGTTCACCGTGGTGGTACAGGACGCAGCAGATCGCATTGACCGTGCGCAGATCGTCGGACTTGCGCAGCAGCGCCCAAAACTCCTCGCTCATCAGGCCCCTGCCCCCCTCACAGTCAAGGGCGCGTAGGGCATACACCACCTCCCGCCCGCCCTTGGCCAGCGCGATGTTCCACCGGTCGAGAACCAAGTCCTTGGCTGCTGGGTCCTTGGCGCTACGCCATAGGCGCAGGCACAGCCGCCATGCGTTGAAGTACCCCGCGACGGCCTGCCCCCTTTGCTCCTCGGAGGCGTAGGGCCCCTCAACGCCCTCGGCGGCCTTGGCGAGCACCGCCAGGCCGGCGCGCGTGCTCTCGATTCCAGCGCTTCGCGCCGCCGCCCGCCGGTAAGCCTCGAACTGCTCTGGCGCGACCTTTCTGATCGGATCATTGAGCAGCCTCTCGGTGAGGTGCCTGGCATCCTCGAGCCCCGCCGAATCGGGGATGCTGGTGCGGCCCACCCAATTGCTGGTACTCAAAACGTAGAACGGCATGCCGAGGCGCTTTACCTCCTCGGGCGTCAGCGAGTCGGAGATTGGGGGAGACGTGGCCCAGTTCGTCGCGTTCAACACATACACCGGCATGCGAGACCCCGCGGGCCAACCGCCAGCAAAAACGCTTCGTGGCCCGACCGGATCAGGAGTGTTGGATACGCAGTTCCATTTGCTGGTCCCATCCCAGACATAGACGGAACAGCCCGCGGGCAAACGACCGGTGATGAAGGGTCCCTTCCAGGAATTGGTGCCCTTCGCGTCCCAGTTTGCAGCCTGTGAAGGCGCGCCCCCGCCGCCGAGAAGAGCCGCGGCCGCGAGCCAGCATGCAACCGTCGCCACTCTGAAAATTCGCTTTTGCATTTGACGTTTCCTTTCTACGGAATCGCCGGAATTGGAACCTGTATACCGGTCGAGACTCCGTTCGTGACCGTGATGGTCCCGTCGCTGTTTGTCTGATTACCGTACCACACCCATTCCTGGTCCGTCGCCACTGTGGTCAGAATCTGAAGATAGAGATAGGTCGCGTTGTCGTAGGACAGCGGGGGAACGACGGTGAACCCCTTTACCACGGGATTGGTAATGTAAAAGAGGCCCTCCAACACGTTTAGGACGCCATTGCTGTCCTTATACTTAAGCTGCGCCTTGAACAGGGGCGGGGGGGTTGGGGGAGGTCCGACCTGCACCAGGGCAATGGGCGGTACTGGGTGGCAGGTGTTTGTCGTGGCATTAGTGTCCACCGTAGGGTAGGCAACGTCGGGCGTCGCGCCGATGCCAATCATCTGCATACCCTTGGCCGCCACGGCCGCCACGGTGATGCAGTCGCCCTTGATGCCGCTGTCCAAAGCCGCATCGTAGAGAACATTGGACGTCAGCGTCGGGGGCCTTATGCTCCCGCCCGCGCAGATGTTGGTATAGTCATAGCTCACACCGCCCCAGTTTGTCGGGTACGCCCCCGCGCAGTTGGTTACGCCGGTCACGCAGCCTTTGGCGTCGTATTCGGCTATTGTTCGGTTGTTCCAGTTTGTCACGGCCGTGATGCTGGTTTGCCGGTTGACGCAGTACCATGGCTGCGCCGGACCCTAAATCTCCACCCCGGCGCAGCCCCCCGGGCGCCCCCCCGCGGGCGCCACAATGCCCCTGTATATGTTTACGCTCCGCGAGTACCCGATCTTTCAACAATTCTTAGTGCAGGAGAATGAGAAGCACTTTGACCATGTCACAAATCCTGGTAGCGGATGAGTTTAATGCCGAACTGCCCGGCCAGCCGCCGGACGGACGGGCTGACCAGGGCCTCGAATTCATCCCGGGATTCGCCCAGCGAAGGGTGGGAGTAGAGCTCCGAATCGCCGGGGGGCAGGCGGGCGAGCAAGCGGCTGAGGTAGGCCTCGTTGACGCGCCCATTCTGGAGGAGGCCGAAGACAGCGCGGGTATGCCGGAAGGCCCGCCGCCTGAGGACCGGGCGGGCGCGCAGTGCCAGGAGGTGGAAGAGGACCGCGTGGGCCAGGCGGTAAGACAGGCGGCCCGAGGCCAGGCGCAGGTTCAGCCAGAACGGGTCGAAGGTCAGGCGCAGGCGCCCCAGCCCGAGTTGGGCGGCGTCGGTCATGAGGATGCGGAAGATGGTCGGGTGGAGGTGGAGGTGGAGGTGGCCGTTGACGTGGTCCAGGGGCAGGCCCGTGGCCCGAAACCGATCGAATTGGGCGTGGACCTCGGCGCGCAATTGCTCGAACAAGCTGCGCTGGAAAAAGAACCGCAATCCCGCGCGGACAGGGCCGGCGCAGAACTCCTGCCGCGCATTGACCAGGCCGGGGATTCTCTCGCGCGGGAGCGCCGAGCGGCCAAGCAGGAGCGTCAGGTGCAAGCCCACGCCCAGGCGCGGGTTTTCTCTAGCCAGGGCCGCCGCTTCGCGCGCCGCCGGTTCGTTCACCATGAGGCTGGCGCTGGTCAGGATGCCTTCGCGGTGGGCGCGGATGACGGCCTCGTTGACGGCCTCGGAGCGGCCGAAATCGTCGGCGTTGACAATCAGGCGGCGCGGGGCGCGGGGAGAAGTCATAGTCTGGCGAGGCGGCGCCTCAGACCCCCTTGCCGCCGCATCCGGTGCGACGGAAGGGCAAACATTGAAAAATGCAAATTGAAAAATGCAAATTGGACATGTCAAGGAGATCCCGAAGATGGGGGATCGCGCCGCGGCGGGCGCTTTGCCTTCGCCGTCAGGATAGAGCGACCCAAGATATTAGCCAACTCACGACCTTCCCCTTGCAAGGAGGCAATTCGTCTCTCCGAAAGCAAGCCCGAGATAATGATGAAACGCAGCCACCCCAAGGTCTCCTTCAACTCCTTGAGCGCGATTCCAAGCTTGTGGATAAAATCAGCACGGCTCTCCGCGGCGCAGCCTTCGTCGTAGTTCGGCGCCGCAGAGGTGCCGCAACGCACCAACTGTCCAGCCACATGCCGGCCGACACGCGTGTCCGGCAGCCCGTCAACGGCTTTTCCCACCCTGGCTGCAAACTGCCACAGCCGCTCCGACAACTCGTCCGGCTTCATAGTTTTCGTGGAATTTGCAATCCTCAATTTGCAATTGTCAATTTACAATTCAGCAAATCTACCACCTGAGAGCTGCTTACAACCCAGTTACTTGGAAGGCCATTACGGCCGCCACGACTAAGCTGGCGTTCTCTGCGATCGCAGCGACACCCTATCTGATCATAACGAGTTTTGCAGTGCAAGCACTCCAGGGCCAGCCTCAGCCGGGGGCGCCGTTGTCGGAGGCCCTGTCGAGGCCATAATTGGGGGCGGCGCCGGAGAGGCAGCGGCACCAGGCGCCCACGAGGAGGAGGGTTTTGCGGGCTTTGTTGAGGCGGATGGGTTCGGGTCCGAAGACGTTGAACCGCCGGCGCTCGAGCTTGCGCAACAGGCGCCAATAGACCGAGGCCATCAATTCGGCGGCGACCATGGCCCGGCGGTCCGGGGCAGGCAAGGTCTGGCGGGCCAGTTGGTAGAAGTGGCGGGCGCGCCGGGCGACGCCGCCGGCCAAGTCGAGAAACCGCTCGGAGTATTGGCCCCGCAGGATCTCCTCCGGGGCGACGCGGCAGCGGGCCAATTCGTCCAGGGGCAAATAGATGCGCCCGCGCAGGGCGTCGGTCCGGACATCGCGGAGGATGTTGGTCAGTTGGAGGGCCTTGCCGAGGAAGACGGCGTAATCGCGGCAGGCCGGGTCGCGGTAGCCGAAGATTTCGATGCTCAAGAGGCCAACCACCGAGGCAACGCGGTAGCAGTAGAGGTCCAATTCCTCGCAGGTCTGGTAGCGGTCGATGTCGAGGTCCATCTCCACACCGCAGAGCAATTGGTCGAACTGCTCGAAGGGCAGGCGGTATTGGCGGATGACGGGTTGGAGTTCGCGGTTCAGGGCGAAGTGCGGGCTTTCGGTCCCGCAGGCGCGGCGCAGGTCGGCCCGCCAGGCGGCCAGGCGCTGCCGCCGCTCCTCGACCGGAAGGGCTTGGTTGTCGGCGATGTCATCGGCTTGGCGGCAGAAGGCGTAAAGGGCGCACATGCCGTCCCGTTTGGCTTTGGGCAGGAGCACAAAGGCCAGCGCCAGGTTGGAGGCGCTCTTGCGGGTGATCGTCCGGCTCTGTTGCATCGGCTTAAGCCGGCGAATCGCCCGGCGGTTTTTCCTCGCGTATGGGAGGCAAGCCGCCGGTCTGGGCGAGCGTCGGGTTGCGCTGGCGGTGTTCGCGCCGTCGGCGCCGGCGCCGGGTCTCGGCCGGCTTGCCCTCCGCCCCGGCTTCGTCCTGAAGGCCGGCATCCGGGTTCATACCCCATTGGCGTGACTCCTGGCGGTGATGATGGTGGCGGCGATGGCGCCGGCGGGGCTTGCGAATGGCCAGCGCCCAGACCAGGAGCAGGACGACCACCAGGACCAGCGCCCCAATCACTACGAAAACGTCGCGCTCTCCGCCTGGGGGCCAGCTCTTGCCAATGGGGACATCTTCAGAGTCCAATGCAGCGAACACAATCAGGATGCCGTTCATGGTAAAGTCTCGTTGTCTTCCGGCGTGGGCGCTGCTTCGTCGGGCTCGGCTCCGAGGGCAATGTCCAAACGCTGGATGCGGTAGCGGAGGGCGTGGCGGCTGATTTTCAATTGGTCGGCCGTCTTGGCCAGATTGAAACGGTTCTGCTCGAGGATGCCGCCGATGAGGTCCCGTTCGAAGCTGGTCATGATTTCCTCCAGGGACCCGCCCGCGCGGGCGCGGGAGGAGGCGGGATTCTTGTGGAGGCGGGCCTCGAGCTGGAAATCGGGCAAGCTGTCGGCCTGGACTTCGGTCGTGGTTTCAAGGATGAGGGCGCGCTCGATGACGTTGCGCAACTCGCGCACGTTGCCAGGCCAGTGGTGGGAGAGCAGCTTCTGGCGCGCGGCTCGGGAGATGGAACGGCTGTTTTTGTTCATCGAGATGCCGAAGGTCTGGAGGAAATAATCGGCCAACAGGGCGACGTCCTCGCCCCGCTCCCGCAGCGGGGGAAGCCGCAACTGGACCACATTGAGGCGATGGAAGAGGTCCTCGCGGAACTGGTCGGCGCCGATGGCGGCGATAATGTCGCGATTGGTGGCCGCCAGGAGCCGGACATTGACCCGCAATTCCTGGGTGCCCCCCACGCGCGTGAACGAGCCGTCCTCCAGGAACCGGAGCAGCTTGGCCTGCAGCGGGCGGCTCATGTCGGCAATCTCATCCAGGAAAATCGTGCCCCCGTCGGACTCTTCGACCCGGCCGGGCTTCTGCCTGTGGGCGCCGGTGAAGGCGCCTCTTTCGTGGCCGAAGAGTTCGCTCTCCAGGAGGGTCTCGGGAATGGCGGCGCAATTGATGCGCACATAATTGGCTTTGTGGCGGGAGCTGAGGCTGTGCAGGGCCCCCGCCACCAACTCCTTGCCGGTCCCGCTCTCCCCGAGGATCAAGACCCGGGCGTCGGTGGGGGCCACGGTCTGAATGAGCTGGCGCAGTTCGCGCATCTTGGGGCATTCGCCGACAATCTGGTCCAGGCGGTAGGTCTCGCCGGCGCGCGCGCGCAGGCGGGCGTTCTCCTGCAAGAGCCGGTAACGCTCGGCGCAACGGTCGATGGCGTGCAGCAACTCCTCGGGGGCGAAGGGTTTGGCCAGGTAGTCCATGGCTCCCGCCTTGATGGCCTGCACCGCCAGCTTGGAGGTCGCGTATGCCGTAATCATGAGCAGCGGCAACTCCGGCCACTGCGCCCGGGCCCGGGTCAGGAACTCATACCCGCTCACCCCGCCCAGGCGCGCATCGGTGATGACCATGAAGAAGTCCTCGCGCTCGAGCAGGCTCAAGGCCGCCTCCGCCGATTCGACCGCGCGCACCGCATAGCCCTCGTCGGCCAGCATCGTCTGGAGCGACAGGCGCATATTCTTCTCGTCATCAACGACCAGGATCGGCGGCAGGGCGACGCTCATTTGATTTGACTTGCCAGGTTCATCGAAGTCTTGGCCGGGAATATTAAGATGAAGCGGGCGCCTTTTCCAAGCTCTGATTCAACGCGCACCGTGCCTCCATAGAGTTCGACATTGTGCTTGACGGTGGCTAAACCCAGGCCGGTGCCCTTCTCTTTGGTCGTGTAGTAGGCCTCGAAGACCTGCTCGCGCCTGTCGGGCGCAATGCCCGGGCCGTCGTCGCCGAAAGTCACCTCGATGGAATAATCGCTGAGGCACTGGGCGCGGACAAAGACATTGCCGCCCCGGCCGTCGAGGGCTTCGCGGGCGTTTTGCAGCAGGTTGATGAACGTCTCCGAGACATGGCGGCGCAGCATCAGCAGCGGGGGAAAGCTCGGGCCATATTCCCGGTGAACGACGACGGGATAACCGGCCGCCGGGGGAAAGACCTGCTGGATGGCGTGGTCCAGCTCTTCGGTGACGCTCAGTTTCTCGACGCGGCCCTCGCTCAACTGGGCGTAGCCCATGATGTCGGTGATGATGTGGTCGGAGCGCTCGACTTCCTCCTGGATGATTTGAATCTGCCCGGGGCTGACGGGGCGGCCTTGCTTGAGGCCGCGCTGGATGGAATAGGCCGCGTTGTTGATGACGGCCAGCGGGTTCTTGATCTGATGGGCAAACTCGGCGGCCAGCCGCCCGGCGGCGTGCAACTGCCCCTCGCGCAGGGCGGCCTCGCGCGCCTCTTCCTCCGCCTTGCGCTGGCGCTCGATCAACACCTGCACCCCGTAGGCACAGGTCGCCATCAGCACCAGCAGCGTCAAGCGCACCATCAGCGGTTCAGCCTGGCCCTCGAGCACGATGGCCGTCCAGCGGCTTTCCACCCGGGCCGCGTTTTCTAGGTCCTCCGCCGACACCGAGAAGGGGCGCGACCGCCCCGCTGCCACAGCGGGCCGAAGGCGATTTGTGAGGCCAACCGAGGCCGTTCTCTCGGCGGCAGCGCCTGAGAGGGGGGCAGGGGAAACCCCGCCCGGCCCCGGGCGCTGCGTCTTGTGCTGCGCATCCATGGGCTGGCCCTGGGGCCGGCGTTCCTTTTCTGTTTGCCGCCCGCTCAGTTTAATCGCTAACTCTTTCTCCTGCAATAACTTAAAGGCGCGGCGCTCCTTGTCATAGTTCTGGGCCTCCGCCTCGAGGCTGGTGGCAACGTCCGCCAGAATGATCCCGGTCATGACATAACAGACGATGATCGTGAGGTGCAGCGCCAGTTGGGAGGTTGCGCGCGGGACCCCCACCGCGCTACGCACGATCAGCGCCAGGAACAGCCAATACGAGAAGCTTTGATAGCCCGCCGTGAACACGGTCATCGCCGAGAGCAGGATGACATCCAACAGGCCGGAGACGAAGACCGCCCATTGGACCAGGCCCAGGGGCAGCCGCCGCAAGCCCAACAAAATGCCTGCGATGACGATGTTGGCGGGGATGTAGTACCAGAGGAAATAACGGGTCCAATCCTCGACGCTCACGTGCAGCTCGACCATTGCCTCCTTGATCCAGCCGTTAAAAAACGGGAACAAGAGCATCACGATGCCCGCCGCCTTGACAGGCAGGATGATATACCGCTCCATGGTAGTCACCCGCCGCAGCAGTTGCTCGGCCTCGGGCGTCGGGATTTCCAGCAAGGCCACCCCTTGGCGCAGAAGAGGAGGGCAGGCCCGCATCAGGCCGCCCAGGGGGCCTTGCCTCATCCAACGCCGCACGTCTTGATTCATGGTCGAGCTATCCAGGGGCTGCGGGAGCGGCAGGGGTGAGCAATTCCAACGCGCGCGCCGCCACTTTTTCCACAGGCCACAACCGGCCCAGGCCATCGTATCCGCACGAGAGCAGGCCCTCTTCCGGGCCGATAAACTCGACGCCGCGCGACTTGAGCGCCGCCACGTTTTGGCGCGTTGCCGCGTGGAGCCACATCTTGCCGTTCATGGCCGGCGCCACCAGGATGCCGGCGCGCGGATTGAGCGCCAGGGCCACGCAGCTCAGCGCGTCGTCCGCCAAGCCGTGCGCCAGCTTGGCAATCGTGTTGGCCGTCGCCGGGGCAATGAGCAGCAGGTCCGCCTCGTCGGCCAGCTTGATATGCGTCGGCTGCCAGCCTTCGGTCTCGTCAAAGAGGTCTGTCACCACCGGCTGGCGCGAGAGCGTCTTGAATGGAACCGCCGTCACAAAGCGCAGGGCATCTGCGGTCATGATCACCCGCACAACACACCCCTGCTTGGCCAGGCAACTGGCCAGATCGACTGCCTTGTGGGCCGCAATCGAACCCGTCACGCCCAATACCACGTTCTTGTTCATTGATTAGACTCCTGTAATGATGATCACCGAGCGCCTATCCCAATTCGGACGGGGACATCCGGGCGCAGCGCAGTCTTTCCGCCTCGACAATGGCGAGCATCCGCCGCAGGTCCTCGCTGATGCTCGCGCTGAGGATGAGGTAATCAAAGTGTTTCCACCGGGCGATCTCCTGGCGGGCCAGGCTCAACCGCTTTTCAATGACCGCCGGGGCGTCGGTGCCGCGTTTGCGGAGCCGCTCCTGGAGGATGGCCACCGAGGGCGGCGTCAGGAAGACCGACACCAGGGCCTGTCCCAGTTCCGGGTTCTCCCTGGCGCGCTCGACCAGAGTGGCGGCGCCCTGCACGTCCACGTTGAGCAAGACGCTCTTGCCCTGCCGCAGCCGGCCGAACACTTCGGACTTGAGCGTGCCGTAGCTGTTTCCATAGACGGTGGCGTGTTCGAGGAACTCGTCCGCCCGCGCGCGCCGGAGGAAGGCGGCCGCACCCAGGAAATAATAATCCACCCCGTCCCGCTCGCCGGGCCGCGCCGGGCGCGTCGTGCAGGTGATGGCCCGCTCCATCTCCGGCCGGGCGGCCAGCAACTGTTGGCAGAGGGTCGTCTTGCCCCCGCCCGAGGGCGCGGAAATCACCACCAGCAACGGGCTAGCCGCCGGGAGATTGGTTTCGGCCGCCGAGCGCGTCCCCGGTTGCGGTGTCTGGAGGGTCTTCATTCGACATTCTGGGCTTGCTCGCGAAACCGCTCCAACTCCGTCTTGAGGGCCACTACCTCGCGCGAGATGACGCTGTCGTTGGCCTTGGCGCCGAGGGTGTTGACCTCTCGATTCATCTCCTGGGCCAGGAAGTCCAACATGCGTCCGACCGGCTCTGCGGATTTCCGGCAGTCCTCGAACTGCTGAAAATGGCTCCCGAGCCGGGTCAGTTCCTCGGAGATGTCGCAACGGTCGGCAAAATAGACCACCTCCTTGAGGAGGCGCTCATCGTCCAGGGCGGGCGCAGCGAACCCGGCGCCGCGGATGCGCTCGGCCAAATGCGCGCGGTAGCGCCTGGCCACGCTGGGGGCATGTTTCCCGATGCGGGCTGCGGACTTGCGCATGAGGGCGATGCGCCGGGCCAGGTCCTGCCCGAGGACGGCCCCCTCCCGCTTGCGCATCCTGAGCATCTGTGCCACAGCCTTCTTGAGGGCCTTCTCCACCGCCGGCCAGAAATTCTCTTCGGTCGCAAGTTGTTCGTCGGTTTGGAAAACCCCGGGCGCCTGGACGAGGTGGTCCAGGCGGACCGGCCCGGGCAGGCCGAGGCGCTTGGAGAGCCGGGTCAATTCCCGCGCGTAGGCCCGGGCCAGCGGCACATTGAGGTGCATCCGCGCCGAGAGCGTGCCCGTCCCGGCGTGGAGGCAAACCCGCGCCGTGAGCCGCCCGCGCGCGATGCAGTTGTTGATAAGGCCGCGGATTTGCGCCTCGAGCAACTCCATCTCGCGCGGCACATTCACGGAGATCTCCGTCTGCTTCCGGTTCACCGAACTCAATTCCACAGTGACCTTGAAGCCATTCCGGGAGCATTCCCCGCGCCCATACCCGGTCATCGATTTCATCTGCAACCGAGTATGCGAAAAAAACGCCCTTTCAGGCGAACAAAATCTCGCCCCTCTCCCGCTGCCGGACGCTCAAGGCAGCTGAAAGACGTCCAAACTCCAGCCGATCAGTTGTCTTTGAGCTTGCCCAGCTCGCGTAACAGCTTGAAGGGCACACGCACGACGGAGTGCGCCTGGTTGTCCAGGCGCAGTTGGAATTCGAGGCTGGTGCCTCGGGGGTCGAGCTTGGCCATTTTGTCTTTCGCGGCCTCCGGGATGGCCGGATTGACCGCGAACGCCTGCCTGATGAAGCCCAACAAATTCATATATCCGGCCAGGCAAGTCCCCCTCTCGAGTTTCAAGGCCTCTTTCCGGTTGGGTTGGCCGTTGGCCGGTTCGAGCAGTTCTTTCATGCGGTCCGGTGTGGCCGCCAGCAATCGGTCGTCTTTAATGGCATAGTCGACCTCCATTTTCCCATCGGGCCAAAGGGCCTGAAGCTGCTCCTTCTGGCCGGGCATCTTCAACCATGGGCTGTCCAGATTGATCGTCAGCAGGAGCTGATCAACTTGCACGCCATTGACGGAGTCATGCTTCTCCGCGAAGCTGGCGGCGGCATACATCTTGTCCTTGCCGACGAATGCCTGGAAGCCGTTGGTCAGGAAGCGTTTGGTCTGAGCGTAGGTCTCGGCCGCGCTGGCGGCCGGAAACCGATAAGCCAAGGCAAAGGAGAATTTGTCTTTCATGTCCAGCGAGCCGGCAGCGGCCACGGGCAGCATTTTCGCCATCAAGTCGTCGAGGTCTTTGAGCTGCGCGCTATTGGCATCCACGTTCTGCACTTGCAACCCCAGCCGCACCATCTTCTGCAGCAGCTTCAGCAGCCAGGGCTCCTTGCCGACGTAAGCCGCCCCCGAGATAAGGCGGTCCGGCTCGACCCAATTCAAGTCCTGCGCCGTGAGCTGCCCGGCCGGGGCTTGCAGCCAACCAGCCAGGTCAGTCCCGGGCTTGGCCGTCACGGAAGTCTCCAACGTCAGGGCATCGGGGGAGAGGTCCAGCTCGAGAGTGTACCCCTGCAACCCCGCAATGAAGGTATCGATGATCTCAAAGTAAGCGCCGACAATGCTTTCTATGGCGGCCTTGTTGGGACTGCTCTCCCCCGCGGCATTCTGCGCCATCATCGTCATCGCCGCCTTGGCGGAGGCCAGCCCGGCGACCGCCATTGCCCGAATCGGCTCGCTCATGTTCAGCTTCAGCTCCACCACCCGCCTCGGCGCCGTCACGGCTTCGGCCTTCCATCCGTCCAAGGCGGACTTTTCGGCTTCCGACAGCGAACCGGCCTCGCGGAACACGATCAGGCCCAGGCCGTTGCTCAGTTGGCTCCATTCGCGGCCTTGGGCCCGAAGCAGGCCCTCGGAACTTAGGTTCTCCTTGAACTGTGTGACGTCCTTCACTGGCGCTTTGATGGCCGCCAAGGGCGGCTGGCCGCCGCCTCCGAACCAAACGGCGATTTCCCACGGACGTTCGGTGTCCAGGCCGGTGAAGTTGGTAATCCCTATGCTCTTGCTGAATTCCAGGCCGTGATTCACGGCCTCGTTGGGGGCGAGGTTGACCATCAACCGGCTGAGGGCGTTCGTGAAGTCCGCAAAGCTGCGCAGTTTCAGGGTGGCCAACGGTTGGTCGGCAGCCGAGGCCGCCGATGTCCCCAGGATAACCGCCCACACAAAGACATTCTTCGTAATTTTCATAGTATCGCAAAAGCTGTTGAACCGCATTCCAAGGTTTTCGATCATCTGCCGTGCCGCCGCCCATCATGCCCGACGGGACGGGCTGTTGGCTACTACAATCGCGCGCCAACTGCAACCGGTCGCTGACGGCGGGCGGGCCGGGCCTCGGCTCAGGTCTTGCCGGCCTTGGTCTTTTCCTTGACGCTATGCGGGAGTTTTGAAAGTATGGAAACAGTTTCCGAAATACGATTCAGGCCGCCGCCGTGCCGATAAGATGAATTTCACCGTCCAACATGCGCCGATCCGGCAGAATATGACACATAGCAAACGCTACATGATCCTGGTCGCGCTGACCGTGGCGCTGGGGGGGTTCGTCTGGGGGTTTGACGCCACGGTGATCTCCGGCGCCGTGCCGTTCATCCAGAAGTACTTCCAGCTTACAGGCGAGCGGGGCGACTTCCTCCTGGGCCTGGCGGTGAGCTGCCTTGGCTGGGGGGTGCTGGGGGGCACGGCGATGGCGGGCTTTTTTAGCGACCGGTTCGGACGCAAGACGGTCTTGATAGCCACGGCAGTGATGTTCACGGTCTCGGCATTGCTCTCGGCGTTGACCACCGTTTTCCGGCTGTTCGTTTTCGCCCGGATCGTAGGCGGCGTTGCCGTAGGGGGCGCTATCCTGATCGCGCCGGTGTACATTGCGGAAATCTCGCCGCCCAAGCTGCGGGGGAGCCTGGTGTCGCTGAACCAGTTGATGATCGTGCTGGGCATCTCCGCCTCGTTCTTCTCGAACTACTTCCTCCTCGGCGTCGGAGAGAATAACTGGCGCTGGATGCTGGGCATGGATGCCGTGCCGGCGATTCTGTACTTCTTCCTCCTTTTCGCGGTGCCCGAGAGTCCGCGCTGGCTCTTCAGCCGGGGCGAGCAGGAGAAGGCCAAAGAGACCCTGACCAAGACGTGCGGCGCCGAGCAGGCCGAGGAGGAGATGCGGAACATCGCCCAGAGCTTCGATGTGAAGGCCCCGAAGGTCCGGGTGAGCGGCCTGTTCAGCCGGGGGATGAGCTTTGTCATGTTCATCGGCCTGGCCATCGCCTTTTTCCAGCAGATCACCGGGATCAACGCGATCTTTTACTATTTGCCGACGATTTTCGTGCAGGCGGGCGGCGGCACCAACGCCGCGTTCAGACAGGCGGTGTTGGTGGGGCTGGTCAATCTGGGCATGACCTTCGTGGCGATCCGCTTTGTCGACCGCCTGGGCCGCAAGCCGCTCCTGCTCATCGGGGCGGCGGGGATGGCACTTTCCCTGTTGACCTGCAGTTGGGCGTTCCATCATTCCAGTTTTCAGCTAACGGAGAAATCCTATCGGGTGCTCCAGGAAAACAAGGCGCCGGCCGACCTGATCGCGGACCTGCAGAAGACGGGCAAAGAGGCCTTCGCCACCGACAAGCAATTCCTGGCGAGTCTGGAGAAAGCTCTTGGCGCCGAACGAATCAAGCCGTATCGAGATGCTCTGACGGTGGCGGGGCTGAACATCCGAGCCACCCTGGTGCTGGCAGCGATCATCGGGTTTGTGGCTTCGTTCGCCATCTCGCTCGGACCGGTCATGTGGGTGCTGTTGTCCGAGATCTTCCCCAATCAATACCGGGGCATGGCGATGTCCACGGTCGGGTTCTGGAACTCGGCGGTGAGCGCGAGCGTCACCTTCATCTTCCCTTGGGAGCTGTCGCATTTTGGACCGGCGGGCACGTTCCTGGGCTACGGTCTCATGGCGGTGGCAACACTGGTGTTTGTCGTTGCCTTCATCCCGGAAACCAAGGGCAAGGCGCTCGAGGAATTGGAGGGGCTTCTCCTGCGACACTGAACAACCTGCTCATAAACTATGAATACCTGTTGCACTTTTACACGGCCTGCCGCATGGGCCGCGGCACTCAGCGTCCTCACCGGGCTCGGCTCCACGGCCCCTGGTTGGGGAGCCCCAAAACCGCAGGCGGGCCGTGTCGCCAAAGTGGAGGTCCGCAAGACAGGGGACGCCTATCAACTGTTTGTCGACAACCAGCCCTTCTACATCAAGGGCGCCGGGCTCGAGTTTGGGAGCCAGGAGAAACTGATGGAGCATGGCGGCAATTCGTTTCGCACCTGGAGGACCGAGAATGGCCAGGCCAGTGGCAAGGCCGTGCTGGACCGCGCGCTCAAGAACGGCCTCTACGTGACGATGGGCTTGGAGATCGCGCGGGAGCGGCATGGTTTTGACTACAACGACCCGGTCGCCGTAGCCCGGCAGTTGGCCGAGGTGAAGAAAGAGGTGTTGAAGTACAAGGATCACCCGGCCATGCTCCTCTGGGGCATTGGCAATGAACTCAACCTCAACGCCAGGAATCCCAAGGTCTGGGATGCCGTCAACGAAATCTCCAAGATGATCCACCGGCTCGATCCCAACCATCCCACCATGACCATGCTCGCGGGGATTGGCCCGGACCTGGTCCGCCAGATCAAGCAGCGGGCCGGCGATCTGGACCTCATTGGGGTCCAGATGTACGCCGACATCATCAACCTGCCCCGCTATTTGCGGGAGAGCGGTTGGACCGGCCCGTATGTCGTCACCGAGTGGGGAGCCACTGGGCACTGGGAAGTCGGCAAAACCGCGTGGGGGGCCCCAATCGAGAACGACAGCACCACCAAGGCCGACCTCTACCTGAAGCGGTTTGAGGCGGTGATCAAGCCCGATAAGAAACAATGCCTCGGGTCGTACGTGTTTCTCTGGGGGCAAAAGCAGGAGCGAACGCCCACCTGGTACGGGGTCTTCCTCGAGTCGGGTGAAGAGACGGCGGCGGTGGATGTGATGCACTACATCTGGAATGGCGCCTGGCCGGCCCACCGCAGCCCCCGCCTCGAAGGGGTCTGGCTGGACGGCAAGACCGCGCAGCAAAACGTGCGGCTCAAACCCGGGCAGGCCTATCCCGTCAGGGTGGCGGCCCGCGGCCAGGACAACGATTCGCTCGCCTATTCGTGGGAAGTCATGGAGGAGAGCACTGATTTGAAAACGGGCGGCGATCTGGAAAACAAGCCCAAGACGCTCAGGGGACTTATTGAAGACCCCAGGAAGAGCCAGAGCACTCTGAAAGCGCCAGCCCAGCCGGGAGCCTATCGGCTGTTCATTTATGCGCTCGACGGCCGCGGCCATGCGGCTCATGCGAACATCCCCTTCTACGTGGACAAGCCATAGCAGCACTCGAGACCCGAAAACCCAGGCCAATAACACTTCGGAACGCGGACGTCTGGCCCATGAAGAAGGCACTTTGTCTCGGAAGGAACCCGGTCCGTGTATCCACGCAACCCGTCGGAGGCCGGTGGATCGAGATGGACGGCGAGGCTTGCTACCGGATCGCCAATTACGACCGGATGCGGCCGTTTTTCATGAGCGTGGTCAGCGGCTCGGACCACTGGATGTTCATCTCGAGCACGGGGGGCTTGACGGCAGGCCGCCGGAACCCGGACCTGGCGTTGTTCCCCTACTCCACCGAGGACAAGGTCCACGACTCGGCGGAGATCACCGGCAGCAAGACCATCCTGATCGTCTCTCGAGGCGGAGAATCCTGGCTTTGGGAACCGCTCTCGGAGCGCTGCCGCGGCGTCTATCGCATCCGGCGCAACCTCTATAAGAACATCCGGGGCAACAAGCTGTTCTTCGAGGAAGCCAACGAAGACCTGCAACTGACCTTTCGCTATAGCTGGTCCAATAGTGATCGATTCGGGTTCGTCCGCCGGGCGTGGCTGACGAACGACGGAACAGGAGCCGCCAAGGTGCGCGTGCTGGATGGCGTGCAGAACCTGATGCCTTGCGGCGCCGGAAGCCAGTTCCAGATCGACAAGAGCACGCTGCTCGATGCCTATAAGCGCAGCGAGCTCCTTCAAGATGCCGGGCTGGCGCTGTTCAGGCTCAGCTCGATTCCCATCGACCGTCCGGAGCCGGCGGAGTCCCTGCGGACCACGACGGTCTGGTCGAGCGGGTTGGCCCCTGAGCTCACGTTGCTGTCCTCGGTTCAGTTGGACCATTTCCGGCAAGGGAGGCGGCTCCGGCCCGAAACCGACGTGCGGGGGGAGCGAGGGTCGTATTTCCTCCAGGCCGAATCGAGCCTGCGGGGCGGAGAAAGGCTCGATTGGATGCTGGTGGCCGAGGTGGACCAAGGACCTGCGGAGGTCGCCGAACTGCGGCAACTCCTGCACAAGCCGAAACGCCTCAAGGCGCTGGTGCTCGCCGATGTCGAGCGGGGGACTTTGGAGCTCGAACGCATCATTGCCAGCGCGGACGGATTGCAGCAGAGCGCGCAGCCGCTGGGCGACGCGCGCCACGGCAATAACGTGCTCTTCAATGTGATGCGCGGCGGCATTTTCGCTGAAGGTTACGCCATCGACCCCACCGGCCTGGTCTCCTTCCTGCGCCAGGCAAACCGGGAGGTTGCTGAACGCAATGCCGCCTTCTTTCGGCAGTTGAAGCCAGGCACTCACTACTCGAGGCTGTTGGCCTTGGCCGCCCAGGTTGGCGACTCGCAACTCGAGCGCCTTTGCCGCCAGTACCTGCCGCTGACGTTCAGCCGCCGGCACGGCGACCCTAGCCGCCCCTGGAACCGTTTCTCGATCTCGCTGCGAAACCCGGACGGAACGCGCGTGCTGAGCTACGAAGGAAACTGGCGCGACATCTTCCAGAATTGGGAGGCCCTGGCTCTCTCCTATCCTGATTATGTTTCGGGGATGGTCTGCCGGTTCGCGAGCGCTTCCACAGCGGATGGCTACAATCCCTATCGCATCACCTGGGAGGGCATTGACTGGGAGGCGCCCGATCCGCACGACCCGTGGGCGCACATTGGCTACTGGGGCGATCACCAACTCATCTACCTGCTCAAACTACTGGAGATTCTGCACCGTCACGACCCCGCCGCGCTGCAAGGACTTCTCAAACGCGAGATTTTCGCATACGCCAATGTTCCATACCGGATCGCCGGCTACGATGACCTGCTGAGCGATCCCAAGGAGACGGTGTCCTTCGATGCTCGAGCCGAGGAGTTGGTGCGCGAGCGGGTGCGGGCCAAGGGAGCCGATGGCAAGCTTGTCTGGGACGAACGAGGCCAGGTTCGCCTGGTGAACCTGACGGAGAAGTTGCTGGTATCGGTCTTGGCCAAGCTGTCGAATTTCATTCCCGACGCCGGGATTTGGATGAACACGCAGCGCCCCGAGTGGAACGACGCCAACAATGCCCTGGTGGGCAGCGGCGTTTCGATGGTCACGCTCTGTTACCTGCGCCGCTTCCTCGGATTCTGCATCCAGGTGTTCGCCCCGTTGGAAAGAGAGGGCGTCAGTTTGTCCGTCGAGGTGGCGGGGTGCCTCGGGAAAGTGGCCCAGACCCTCGAGGCCTACCGGCCCCTGCTGGCCAAACGCATCGACGACCGCGATCGGAAGCGGGTGCTGGACAAGCTGGGGCGGGCGGGGAGCCAATACCGGCAGCGTCTTTACGCGCGAGGGCTTTCTGGAAAGCGCCAAGTCGTGAAGGGGGCGCGGCTGCTGAGATTCTTCAATACTGCCCTCGATTGGGCGGACCATGCCATCGACGCGAACCGCCGCCCGGACGGGCTTTATCATGCCTACAACCTCATCAGCCTGGACCGGCGCGGCGAAATCCCGATCCGGCGTCTCTACGAAATGCTCGAGGGGCAGGTGGCAGTCCTCAGCTCGGGCCGCTTGAGCGCTGCGCAATCCCTCGAGGTGCTGCTGGCGCTGAGGAAGAGCGTGATCTACCGGGCCGACCAGCACAGCTACCTGCTCTATCCGAATCGGGACCTGCCACGGTTCACGGAGAGGAACAACATTCCGGCCAAGGACGTGCGGCGGTCCGGCCTGCTAAGCAAGCTGGTCGAGGACGGGGATCGGTCGCTCGTGGAATGTGACGTGGAAAAGAACTGCCACTTCAACGGCTCGCTGATGAATGGCCGGGACGTGGGGCGATGCCTGGAACAACTGGCGGGCCGCGGCTACTCCAGGCTGGTCCAACGCGACTCCGCCCTGGTGCTGGGCATCTTCGAACACCTCTTCGATCACCAGTCGTTCACCGGCCGCTCAGGCACCTTCTTCGCCTATGAAGGACTGGGGAGCATCTACTGGCACATGGTGTCCAAGCTGTTGCTTGCCGCGCAGGAGACCTTCTTCCGGGCGGCGAAAGCCGGCGCGCCGGCCGCCCTCCTGCGGAGGCTGGCTCAGTGCTACTACGACATTCGGGCGGGGATTGGCGATCGGAAGCCCCCGGAAGTCTATGGCGCATTTCCGATGGACCCGTACTCGCACACGCCCGCGCACACGGGCGCGCGCCAGCCTGGCCTGACCGGGCAGGTCAAGGAGGACATCCTTTGCCGAATGGGCGAGCTGGGGACCTTCGTGCGGGAAGGAAAGATCACTTTTGAGCCACTGCTCCTCCGGCCCGGGGAATTCCTGGCTAAGGCCGCAAGCTTCCATTACTTCGACCTTGCCGGCGTGCGGCACACCCTGCGGCTGCGCCCCCGGTCCCTGGCCTTTACCTACTGCCAGGTTCCGGTCGTCTATCAGCTTGACCGCGACAAAGGGCTGACCCTGAGTTATGCCGACGGCAGCCAGGAGCGGGTGGCGGAGCCTGGTCTGGACGCCGCCACCAGCCGCTCCATCTTCGAACGGGCAGGCAAGGTCAGCCGCATTACTCTTTCTTTGATCGGCTAGAAGCCTCGAACGAACAACCGGACATAAGAGGCCATCCGGAGCGGCGGCGGCCGCCATGGGGGAAACCCCAGGTCGCGGCCAGCCCGAGAAGGGCCGCAAAACCGAGCAACACCGGGCATTCAAGAGTCAGAACCTCGTGGGACTTGCCGAAGTAAAGGACACTTTGCAGGCCGTGCATCGCCCAATAGCTCGGGGTCAGCATTGCGATCGTCTTGAAGGTTTCCGGCACGAGTTCGATTGGCCACCAGCAACCGCCCAGCGCGGAGAGCACCATCGACCCGAAGATGGACACCAGGATCACCTGCTTCTCCGTGTTGCAAACGAGGCCGCCCAGAATGCTGAGGCAACCTGCAAACGCCGCCAGGCACAACACCACCGGCAACAGAAACAGCGGGTGATCGCCCAGCGGAAGCCGGAAGAGAGCGGCGCCGCAGACCAGAAGCAGAGCGGCCTGAGCGCAAGCCAGGGCAATACGCGAGAGGCCCTTGCCGGCGTAGGCCGCATACGGGCACACGGGGGTGGCGAGGAGCCGCCGCAATTGTCCCCCGAGCCGATCGTTGACCAGAGAGGCTCCTCCGTAAGTGAGAACCATCTGGATCACGAACATGACCAGCATTCCCGGCAAGCTCTGGCTGAAGCCCGTGGGCGGCGGCCGCAAGGTGCGATGGCTCCGCCGTGTTACAGTCAGAAGCTGGGGACGGGCCAGGGCCTCTTTGAGCGCGGCCTTGGAGGCATCGTCCCACGGGCGATGACTCACATCGGCCATTGCCAGCCCTTTGGTGAAGCGCACGATGGCATGGAGCAGACGGGATTGCACCTCCATGATTTTCTCCGGCGTGCCGTTGCCTTTCACCAACGGAACTTTGATCGACCGGCCGTTCAGGATAGCCTCGCCGAAGCCGCGCGGGATCACCACGCCGTACGGCCATTGGGTCTTTAGCGCCTGCTGGGCCTGGGCGTCTTTGAGTTCGATGGAATAACCTTCCTCCCGGAGTTGGCCGATGAACAACGCCGACAATTCGTGACGGTCCAGATCGATGACCGGAATCCAGGTGGCCTGCCGGCCGCCGCCACCCAAGGAGCTGCCAAAAACGTAGGTCATGGCCAGTGGCATGACCAACAGCCACAGCACGGCCACACGGTCTTTGAGGATCCGCTTCCAATCGCAGATGGCTATGCTCAGGACCTTCATTTTCGGCGTCCGTTAGACAATTGCCGGCCGAACAGAACGAACGCCAGCAGGCTTCCCAGGACGCCCACCGCGACCAATCCCGCGAGCGGCCCGGCCAGTTCGACCCAAGGTTTGGAGGGAGCGATTCCCCGGAAGGCGAGCACCGCCCAGCGGTTGGGAGTGTACCGGCCAAGCACCTGGAGAAAGCCGGGCAGATTCTCATAGGGAAACATGCCCCCTCCCAACATGGCAAAGGTAATCAGCACCATTGGAGAGAACACACTGGCCTGTTCCCGAGTGCGGACGCAAGCGAAGATAACCGCCAGCAGCCCGGTCATCGACAAAGCCCATGAGGCCATGACCAGGGCCAACCAGGCCGGGTTTCCCCACCTGACTCCGAACATCAAGGCGCTCGCAACCAGGAGCAGGACCAGGGCAAGACTGCACAGCACCCAACAGCGCAGCATCTTGGACAGAATGTACTGGGCCTTGGTGACCGGGCAGGCCAGGAGGCGTGGCAGGACCCTGGTCTGCCTTTCCTGCAATACCTCCTGAAACGGGCCCTGGCCAATCATCAGGACCCAAAAGTACATCGCCCCGGGCAGAAGAATAAGCAGGAAATCACTCATGGCGGCTGAACGGCAGCGGGAGGATTGGCGGAGGCTGGCAGGAAATCCGCCGCCGGCACAGTCTCGAATTGCACCAGCGGAGGGAACAGGTAGGTGCGGAGGCCGCGCAGCTTACGGACGGACTCTGAGGCGACCCCGCTCACGGCGGCATCGGCTGGAAAATCGCCGCTGCGGATCATTTCCCGAACGTCTCTTAGCGGCTCACCCAGAATCTCAGCCGCTCCTGACAGTCCCAAAGCCAACAGCGAAGCGCCCTCCCGCACGACCTTCGGCAGGACTTGCTCCGCAGGGTTTTCGTAAAGATCGATGGAATTAGTCTGGCCGGCCAGCAAACCCTTCGTCAGGTCCCGGGGCATCACGAGGAGGGCCGAAGCTTTGCCCTGCTCGACCAAGCGCAAACCTTCATCCCTGCTCCCAACAAAATGCAGGCGCAGGCGATTGGCCGCGCCGCCTTGATCCGGCAGCGACCGCAGCATGCCGGTCAGCAGGTCTTTGTCCTCGTCCAGGATGGCCACGTGGATAACAGGCATCGGGCCGGAGCCGCCTTGGCCGCCGAAGACCGAGGCGATGAGGACGCACAAGACCAACGGGCCTGCGGCCAGCAGGAGCATCGACCAGGGCCGTTTCCAGTCGCGCCTCAGATCGTTGAGCAGGAGCGAGAGGACAATTCTCAATCGCGCAACCCCCTGCCCGTCAGCTTGAGGAAGACGCTCTCGAGCGTGGGCTTTTGGACCGACAAGTCAGCCAGGTCAATGCCGTCCTTGCCAAGCCGGTCGACCAGTGAGGCCAGTCCGTAGTGCTCACCCGTCAGGTGCAGGGTCGCCAAGTGGTCGGTCAAGCTCAGGATGGATACCGGCTGATGTTCCAGGCTCTGGCGCAGTTGCTGGGTGGTGAAGCCGCCGCGTAGCGTGACCACGTCCCGATCACCCGCCACCTTGGCAAGCTCGCGCACCGAGCCGGTTTGGAGGACCCTCCCGTGGTCCATGATAGCAATCCGATCGCACAACTGCTCGGCTTCTTCCAGGTGGTGCGTCGTGAAGATGATCGTGGTGCCGTGGCGGGCAATGTCACGGATGATCTCCAGAATGGCGTTCCGGGCCTGCGGATCGATGCCCACTGTGGGTTCATCCAACAGCAGCGCCTTCGGCCGGTGTACCAGGCCGATGGCCAGGTTCAGCCGGCGCTTCATCCCGCCGGAATAGCGGGAAACCGGTTCCCGCGCCCGGCCAGCCAAGCCCACCTGCCGGAGGACGTCCTGGACACTCTGCTTGAGTTCGGACCGGGGGACATCATACAAGCCGCCCCAAAAAAGCAGGTTCTCCGGCGCCGTGAACTCCTCGTAGAGGGCCACCTCCTGCGGGACCAAACCCAGCAAGCATTTGGCGCGGCGGGGTGACTCCCAGAGGTCGTAGTCCCCAATAGTCACGGTCCCCTCGTCAGGCCGGAGGAGGCCCGAGACCATCGAAATGGTGGTGGTCTTGCCGGCCCCGTTGGGGCCGAGGAGGCCGAACACCTCGCCTTGTGGGACATCGAACGAGACGCGATCCACCGCCCGCAGGCCGCCGAAGCTCTTAGACAAACCGTCCACCGAGATCACAGGTTGCCTTTCGCTTGGCTGGGAATCATGGCGGAGCAGCGTTTTGCCTACAGTAAAGCGCCCTCGCCGCACAAGTCACGCACAATTTGACCCGCGCGGTTCAAAAGCAGGGCTGCATCAAGCTGGCCCGCCGGCTGAATCCTGTCCCGGAGGGACACCCGACAATGTACGGGTGATCTTCCTAAACCGGGGAACCTCACTGCGTTGGGAACAATCTGTAGAAACCCGCCGCACCGAGGGTAGTGTTGGTAAGGACGTTCCTGCCGCCAATGATGACTGGCGTTCCGGGCACGGTCTGCCAGACAGGGGAAGGCAAGCCGTCCAACGTATCCTGCGGCGAAAGGTCCTCCAGGAATTGCAGCACGGAGTTCGTCGCGCCGGCCGGCCAGGACAAAACAGAGGTCACCAGGGGAATGGGATTGGTGACCACCGCGGGTGGGATGTTGGTGCTGGGGAAAATGTCCACGATATTGGTGGACCCGACCGAAGCGATCGCCAGCGACAGTTGGGGAGCAGGGGCGAGGGCGTAGGCGGACGCCCCCACGGTGACGATCTCGCCGTTTACCGTCAGATCGCTATCGCCGCGCGCTCCGTCCTGAAAATGGAGGACGATCTGGTCCGGCAACAATTCCGCCCCGGTCTCCCCATCGAAGAGGAATTGATACCAGTGAGGCGTCGCGTTGTCCGGCGTCGGGCCAAAATTGAAATAAGTCGTCGCCGCGTATGAGAAACCTGGGTCGGCGTCGAGGTGCAGGAAATTGGTCAGGGTCACGCCGCCGCCGGCCGGAAGATTCGTCATGCTGAAGCTCAGGAAGCCGATGGGGAAAACGTAGCCTGCCGGCAAGCTCGCAAAATCCGGCGGCCCTGTCGGCGTGACGTTCTCCATGACAATGCCGGGCGGGGCGGACAGGGTCACCCAGAGGCCGGCGAGGCTAGGCAACGAGGCGACGTTGCTCTCCTCCCAGTCCGGGATGCCATCCCCGTTGCCGTCGCCGGTTGGGGGGCCTCCCTTGGGCCTGCCCTTGCCCGGGCTGCTGGGCAGGCCGGGGACATTCATCTCGATGCCCGGACAGATCCCCTTGATGCCTGGCAGGCAGGACTGTATCAAGGCAGCCGGGGAGAACTCCGTGGTGCTGCCTGTCGGGTCGGTCGCCGTGGCGGTCAGGAACTGGCCAGTCAGATCGCTGGGGCTGGGCAGTGTGACCTGGATCGCGCCGTTGCCCAGCGAGCCAACATTGATGGCCGCAGAGCCGACAAAGGTCTGACCTTCGCCGTAACCGCTGAGATTGGCGGCGTCGTTGGAGAAGAATTCCAACAGATAGGTTCCGCCCTCACCAAGGGCGGTGTCAACAATCCCCGTAATCTGGAGTTGGCCGTTGGCCCAGAGGGGCGGCGGCCTCCTGAAGAGCATCCGGACTGGTTGGACCCCCTGGCCCGTGAGGTAGGGCTTGCCAGCGGCGGTAAACGCAATCCCCAGCCCCGCACTGGCGCTAATGCTGTTTTGGCTGATCGTCACCGCGCCCGCCTGGGCCGCACCCCCGGGCACATAAACCCCAGCTCCACCATTGTAAGCGAGCCTGCCACACCCGATAATGGTATTGAGAGATAGGACTGTCCCGGGACAGGAACTCGACACCTCTACCCCATACTGGTCGCAGGCGGAAATAGAGTTGCCCAGGACGCGGGTGAAGGGCGACTGCTGCAACTGAATGCCGGCCGCGCCAATGTTGGCAATCGTATTCCGCGCAATCTGCGGCGATTGGGCCAGGACCGCGTAAATGCCGACTCCCGCCGGGATGGCGGTTTTGCCGTCAGGCAAGACCCCAATCCAGTTTCCCAGTAGCGAGTTCGAGGTGCCGCCGTCGCTAATCCCCACTGCCGTCAGGCCGATGATGTTGCCCGCGCCAGCGCTGCCGCCCACCAGGTTTTGCTGGCCCCCGGCCAAAACCCCCGCGCTCTGCGTTTGGGAGGTCCCGGTGTACGCCGGACCCCACCCGATTTGGTTGCCGGCCACCACATTGCCCGAGGCAGAAGCCCCGGAGATCCCGACGCCCACCAAGTTCCCGGCGATGAGGTTGCCAGCGCCGGTCGTGCTGCCGCCGACGCGGTTCCCCAAGCCGTCAATGATCCAAACGCCAATATACTGGCCGCTGCCCTGAGCCTCACCGTAAGGCTTGCCATTCAGCGGGATGGACGGCGTGTGGCTGGCAGAGGCGTCCAGCCCGATGATGTTGCCCTCGACGACGTTGCCATTGGCGGCCCCTCCCAGCAGCACCAGCCCAGGCGCCCCGGCCCAGCTCACGGTCAAGGCGCCGCTTGAAGGCAGGTCGCCGCCCGTGGAGAGATGGTTGGGGCCACCCGAGATGACATTTCCCGCAAGGGGACCAGTCCCTCCGATCAGGTTGCCCGGCGATCTGACGCACACCTGGGCGCCGCCGCCGCCGCGCGGGCCCGCCGGCGCAATGAACACCGGCACCAGAGTCCCATCGTAGTCATACCAGGATGGCGGGCGAACCTCCCATTCGTCTCCTGAGTACCACACCGGTAGCCCGCTCGGCGCGGACGCCGCTCCGAAAGCGTCGGTTCCCAGATAGTTGCCTTGTACGATGGTGTTTGGGCCGTCCAGCAGGATGCCGCAGTTGGGAAATGAGTTGAGGACCAACCCGCGTATCTCACAGCCATCGGCGAGCACGTGCAGTCCATTGCCCAGGTTCGCCGCAACCAGATTCTCCGGGTGAGCAGCGCCACTTGAGTCGAAGAGCGACCCGAGCGAGTCCCGCGGGGTTATCGCTATCCCGGACAGCTCGACGGGCGGGCGGCTGGCCGCCGATGCTTGCGACCACCCGTCGATGACTACCGCATTGGTGATATCGGGGAGCGGGGTTGCCGGCCGGATCGAGGGCACCCCTGCCACGATGCCCGGGTCGTCACCGGGGACCTGGAACTGGATGATCTGCTTGCCCGCCAGGCGGTTGGCCAGCTCGATGGCGGCCCGCAAAGTGCATTCGGGGGTTTCGCCGTCGGCCAGCGTGTTGCCGGTGTCGCAGCAACAGCCGTTGGGGTCCTTGTTGGGCAGGTCGCCGGTCGAGTTGACGATAATCTCGCCCGCAATCTGTACCGGCTCGCTGCTGGCGCTGACCGTGTCCTTCTGGCCGCCGGTCTCGACGCCGGTGGCCGTGCCGGAGAAGGTCACCGAGCCGGAGTTGGTCGCCAGATAAACGTTGGTGAAGGTAAAGGCATCGCCCGGGCTGAGGGTCACGCCCGTGTCCGGCAGCGGCCCGGATTGGTATTGGACTCCCCCGCTGCCGCTGACCGAAAGCTGCCCGGTGAGCTGGACCTGGGTCAGAACATCCGAGGCGTCGCTGGTGTTGGTCACGGTAGCAAGCACTTCTATTGTGTCTCCAATGTCGGCCAGGGTCTGGGGGATGCAGCTCAACGAGAGAGCCAGCGGCTGGAGCACTGCCACCCGAGGGCTCAAACTCCCAACCGAGCCCGCTATTCCATGGGAGTCCACCCACGATGCGCCCACTCCAAATCCGACCCATCCGGAACCGGGGGCGATGAAGCTCTGATCATAGGCGACGCCTTGCTGTGGTTGCAGGGTCGTGCTGGCCGGCGTCGGGGGGACCGACTGGGGTTTGGCGCTCCCAGTGCCACTCACGAAGATGGGGAGGTTCAATGCGACGCTGCTCAGCGCCGCCCCCGATTGATTCGTGGCCGCCACATGGACACTGATTGGGGCACCGATGGCGACGCTTGCCGGAGACGCGGTCACGGTGAGCGCAACGTCGGGGGCGTACAGGAGGAATGCCTGGTTAAGACCGTTCAAGGTCCCCTGGCCGACGATATCCCCTCGATCATTCAGCCCGAATGGGGTCAGGTTGGTCCAGGCGTAGGCCGCTGGCACCAGGTTCTGGAGCGGCAGAGAGTGACCCTTGTCCCAGAAGTAGAACCCGGGGGAATTGGGGACCGCATAGATGAACTGGCCGTTGGTGTTCCAGGCGGCAATCGGGTTGGCGGCATTGGGTGGAAGAACGTCCCAATTCTTGCCCGGCCCCAAGCCATTGCCTCCGGCAGGCGAATAGATGAACGAGTGGTTGGTGGTGCTCAGGAGAACATGGTTCAAGAAGACGAACGTGGCCAGGTTGCCTAATACCTCGCCCAGATCATTGAGGGTTAGAGCGACTGCGAGATCGTAGCTGCCGTCAGGCACAGGACCCTCCGTCGGAAACGCAGGGTAGCCGAAAAACGAGTTGGCGTCCTGGGCCGACCCGTTTTGCCAGACAAAGCTCGTTGCCGTCACGCGGCTATAAGCGACGATTTGGCGCCGGTTGTTGAACGCCAGGAGGGCCATGGTGGAGTCCAAACCGGGAATCGGTATCATGTTGGTGGTGCCGGCCAACACTATGAAGGGTTGCAGGTTGGTGCTGTCGTCGGGGCTTGTGGTCGAGTAGCCGATGATATCGCCATTCTGGTTCAGCGCGAAGGGAATGGACACCGAGCCGCCCAGGGTGCCCAGGTCCGTGACATGGCCGTTCTGCCAAAAAGCGGCGTGGGAGGAGCTATTGATCGTGCCCAGGATTTGGCCGAGGTCGTTGAAGAGTCGAGTCAAATCACCGGGGACGCCACCGACGATCAATTGGTCCTGCAGCCCGGTGAAATTGGTGTAGCCGGAGTACGGCAGGTAATCCAGGCCGGCCGGCATCCCGTAGTCGGCCACAGGCAAAAAGATCGAAGGCGTGCCGTTGTACGGCCCGAAAACACCGTCGGCGAGGACTTCGTCCTTGTTATTCACGGCCAGGCCCCAGCTAGAGCCTGTATTGGGCGGAGCGCCCAGATTGCGTATGCTGTAGGTCTGGCCGGCGACCGGCAGGACGCAGGCCAGTGCCAGCGGCCAAGACATCCACAATGCGAAGCCAACGGCCCGGCGCTCACGGCACAACGGGTTCGTAGTCATTGGGGCCCTGGCGCGGCGCGAGTCCAGGCGGGGCCTGCGGGCCCAGCCAAGACCGAGGGCGGGGATGGGAGCCGGCGATGTCATTACTTATGCGCCATATTAACATTGCTTAGGCATAGAGTCAAATGAGCCAATATCCACGCCCGGGCGCGCACCGACCGGGCAAGAGGATGAAGGGCAGGTTTTCCTTTCAATTGAAGGGCGAATGCGTAAGCTGGCTGCGATGACAGAGAACGAATTCCTGACAAACCTGCAAACTCATGCCGCCTCATTTGCAAAGGCGGTCGCGACAAACGAGGGCGAGTGGATTATCAAGGGGTTCATTGATGTGTACCAGCGGATTTACACAATCTCCGTCGATACGAAGATCGTGTCGAAAGTGCTGGAGCTGTTGCTGTTTCCGATGTTCGTGGAGTTTGGGAGGAAGCACGGGCTCAGGGTGGAACTGTGCCCGCAGCAGAATTCCATACACGAACTTGAAGACGTATCTGGAATACAAGAAGAAGGGGATTGACGTGCTGCGGGAGCACGAGAAGGAGATCGCGAAACTGGCCGAGCCGGAAACTGGCGGTGAGGAGGAGGCAGAATGAGCGAGCCGCCGCTGGTCCCGCCGCTGAAATGCCAGGGTATCAAGACGAAGCTGGTGGGTGAAATCCGCCGAATTGCGGAGGGACGGGATTTTGAGAGATGGGTGGAGCCCTTTTGCGGGTCGTGTGTGGTGGCGCTGAACGTGCAACCTGAGCGGGCGCTGCTATGCGACTCGAACGCGCATATCATCCGGATGTACCAGGACATCCAGGCTGGGCGGGTGACTCCGGCTTTGGCGCGGGAGTTTCTCACCGCGCAGGGGGAAAAACTGAGGGCCGGCGGCGAGCCGTATTATTATGAGGTGCGCGAGAGGTTTAACCTGACTTTCGCTACTCACACCGGTTTTCGGCGATTTTGAGAGTGATGATCTGCGAAAATCCCAGGAAAAGCGTGGTTTTTAGGTCGCCAAAAGCATTTGTGACAGACCTACCCTCTTT
>Ga0181524_10001075_pt1 | contig 32188 bp, 35 predicted proteins | sample PEATcosm2014_Bin_34_FD_119761 | JGI IMG/M metagenome (GOLD analysis project Ga0181524, IMG submission 119761) | Peatland microbial communities from MTU Mesocosm Facility, Houghton, MI, USA - PEATcosm2014_Bin05_60_metaG | ecosystem: Environmental > Terrestrial > Soil > Wetlands > Peat | place... | reverse complement strand
TTCCCAAGCTGTCAATTATCTTCAGAACCTTGTGGCTCCTACCAATCAGCCCATCGTGAACAACCCTTAGCGCCCCACCCCTCACCCGGTTCGTGTCCACCCGTGGAACGTTCCTATACGCTGAAACTTCGACCGGATCGGTCTCAACACCGTTCACTTCAACGGGCAACCGCATCACAGCGTTGAACAGCTCTTCATCTGAAACCTTAAACTGAAAACGGGCCACTTCCCTCTCGTACAAGCGTAATTCTTCCACAAACCTCTTCGCTTCAAGTTCCGTAGCCTTGTAACGCCCTAATCCGACCTGGTGTCTCACATAATCAGCAATCACAAGAATTAGCGCCATATCTGTGCCCCCAGCGGACCTAATGGGACCCGCAAAGTAGACAGCTAGATACTTTGATCCATCTTGATTCGTCCTTATCCTGACGCTTGAGATTCCCTCAATCGGCGCAGCAGTAACCCCTTCATCTAGAATGGCAGAAGCAGTTCTTACAGCCTGTTCTGCAGCGCGCTCACCATCCACTCCATAATTGGACAGCGAGATCTCTTCAGCCATCTTCAGGGCTACAAGCTCACGCGGCATCAAAAGTGAAAGTTCACGGATTCTCGAAGCCACTCCCGGGGGCCCGACAGACTTCTCAACGCGTTCCGCAACATCCTGCGTAACCACGGATTCTGGTTCACGTGCGGGATCCAACCCCTTTGCCCGTGCCTCTCTGGCCAGAGCATAGATTTTGTCAACCTGCTCCTTTAGACCCTGAAAATACAGGTCGTGTCGGCTTAGAGCTGTGACGTCCAACGGAGCAGGCCTAAACTATAGACTGGCCTTCCTCTTCTTTAAGACTAGGAGAGGATTTTCCTCAGTGGATTTCACACCGGAGCAGATTCAGCTGGCTGCTGAGTCTCCTGAGTTTGTGCCTTGTCTTTGACGTAGAAGCTATCCATGAACATACAATATATGTCGACGATTTGACTTGAGGGGGTTGCTTCGAATTCTCGTTTGAGCCCGCACGAACCGCATTGGACAGCCGCTTGACCAGCCCCTTGCGGGAGTTTTACGCGTATTGCCTCCTCGCCACAGACAGGACAGGTGAAGACTGAGGGTAGTTTCTTCTTTACAACTTTGATTACCCGTCTTCTACGTCTGCCCAACCTTACTCCTCTCTAATTCACGAGCAGAGATTAACTCGAGTTATTTCAACGTTCCACCCAATCCAACATCGGACTCAGACCGAGACATGCAAGCGCGATTTTTTGACCAAATACTCTCGAAGGACACTGAGGGAAGGCGTATTCCATCCCATCCTTTGAAGTGCAATCCATCCTCATGCACCATTCAGAACTATGATAGGTTGTGGACCGAATTGGGAAATATCGTTCGTAACCGATCTAGAAACCATGTGCTGGCGGGTGTAGGACACTCCCCTGCCGAGTGTCTTACAGCCGCCCAATGAACCGAGCATACTCGCGATGTTCCGACACAATTTGGCTTAAGTCCGGATTTGTCACCGCTGCATGCCCGTTCTGCGGGGAAGATTCTCAAAGCATTTAAATGAATACGAAACCGTATCCGGACGAGAGTCCCTTGGGAGAGCAACCCGACACCTTGTCAGATGCGCGTCACTCAATCCAGGACACCGTCAGCGATCCAGTCACGAACCTCCTTCTAGAAAGCAGCCACCTAACCTTGCCACAACTGGAAACACTACTCGCTGACTCCGTTTCACATGAGAAAGCCATCAAGAAAGATCAAAGACGACTTTTCAGGCCTTCGGAGAAGAGGATTAGCCGCGGATCATACAATCACAGCCTAATTCAAGCTCAAAACAACGTTATTCGGTCGATTTACACGGTTCTACTATTAGGATATGTAGGGCTCTTTGACACTTCAGCCCTACAGCCATTTATCGAACTCTCAGATACACTGCAGGGCTACATCCAAGAAAACCAACCCTCCTCACCCGGCGACCTCAAAGCAATCCAAGACTTGAAGCGAAGACTCTCCGAAGTAATCTCTGCATTGGCTAACCGTCAAAGTTTCAAAGATATTCTCTGACCAATCACGTGATGTCACGTGATATGTTAGGACAATGGAAACCGATCAAAGCCCTACGTGCAACTTGACAAGCTGAAAAATGGAAAGAATGGAACCGACTGTCCCACCTAGACTCAATATGCGTCAATCGTGTGACATCATCGTGAGCTAGGTGGATATCACCACATCATCACATTCAAATCATTGTGACATCATAGAAGAGCTGTGACATCACAGGCTAGAAGAGGTTAAAACACCCTGCCTCTGCCATTTCCCATGACCTTGGACGCCTTTGCGCTATCAGTCGATTTGGTTTCCGTGCTCTGTTTAGTATTGGTGGTTATCGTAGGGAGCAAAGCAATTCGCGCTTTTCGGCAGAGCAAACAAGCGGTAACCGAATCCGCGTCATTGATCAGCGTCATCGTGGACGCGCTTTCATCACGGATCCAACGCTCTGAGTCGGTTATGAAGCAACTACGCTCAGACGTTGAGGCAATTATGGGGCGCAGCGACACTCTCGCAGGAGAACAGGTGAGCTTACGCACATCCCATAAGGAAACGTTGCATCACTTTCAAGAGATCCTATCCAACGAGAAGAAGCTCCTCCTGGAATTTGAGCAAGTAAAGTCGAAACTCAACGCCCTCCAACAAAGGAGCCTAGATACCGACGCCCTCCCGAAACGTGAGAATTTGGCTGCTCTGGTATCTGATGGAGACTTTTTGGCCTCCCTCACCCCGACTGAACGTCTGACGCTGGAAATTTTGAGGGATGAAGGTGCGAAGACGGCTCCAGAAATTGGAAAGCGACTACAAAAATCTAGAGAACACGCATCTCGATTGATGAAGAAGTTGTACATGGAGGGGTATGTTGACCGTGAATCGAATCGTGCTCCGTTCAGATACAGACTGAATGAGGCGTTGCGGTCAACATTCGAAAGCTCCAGTAACACCATTAGGGTGAAACCCTCGGAGACGTTTTGAGCCTATAGAACCAATGAGCAGCAGACCCTGTTCTCTCCAGCATACCGCGGTCTACTAGCCGCGATAGATACGTTGAAACCGCGCCAAGAGTGAAATCGTCGCCCCAGGCTTCGCGGTAAGATTGATAGATCTGGCGAGAGTCGAAACTACAATCAGTTAGCTGTGTGTTGATAACATCCATTAGCCGATTCATTTTGCTCTCTCGACCTTCAAGAGGAACGGTGTGTTGGTTAGAACCTGCTACGATTTCCGCGTATTCCAACAGTTGATTAACTTTGTCTAGGGTGAAGTCTCCCTCAATGGCTAGGCTGTGTTTTGCACCAGATCGGTCGAAGAATTCGAGTTTGATGCGTTTCTTCATGTCACTCACTTACCACAGATCAACAGGTTATAAGTTGATATGCACTGTTGAGCCTGCCGTTGACATGTTTTCATTGGAATAATTACGGGTGCAGTGGAAATGAAGGGGTTATTGGAACACTTAACAGATGACAACACGTAAATCATGACGAAAATACCACGCCTTACCCTACCCTAACCCCTTGATTTCGACTGGACCAATACATTGACTGAACACTTGATGCAAGAATTATCGTCGCTGGCGCATGGTGAAAATTAGAGGAAGCCGTACAATTTACTGAATACGATCACATTTATTTTCAAACAGCGAACCTAACACGAGTTCTTCTTAACTACAACAACAACCTACCAATCGCTTCATCATACTTGGAGTGGAACCGAAGGGGTGAGGGGGTCCATCATTCATTTCCTAACACGTTTTACAACAGTTTTCCAGAGTATTATGCGGTAATTTCACGTAGCGATTCCAGTGGCGGTAGTTGACTTTCTTGTACAAGAACCGTTAGCTACTATTCAAGATGTAAAACCGGTGTGACCAGTGGAGGTATGCTACCTTACCAGCCGTAGACGCTATGGAGACTCTATTCGACAGATACTTATCGACTGCCAAGATTTTCGCAGAGCGCGATGTTCTGCGACACGACTACATGCCAACTCACCTGCCTCACAGGGATGAGCATATTCAGCGCCTAGCAGGGATTCTTGCTCCCGCACTCCATCAGTCGAAGATATCAAATGTGTTCGTTTACGGAAAAACAGGGACAGGCAAGACCATAGTTACGAAATTTGTACTCGACAAACTGGAAAAGAAGGCCACCGAGATCGGGGCACCAGTAAAGATCGCTTACATCAACTGTCGGTTAGCAGGGACAAACTACCGTGTCCTCGCCGAGATATGCAGGGCTGTAGGAGTGGAAGTGCCCTTCACAGGGATTGCCGTCGGGGAGCTTTTGGATCGATTCTCAAATGGGATAAATGCGGACAGGACTGCCCTACTTGTCACTCTGGACGAGATTGATGCTCTGATAAAGCATAACGCGGATGATTCCCTCCTGTATGAACTCACCAGAATCAATGAAACGCTTAGCTCTTCTTGGATTAGCATTGTGGGGATCTCAAACGATCTTCATTTCAAGGAGTTCCTAGATCCACGAGTGTTAAGTTCGCTAAGTGAAGAGGAGGTTGTTTTCAGACCCTATCTCGCAGATGAGTTGTTTGACATCTTACTCGACAGGACAAAATTGGCTTTCCTCAAAGGGGCGCTCGACGAAAATGCCCTCAGACTTTGTGCGGCCTTGGCCGCCGGCGAACATGGTGATGCAAGACGGGCGCTCGATCTCCTTCGTGTCGCAGGCGAACTGGCGGAGCGCGAAGACTCAGGCCGAGTGATCGAACAGCACGTACGCCAAGCGCAACAGAAGATTGAACACGACCGCGTATCTGAGGTCTTGAAGTCGCTTCCTGCACACTCTAAGATCCTGCTTGTCGGAGCGTACTTGTTGAGCAACCATCTCTCTAGTGGGGCGATTACTGGTGACGTGTATGAAGTGTACCACGAATTGTGTGGGTCTAGCGATTTGGAGCCGCTGACGCAGCGGAGGGTCAGTGGCCTTATCAATGAACTTGACGTTATGGGAATATTGAACGCGCGGGTAGTAAGTTTCGGAAGATACGGCCGGACCAAGAAAATAAGGCTCGGAGTATCTCCACGGGTTATCGCGGATACCTACGCTGAGGACAATCTTGCGGGAAGGCTCTTCGGATATGTCCCCAGGTCTCTCCAAAAGCACCAGTCGGCATAGAATCGTAGGGGTGGATGATGGCGCGTTTCAAATCAGAAGAGGGGCTATTGGATCAGCCGTTATTGTTGCGGTTCTGTTTCACGAGTCACGAATATCTGCTGCGAGGATTGGGAGAGTAAAGGTCGATGGGACTGACGCTAACCCCGTCCTCATTGCGTTATTGAAGACTTTAGCGTACGATGTCGTTATGCTCAGTGGGATTTCCTTTGGTGGCTTCAACCTTGTCGACATCAAACGCCTCTCAGGAGAGACGGGAAAACCAGTCATAGTCGTGATTGGTGGGAGACCAAACAACACTGCTGTGCGACAGGCATTGCGAGGGCATTTTGAAGACTGGAAACAACGATGGCGGATCGTTCGGAAAGCTGGATCCTTGTACTCGTGCAGGCCATTGGTCAAGGAACCGAAGGTTTACTTCGAAGTTAAGGGATGTTCGCCGAGTTTTGCCAGGAAACTTATTGCCTCGTCATCCATGATCTCTCGCCTGCCGGAACCAATCCGGGTGGCTGGCCTGTTGGCTAGAGGCCTGGCGCCGCTTGTTGGTTAGGGTTCGATGAAATTGATGAGACGAACCTGTAAAGTGTGAAGGTTCAACGCCGTTAGTATGCCGGGGGTAGGAACCAAGCCGACCCGTCGTTGGTAATCAGTCTGAGCCTGCCAAGCGCCCGAGTTAATTATCTGGGTTCCGCGGTAGTTCTCATATTTGACCACATGTATGTGACCTGAGTGGAAAACGTCCGGAACCCTTTCTATAGCCAAATGATCAATCCTCTCAGGGGCTATCGCTGTCCGATTTCCATACTCCGACGCTAAGTGCCTGCACTGGAGTTGAAGTCTCATCGCCTTTTCGGGCTGAGTGAAGTCTACGTTTGGAGAGCTTGAGATTACATCATCGAGGCTTCGGCCATGATGAAGAAGGAACCTGACGCCGTGAAAGGACACTTCAGCCGGGTTTCCGAGAGAGACTAGTTCACGAGACTCATACAGGGGTTCCCCAAAATCGTGTGGTATCGGCGGTTGAGGAAGGGCCTGCCTGACGGGGTCGTGGTTGCCAGGAATCACGACGGCCTCAATATAGTCAGGTATCCTGCCAACATACTTGGCCGCCTCCTGGTACTGCTGATACAGATCAACGATGGCTAATTCATGCTCCTGCCGTGGGTAAACCCCGATGCCGTCAACAATGTCACCACAGATTACCAGATACTTCGTCCGTTCGGCGATAGCCCGTTGGCTCGGGTCTCCGATTTTCAGGTTTAACCAGTCGAAAACTCTGCTTAGCTCAGTACTCAAGAATTTCTTGCTTCCCGCATGAAGGTCCGAGAGAAGGATTGCCCATACGTCTTCTTCAGCCAAGTGTGGTTTGTGATCTGGAATGTCAGGGAGTAGAACCTCTTTCGCTACGAATAGATCGCCCTTCGCCCGGACCCCGCCTACGCATACTACTTGATCTAGGGGAAGTTTCTGGGCCGTTTCATACGCTGTCCTTTCCTCCGGTGAAACCAATACAGTTGCTGTATCTTCAAAATCATCGAGCTGCAAGAAGACTTTTCGCTGCCTTTCTCGCTTCTCCATAACCATCGCGATGAACTTCACCTTCTGGTTCTGCTCTTGGGCGAGGGCAACTGCTAAGCTGCTGGCATCCCTTGAATCTGATCGCTCGCGGAATGCCCGGCTGAGTTTCTGAAATCTGTCCCTGAAATAATGAGAAAAGTCATCTATGCTGCCCCCCGTCCCGATTTCTTTCGATGGATCCCTCAGAATTTCTAATCGAGGTGAGATTTGCTTCGCAGGAATCGTACGTGAAACTGAGGCTTGAACTTGTGTGGTCTCCAGAAGGGGCTCTGTGGAGATGTCTAGGAGTTCTTGTCTCGATAGTATGTGAGACGTGCTGGCCTTGTCGCCAACTGAAAGGAGTAGGTTCTTTGCGAACGTTGTTGCCTGGGCCTCATCCATAGTTTTGAGGTAATCGTATGCCGATCGGTCGAGTTGGTACCCTACTAACGCGAGTTCTTGAACTAGTCGTCGAAGATGCTCCACGTCCAGGACCTTTCCGAATGGAATGCAACATAAGGTGAGTGGAACCTGCCTATAGTACCTTTTATTGGGCAGACAGCAGTTTAGCGAATGTGAATATGGAAGATCGCGCGATTCCGCATCAAGCTTCCATATAGGATAGTGTTCGCCTCGTTGAGTGAAAATGAAAGAGTCAAGACAGGGATCAAGGGCCTCGATGAACTAATCGAAGGTGGCTTGCCTAGAGGATTCAGTTTTCTTTTGCTTGGTGGACCCGGCACCGGGAAGACTACGTTCGGAGTTCAATACTTGTACAAAGGCGCCACCGAATACGGCGAAGGCGGAATGTACGTCACCTTCGATGAACCACCCTATTCTATATCGGGCAATAGCCTAAGGTATGGTTGGGACCTTGGTGATCAAGAGAAGGCCGGGAAAATATCTTTCGTGGATGCTTCACCGATAAAACGTGAGGCTAGAACCTCCACGTTTGTCCCACCATCCCTAGGGCAGAATTTCCTAGGAGGCGCCAAGTTCGACATTGATAAGGTCGTAGCCGCGATCAGAGAAGTCAAGCAAAAAGTGGATGCAAAGCGCTGCGTGATTGACTCAATTTCGGCCCTCACGCTACAGTATAAGGACGATTTCGAAATTAGGCAGCAGACGCTAAAACTCATCAAAGATCTAACGGAGATGAACCTCACCACAATCATGTTGGCCGAAAACCCCGAGGACAGGCAGGATATGACCCGTTTCGGGGCGGAAGCATTTCTCGCGCAGGGCGTAATTGTGCTTCACATGTATCGAGTCGAGGAGTCTAATGTCAAAGCTCTCGAAGTGCGAAAAATGCGCGGAGCGAAGCATACAGATCGATTGTGTCCGTATAGGATTACGTCCGAGGGGATTGAGGTCTACCCCGAAGAGACTGTCTTCCGTTCAGTGTAGTAGGTTAAGATGATTGCAGGGTTTTGTCTGAATTCGACTTAACCGAAGAGGAAGAAGAGAGGCTCATCGGTAACATTGCTAAGCTTGTTGTAGGTATGGGGCTTGAAGCGCCCGCAATTATGTTCCTTGAGGTTACGAAACCTCTCTCCTTCATTGCTTCGCAGCTAGCAATCGTAGCCCTTGGGCCTCTGCAATGGTTGTTTGAACTTGAAACTCCCAAGTATACTGGGTTATTCATGAAGAAGCAAAATGTAGATAGAATTATCGGTCGGATAGAGGAACTGTCTAGATCTAAGCCTTAGTTGCCTTCGACGCTGGTTCAGCTTTAGGTGTCTTGTTGCGCTCTCTGTACAGGTAGTAGCCGAAAACTGCGAGAAATGCGACTACGCCAATTGGAGCATAAGCACCTTCGGTAGCGGTTCCCATTCCTAAAGCGCGCCAAGGAAATGCCGGATCGCCTACAAGGAATTGCACTCTTTGAATTATTATTGCCATTCGTCCTAAAACCGTGCTTCCGAAGACAGCCCCAAGCGTCGCGAGGATGAAGTACTTGCCGATTTTTGTGAATCCTCCCCAGACCCCTTTCTGTTCCCGGTGTAGGATGAAGTAGGAGAGGGATAGTATGGTTCCCGCAACTAAGACGACATTGTCGAAAGTAGTAAGCGCATCCCCCGTAAAGAGAGGTATCATAGTCGCGATCACCTGTTTCACAAAAAACGTCGCGAACACACTCCAAATAGTGACCCCTAAACCGTAACCAATCGCTAAACTCAAGGGCAGCCGGTATAGCGACGAGTATTTCTTCGTGAACTGGGCGTAGAACAACGAGCCTAAGATCACTGGTACTATGAATGTTAGGTTTCCATTCACGAAAATTGGGTTCAGGGCTTGATCTATGAATAGGCGCAGGGAAGCGGCAAAGGCGTAGCCAGCGGCGAGGCCGATAAAGACGTATTCGGTTAGACGGAAGAATGGGTTTTCCTTGTACAGGAAACTAAGCACCATAAGGGTAATGAATACACCAACCCAAACTCCAATCAGGTCAATTGGATTCACGTATCATTTCTCCCTCTTCGAAGTTCGCCGGCTGATGAAATAAGCCGCATTGCCGAATACGACCATCGCGACTATCAGCAAGTGGGACGCCGATAGAGCAACCATGGCGGAGGATGCACCGCTAATCCCCAGACAGCAATTATACTGCTGGTTAAGCAGCGACTCGTACTCTGCAGCGCCGCGTATGCTGATCAGAATGCCCACAAGCTGGCCTGAACTGTAGAATGGCATGAAGCCTGGAGCCACAGTGGCTGTAGCTCCAACTGCAACTGCGATATTGAAACTCCCTTGCCAATATTGAAGGTAAGAATAGAGGGCGCTGCCGTCATCGTCGAAGGTAATTACTAATGCAGCGTCCTTGGCGGCGGGAAACTCCTTGATGATCGGAAGGCTAGCGGTAGGATTGCCGCGCGTGTCAAGAGGAAGGAATTGAGCTATGTTTGAGGGCATTCCAATTAGCGTCGCAGTGTTGGGAATATATCCAAGGTTCGCATAGTCGACACCATAGCTCTTATTGCCCTTGTTGATCGTGTCGAGAACTGCGTCCGCCAACGGTGGGCCATTAGGATCCTGTGCGACGAACAGAACTTTAAGCGGTCTCAGGAAGATGTGTTGTGTGACGACTATGGCTTGCGGGTGCAATTCAGGGACGACGCTTGTAGCGTAATCGAAGCTCTCCACCACAAGGCTGTTGGGCGGCAAATTCTGAATGAAATCATACAATGCACGCGTCGTTGGGGTGATTGGAACCGAGATTACCGCATGCGTAAGAACAGGCACGGTAACAACCAGCAACAGGATCAGGTACACCAGTCTTGGGTCTGATCTGAGACTTGAGGCAGCCATTATGTTAGTCTCCCCAAGGGTACCGGAATAATCTGCGAACACTAAACACAAGAATCCCGAGTGCAGCGCCGATGAGGATGCCTCTTTGGCCCGCCGTATTAGGAAAAGCCAGTATCCAATCGCGAATCGCGCCGAATCCTGGCCACACCAAATCTACTACTGGCGCCTGTCCTAATATGACCAGTAATCCTGCAACGAGGAGAATCGTTGATTCTAAGGATCGGGCTTTGAAAGCTCGGTAAGCTGCTGAAGCAATGAAAAAGGCGAGAAGAGAAAAGATTGTTGAGTTTATGTTCACAAGAATCTTGTAGTATAGGAATTCCCAGATCGGGGTTGAGAATGCGATGACACCTGCAGGTATGACAGTCGCTCGGGGGTCAAGTGCGAAGGGCGAAGCGATCATGCTGAATATCGCCATAGCGAAAAGGCATATAATGAGAATTACGCTGTACCTCCAAGTTGCTCGCTTTCTTTTGATGTTGTTCACATGCACGCGAGTGAGGTTGATGACTCCAATAGCGAATGCAGCCGTGAGCACTGCCGTCAAGTAGGCTAATAACTGGTCAGAAACAGCTTGTAAATTGACTGTTCCCGGCACGGCAACATAGTAGACGATTGCATAGAAAAAGCCCAAGCTGAAGATAATTACCTGAAGGCCAAGTTCCCCCCGGGTCATTTTTTTCTTGTCTGAGCTCATCGGCGCCTCAGAGCTCCATCAAGGCGATTAGAATCGAGTTACCGAAAGTTATGAGCAGAGCGCCAGCCAAAATAAGGAGAATCGCGAGGATTTTTCCTGCGTCGGGTCCGATGAGGCGGGAAACGGCCTCAGGATCCGAGGAGAGGTATCCTTGTGCTGTGTATAGTTCTTCTCCGATCAGAGTTTGATCGCAAGTTGTCATGAAAAATGGCAGCTGATCGGTATTTGTTGTGCCCCCGAACTGGTAAATAGCTTCGCCTCTGCCAGTCTCGGCGATTTGCAGTGCTTCCGCCTGAAAGTCGCCGACGAAAAAGTTGACGGCAGGTTTTTCGCGTCGCAGAATCCCCATAACGCCCGCTGCGTATGCGAACTGGCGGGTAGATACGTATCGCACCATATCGGTGCTGTATTCCTTCTCTCTGCCGGCTTTAGCATACGCACTTTTCACCATATCCTCCGTGAGCTGTTGCACTTGAGGGTCGGAGTTTGCGACGAGAAGCCGAGCGTTATGTTCAACACAATGTTTTGCAACGTATCCGAGAAGGGCGAGTGCCGCGAGCGTGTCTGGTGTGGTTATCCCGCCTGTTCCGGGCGTGAAGAAGACGCTTCGATTGAGTTTTGCTGCTTCCTTGATCCATTCATCAATCCTTTCCAGGCCAGGAATGCTCCGAGTCTTCAGTTTCCTTTTCACCGCGATCTTTGCTACCCAGTAAATTGCAACCAACACAATAACGAGTAGTATTGCTTGCGACATCCGGCCGGGTATTAATTCCAACAAGACAGGAACACTACGAGTGTTCGCCGTTGTATGCGGCAGTTTGCTTAAGACTCTATCTGTACCTAAATCACGGAAAACAAACGCATTTAGCGTCTGCAACGAGAAAACGAACAGATAAGTAGAAAAAACTTGAAAATGGGGTTGACGGAAACGGAACCCGGCAACCGGGCTTATGCTACCATTTCCTCTTGCTTAATGTTCTTGTCGTGCTCAGTACCTAACTTCATCTTAACCTTGCGTTTCTTCGCCATCTCAACTCACCTCCCTGTTTTTCTGGTCTTAGATAACCAGGTTACCTAAGCTTGGGATGAATGTTGTATATAACTGGGCTTGGAGAAAAAGGTAAAAAGCCCGAATGTTCTACATTTCTACCGGAGATACTTAGTGTCGAGAACATTTGAACCTGGCAAGAAGAGGCGGCTTAGCCGAAGTATCAAGATCAGTTCTGATATGTACGAGCGGCTTGTGAGCCTACAAGGGTTTCTGCAGTTGAAAGAGAGGCGTAAGCGGAGTATGGATGAGTTAATCGAATTCATCTTGTCCTTCGTCCCAGATTTGGAGATTGATGTGGACGAAAACTACTACATCGTGCAAAGTAAGGCGAAAAAATCGGCTACGTAGCTGTAAACGTTCCAACTCTGTGCCCCTTCCGCATTTACGTTCCATTTTCGCCGATATCTGCAAGTAAAGGTCCGCAATAGCTCAGTCAATGGTAGGCTTGTGCCGCTAAGAGGTTTATACGGCATCTAACACAGCGGTCTGGCACCAACGGAACGGCGTAGCCCGACGATCTATGCTGGAGGTTGGAGTAGAAATCAATGCAGCTCAAAGTGTACAATACACTTACCCGCAGGAAGGACCCATTCCGTGTATCCCCAGACCGGCAGGTTAGGATGTTCGTATGTGGGCCCACGGTTTACGATTACGTTCACTTGGGGCACGCGAGAACGTATCTTGCCTTTGATACGATCACTCGGTACCTGAAGTTCTTGGGGTACAAAATCCAATACCTCATGAATATCACAGATGTAGCTGAGCGAGTCGTACAACGAGCCGAGCAGCTGAAACGAGACCCCCTTGAACTCGCCCGAGAGTACGAAGGCGCGTTTTTGGAAGACATGCAAAGCCTTGGAGTAACACAGGTTGACCGGTTCGAAAGAGCTTCCGAAGCCATTCCGAAAATGATCGCCCAGGTAACCGGCCTAATCGACAGGGGAATAGGCTACGAAACTGAGACCGGGGTCTATTTCGAGGTCAACAAGTTCCCCAAGTTTGGTCAACTTTCTGGCCAAAGCCACGAAGAACTCGGCCTGCGAAGACTTGAGTTATGTTCTTCTAAGCGAAACCCAGAGGATTTCTCGTTATGGAGAAAGTATGAGAAAGGGCTTGCATGGGATTCGCCTTGGGGTCGAGGCAGACCGGGATGGCACATCGAGGACACAGCGATCTCAATGGCACAGTTCGGAGACACGTATGACATCCATGGCGGCGCCTCAGAACTCATTTTTCCACACCATGAGGCGGAAATTGCGCAAGCAGAAGCACTCACCGGGAAGATACCCTTTGTGCGTTACTGGATTCACACGGGCTTGTTGAATGTAGACGGACGTAAGATGAGCAAATCCTTAGGTAACATGATTAGGATCCGCGACGCCCTCCGCGAGTACAGTCCGGCAGAGCTGAGGTTCTACTTCGCATCGGTCCACTATAGAAAACCAATGATTTTTTCAAAGAATGGACTGACAAACGCCATACGCGGGCTCAACCATCTACGCAAGAACTTCAACTCATTCCTAGATGCACAGCCTGCCACAGACTCCAGAGATAGAAAATCATCGGCCAACTTGACCCGGTACGAGTCAGCCTTCAAACGCCACATGAGCAATGACTTCTACACACCCGGAGCACTAGATGTTCTGCAAGAGTTTGCTGATAAGCTAGCAAAGGTAAGCCCAAGGCTCAGTCAACAAACTAAGGAAGGCCTCGAGGCAACATTTCGGAGTATGGCCAGCGTGCTTGGGATACTTTCTTAATCAACACCTAATAGAGCCAAGCGCGAAGCGGATGCCTTGCCTCTTTCAGGACGAAACGAAGTGCTTCTTTGCCCGTGTTGAAGTAATACCATTCATCTTTTCCCCCGGCGATGTGTTTGTGCAGCTTCGGACTCCACAACTTATCGCAGATATTCACGCAATAACTCCCCCTAAAGGTACCGACAAAGATGAAACCCCCATTTACGTGGTTCTTCAAATCCCCATCCGCACGTATTCCCTCATCCTCATCAAGAGCTTCAATGAAATCTAGGAGATCTTGTTCGCTCTTGATTGGCCGCTCAGAGTACAATTCCGCAGGTCGCGAGGTTCGCTTTTCAAGCCTCGGCACCGATTCCACCTACTTACCGAATGAGTTGATAGAACCATCAAATCTACTTTGCGAGCAGCCCACCTCGGGCCGGGGTGGTAGGGAGTTCGAAATCAAGGAGCCTGGATGATGCCCTCAGTCCTGGTTCAACACAATGGCGACAAGGTGGAAACAAAGGGTTTCAAGGAACACCTTCGGGGCGTGGGTTGGACCAGGAATGGTTCCTGCCTGATAGTTGTGGGCGACGGAGGCCGGATCATTGAGCTTCGGAGTGAGGAATTGGTTCGGTTTAATCCAAACACTAAGCATGATTTGCGCGATCTGTCGGTTAACCCCAGCGACGATACCGTTCTGATAGTTGGAAACGCGGGAACAATCCTACTAGGTGAAGATGGATCCTTCACAAAGCTAAACTCACCTAGTTTTGAGAACCTTCGGGCCGTTGCCTGGAATCACAAAGGGACTATGGCGCTGATTGCCGGGAACAATGGGACTCTGATGAAATACGTTGATCGCCAGATAGAGATAGTGGATAACGGCAGAGCGAATCTGAGAGGAATTTCTTGGCGGACGACTTCCGATGGTGCACTTTTGACCTCGAACTGTTTTGCTGAGAAATTTATTCCATCACCCAACCTCTTCACCTACGACGCAAAGTCGAATGGTGTGAGATCAGTCAGCGAAGGACGCTCTGATCTAATCGGTGTCGACTGGAGACCAGACGAAGCTTATGCATTAGTGGTTGGATATGATGTTGTTTGGCACACTGGGCTAATCGGGAAATTCGACGGAAAAACACTCTCGCCCATCAAATTCGAAAACAAGCGCGTTTACCCTGTTGCAGTAAGATGGGATTCTGAAGGCAAGACTGCAGCCATCGTCACAGCAACAGTCCAACCAGGATCCGGTGACGGTCAAATGTTTCTGTGGAACGGCCAAATCTTCAAGAGAATTTACAGCAGCACGGAATTCTTCTTCAGCCACGTCTCCTGGGCCTGGAAGGGCGTTAAACTTGCTGGAATCGCCTCGATGGAAACTAGGACCTTCAATTGTTAACTACGAAACGCGGTCTCGGCGCCAGAAGGCAGTACTGACCACGGTTTTCGCAGGCTTTTTCATCTGGGCGTCTAAGGGAACCTTGAAGTCTAGATGCCAGTTTCATATCTTAGACGGGCAAAATCGAGTGATCTTGAACAGCTTGTACGTTTCCTAGAGGCTAACGGTTTGACAACGGCTGGAGTTGAATCATGCTACGCGAACTTTGTTATCGCGACGGATGAGAAGGGTACCCTGCTTGGAGTCGCCGGCTTGGAAATATATGGCCAGAGCGCATTCAATTATTTCAAGAATCTAGGCTTTGATTTGGTGGATCGCAAGGATATTGATGAAGCAGTTATGGCCTCGCTGGAGTTCACAGAATGTCGCAGCACGGCTTTGGCGATGCGCAAAACCATCTGAGAACAACAGATTACGAGCTTCACGGTAGCTGTTGCGCTATACGCAAGAATAATGCCGAGGCAGTCTAAAGTTATATTTCGCATTTCTGATCTGTGGCGCTGCTAAAATAGGTAACCCAGATCGGGCGAGATTCATGCCTTCAAAGGATAAGGACATTTTCTATTTGAAATTGCAATGGATTTCTGCTAAAGACGAGGCTGAACGAAAAAATCTGGGAGAAAAGATTCGCCAACTCTTATCGACCAAATGAGGAGCGCACGCAACAGGATCGGGTTCAATTGTCAATCTTAGTGCGTCCTTTCGGCGTTAAGCTACTCGTCGTTCTGGGCGTAGTGCTCGGCATGCTTCTCCTTCTCACTGGATTGATTATGTATACTCGTCCGCTTCCCGCTTTTGGGATCTTCAATGGTCTAGGAGCAATTGTCTTCGCCTTGGTAGACTTCATTTTAGCGTACGCTGTTTGGAGCACCAGAAAATGGGCTTGGGTGGCTTCCCTCACATTCTCACTTCTCGGCATCATTGCTTCCGTATTTGTGCTGTTTGTCAGGCCGCGAACGGGTGAGTTCGTCTTGTTAATCATCGATTTGGTAATTGTGTACTCCCTAATGCAACCCAGAGTCCAACGCTACTTTAAAGGCTCAACCTTACTTGTATCGAGGGGCATAGTAAAGAAACCAGATTAGCTCAGTTTCTTGTAGTTTATCGAGAATTTGGGGAAGCGTATGGGTGACCTGGAAGTTAATCTACCCGCGATTGAAGACGCGAGCCGGAGAATCGCAAACATCGTCTACAAGACCCCGCTCTATTACTCTCCCGCCCTGAGCCATCTCACAGACGCGAAGGTGTACTTGAAGCTCGAGTCCTATCAACCAATACGAGTCTTCAAAGTTCGAGGTGCAGCAAATAAGATCCTGAAACTCTCGGAACACGAACGAACCCGAGGGTTGGTCGCCGCTTCCTCCGGTAATCACGGAGTCGCTGTCTCATATCTTGCAAAATTGACGGGCAATAAAGCAACGATAGTGGTACCAACCAATGCAGTTGATGAGAAGGTAAAAGCGATCGAAGAGTACGGAGGGACAGTTATCAAACATGGCTTGTTCCACGATGAACGTTACGCTAAGGCGCTTGAGATTCAGAAGGCGACTGGCGCAGTTCTGATTCCGCCCTTCGATGACCCGGACATAATTGCCGGACAGGGAACGATAGGACTGGAAATCCATCGGGACTTACCAACCGCAAATGCAGTTATTGTCCCCATTGGCGGAGGTGGACTCATTTCCGGAATCGCTACAGCATTGAAGAGCTTGAAACCGGAGACGAAGATCTACGGAGTGGAACCTCAGAAAGCCTCATCGATGTACCTTTCAATTAAGAGCGGAAAGATTACCCGATTGTCAGATACAACCTCCATCGCCGATGGCTTAGCAGCCCGCGAGCCAGGGGTGCTTACGTTCGAATGTGTAAAGCGTTACGTGGACGAGATTCTCCTGGTGAGTGAAGAGGAGATCGAGAAAGCCGTCTTCACAGTAATGCGAGAATGTCATTTGATCATTGAGCCATCGGCCGCAGCGGCCGTCGCGGCTCTCGTTAAGAAAACTGATCTCAGGAACAATGATGAAATCGTAGTGGTTGTGAGTGGAGACAATATCTCTCTTAAACTACTATACAAGATTCTGTCGAAGTATGGCTAACCTTTGAACCCTATCTGAAACATATTTTCTGAGTAATCTTTTTGCTTAAGGAATTGGAACGCCGCCAACTACAGCAAAAGAGACAACAAGAGAAAGAGGCTAACTACGGGGCATGATTTGAAATAATCATGCAACTTGAGTTTATGCTTGTAGCTTTGAAAATTCGATAAACGACCGGGAGGGATTACAGAAATAAGCAGTCAAGTTTCCATAGAACGAGCGATAGGGCTATTCAGGCTCTTTGGGGCTACTGGAACCGAAGCCTTAAGCCTCTGTATTAGGGTTTAGAATTAGAGGATGAAAAACCCAAGCTAAACATGTTTTCGAGATCATAGTTACTGTACGACTTGAATGCGATCAATGTCATTGTTCGCGTTATACCTTTCACTTTTGCAAAGCGTTCTGTAACAACCCCGGCTAGATCTTCAGCTTCTTTCACTCGAACGATTACGACGAGGTCGAAGTCGCCGGCAATCGAGTAAACCTCCGTCACGCCAGTCATTTTGAGTAGTTCATCGGGAATGGCAGCAATACGGTCCCTTTCCGCATTCATCATGACAAATGCAGTGATCATCGACTGCGCCTAACCAGTCTAGGTCGGGCGAGTCACGTTCTTAAATTCTAGCTATTTCAACTTCAGAAGGGTTCATATTTTCTTCTCGAAGACTAGACAGTGTTTCCCCCATGGGCTCCGCCTGAAACCGCATTTCCTTGCAATTGAGAGTTGGTAATGTTCATAGGGTATGTAGGAGCTCAGGATCTTTGCGCCCAGTGCCCCTGCTATTTTCTTCGCACTCTTCATTGACTTTGGCACGGACCCGGTCAGGATTGTTAGACTGCTCTGAGGTTCTTTGAATCTTATTTCCGGCCTTGTTAACAGAAAAACGGAATCCTCCGCAACGTAGAGATCTCCTTGTTTTTCCAATTGCCTAAGAAGACGTTCTGAGCTTCTCATGAAATACCATCCGCTTGCTATGTAGCCATTCATCTTACTTGAGTAGTCTGACCTCAAAAATAATTGCAGTTGAGTTTTGGAAGCAGAAGTCGGGAGTACTCGCTTTGCCTTCTTCTTGACTCTTAGACGGCAGGAAACGTGGGCAGCCTCACATACCTGCTTGAATCCACCCTTTTCGCACGCGTTTACTGACGCCTTATTCTTCGACGACGTCCATAGCCTTAGAGGGCCTATTCCCTTCTCTCTCGCGTAGTCAATGATTTGACGTTGCAGGAAGGTGGCCACACCGTGCCGACGCCAAGCAGGTCCGTTCTTGCCATGCTTAGCCATCCGCTACCGTCGACGCATTTATCGAAGTTAGTCATACCTACGAGTTCGGATTCATGCCAAGCTAGGAAGAGTCGGCCATGGGCCACGACGTCGGGAAGTATTTTGAGTATGTAGTCTGACGGGTCGACGGCTCGGCGGCATAGTCTAGCTACTGAGAGTAGGTCGGATTGTTTTGCAGTTGTGCGTTTGAATTGAGGCTGCCTCGTCTGAAATGCACCGGATTGGCTTACGCGGTAGCGACGTGAACGAATATTTTCGCGTCGTTGATCATGTTCTCGATTTTACAGTATTCATTGGGCTGATGAGCCATGTCGTCTAGCGTTGACCAAACGGCAGTTTGAATTCCCTTGCGTCTAAAGTACGCTCCCACAGTGCCACCGCCAATTCCGATTGCTTTCGCGTCTAACCCGCGCAACTGTTTCAACGCGGCCTTCAATCTGACCACAATTGGGCTGTCCATTGGGGTAGGGTTCGTATTCTGTTCCTGTTGAATGGGTTTAACTTCGATCGATGCACCAGTTTCCTTTTCTAGTCTCACCCGGACGGATTCAATTTCTTTCATTACGTCAACGAGAGGGTAGCGTGGAAGAATTCGACAGTCGAAATATTGTACGTCAATCCCAGGAACCGTGTTGACATTGTCAACATTCGCATCGCATTTCGTCGGTTCGAAGGTTGAGGGTTGTGGGTCAAATAAGGGATCTTTAGCGGAATATTTGGAGTGCAGCATCTCGTCGAGTTGAATAGCAAACTTCATGGCTACGCGGCGGGCGTTCAATCCTTTCTGAGGAGTGCTACCATGGACCTGCATGCCCTTTGTCGTGATTCTCAGCCAAAGTATACTTTTTTCTGCAATTTCGATTTCTGAGCCATCCGGATTCCCACTGTCGGGTACCAGCGCCATGTCGGTTGACTTGAATACACCTTTTTCAAGAAGCGGAATAACCCCGTACTTGCTCCCTGACTCTTCGTCAGAAACGAGGGCAAGGCCAAGAGTCATTTTCGGTCTGATACCCAACTTCTTGATCGCTTTCATGGTGAATAGAGTTGAGCCAACCGACTGCCCGTTATCTTCTGAGCCCCTTGCGAAAATCTTGCTATCCTTCACGACTGGGACGTAGGGGTCGGTTGCCCAGAGTTCACGTGATCCCTCAGGTACAGTGTCCAAATGCGCGGCCAGCCACAAGGTTCGCCCCGTATCCTCACCCTCGATGACCGTCGTCAGGTTTACCCGGACACCTTCTGTTACGCGACTATCAGGAATGTCGTACCTCGTTACCTTCAACCCATTATCTTCAAGCCACTTCTTCACGAAGAGGGCACGAGCGTACTCCCCTTTTCCTCCCCCATCCGGGTTTACGGCTTTGATCTTTAGCATGTCCACCATGAATCGCGTAATATCATCGCGAGACTGATCGATCCAATGTATAGCATCAGCTGTGTTTGCCATCAGTTTTCAGCCCGATCGAATCGAAGTTGGCCTTCGACCAAAAGATAAAGCTTGACTACCGCATCTCAATTGCCAACCCGGCGTGGAACTCGCTGCGAAATTCATGCCATTACAACACCCACCTAACAGCCGGCTCACACGTCGAAGGTCTTGTCGGATTGGATAGGTTTGGGTTTGTTCAACAAGTCAACATCAGGAACATGAACAGAGGGGCAGGGTCTGCGGAATGGTGGTGGTATCTAGTTGTCTTTCGACAATACCATTCAAATAGCAAGAGAATTAATCCAATAGTCACTAGGCTAGTGCATCGTTGTGACTGGCCAGTTCAACCCGGAATCTCTTAGGAATCGACTGCTACTTCCGAACTCGTTTCGGGAGTCCGGAGAAGAGCCTCCAGTTGCAGCTGTAGCAATTATCATCAACCCGAATGATAGGGACGGCTCAATGCTTTTCATTAAGAGGACTGAGCGGAGGGGCGATCCTTGGTCGGGGCAAATTGCGTTTCCTGGCGGACGCAAATCGCCTATCGACAAGACCCTTGCTGAAACAGCGGTGCGAGAAACATTGGAGGAGGTTGGGATACAACTCACTGGTCACGAATTACTTGGTAGCTTTCCAATCGTTACCACGAGATCTCAGCGGCTGCGAGTGTTGCCCTTCGTCTTTCAACTCAAGTCAACCGTTAGTATTCGCGTAAACGAGGAAGTCGCTGACGCCTTCTGGGTACCGCTAAGCGATCTGGAGGGACTTGAGGCTGAGAGTCGAGAGGTTAGAGTTGACGAAGGCACCCTGTCAACTGACTCCTATGTTCTAGCTGGACGCGTGATATGGGGACTAACCTTCAGGATAATCAACCTACTCCTAGAGAGAGAAACCCAGAGCGACTTGTGATAGCAGCGGAACTAACAGGCGTCAATTTTCATCCTAACAGAGGTTTGGAATTTCGACAGCGTAAAATTAAGATAAGAAAAGGAGAGGCGAATGCAGTCCGCCACTTTGGCAGCCTTAGGCTACCATTTCCTCTTGTCTAATGTTCTTGTCGTGCTCAGTACCTAACTTCATCTTAACTTTGCGTTTCTTCGCCAACCCCAAACACCTCCACAAATCCTCTAGAAGCAAGCTATGCTTGGTCAAGATATTTAATGTGGCCTGGAGAAAAAGTAAGAAAGAGCAAATATTCCTCATTTCCACCTGGTGGAGCGAATCGAGCCGCTGGCTGGTTCTTGGTCAAGCCTATCTTACTAGCATAATGTGTTAGCCGAGCTGGAATAGTCCTACGGCAATACAGGGAGGCTGTCTGCACGGTCGTAGTTCCGCTGTCATACCTTTTCTACCGGGTGGAAGCGAGAGCCGTTGTGCCCACATATTCCACTTAGATTTATCGTATCTGGCATGGAGATTGATTTCGAGCCGAATGTGAATGCTAAGGGAGCAACAGAGAGCTGAGGTCCAGTTCAGATGCGGATTTTGTGGGTTTGTTTACGGAGAACGCGAAGAGGCACAAGAGTGTGAGCTAAATTGCGTTACACGTGCTCTGTCATTAGTAGAGCTGAAACAACGCCGTTTGCAGTCAACTAGTTGAGAAAACGCCGCACTGCATGCTGATTCGTGTAACTATTGTGTGTGTCGTCTTATGACTTGAGTAAACTGCATTTACTTCTTTTTAACTGGGACTTGAACTTCCGCGTTCGCCCAAGCACGAGGGTTGCGCCATGGGTTTCCGTTGTATAGTTCTCGGCCTTGGGCCGTGTCTTTGAACCCTGCATATCTCAGCCATCCGTAGATCCCCGAGTAGACTAGGCGGGGTGAGACCTTGTCAGGGTTGAATGTGACACTGGCGACCTTTTGTGCAGGGAGTGTCTTCACTTTGATTTTTCCTTCACTCTTAGCGTTCCCCTTTATTTGGAGGCAGGCTTCGGACCGAAGCTTGTTCATCGGTCTACGTCCACCCGGCTCATCTATGAAATACAACATCCATTTCCCGGTTCGAAGCTTTCTTTTGTTTGCCCACTTTACAAGTTGGCTGAATTCAGATCGGAGCATATTCCTCTCGTATGATCCGACTCGCAGGATAGAGGCTACTTTGTATGCAGGAGCATGTTTGATCCGAATATCTACTGTCAACCTCGATCGGAGGAGTATCTGCGCGCATGCGCTATTAATGTGTGGGTAATCCGAATTCTCTTCTCGGTTACTTGTGTTGTCTGTCGGCTAGTTCTTGAAGTAGTTTAGCGTGGCGTTGTTCGTCTGCCATGATCTTGTCGAAAGTCTTGCGAATTGTAGTCAGCATTAGAATGTGGTTTTTCGAATCTTCAACGATGCCCGTGAGAGTTGATTTAACCTTCTTGTCTTCACTTTTGTTTGCAAGTTTTGTGTAGCTGTCTATGATGTCTTGCTCGACCGCAAGCCAGTAACTGACATTCTCGTCTATCACTCCGTGATAACCTGACTCAACATCTTTCTCGGCTTTGACGGCTTGATCTAGGGTTTCTATGTCTTTGATTATTCGTTCTCTTCCTTTCTCACTCACTGGTAATCCCTCATGATGTGCTCAAGGTAAACGTTCAGAACATTCAGATTAGGTTGTTGAACAAACTCCGACATTGGCATAGTGTCTTCCCTTATTCAGGAGATCCTTCCCAACAGTAGCCATGGAATAAACCCTGTCAAAAGGCTGAGAAGAATCAGTAGCAGCGGTGAGATTGCTAGCCGCCAGGGTGTTTTCATCTTCTCGCTTTGGTCCGAGTGTTGGGAGACTGCTGTAATTATCTTGGAGTAGTAGCCTACCGACAACGCAATGTTCAGGACCACAATTACGGCGAGTGCATAGAATGTGAGTTGGTTGGTTGCGAAGAGTGATTGAATTATGAGTAGTTCACTCCAGAAAGTTCCGAAAGGTGGGACACCTATCATACCGAGCGACGATAACGCGAACATTCCTCCCAGAGGTCTGTTCTGGCTAAACAGTCCCTTTAGCTCGCTCAGTTCAGATTCTTTGTACCCTTCGCCCTTATTGCCTGTCAGCATGAAGAAGGAGGACTTCACTAGACCGTGGTTCCAGATGTGAAAGATGATCGCCACGATTCCTACCACTGAGAATGTCGCTAGCGCCGCTAACATGTATCCGACGTGCGCTATAGAACTGTACGACAGTATCCGCTTAACATTACTCTGCCCCAACGCGCCCAGGTTTCCGATCAGCATGGTAAGTACCGCTATGAGAACAAGCGCAAGTTGAAACGTAGCCGTCAGGTTCTGCGAAACTTGAACCTGGGGAATCACGAATGTTGGGTTAATGATTTTGATGAGCGCGAAGACCGCCGTCTCAGTCACGACGCCGGCCAACGTCGCGCTTACAGCCGTTGGAGCGGCAGAATATGCGTCAGGTAGCCATGTATGTAGCGGGAATATGGCAGCCTCTACGCCCAATCCCGCAAAGAGCAACGCTAAGCCGAATGCACCTAGTCTCGGGTCGCCCTGAAAGATAGCGGGCAGATCTTGGAGTTGAATGCTTCCCGTGAGGGAGTAGATTATCGAAATACCGAAGAGCGCAATTAAACTCCCAGCCCCCGCGAGGAATAGGTACTTCAAGGCTGCCTCAAGTGAGACAGCGACCTTCTTCTGCCAGGCCACCAAGCCGTACGCAGCAATACTCATTCCCTCCCAGAAAAGAAACAGAGTCAAAAGATCCCCGGCCGCGATTATACCAACAAGCGACAGTAGCAGAATTAGAAGCAGCGAGAAGAACGGGCCGACATTGTCGTCAAGGCCTAGTTTTCTCCAGGAATAGAAGGAAACCGCCGTCCCAACTGCAAGGACTGTGAAGATTACGAAGATAGCGAACTTATCTACAACGTATAAACTCGCGAGGCTCGATTCGATGGGACGCAAAGATATCTCCCCCGCAATGCCCGTAGACCAGTTGACCAGCACATCAACGAGTGAGACACCCAAGACAGCGGTGCAAATGATTCCTCCCGCGTATACTCTCCACTTGCCAGTGTACTGTTTGGCGAGGTCCATTAGAAGGCAGGCCATGGCGCCCGCGAAGAGCATCTCCATGATGTCAGTAAGCCACAATTTTCATACACTCCATATTGCAATCAGGATTAGCAGAATCAGCAGCACTGCTAGCATCAAGGTTCCATTAACACCCAGCACACCTGTCTGCACATCGCCTGCAGCTCTCGCCGCACGCGGCACAATCTTCTGAGTGACTGCGCTGTACACGTCTCCGAAGGCTCGCTGCAGAGCAGCCGAGAAAACAATGAAACCATGTCCGAGCGCAACGTAAAGCATATCGAAGTCTCGTAAGTGCGTCTCATGGGGTACCAAGTATTTTCGTCCAAGCGTGAAGAACGTCAACGCGGCCGCGGCTAAGACCAGTGAGGTTTGTAGTAGTTCGTTGAGGGCGAATGGTTGGTATCCGGAGCCGCCGAACGGGAGTATGGCGTAGAGGAGCGGCGGATATACGCCGATCGCGATGCAGAGCGCAGCCGCGCCAAGCATCGCCGCCTTCATTAACAGGGGCGGATCGCTGGCTTCAATTGTTCCGGGGCGGAGGAACGCGAAATATCCAAGTTTCAGAAATGAAAGGAATGTGCCAAATGATGCGATCTCAAGGAGTACGAAGATCAGCGTGTTGGTTTGTTGAGCGGCCGTTATGACCATGCCTTTTGACACGAAGCCGTTGAATAGAGGCACGCCAGAAATTGAGAACGCGGCGATCCAGAACGCTATTGCTGTGACAGGCATTTTCCGCATGAGTCCGCCCAACTTATCCAGCGTGTTCTCACCAGTTTTCCAGATGATTACGCCGACCGTCATGAAGAGCAACGCCTTGTAGAGTATGTGGTTGAATACGTGTGCCATTGCCCCATCCAAAGCCAGTTGGGCTATCTGCGGTGCTATCCCCGGCCAACTTGCTAGTCCTACACCAGCGACCATGTAACCTACCTGCGAGATGATGTGGTAGGAGAGAAGTTTCCTCATGTTGGTCTGAAAGACCGCGAAACTTACCCCGTACACTGCCATAATAGCGCCCATGAAAGCCACGAGTTCCGTGCTGGGTTGCGCGCGAGCGAGTAGATACACTGCAGCTTTCGTCGTGTAGACGCTTAGGAAGACTGACGCGGCGATATGCGCTCGCGGGTAGGAGTCGGGCAGCCACGTGTGTAAGGGAATCATACACACGTTGACGCCAATTCCGATAATTATGAAGAGTGAGGGCCAGAATCCAGTAATTGGACCTACGGTAGGGTTGGCTCCTTGTAGAACGAGTAGGGTGATGCCAGCTGCGAGCATCGCACCTCCGAAACCATGGAAGAGCAGGTATCGGTACCCAGCCTGAACAGCCTCACCCCTCGCTTCCCAGATGAGTAGTAACGACGTTATCGCCATGAGCTCCCAGAAAATTAGAAGGGTGATCCAATCGCCTGCGAACACAACACCGAGTGAGGTTCCCGCATACAGCATTGCAAACATGTGCATCCAAGGCTTGGCGAAACCAGCTGCATAGAGCACCGCCAAGAATGTGATTGTGGCAAAGATCACTCCCATCAAGTAGGATAAGTTGTCAACTCTCATCAGAACCAATCGGTAGCCCATGAACGGCAAGCTCCATTCAGTTCCGTGAGGTAAGGAGACTGTGTCAATGAGGGCTAGGCCTGCGAGAATAATCATGAGTGCTTGCCGCGCTCTTCCTCTGAAGAGCCAAACTACTATTGGACCGCCGACTAGGAACAAAATGAACGGCGGAATTGTAGTGCCAGCAGCAAAGCTCCCGGTAGCCGCGATACTAGCCCCGGTAACTGCCGCTGCAACTTTGCTCGCTATCTCCAGCGGGCCGTAGGGCATCGTAGTCCAGATGCCTAACGCGAGTGTACCGGTCGCGGTCGCTATGATGGGGCCGAGGAGGAATCCGCGGGCTTCACCGCGAGCTCCATCAAAGGGGCGGAGGAAAGCTCGGAAGATGATTGGCATGAAGTAGGCGAGGTTCAACACTCCAGAGAGTACTAGTACGAAGAGGATCCACCAGTATCCTCCGTTCCATGCTCCCACCGAAAGGTACCACTTCCCCACAAATCCAGCTAACGGAGGGAGTCCCGCCATGCTCAATGTGGCTAGGAAGAAAGCGAACATTGTTACGGGCATTTTCCTACCAATCCCATCCAACTCTGAGACTCTTGTTTTCCCAGTCTCTACGGAGACGGCGCCCGCAACGAAGAACATTGTAAGTTTCCCGAACGCGTGGGCTGACATTAGGAAGACTGCGGCTATGACCGCTGCACTGCGCCCGTCCGCGCTGACTCCGAGAGGAGAGAGGACGGCGGCTGCAAGAATCATGTAGCTCAGTTGGCTTATGGTGGAATATGCTAAGCGCAACTTTAGGTTGTCTTGCGTCAGAGCGAATAAAGATCCGACTAGGATAGTTATGACGGCTACCGCTATCACCAGATTCTGAATGCCAAGCAACTCCATCAGGGTCGGTCCATACAGGAACAACATCACCCTAAGGAGGCCGAATACTCCCGCGTTCACAACTGCAACCGCGTGAAGTAGACCGCTTACTGGTGTGGGCGCTATCATTGCGGTCGGCAACCAACCGTGTTCTGGGACGAGCGCGGCTTTCACACCGAAACCAACGAAGAGCAACACGAGGGCTACCCTAGCGAATTCCAGTGAGATGGATCCAACGGTTTGGTTTCCTCCAGGTATGAACGTGATCGCTGCTCCACCTCCCGCGCCTAGCAGGGCAAGCATTCCGACGAGGACAGCTGCGCCTCCGCTGAGCGTGTAGATGAGATATTTGCGGCCGGCTCTGAATGCCTCTTCAGTTTGATTGTGGACGACGAGAGGGTAGGTGGAGATTGTGAGGATTTCGTAGAAGATGAACAGAGTTAGGAGATTTGCAGCCACTGAGACGCCCATCGTCGCTCCGATCACAAGCGCGAAACATGCGAAGTAACGAGTCTGTGAGTGCTCCTTCAACCCGCGCATGTAACCCGTAGAGTATACCGTTGTGATGATCCAAAGGAACGACGCAAGACTCGCGAACATGAGTCCTAGGCCATCAGCCCAGAGCGTAAGTTGCAGGTCGGGGTGAGATGACATGACCGCCAATGTGACCGCTACCGTCTGGCCGTTGAAGACCTGTGGTAAGTTGAAGACGGCACAGAGGAATGTCCCTACCGAGACAATGAGAGAGGCTGATTCTCGTGAGTTTGGGTGCTTTCTAAGTGCGACGATTATCGGTGCGCCGAAAAATGGCAGTCCCACCGTGCCAAGCAGCGCCAATTGATTGAAGTCGATCAATGTCTAAGCCTCTTAATCTTCCAAGGATCCAGGGTTCCGTACGCTCTGTGAACTAGGACGATGAGTGCGAGGGCGACTGCCTCCACACTTGCGCCAACAACTATGGAGAAGAGAACGAGTGTGTTGGCCATCAGGTTGGATGCTTGGCCGAGACCTGATGAGAATAGGGCGAGGTTGACTCCGAACACGACGATTTGGAAGGAGATAATTGTCTTCAACAGGTTTCGTGAGTAGAACATTGAGAATAGCCCCAGGAAGAATAGAATCGTGGCTGTAGTTTCGAAAACTGTCTGATCCGTTATCACGCTCGTTCCTCCTTGGAAAGCAGGTTGACCACTCCGATCATTGCGGCTGCGAAGATGATGATTAGAATGAGCAGGTCCCAGGGCCTGAACATCCAAACGAACGCTAGAATGCCTTCTGTAGACTGGGAAGGCGATTGTGGGAGGGATGATGCGCCGGAAAAAAGTGAGTAGGATGACGCGGCGACGATGAGGATCGTAATAGTTGCGAGCAGTGCGGCGAGCTTGCGGTTTCCTATGTCTAGTTGCGATTCTCCCGTCATCAATACAACGGTCATTAGCATCACTGACATCGCGCCAGCAAACATAGTGATGTGTAGGAGGCCAACCACAATCCCCTGATAGATTGTGAAAATAACACCTAGAACGAGGCTCGCGTAAAACAGCATGATTACGGTCACTGAGATGGATTTCGAGAAGATAGCCGCAATGATGGTGACTAGGAGAGCTGCGGAGAGGAGTAACGCTACTTCCGTCACCAATCTTACCACCTCAACACCATGACTAACCCGAGTTGAATCAGGCTCAATGGTGTAATCACCATCCAAAACAGTCGAGCGGCCTGGTCGATCCTGACTCGGGCTAGGGCCGTCTTTATTGTGAAGATTAGAAATCCGACTGCAAACAATTTGACGATGAAGTAGATGAAGTATAGAATGCTCTGCAGGATTGGGTCAGCGAAAAGTATGGGGCCCAGTGGGCCGCCGAGGAATAGGCTCACAGCAAGCGCAGAAAGAAAGACGTAAGCCAACTCTTTTGTGAGCTTGATGTAAGCAAGAGGCCTGCCCGAGAATTCAGTCATCCAACCCCCAACAATCTCCGTCTTGGCGCTCGGAATATCGAACGGAGGTTTCTCCAATTCTGCTAAGGCCGCGACGATGAAGACACAGAAACTAATAGGGGCCAAGACTATGAACCAAATATTCTGTTGTGCGGCAACAATGCCACTGATTGAAAGGCTGCGGGCCAACAGCGCTGGTGCAACTAAAGCGACGATTAATGGTACCTCATAACCGGTATACTGCACAACCAAACGACCGATCGAAATTATTGACCACCTTCCACCCGCCGCGTAACCCAGCATCGTCGCCATGAGGGCGGAAAATCCGAGTATGAAGAATACGAAGAGAAGGTCGTAGTCATTGCTAACGATCGCTTGTGATCCCAGTACTGGGATGAAGATAGTTCCGATTGCAGGTGCCGAAAAGAAAAGTGAGGGGCCGAGTAAGAAAACGAATTTGTCAGCAATCTCTGGAATAATCTCTTCTTTTGATGTAAGCTTGAAGAAATCCGCTACAGGTTGTAAAATTCCGAATGGTCCCGCTAGGATAGGGCCTCTTCGCGATTGCATGCGCGCTTGTGTTTTTCGGTCGAGCCAATCGAAGATGAATCCTATCCAAACGAAAAATGTTAGGCCAGGGAAAAGCAGGATTTCGAAAAGTTGGGTTGCAATCATTTAGGGCCTCAGGCCTCCGACGATCATAAGCCACCAACTTACGATGAGAATCACGCCAGAGCCACCAGACAAGAAGAGTAGAGGGTAGAAGTACGTCGTGGCCGCAAAGGACCCCGCGAGTAAGAGAGCGAAAGCTTCTGCAATCATGAAGAGGGTTGCGTACACGAATAGTTCAGAGCTGTATGTGCCGCGCGGGGCGACATCTTGTTCACCACCTGTGAATGGTTGATATTTGTCTCCTTTCCCGGAAGATCTCTTTCCGAGTCTTCCCACGAGTAAGTAGATGACCAGGTCCGCGACGATAATTAGGAGTGGGCCTCCGACTACCATGATGTCGAAGGCGGTCAATTTTCGACTGCCTTCCTCATGATGAGATCGGCCTTGTTTGGTGTGGCAAGTTCGAATTGTTTGGTCAATTCTAATGCTCTGAAGGCGCAATTGTCAACGCATTCGCCGCAGAAGATGCAGGTTGATAGGTCGAAGAGGGGGCGCTTGACTGGTAGTTCTCTGTCCCCTACTTTTCTGGTGCCCTTGTCGATCATTGTGATGACCCCTGCTGGGCAGACGACTGCGCAGACTTGGCAGCCGGTGCACTTCTCGGGGTCGATGTCGAGCTTGCCGCGGAAGCGGTCGGGGAGTTGAATTGGTTTGTAGGGGTAAGCTTCGGTGGTTGGTTTCTCAAGCATCTGCCGGAACATTTCAGGGATAACTGCGCCTACCTTTCTGTGCGGCAATTAGTGGGCTTCCTTGAATTTTGAGTGGTTTGCGTTGAATCGTTCTGGGAAGTAGTGCTTGATTCCATATTGGCGAAGTTGCTCCCCTGACCATGTCCACTGTTTCTGCGAGCCAGTCTCAAGGAATGACATACGGTCCATGCAGCCAAAGCATGGGTCGATTGCTGTGAGGACCATTGGCACATCCGCAAGTGTCTGTCCCTTCAGAAGTTCAAGGGCGGCTGGAATGTTGGCCATGGTTGGTTGTCTTGACTTGACGCGATCTGGGGTTCTGCCACCTGTTGACTTCACGTAGTAGAATATCTCGCCTCGTGGTGCTTCGCAGTGAGATGAATGTTCACCTGCTGGAATGATGGGTGCAATCTTGACTCTAATCGGCCCCTCAGGAAGGTGTTTGACGGCGTAGCTGATCATGTTCGCTGAAACGACTAATTCGTCTAGGCGTAGACGTAGTAGTGCGCGAACGTCGCCTTCGGTGCGGGTTACGATGTCGAAAGGAACTTCGTCGTACGCTGCGTAAGGGTCGTTGAGTCGAACGTCTTGTCGCAGCCCAACGTATCTTGCCATTGGACCGACGGCGCAGAGTTTCTCGGCTGTTTCTTGATTTATCTTGTTGCCTACATTTTCAGTCCGCGCTAACATTGTTTCTTCGGTATCGATTATCTCTCGGTAGTAGTGTGCCCGGTCGGTAATGAATTTCATACGTTCAACGATTCGATCTTCCATATTCTCTGGCATGTCGCGCCTTACGCCGCAGAACGCGTTCATTGATTTGTGGACTCGGTTGCCTGAAATCGCTTCAACTAGGTCCAATACGACTTCTCGATCGTTCCAAACCCACATGAACATGGTCTCGAACCCTGCCCAGTGTCCCATCAACCCCACCCAGAGCAGGTGGCTGTGAATTCTCTCCAGCTCGGCTATGATTAGGCGAATGTACTTCGCTCGTCTCGGAACTTCATAGATAGTCAGGCCTTCCACAGCTTGGCCATAACAGAGGCTGTGAACGAAGCTGCAGATTCCACAAGTACGTTCGAACATGTACATGTTCTGCACCCAGGGGCGTGACTCTGCCGCTTTCTCGAGGCCCCTGTGCACGTATCCAATTCTAGGAATGACCTGTACGATCTTCTCTCCTTCGAGGATGAGTTTGAAGTACTCTGGTTCCTTCAGGGCTGGATGGATGGGTCCGAACGGGACGAGGTTCTCGACTGAATACTCCATTAATCCTGCGGACTCTTCTCTAACCTTCGACTCATCGCTCATTTTTGCTCAACCTCCAAGTGTAGTCGCTTGCGGATCTCGGCTGGCTTGGTAGTTTTCAGAAGAGGCGGGGGTAGGTCGTCGGGCCAGTTGTCTGGTAAGAGGAGTTTCTGGTTTATCCACGGGTTTCCTGTAAATGTGACCCCAAACATGTCGTGAATTTCCATCTCGTACAAAATCGCGCCGGGGATAATATCGACGATTGAAACGGCGGTTGACTGAGCCTTCGGCACAGTGCTCCTAACGTGGATTGTATCCTTGTCTTGCTCGAAGTGATAGATGATTCCGATATTCTGGCCAAGGTCTAGGCCTGTTATTGTTGCGAGGTGGAGTATTCTGAGGTCGTTGATTAGGTGAGAGATGAAATCCTTAATGTGGTCTTGATCAACCTCAATGAAAGTCTCGCCTTTCCGTGCCACTGAAATCTTCCCGTTCGATTGTGCAGCGTAGGTTTGGAGTTGCTCAAGCAAGTTTTCGCTCATTTTACCGCCCCCAACAGTTTCAGGACGCCGTACATGATGGCTTCAGGCCGCGGTGGGCAGCCTGGGATGAACATGTCAACAGGTATGACGTCCTCGATTCCCTGTCCGGCGTTGTAACATCCCTTGAACACGCCGCCGGATACCGCGCAGGCACCAAGAGCTATCACGTGCTTCGGTTCTGGCACCTGATCATAGACCCGCTTCAGCCGGTCCTTTGTTTGGGCGTTGACCGTTCCTGTTACTATTAAGACGTCGGCGTGTCGCGGGCTCGGAACTAGAACCGCTCCGAATCTTTCAATATCATAGCGGGGCGTAAGGCTCGCGACCAGCTCTATGTCGCAGCCGTTGCAGGAGGAGGCATTTATGTGGTAAACCCATGGGGAACGCGTCCTTGCCCACTTGGTTAAGCTCTCAAACAATGTCCCTGCCCTCCTTCGCTAGGCTCGAGGCAATAAACTTCCAGACGTGGTCCGCGGCATCGTGAACCTCAGGCGAGAGTCCTTCGCCAAACTCAGTATCCTTTGGCTGAATCGCGAGAACCCACACTTTACATCCCATGAGCAGTTGTTCCGCTAAGACTTTCAGAGGGATTCCGTGAGTGGTGAAGAATGGATACCTAGTTTCATCAACCCGCAGTAACTTCGTTTCAGCAGGTCTAGTGCCCATCTCGCACGCATCGATGAATATCACCTGCTTCGGGTCGATCCTTGAAAGCCTAGTGATGACACGTTCCACGTTATCTTCAGCATCGAAGACGTAGACACAGTCGGACAGCGTACTGCCCCTCGCCTTGATGATTCCTTTCATGACGTAGCTTCCGACGTAATCGTCGCCGCGCAAAGGATGACCAATGCCAACTAATGCGACCTT
>Ga0181524_10001074_pt1 | contig 32221 bp, 18 predicted proteins | sample PEATcosm2014_Bin_34_FD_119761 | JGI IMG/M metagenome (GOLD analysis project Ga0181524, IMG submission 119761) | Peatland microbial communities from MTU Mesocosm Facility, Houghton, MI, USA - PEATcosm2014_Bin05_60_metaG | ecosystem: Environmental > Terrestrial > Soil > Wetlands > Peat | place... | reverse complement strand
TTGGCGGCGATTACGCCGCAATACATCGAGATGGTGCTGCGCGGGGCGATGGCCGGCAGCCATGTGCAGGCCTGGGAACTGTTCGACCTGATGGAGGACACGTCGCCGCGGCTGGTCAAGAACTTGAATGAGTTGAAGCGCGCGGTGGTGGCCATGGACTGGGAGATAGCGCCCTGGCAGGAAGAAGACCAACCGCCGAGCGACTCCGCCAAAGACAAGACGAGGCTGGTGAGCAGCGCGTGCAGGCGGATGAGGCCGGCACCGGCGGAGGATGAGAATGGTTGGAGCGGGACGATTTACGACGTGCTGGACGCCTGGGGCAAGGGCCAGACCGTGCTCGAGGTGGATTGGGAGGTCAGGTCCTCCGGCGAGTTTGGGGACATTGTGGCCCCGCGGGCCACCTACTGGGTCCATCCCACCTGTTATACCTGGACCATGGAGGGGTGCTTGGGGTTGAGGGCTGAATTGGCACAGGCCAGGACGGGCAATGCAACCAACCGGACCGAAGGCGGATATAAACTCAGCCCGGGGGTGTGGCAAAGCACAAGCTCGCAGCCGTTGCCGGACGCGGTGCAGAGATTTCCCGACCACAAGTTCCTCATCTCGATTTGCAAAGCCAAGAGCGGGACGGCGCTGGGCGGCGCATTGCTCAGGCCATTGGCCTGGTGGTGGTGCGCGGCGAATTTTTCGGCCGATTGGCTGTTGAACCTGGGGCAAGTGTTCGGCCTTCCGTTTCGTTGGGTGAATTACGACCCGGCCGCCCCGCAGGCGACGGTCGACGCCATCTGCTCGATGCTCGAGCGGATGGGCAGCAACGCTTGGGCGGCCTTCCCGGCAGGCACGACCCTCGAGTTGAAAGAGGCCGCTCAGGCCGGGGACCATTCCCCACAGGGGGACATGCTGGACCGCGCGGAAAAGCAGATGGACCTGCTCATCCTGGGGCAGACCTTGACGGCCGATGTTTCCAAGCATGGAGGCAGCCGGGCGCTGGGGGAGGTCCATGCCGACGTAAAAGCCGAGTTTGTCCAGGCCGCCGCCAATTTCGCCGCCAGCGTCCTCAATGCCCAATTGGTGCGGAGCGTTCTGCTCCTGAATTACGGCCGGGACAGCGAGGCGCCCGAGTTTCGGCCCGTGCCAAAGAAGGAACAGGACACGCTGGCCAACGCGCAACGAGACTCGACCCTGCTGGCGGCCGGCGTGCCCATGCCCAGGGCCTGGTTCTATAGGCGTCATGGGATACCGCTGCCCCAACCCGAAGAGGAAACGGTCGGGGGAGAAAAGGAGTCCACAGTCCATAGTCCGCAGTCCACAGTCCGGAACCCACCACCAACCCAAACGCAACAGTAGGAGAGGCAAGATTATGAGCGAGAAATGCGAACATATTAATGAGGACGGGACCTTCAAGGACGGTTTCGACGGATGCGTGCTCCACATGCAGACGTGCGAGGGCCACTCGGAGGAGAGCGCCAAAAAAATCTGCGGCGCCATTGCGGAAAAGGTAAAAGGCAAAAGGCTAAAGGCCGAAGTCGGTCCCACTGACACTGGCCTTTCCCCTTCATCCTTTAGCCTTCAGCCTTCAGCCTTGTCCTCTGCTCCGCTTATGGCCCGCCTGGCCGTCGCCGCCCCGGACGGCACTCAAGACATGAAAGCCGGCAGTGTCGCCGAGTTCATGGTAATGCCCGGCGGCGTGCATCGATGCTGGTTCATGCAGGGGGACAAGCCGGTGCAGCGGACGGTCGAGGTGGACCGGGCGGCGGCGGCGGCGCTGGAAGAGCAGTTAAGGGCGGTGAATGCGCGGGGGCAGCAACGGGCGTTTTTTGATTTCGATCACAAGGATGAGGCGGCGAGTGCCTGGCCGCTGGGTTTTGTGTGGCGCGATGAGCCGGCCCCGGGGGTGTACTGCCGAGCCGAGATGAGCCAGGCGGGGGCCGACGCGATCAAGGGGCGGAATTACCGGGCCTTCTCGCCCGTGTTCTTCGTGACCGGAGGCGACCCGGCCAAGGTGATTTGCAAGGAGGATGCAGGTCTCAACTTCGGGAGCCTGGTCAATGACCCGGCATTCCACGACATCGCCCCTTTGTGGGCGAAGCAGGCAGCAGCGATTTCCGCGCGGGCAGCCGCCGGCGCGGCCAATGCAGACAACCCAGTGGACTCCCTCACGGGCGGCCACGAAACAAAGGACAACATGAAAGAGAAGCTGGCCGATTTGACGGCCAAACTCCAAAAGCTGGACACCGAACTCCAGGGATTGCGGGCCGCCAATGCGGCCGGCAATGCCGAAGCGGCACAGCAACTCACGGCCAAGCTGGCCGAACGAAAGAACATCGAGCAGGCGATTCGCATCGCGGAGCTCGAGGAGGACAACGAGCGCAAGGACGACGCGCTCAGGGCGCAGCGGGGGCGCGCCGCACAGGAGGCGGTCGCCGCCGCGGTCAAACGCGGGGCGATTCCCGCCCAGGATGAACCGCTTCAGGCCAAGTGGGTGCGGCTCTGCGCCAATAACGCCGAGATGCTCGATACCTTGCAGGCGATGCCGGGCAACGCGGCCCTGGCGGCCGGGAGCATCACGCGAGAGGCGACGGCCTCGGCCGGCTCAACCAGGCTCGAGGCCAAGGAGGGGGCCGCGCGCGTCATCCAGGCCTACGGCGCCCTCGTGGCGAAAAACTCCGCCATTCGCGATTTGTCCTTCGCCGGTTTCCAGCAGAAGGGCGAGCACGCCAAACAGATGGGCGCTCTCTATGCCCGCGAGATCGCGCCCCGGTGGAACGAGTTCCGGGACATGCCGCTCATGGCGGCAGATGTGACGGACGCCAACCTGGGCACGCTCAGCGGGACGTTGGTGGCCCAGCGCACCCTTCAATTGTTCAAGCTGGCGTTTCCGGTGATCTCGCGCATCTTCACCGATTTCAGCGACACGCCGGCGCAGTTCAGACAAACAGAGGCCACGCGCATCGTGGTGGTGCCGGCGGTGCAAAGCTACAATACGACCTTGGATGCAACCGGCCGGCCGCTGGGCTGGAGCACGGTCAGCGCCGCGCAAACCAAGGATGTCCTCATCACGCTCGACGAGCACGTGGGCGTGCCAATTGTCTTCGATGCAAACACCCTGGCCAGCACGATGCGCCGCTTGTTCGATGAGCAGGCCCCGGCGGCGGCATACGCCCTGGCAAAGTATTTCGTCGAGAAGATATACAAGCTCTTCACCCTGGCCAATTACAACGCCTACGCGGCCACGAACGGGGCGAAGGTCCCGGTGGCTTATGCCAATTACCCCGTCGGCATCTCAGACTTCGCGCGGTCCACGCTCACGAAGATTGCCGCCGTCTTCAATCCGAACGAGGTGCCCATCAACGACCGGGTGGCGCTTTTGACCAGCAATTATTTCGAGCAACTGGCAACGGACCCGAGCCTGGTGACCTTCTTCGCGGGACAGCAATCGCCGGAAATCGTAACGGAGAACCGGCTGCCCAAACTCGCGGGCTTCGAGCCTATCGAAGCGCCGAATCTGACCGCCCCAGGGGTGACGCCCAACCTTGTGGGCATGGCCCTGCACAAGGCCGCCGTGGTGGCCAAGACGCGGCTCAGCAACGATTACACGCAGGCCCTGCCGGGCGCAAGCTACGGCTCGGTCACGACCATCACGGACCCCGACATCGGGATTTCGGTGGTGCTTGTTCAGTACGTAAATCACACAGGCGGTTATGCCGAGTGGCGCATCCAGGTCATGCTCGGAGCGGCAGTGGGGGACAACCGGGGCGGCCTGTGCATCACCAGCCAGTAATCAACCTCCGCTCCTAATCCTAATCCTAATCTTAACCTGATTATGAATACCTTCTGCTCCTTTCATCCGCGCCTGGCCACCCTGAGCCTCGTGTCCTCGCTCCTCATCTTCGCCGCCCAAGCCCCGGCCCAGTCCTTCAACTGCACCAATGTCCTCACTGGCACGAACGTCACCGGCGGCGTCAGCATCGTCTCCGGCTGGCCGACCAACGCCGCTGGCTATGGCACTGGCGGCCCCGTAGGCGTCGCCAATCAGGCCTGGGTCGGCCTCAGCGTCCAGGGCTTCGTCGCCACTAATACGTTCGCGGACGGGAATCATCCCAGCAGCATCATCATCCAGTTGATTCGCAGCATGTCAGCCAACCCGCCGGCGATCACCTATGGCACAAATGCGCTCACCGGGATCGCCAACCCCAATCTGCTCTATAGCGATTGGGAGACGTGGTCCAACACGGCGCCCATCGCCGCTGTCACTGTCCCGGTGGCCAGCGGCTGGATCGGTTACCTCAACTGGTCGACCAACCTCACCGAGCCATTCATCGGCGGCGCCAATTGGCTCGGCGTCGCCTCCATCCAGACGACCTCAAGCAACCTATACATCGGAAGCTTTAAGGTCAGCCTGAGCAAGAAGATCATTCCCATTCGCTTCCCGTAGCAGCGATGGGTGGGGAACCGACCCCGGCGGCGGGTGTTGGCGGGTCTGCCGTCGCCGGGGCCATTTAAGTGCAGAGTGCAGAGTGTCGAGTGCAGAATGCGGAGTGCAACTATCAACCATCAACTGACCATGGCTTGGAAAACCGTAACAGTGGAGGACGTGCTGGGGGAGTTCACAGTAGAGGAACAGGCCGCCCTAAAAGGCATTCAGGGAGCGGATGATCAATTGCCGCTGATTTTGGCGCGGGTCGTCAATGCGGCGCGCGGCGCCATCCGGGCAGGAGGCTATCGGCTCGGGGAGGAAGGGACGACGCCGGATCAACTTGACCTGGAAATTGTCGCCATGGCGCGGTGGCGATGGTTGACGGCATTTTCCCAGTTGCAGCGCCTCCAGACTCGAGACCGGCGAGATGCGCACGATAAGGCGCTGGCCAGGCTCGACAGGATTGCACAGCAGCGAATCGCAATCGAGCCGCCCGACAGGCCAAAGCCGGATGGTCCTGCCCGGACCGGCATCCCCAGTCCAAAAAGCGGCCAATGGAACAGCGAGAACAAGCTGCTCAACCGAACGCACCCGGTGCCGACGCCCGAGGCCCAGTGGCCCGTCCCGGAGGAATCGAAGTCCCTGCCGCCTTGGGCCAATCCGCGGATACCGGAGTGAGTTATGAATGATTTCGTCCAGTTACAGGAGGACTTGACCCAGGGGCTCCTTGCGGAACCAGGGCTCCGGTTCATCAACGTCGTGCAGTACCGGAAGCTGCGGCTGCAAAGCGAGATCGATTGGTCGACCGTTTATACGGCGCCGCGGAACGGCCGAGCCGGCTGCGGCATCCTTGTCGAAATGCCCGCCTTCGAGGTCCTCCATCCCAATGTCTCGGGCCCGGTCGGCAACCTCGTATTGTCGTGCGTGGCCTTGGAGGAGCCGAACCTCAACTACGGTCCGGCCACGGGGACCCAGATGAGCGCAGAGGAGGTTTCCAGATTTATCCTGGACAGTTCGCACCAGTGGGAGATTGGCGGCGCAGGGGTGATGTCGGCTGTGCGGGAGGCCATCCGCGGGCTTTGGCGGACCGAGGACCTGCGCGGCGTTGTGGGCCAGGGAACCTTGCGCGATGCCATTTGGGATGCGCAGCGGTTCGAGGGATTGGTGGCTTACCGGGTCAAACTCCAGATGCAGGCCGCCGCCACACCCGTAGCGCGGGTGAGCCAACCCGCCGTCCAAGTCCAGCAATCCCGCGTGAGCCTCTCATCTGCGACCGCCGGCGCTGAAATCTATTACACCTGGGATGGGAGTTTTCCAGGGCCCGGCAATCCCCGAGCCATCAAGTACAGCGGCCCGCTTCCGGCGGCCGGTCCGGTGCTGCGGCACGCGGCATACAAACCGGGCATGTTCAGGAGTTCGGTGGTTCGGCAGCAATTCTGAGGGCAGTAAAAACGCAGAAAATGAATAGCAGACAACAGCGGCAACAGAGAGAAAACGCTCCGTTATCTCCTGTTAAGAGAACAATCAAAATATGAGCACAATATATGCAGGTCCGGGTAAAATCTATATGGGCGGCAACGCCCTATGGCCGGAGGGTGAGAATGGGGAGATCAGGGCGGAGGTCAAACAGCGGGCGGTAGATTTGGCCAGCGGGTTTTTCGGCCGGCTCACGGCGCTTCAAGGCGATGCCCAGGCTATCATCAGCCTGACGCCCTTTGACAATTGGTCGGCGCTGCCGCTGCTCTTTCCCCCTTACCTTGGAGTCAGCGTGGGAAACACGGCCGGCGCGCTGGCGATCGGGACGCGCCCGCATAACCCGGCCGGGGCGGCGGACGCCCCGGCCCTCATCTGGAGCCCGGATGGACGGAGCTATTCCTTCCCGCACGCGGCGGTGACCAAGCATCCGGACTTGCACTTGGGCATTGATAAGCCGCTCTTCGGGCCTGTCGAAATCGCCTGCATTCTCGCCACCGGCGCGTCGCTCGGGGCCGCCGGCGCGCTCTATACCCTCACGGCCAGCGGCGCGGCCGATCCGGGCGGCCAGCAATCCGGCACTGATTACCAGCGTGGCGCGTGGACGGGGGCTTGGGGCACCGTCGCGGGCTTCGGCGGCGGCAGTGGAGGCGTGCCTGTGGAGGCTGAGGACGAATGGGTCATTGCCAGCCACATCAAGTACTCTCCCTTGCCCGTGCAAACTCTCGTGCGGGCTTACAAGCTCGATAGCGTTGCCTTCATGGCCAAGTGCCGTCCCTACGGGCCTACGCACAGCCAGATTGACGCCGCAATCGGCGTTAATACCGGCCGCTTGCTCGGCCAGCAATTCGCCAACGGCACAACCGGCGCCGACCTGGTCCTCACAGGGCCCAACGGCAAATCCATCACCCTCAAAAACGCAGACGCCCTCGGCGCCGGCTTCGAGTTCGGCGGGACCAAACTCGGCACCGGCGAGATCGGCTTTGCCACCACCATGACCTTCGCCGCCGGCGCGCCGCAACCGCTCCTGGTTTTCAGCGCCTGATTCGTTTCATACTTCATACTTCATACTTCATAATTCCCATGAACATCAGAGCCAAGTATCCTCTCCCCCACGCGGGCGCCATAATCGCCGCCGGCGCCACCGCCGACCTGCCCGAAAACCTCGCCCGCATGCTCATCGCTCGCGGCCAGGCGGAGGACGCCGCCACCTCCGCTCCTGCTGGAGCTACGGCGGCCAGGGCCGGCGCGCCGGGAACGCCTTCTGCTCCACCTCCACATCCCCCAGTCAGCGCCACCCCGCGCGCAGAGAAAGGCTAAAGGCAGAAGGGTAGAACAAAACCGCAGGCGCACTGGCCGGATTTCATCCTTTATCCTTTATCCTTCATACTTTCCATGCAGATCATTGCCACCCCAATCCCGACTGCGACACCTGTCACCCTGGGCGATGACGGGACGGGGGATTTCATCGTCGACCCTCCGCCAATCCCGGCCGAGAAGCGGCAGATCCAGACCGAGCAGCTCGCCCTGGCCGCGCGCGTCTTCGCAAATGGCCTCGGCAATCGGGAGACCGGTTTTTCGTGGACCGTTGCGCGGGTCCACGCCAATCAAGCCGCGGCCGACGGGTTTGTCTGGGGGCACGCGGCTACGGTGCCAATGAATTGCTCCCTCGTGATCAACGACCCGGACGGCACCGGGATCGCGAGCTTCTCGAGCGCCGTCATCACCGAGGTCTCGTGCATCGAGCAGACGGGGGTTAGCACAAAGTTTCGCTACACGGTGCAGGGGGCCGTCCCGGCATGAAGTCCACAGTCCGCAAGCGCCCAGCCACGTCCCGATTATGAAAACTGACAACACGAAAAAACTAGCTTTAATGACCCATTGCACGGCTCTCAAACGCGACCGATTGATTTCGGCATTCGGCATTCGGTTTCCGGCTCGAAACACGAGTTTCACGAGTTTTCACGAGTTTGTCCCGGTGTTGAAATCCGTGTTAATCCGTGCAATTCCCCTCTGCTCTCTGCTTTGCGCCCTCGCCCCCGGCTTCGCCGCCGCCCAAACGACGCCTGTGCTCTTCTCCACCTATAACTTCACCGGCCAGGTCCTCAACAACCCCATCACGATCACTGCGCTGGACCCGCTGTTCAGCGATTCAGAAGCCCTGTTTGGCGGGCTGCCGATCACGCTCCAACCGGTCGGCGGCGTGGCGGCAACCAACCTCATCCCCGGCGACTACCGTGTCGTAATCCGGGGCATCGGCCGGGCCTGGACAATCACCGTCCCTTACACGGCCAACGTAGTGAACGCCGCCGCCATCCCCAAAAGCGGCGTTGAGGGTCAGAACACATTTTTCTGGACCAACGCCCTGGCCGGGGTCACCGTCAATCTCTATCAGTCGGGCATCGGCCAGACCAACATCGCCCTGGCCGGCATCACCAATCTCTCAAGCCTGCAAATCCCATCGACAGCGGTGACCAATCCGCCGTGGCTGCCTGCCAACGGCAGCGGGGCGGCGTTGACCGGTATTCCGCTTTCCGCTCTCGCTCAAGGCGCCGCCACCAGTGGCCAGGTGCCGACTCTGTATGAGGGCCAATGGACGCCGATGAACCTCCCCCCAGGTCAGACAAATGCCGCCGTTGTCGTCCCCGGCGCCAATACGACGGTCACCACCAACACCTCGGGGGGAGTCAGTTCCTACGCGGTCAACGCAACCGCGGGCGGCGGCGGCACAGTTACCAGCGTCGATGTGTCTGTCCCCGGATTGTCCTCTGGCGGCGCAGTGACGACCAGCGGCACGGTTACGCTGAGCACCACAGACGGAAGCAACATCGAGACCTTGCTCGGCGCCACCAATGCAGTCAAGGCGGCTACCAATGCTCTCGGCTCTGCAGCTTATGCCGCGGCATCCGCCTTTGACCTATCCGGCGCCGGGACCACCGCAGCCCGGAATGCGACGAACGTCCTGGGAGCAGCCGCCTACAAGGCCCTGAGCTACTTCGACGCTGCCGGCGCCGGAACCAGCGCCGCGCAGAACGCCACCAATCCGCTCTCTCCCACCGCCTTCAGCGGGATTGCATCCGGCGGCTGGCCCACCACCTGGCCGCTCTCGGCTATCCAGCAAGGCGCCGCCACCAGTGGCCAGGTGCCGACCCTCTACGAGGGCCAATGGACGCCGATGAACCTCCCCCCAGGCCAGACAAATACCGCCGTCGTCGTCCCCGGCGCCAATACGACCGTCACTACCAACACCTCGGGGGGAGTCAGTTCCTACGCGGTCAACGCCAGCGCTGGCGGCGGAGGCGGCGGCACAGTCACCAGCGTCAATGTGTCTGCCCCCGGATTGTCCTCTGGCGGCGCGGTGACGGCCAGCGGCACGGTCGCGCTGAGCACGGCGGACGGGAGCAACATCGAGACGTTGATCGGCGCCACCAATGCAGTCAAAGCCGGTATCAATGCCCTGCACGTCGCCGACACCAACGTCACATCACGGCCGCTCTATCTCATCACCACCTTCGTCTCAGGCGACGCAAACAACGCCCTCATGCTCGAGTACTCGACCGATGGCACGAACTGGCAGATGCTCTCCCAGTCGGCGACCAACTCCTACAAGACGCCGGCGTACACAGGGAACTTGCGGGACCCCAACTTGTTCTATACCAACGGACTTTATTACGTGGCCTATACGTGCGGAACTTTTGGCCAGACAAACACCTTCGCGATCATCAGCTCGAAAGACCTGCTCACCTGGACGCCGGTGGCCTGGCCGTCGGTCGCCTCCGTAGGCAGCGTCACTGAGACCTACGGGCCGGTCTGGTTCGTGGACCCTGCGGGGGGCATCCATGTTTTCGTAAGCGTGGCGACTTCTGATAACGGCGGGCATTACCCGCTGAACATGCAGATTTACGAGATGCATCCGACCGATATGACGATGGCCAACTGGTCGTCTCCGGCCGCCCTGGGCGGCTCCTGGCCGGCTGACATCATTATGGTCTCAATGATCTGCCTGAACGGGACTTACTATTGCTGGTATGACAAACTGAACTCCTCGACGTTTGCGGAGGATACCGAGATCGCCAGTTCGTCAAGCCTGCTGACCGGGTTTACGCAATGGAAAACGGGGGATTGGGCCGGCTGGGGCATTGGGCCAAGCGGCACCGGTTACGAGGGCGGAAACCCGGTGCAAAACGCGGATGGGAGCTGGTCGATGTATTTGGACAAGTTCACCCTGCTCGGCCTCTACGTCTCCAAGAGTTATGACAACTGGAACACGTGGACCGCGCCGTCGCTCGTGAATGAGCCGTTCACGACCTCGAATCCCAACGTCCACATGTTCAACAACTCATCGCGGGATTTTGACGTGGCGCTCGCCATCGCCATGTCCGCGACGAACACCCCGGCGGGCGGCACCGGCGGCGGCGGCGGCACGGTCACCAGTGTCAACGTGTCTGCGCCGGGCCTGATCTCGGGCGGCGCAGTGACGACCAGCGGCACGGTTGCGTTGAGCACGGCGGACGGCAGCAACATCGAGACGTTGATCGGGGCCACTAATGCGGCCGTGGCCATGGCGCGGACGTCAACCAACACTATCGCGTATGGCGACCAGTATCGGACCAACGCGGTGGCCACCACGACCGGGGCGACGGTCATCTCTAATGCCCTGGCCGTCCTCAGTTTGACGCCTGGGGGCCTGTCGATAGCCAACCCGACCGGCGGCGCCACCAGCAACACCTTTGCCGGGCCTGCTTATTTCAATGCCGGCATTACGGTGGCGAGCAGCGGCGCGGGAGGCAGCAACTATTTCGGCTGGCCGAGCTTTTTCTATTCGGGGATCGTCGTTAAATCAAACACGCTGGCATCATGCCCGGCGGTTCCAGGCACGCCCGGCGACGTCTTTCTCGGCGATACAAATGGCGTGCCGATCATCATCCAAAGCACCAACGGCGTGCCGGGCGGTGTCTCCTCGTCCTGGACGGGAACCAACGTCCTCGGGGTGGGCAGTAGCGGCGGCGGTACAGTCACCAGCGTCGGCCTGTCCATCCCCGGCTTCAGCATCAGCGGCTCGCCTGTGACCGGGTCGGGGACGCTCACCGCAACGCCAGCAGGGCCGGTGCTGACCAATTACGAGAGCATGGCCATATCTCTCACCAACGCGAACAATGTATGGGTGGGGCAGGCGTTTACCAACATTGACGCAAACGGCGTTCTTACGACGGTTGACGCAAACGGCCTCGGCAGGACAAATCCCACGAGTGGCAACTGGTTTCGCCAGCCGAGTACGATGCTAATTTTGGGCACCGGGAACAATACGCTCGTGGACACCTTCTCTCAGGCTGGCACGGGAGTTGTCATGCAAGCTGCGGGGTCGCTCTCGACCAATATTCTGTCTCTCTCGACCAACGCTTCGTCTCCCCTGCAACTGAATGGAAGCCCTATAGCCTTGCTGACGGACGCGACCAATGCGGCGTTGAAAGTGTCCAACAATTCGACGAATCTGCTCGGTTCGGCGGCCTACGCCCCCACTTGGGCCTTTGACGCGTCTGGCACGGCCCTTTCCCTGGTTCAGTCGTCAACGAACGGCTCCGGCAACATCCCCGTGGGCGTGCTCACGCCAGGCGGCACGCTGCCGGCACTGAATGCCGGCAGTCTGACCAACCTAAATACGACATCCTTCACCAACGCACCCATTATCCAAAATACCGTCTGGCTTTCGATTGACCAAACTGTGGGCAGTGGTCTGACGAACGTCTATGTGGACCTGTCTAAAGGGTCCTATTTCTCCATCATTGCGACGACCAACTTGTTTTTCGCCTCCCCGCTAAACATGCCTCCGACCAATACCGTTATTTCCGGCACCATCAGGATAATTCAGGATTCGATCGGCACGCGGTCGGTCAGTTTCACCAACGGCAACACGGCAGGCACTTGGAAAACCTTCTCCGGCCAGACCTTAACGGTGACAACTAACGCTCTGGCGCGGTCAAACATCCCCTTTGAAACCGGCATGTTCGGGACAAACCTCGTGTATGGTTACGGGCTGAATATCCAATGAAAAAACTCCTTTGCCTTCTCGTCCTGCTGTTGCTCTCGCCGCCATCTCAGGCAGCGATGAACTGGATGCTTTACCGTCCCGACAAGCAATCGCTCACCTACGGCCTGATCGCGTGGTGGCCAATGAACGACGGGGCTGGAACCACAGTCCGTGATGCGAGTGGTTATGGGAATACAGGAACCTTCGCAGGATCGCCGAGTTGGGCGACGGCGTCATTTGGTTTTCCGTATGGCGTGTTTTTCAACGGCTCAAGCGGCATTGACTGCGGGGCCTCGACCGTTTGCCAGCCGACCTCCGCTGGCACTGTCTGCGCCTGGGCTTACTGGACCAATGCGGGCACCTACGCGGTCGCCGTCGGGGACGCTACCACGGCGACCGGCAAAAATGGCTATATACTGTACCAATATGCCGGACATGTCAGAATTGCAGGAGATGTTGGAAGTGCCAGCAGCAGCCAATACGTAGACCCGACTATCGCCGACCTCCCTCTGAACACGTGGATTTTTGAGGTGATGGAGTGGAGCGGCTCGCAGTTCTTTCTGTGGACGAACGGCGTCGTGGCTACCCTGGTGTCACAGACGGTTTCCCCCATAAACAACGTTAACCACACCATGATCGGCCAAGACCCAGGGGCCAGCGGCAGTTATTTTTTCAGGGGCGCCATAGCGTCTCCCCGCATCTACAACCGCGTACTCTCCACCAATGAAATACAACAACTTTATTATCAGTTTGATTAGCCTGCTCTGCGCTGTCGGCCACGGGCAGACGGTAGTGCAGAATGCAGTCCTCCAGAGCTGGGCCTGCGTGCCCAGTTCCCCTCTTGTCGGCTGGTGGAAGCTGAATGATGGGAGCGGTTCGTCTGCGGCAGACAGCTCGGGCAACGGCTACACCATGTCCCTCTACAACTCGCCATCCTGGGTTTCATCCTCGCTGGTCTTCGGCCATGCCCTGAGTTTCACCGCCTCCAGTTCCCAATACGGGGAGTGCGCCGGAGATGTCGCCTCCCAGGTCGCGGGCAGCGCCACAGCCACGCTATGCTACTGGTTTAAGACCAGCGTCAACCAGGGCCACACAGTCGGGTTTTCCACGACCGGCCAGGAGCGGTTCTTTACGCTGGCCTACTCTGACAGCGCACTGTATTTGACGGTCGAGGGCGGCTCTTATGGGGGTGTCCGCATCCCCGATGTGGCAGACGGCAACTGGCATCACCTCGCCATGGTCTTCAACGGAGCCGGCACGGGGTGGGGCAGGATTACCATCTATCTTGATGGCGTCGTGCAGAGCGTCACCAATGACCCATACCAACCGCCGGCGACGCTGGCCAGCGTCGCCCAACTCGGCCATTTCTACGTCGGGTGGGACGTTTACGACGGCGCCTACGCGACGGGGGCGATCAATGACATCAGACTTTACAACATTGCGCTCACGTCAGCCCAGGTGGCGCATGTCTATAACGGGGGCGGGGGGAACGCATCGCAATGACCATCCTGATCGCCGCGTTTTGCACTCCGCACTTTTTATATGCCTGACGAGAGCCTAGAGGTCCTGATCAAGACGACTGCGGGCGCGTCCGGGGGCAAGCCAGCCGCGGTGGCGCTGAACCAAACGAGCGACGCGGCACAGCGGTTGCAGCGTATCTTTGAGAGCACCAAGGGCGATCCGGGCATTGCAGAGTCGCTCAAAGGGATGGCTCGGGGGACCGACGATGCCCAAAGGGCATACGAGCAGTGGAGTCAACATCTGCATGAGGATTTCACACGGCTTGCAAAGGGCTTGGACATGAAACGATTGGCAGCCGGCAAGGCAGCGGCTGACCGGGCCGGGGAGGGAGCGGCGGAACCTGAAGCTGCGGCCCGCGATGCGGGGCCAAAGCGATTGGGGGGACGGCCGATGCGCGGGGCTGAGGCGTGCGCGGCGGAGGCCAAGGGTCTGCTGCCGGCAGCACAGTCCGCGACATCGGAGGCAAAGATGGAATCGGCGGAGGAATCTCGCCCGGTAACGAATGCGGCCAGGGCGGCGGCTCAAAACGCGGCGGCCGCGGCAAAACAGCTTGGGTCTTCAGGCGCCTTTGGAGACAGGGAGCAGGTGGCCCTTCCGGCTGAGGCTGGCGAGACGGCCAGAGCCAACCGTGGGCCAGCACAGGCATTGACGCAACAGGATCGGGACGCGTCCTGGGCCGAGGACCGGGTTGATCCGGCGATAAAGGCGCTGCTGGCGGAAGTGGCTAAAATGCAGGACAAGCACCTAAATGGGCTGAAACAGGCGGTGGACGTGATTAGTGGCGCCTCCCAGACCGTGGATGGCTTGGTCGGCTTGATGAAGACGGCGATCGCTCACCACGCGCAACTCCAGGGTGAACAGATCGCCATGGCACAGCAGATGGCCGCCTGGGCGCGATCAACACAGATTCCGTGAAAGGATCAATTATGAAGTATGAAGTATGAAGTATGAAGTATGAAGTATGAAAACTGAGAATCTGAACGACATCACAGCAGCCAGGCGAACAGGCGACTGCGCCGAACAAATACGGCCCTGCCTTTCATAATTCATAATTCATAATTCGTACTTTTTGCCATGTGGACCCTCGTCTATAACGGAACCGAAAAGGCCCTGGGCGATTGGGGCCTGTGCGCAGATTTCGCGATCGAGCTCCTCAACAAAGGCCGGGACTCGGTCACCATGCGCTCGACCGAGGCCCTCGATGCCGGCCCGGCCCAGTTCGCCTGGGGCGCGCCCGTCACGCTCTGGCGCGACCGCGCAGGCTCGGGCAGCCCGGTCACCTACACCGGGGGCACAGTCTTCTTCCGGGGCTACGTCGGTGACACCAAGCGGCTGAACGTCCAGGGCCGGCAGAATATCCAATACTCGATTTACGGCCCCTGGTGGCTCCTCGAGCGGCTCGAATTCATGCAGGGCCGAAGCGTGTTCAACGGCTGGGCCACGCCCGGCCTGCCCTCCTCGGGAGCAACCCTCAAGACCATCAACACGCCCGAGGTCTTTCTGGGCGAAAAGGCCGATGAAACCTGGCAGACCAACGGGCAGCAAATCGTCGAGGTCCTCAACTGGGTTAACGAATGCTATAACCCCACAAAGCAGGGCGCAACGACCGGCCGCGACAATACCCGGGACGCAATCCAAATCGGCACGATCGACCCCAATGTAAACTTCCCAAAAACCAGGGCCGCCAATATTTTCTGCGCCGAGGCCCTGGTCAATGTCCTGCGCTGGTCGCCGGACGTCGTTTGCTGGTTTGATTACACCACCAGTCCGCCGACTTTCAACGCGCGCTCCCTGGCGAACCTGACCGCCGTGAGCGCCGCCATTACGGCAGGCCAGGAGCGGCAGATCGAGCTGGCGCCCAGGCACGAGCGCCAACTCGCCGGCGTCGTCATCGAATACAAACGGACCAACGTCTTCAACGGCTTCGCCTGGCCGCAATTCTACTATGACATCTATCCGCCCGGGATTACGGATTACATGCCCAATTGCTCGAGGCATTTTGTCGAGTTGGACGGCTCGCATGTCTCGCGGACGGACGTGGCAGTCCAAGTGGTCCCGGTTGCGCTGGCCGTCTCTGCCACGCCTTCAGACCGGCTGAGCTGGTGGCTGGCGGCGGACAATACGCTGAGCGACCCGAACATCGACCCGGCCAGCATCGAGGTGGACGTCGCCGCGGTGACCGACTCCTCGGGCAATCCGGTGGACCTGACGGCATATCCGAACACGCTGGTCAAGGGGCAGTTGTCGAGTTGGATGGGAGTGCAATGGACGGACGCCACCGTCACAGCTAACGTGAGCTTTTGCCGCTACGCGGACACCGCCCACAACCAGCCCAACGCGACCGTCCAGTCGCGCCAGGTGAGCCAGCGAGTGACGCTGACCAATGCGGTGAGCCAGACCTATCGCACGGTCACCTTCTTCGACCCCGGCGAGGCCGTCCCCACGGGCGTTGCCCAGGCCCTCTATACCAGCCTGGCGACGCTGCAATACTCCGGCTCCGTGGCGTTTGTGGCCGGCCAGGTCCAAAGCGGCATCGGCGTGGGCAATACCCTGACGCTGGCCGGGCCCGCCAATACTTACCCCAATCTCCTGGTGCAAGCCATCCGCGCCGTTCCGCATCTCGGCCTCTTGAGCGTCAGCTACGCGCCAAGCGCGCGTCTGGATGCCCCGGAACTCATCGAGTTGGCGCGATGCTGCCGCTGGCGCACCATTTATAATATGCCCAGCGGGCGCTCCACCGGCCAGGCCGCCGGCTGCAACGACGTGGGCCTCGGAAGCGCGACCGCAAAGGAAAATACCCAGCACGGCTTGGGCAACTATGCGCTCCAGGCCGTAACTTACGACCAGGGCACGACCGGCGGCAACCCAAACGGCGTAACCCAGATAGCCAAAGACGCCCGAAACGAGTTGATTTCGATCCTTCGCCTCAACGCCGCCGGTGGAGTTGTCGGCGCCGATGGCGCCGGCAATCCGATCGGCCAAATCCGTGAGAAACTGTCCGATGCCGAAGGCCAGACCCTCCGCATCGGCCGCGTCCATTACACCGACGCCCAGACCGGCACGGCCAAATGCTGCTGGATGCTCCGCGCCCCCGGCATCCCGGACCCGCCTGCCTTTGGGGCCGATGGGACGGACGATGTGTGGTTGGGCGGGGGTGGCGGCACGGAAGCCCCGGCCGAAATGACCCTCCAAAGCGTCCAGGGTGACTATGTCACCGCATGGTTTGCGCCGGCGCCCGTGACCTCGATAACATCGAGCGGCACGACTGCGACCGTGACAACCGCAGCGCCGCACGGCCTGGCCACCGGCGCCGTCCTCCACGCCAAAATCGTCGGCGCCACCCCAAGCGCCTATAACGGCACATTCAGCGTGACCGTCACCGGTCCCTCCACATTCACCTATGTGGTGCCCAGCGGCACATCCAGCCCGGCCACAGGCGCCATGACATACCAGGCGGATGTTTACGTGGCGAAGAACTGGAAGCTCCGCAGGAGCCGGACCTCCGAGACCGGCGCCGACGGCACGGTCTATAGCCTGCTTTTTAGCGGCGACACCGGCGGCCCTGCCGCCGGCCCCGACGCTAACAACGTTCTGCGCCTCAAGACTGGCACAAGCGGCCCTGGAAGCGGCCTCGTCGAAACCGAGGCCGTTGCGCCGGAATGGCTCGTGGGGGATGTCTTCTATGCCCTTCCCGCCGCCACCGGCCTCAATGACGCCAATGGCAACCCGATTAACCTCATCATCGCCGGTGAGTCCCGGAACTGGACGGCGGTAGCGTCATGAACAGTCCACAGTCCACAGTCCACAGTCCACAGTCCGCCAAGCGCGTGGCCAGTCGTAATCATAATCATAATCCTAATCTTAATCCCCCCCGGCTTCGCCCGAGATTAGGATTAAGATTAAGATTTAGATTACAATCAGGAGCGGGCTTTCAACCCCGCTTGCCGGACTATGGACTGCGGACCGTGGACTGTGGACTATGAACACACCAGCCCAATCACCCGCCAAAGAGATGGTCATAAGCCCCTGCCGCGAATGGACCGCCGCACCGCACGGGCCGAACGTCGTCGAGGCTGGCAACTCGCTAAGCTACGGCGTGGGGGGCGTCGGCGCCGGCGAAGCCCCGGCCGGCGCTGCGGATGGAGTCAACGCCCTGGACTGGGATGCGGCAGTCAACGCCTCAGCGCCGAATTACGATTATGACCTGGCCCCGCCATGCCCGGCCGTCTATGGCACGGATTCTTATGGTTCCCAACCCGGCGGCGGCTATAACTATTGGCCGGGAGGCGCGGCAGGCGGGGGTGTCGTCGGCACGCCTGGCGCCAACAGCATGATGTGGCTCTTTACTCAAGCCGGATGCGTTGGGAACTACCCCAACACGCCCGGCGACACTCTCAACCCCCAGCAGTACTTCTTCAGGTTCTGTCAAGCCTCGTGGTGGGTGTTCCTGGACGGTTGGCTGTCCCGAATTCCGGACCCGAGCGGCCTTGTCGGCTCGTATGCCTCGATGACTTACGCCTATCGCGGCCGCTACAAACTGGACCGTTACCGCGTTGGGTTCCGCGCCAACTGCGAGCTGTGGGCCTTCGACAGCTCCGGAGCCTTTGGCTGGGATAGTTACGCAGACGGCATCGCGATGGGGGTGCCGCCGTCATACATCGGCGTGATGCCCCGGAACGTGTCGCTCGTCTGCGCCATTGCGGTCGCCCCCGGCCAGTGGCGCGAGGTGCCCGTGCCATCCGGCACGACCGGCAGCGGCTCTCTGGCAGACGGGTTCCTTGGTCTGGCCACGTTCGAGATATGGGGCATCCCATGGGCGGCGTGGCAAGCGGCGACCGGGCTGTGAGACCAGCCCTGCGTCCCATACCCACGAAGCGCATTTGACACTCCGGCGGCAATTGTCTATTCTTGCGCAAGTTGGATCGGGACAATGACCTCGATGTTAAACCAACATGTGCTGGTGCTCAACCGCCTGTGGCAGGCGGTCAACGTATGCACCGCGCGCCGGGCTCTGACGTTGCTGTTTCAGGGCCACGCACAGGCTGTGCTCAACCGCAGCGACGGCTCCTTCCAGACCTACAGTTTCAGCGAATGGCGGGACTTTTCCCGGCAGGAACCCCATGCCGAATCCGTGCGCTCCGTTTCCTTCCGCATCCGCATCCCTCGGGTCATCCTCCTGTTGGTCTATGATCACCTCCCCAAGAAGGAAGTGAAGTTCACCCGGCACAATATTTTCGAGCGCGACAAAAGCACCTGCCAGTACTGCGGCAATGCCTTCGAGCGCAAGGACCTGAACCTCGACCACGTGATTCCTCGAGATCGGGGCGGCCCCACCACCTGGGAGAACATCGTCTGCTCCTGCATCGGGTGCAACACCCTCAAGGCCAACCGCACCCCCCAGGAAGCCGGGATGCGCCTCATCCGAAAACCCAAACGGCCCAAGTGGCGCCCGTTTGTTCAGATCAACTTCACCCTCCACCAGCACGATAGCTGGAAGCATTTCATCGACCTCGCCTATTGGAACGTCGAGTTGGGCGAAGACGTCTAAAAGAACCGCGAACGGACGCGAATGGACGCGAATGCTGACCCGTGTGCATCCTGCTTTTTTTCTCGCCGTGGCTGCCGCTGGCGCCGCCCTTGCCGGCAATTCGGCGACCGAGCCTGTGCGGGTCGATCACGTGGGCCTGGTCGCTCCGGATGTGATCGGCATCACTCTATCGGCGCGACGCGTCGAATATGGACGGCAGGTCCCTTATGCAAAGCAAGAGGGGGACGTGGTGGCCGCTTCGGATATTCACCGGTTCGTAAGACGGGATGGGAAAACCATCGGCACCCTGGTCGGGAAGGCCGGAGGGTTGCTCTGCACTATGGATGAGGTGGTGGGAAAGGCGCTCGACACTGCCTGGGCCGATGATCCTGGGAGCTACCGCATAGAATCAGCCAGTGATCCGCATTACCAGTCGCCGCAGATGCCCAAGTTGGTCCATCGCAAGAGCAAGCCCTCCGACCTGGGGATGGTCGGCCCTTACCAATTCGAGGCGGCGACCGAGAGTGTCATCTATCTGAAGTTACCGGCGCCGCTGGAGGCAGGCGCAGAATATACGGTGAGCTTCAGGAGTTCGGACCTGCCTGCCAGGAAGTTCGTCCTGGATGCAGCGCGGCTTCGGAGCGAAGCCGTCCACGTGAATCAGGTTGGGTTCCGCCCCGATGATCCGGGGAAACTGGCCTTTTTGTCCTGTTGGATGGGCAATGGCGGCGGCCTGCATTACCAGGCAGGCTTGCCCTTCGACATCATCGACGAATCCACCGGGCAGGCTGTGTTTACCGGGACCACTGTGCTGTCCAAAGCCGCCGCCGACAGGACCGAGGACGCCTATAACAAGAACTACAACGGCGCCGACGTCTTCGAGATGGACTTCAGCGGTTTGCACCGGGCCGGAACGTACCGTGTGTGCCTCAAGGGCATCGGTTGTTCATACGCTTTTGAAGTCGCGGACGATGTCTGGCGGCGGGCATTTGTGGTGGCGGCACGGGGCTTTTATCATCAGCGGAGCGGCATTGCGCTTGGCGAACCTTATACCGCCTACAAACGCCAGCGCCCGTTCCATCCGGACGACGGGCTCAAGGTGTACGCGTCGAGGGCGCCGCTGATGGACACTGGCAACGGGCTGAACAAGAGCGATTCGAACTTCGGGAACCTGGTCAAGGGCAGGACGGAGGATCTCGTGGCCGATGCCTGGGGCGGCTACATGGACGCCGGAGATTGGGACCGGCGCGCGCAGCATCTCAAAGCCAGCCTGCTGCTGCTGGAGCTGGCGGAGCTGTTCCCCGACTATTTTGGCTCGCTCGCTCTGAATCTGCCGGAGTCCGGCAACGGTCTGCCGGACGTGGTGAATGAGGCGCTGTGGGACATTGACTTTTTCAGGCGCTTACAGTTGCCCGAGGGCGGCGTGCGGGGCGGCATCGAGTCCTCGGATCACCCCCGTCGGGGCGAGGCCAGTTTCCAGGAATCGCTGACGGTGATGGCCTACGCGCCGGACGTTTTGGCAACTTACACCTACGCCGGCGTGGCGGCGCGCGCGGCGCGATGGCTGGCGGCGCGCTCGCCGGAACGCTCGGCGGCTTACCGTGAAAGCGCCTTGCGCGCCATGAACTGGGCCGAGCGCGACCGCGAGCGCGAAGAGCGGGAATTCCTGATGGCCAAACACCCGGCCGTGCGCGACGTTCGGAACTTCGCCTCGGCCGAATTGTTCTGCCTGACCGGCGACTTGAAATGGAACCAACTCTTTCTTGCGACCACTCCCTATAAGAACTCTGCCGCCGCCGTGGAATATACATGGGACAGCCTGGACCAGGGCGATTGCGCGTGGGTCTATGCGCGGGCGGATCGGCCCGAGGTTGATGAGAAAGTGAAGCGAAACTGCCGCGAGGTGTTGCTCAAAGAGGCCGATGCGCGGCTGGCCAGCATCGAGCGCACCGGATTCCACTGGGGAAAGCACCCCTATGCACCGGCGATCTTTGGAGCTTTGAGCAGCCCTGAGGGCTGTGTGTGTGTTGCGCGGGCGCACGCCCTTTCGGGCGCGCCCAAGTATCTGCGCGGGCTGGTGCTGGCCGCGCAGACCGGCGCGGGGGCCAACCCGGTGAACATAAGTTACACGACCGGCCTGGGACAGAACTGTCCGAAGCACCCGCTGCAGATCGACTATCGGATCACGCGTCAACCGCCTCCGCCCGGCCTCACGGTCGGCGGACCGATGGACAACACTATCAAGGACCTGCAGGACCCGTTCATTGGGCCGTTTGCCGGACGGGTCTTCTGTCCGCCCTACAACCAGTGGCCGGCCTTGGAAGCGTTTTGGGACGTCTTCTGGGACCCCATGGTCTGCGAATATACGATTCACAAACCGATGGCCGGCCAGGCATACGTGTGGGGATACCTTGCCGCGAGGGGCAAAACCGCATCGCCCTGATGAAACAGCAATGGCCGGGTGATGAGCCGGCTGATGACCAACTACTTCAGCGCGGAGAACATCCAGGACCTGCTGCGCCGTTGCCTGGGATTCAAAATCCTGGCCGCCGGCCGGCGATGCGACCAGCCGGACGGCGTGGCGAACGCGTTCCAATTCGCCTTCCAGAGCATCAAGCGCAACGACGCCGTAATCGTGGGGATGTTTCCACGGTTTCGGGACGAGCCGGTCGAGAACGCCGCGTTGGTGCGGCGCTTCTCGCCGCTCATCTCAGCATGAAGTTCCGTCGGACTTGCACCCATTCACGTGCATGCAAGACCTCAACAGTTACGCCATTTCTAATCCAGTTTGTAGGTCAGGACGACATCATGGCCCACCTGCTTGATGCTGGTGATGGTGGTTGGCCCCGGGCCTAAGATGCGGAAGTACCGCGCGGTCCCGGATACCGGGAGGGTGAAGGTGCCGCCGCCGCCCGAGACCATGTCGTTGACGACCGAGCCGCAGTCGCCGGTCACGGGCGAGGTCGTGAGCGTTGTCGGACCGGCGATGGCGGTCGGATCAACCGTGAACGGCTGGCCAAACGAGGTGGTCGAGGTGCAGGCGATTGGATAATAGGCATCGACGGCCCCTGAGGGTTCGCTCGGGTCGCCGATGAGCGCGTCGGGATTGACGCCATCCGGGTCGACGGCGGCCAACTGGAGGATTGCCCCGCCGCCCGTCTGCTCCCAGATGCACCGGAGCGGATAGAGGCCCTCGGCCCCAACCACAAAGTCGAATGTCTGGTAGGCGGTGTTGCCGGGCGACACGAAGATCGCCGTGCCGCCGGAATCCCAAGGGGTTGTGCCGGAATACAGTCCGGTCTGGTCGTCGGTGCTGATGCGGAACCGGTGGGCGCCGGCGGTCAAGTGAAGGTAAGCCAGGGCCTCGACGGCAATGTTGATTTGGCTGCCGGGACAGAGGCCCGGCACATTGTTTGGATTGCCATTGAGGTTCCAATTGAGTTCCGAGACGATGCTGGTGGCGGTCAAGTCGACAGGGATCTGAGGAGGAATGGCCAGTTGCTCGAGAGCCCGGTTCAGGCTGTTGTCGAGGTTCACGCCTCCGTTGAGGGTCATGGCGGTGCGCGCGTAGAACCCGCGCGCCTCAAGGCTTCCGATGGCCAGGCTATTGGCGGCGGGCACGAAGGGGTATGAATAAGTCCATGAGACACTCTGGTTTGTGCCGTCGCTGTCCTTGAAGGTGAGGGTGTTGGTGAAGGTCGCAGCGGGCGGCAGGACCGATATGGACCAGGTCACTTGAACGCCGCCCGCGCTCGGGGTCGTGGTCGAGGGGACCGCAACGCCATTGATCGTCAACTTGAGGCTCGAGGCATCCACGGTCGTATCCCGGTTGGCAATGGTGGCATAAGTGGCGGGCGAGGCGCTGGTGACGGTTTGACCGGCGAGCGGGGACACCACAGCGACGATGGGGCGCAGTTTGCCGGGGTCGGGCACCGGCGCCAAAACGAAGTAGTTCTGCTGGATCACGCCGGTCGAGGTGCTTGCGTTTCCGCTGATGCGATTATTCACCCTCAAGGTGTCAACGGCGCCGCTGAAGCGGACGACGACCGGCGTGCCGGCCGCGTCGGTGAGCGCGACGTTGAAATGGGGACCGCTGCCGTTGGGGCTGCCCAGGAACGCTCCAAGCAGGGTCGTGGTCTGGTTGGTCTCAGTGCGGTCGCTGGTCACCCGTTCGAGGGTCACCAGGGATTCGGCCAGCAAATACTGCTCCTGGCGGAGGTAGGCCGCGTAAGTGCCGGCGGGGTAAGTGTGCGTGTAATTCTGCCAATCGCCATCATGAATGTTTTCGACGTCCACTTCAAAGTAACCGTTGGCGTTCCCGCCCAGGCTGGCATATTCGGCGCGGACAAAGTCCGAGGAATACGTCGTCTGGACCGGGTCGGTCCAGCGTAAGACATGGTTGACGTCCTGGAAGGCGCCGATCCAGAGGGCGTCGCTGGCATCCTGGTTGTTGTGGTAGTCGACCCCCGGTATTCCGCCCATGCCATTGTAAGCGTTTGGGTCGGTAACCCCGGGGTTCTTGACGTAATCATCCGTGATCACCTTGGGATTATCGATGAAAGAGCCTCCGGTGACGCCGTCCGAACTGAAGTTGAAGTCCTCGGATTCCACGACATACGCCTTCAGGAACGTGTCGAAGCGGACCGGCGCGGAGGTTGCGAGTTGCTGGCTATTGACCGCCTGGATGGTTCCGACGTAGTTCACGTCGGGCGCCAAAACCCCCGTCAGCGTGAAGACCTGGGCCTTGGAGGTGCCGGTGACGGTGACGCCCGGCGAGGCGCTGGTGTAGGTGACGCCGTTGAGGGTGAGTGAAATGTTGGCGGCGGAGATACCGACCGCATCGTTGACCTGGAAGGAGACCGAATTGGAACTGGCCACAAAATTGGCCCCGTCTGCCGGGGAGAGGTTCAATATCGCTGGAGGGCTCGCCCCGGCGATGCTCTGGTTGACGCGGGCGTTTCTGAAGACGACGTCGGCTTCGTAACAGGGGCCCGAGCCGAACGTGAACATGGCAAAGGCGCCATTGAAGCCGAGGTAAGGGGCGGGATGCTTGGGGCTCCACGTGGCGCCGTCACCCGAGAAGTCCACGGCGGGTGTATCGACCATGACGTTTTGGAAGGCGACGCGGTTGGGATCGTTGACGTCCAGGCTGAGGTCCTCGAGGCGGGCCTCGATGCGCTCGTTGACCCCTTCGCCGGTCATGATGAGGGTGTAGCGGCAGTTCATCACCGGCAGGTTGTCGGGACCCTTGGTCCACCAACCATTGTAGTTCTTGCCTGCGACCAGGTAATCCGAATTATGGATATTGTGGGCGATATGGTAGGCGTTGAGGCTGAAGACGGCCGACTCGCTGGCAACGGGCAGGTACGCCAGAACCGAATAGCTGCCGCCCCCGCCATTAAGTTCATCGTTGCCCAGGTTATCGAAATCCACGCTGAATTCGAGGCGGCTGCCGTCGACCACCTGGAAGGTTTGGCCGGCATAGAAGGCGCCCGCCAGGCCGGCCGGCGTGTTCAGGCCCGCGATACACTCGACATAGCCGGGGTTGCCGCTCGAGGGCGGGTATTCGGTGACCGAACTGGTGAGTCCCGGCACCGCCGACGGGTTGACGAAGGTCGCCCACCCGGCCAATTTGTTGTCCACGCTGAAATCGTCGAGGACCATATCAACCAGAACGAAGTCCTGGAGGTTGGCAAACGAAACCGACGCGCCCGAAGGCGATGCCTGGTTCAAAACACCCAGGGCGGCGCAGCCGGGCGAGCCGATGAGTCCCGAGGCGTCGGCGACGGTCTGCTCGAAGAGGCATGTAAAGTTCTCTCCCACCGTGGCGCCGGTCTGCTGATAGAGCCTGGCGTCCAGGGTAACGCCGCTGCCCGAGGGGGTCATCCGGAGCACAAGGGTGATGTTGGTGTTTTGAATATTGGTTCCGTAATTGTTGAGGAAGTTGATAGAGTAAAGAACCGAAGCTCCCTTCATGATTTTGGCGTTGCCGGCGCCGGCGTAGAAACTATAGCCATTGGCGGCAAGAGTGCCCCCGCCGGGCACCCATCCCAGGACGGCCATGGCATTGGGGTCGCCGTTGCCAGGAGTGACACCGTTGACATCGACACGCAATTCAAGAGTGTTGCCGGCGACGTTTGCAAACGAAGCCGAGGTCTTCAGGCTGTAGGTCAACACGCCCGCTTTGGAGGCGGTGGCAACCGTGAACTGGCCCCCGGCCTGGGAAATGGACCCACCGTTGAGGGTGTCCGTCCAGCCGGTCTTGGCGCCGCTGAAGTTATCAAGCACCGTGGCCTGGAGCCCGGCCAACGAGGCCATTAAGAGGAGACAGGCCAGCCGGTTGGTTATGGTTTGGGGAAGAGGGTGATTTTCTATAGGCGAAAGACGCGGTTTCATGGTGGCATGGTTCTATTGGCGGCAGTCTGATCCGAATCGAGGCTGGAGTCAATGTTTTTCTATGTGACGCTTATGTAACGTGTAAGAACGGCTTTGCGTGATCCCTACGGATTGAAGCGGGCCAGGATCTTTGAGGCGGAATCGATCTGAGCGGTCAAGGCGTTGAGGGCCTTGGCGACGCGGGCAATCTCTTTCTCGGCCTCGTCATAGTGTCCGAGTTCAATGCCTTCGCGGACGCCGGGCACGGTCTTGGCGCCGTAGCCGGAATAGACTCCGGGGGCGTAAAGCAGGTGCTTGTACCACGAACGGCGCGGGAGGCCCTGGGGGTCTGTCAAGCGGCGTTCGGCGGTCAAGAGGACCTGGTTGAGCTCGCGCACGACCGCGGCGAGAGCCGGGTTGTTAAAGTTCGGCTGGGCTTTGGCCAGGGCCTTCTGGTATGCCTTGGCGCTCGCCGCCAGCGCCTTTGCCGCGTTTTGGAGAGGCGCGAAGTTCAACTCCGGGGGCACTGGTTCGGCTTCCGGCGGCGCCGCGGGATGTCGTGGGTCGGAGGTAAGCACAAAGACGCCTTCCTCGAACTGGCGGTTCCGCTCCTCGATCTGTTCCTGTCTGTGCCGCAAGAGGCTCGGGAGGTCTTCGGTGTATTTGGCGACGGTATCGGCAAGACCGGCAAACTCGAAGGGAATGACATCGGCTTGGGCCAGGCGCAGGACGGTCGTGCCGATGACCTGGGCCAGGGCGCGGCCATAAACGAAGTTCGTGTCCGAGTAATGAGTGTACCAGTAAAAATCGTCGTAGATGGAGTGGTAAATGCCGCTGCCGCCCTCGCCTTCAAAGCCAAGGTCCAGGATGGGGATGCCGAGAAAATCGATGAAGGCGGTGTAGTCGCTGCCGGAGCCAGGGGCGCCGAGGCGGAGATCGGCGCGGGCGCGCAACTCGCGCCGCTCGTCGGCGTTGGCGGCGCGGGCCGTTTTGAGGGCGAAACTGCGCTTCCAGACGGTGGCCTTGGTTTCCGGGTCCTCGATGTCCCTGGCCACGGTATTGGCCAGGTGCTCGAGGATGTGAGAACCGCTCGCGTCCAGGTAGCCGCGCCCATTGCTGTCGGAGTTGATATAGGCGACAGCATGGGAGCGGAGTTCGTCGGCATGGGTCTCGACCCATTCGGTGGAACCGATGAGGCCGGGTTCTTCGCCATCCCAGGCGCAATAGATAACGGTGCGGCGGGGTTTCCAACCTAGTCTGGAGAGTTGGCCCAGGGCCCGGGCTTCCTCTAGCAGACAGACTTGGCCGGAGATGGGGTCTTCGGCGCCGTTGACCCAGCCGTCGTGGTGGTTGCCGCGAAGGACCCATTCGTCGCCGGAGGCGCCGCCGGGCAACTTGGCGATGACGTTGTAGAGCGGTTTGAGGTCCCAATTGAATTGGAGCTTGAGGTGGACCTTTGCGGGGCCCGGACCGAGGTGGTAAGTCTGCGCCAAGGCGCCGCGCCAGGCCTCGGGGGCCACGGGACCCTTCAGTTGTGCCAGCAGCGGCTGGGCGTCGCTGCTGGAAATGGGCAGGGTGGGGATGCGGGTGATGGCCAGGGCCTCGTTGAGCGGGAGCCGTTTGGCGCCGGGAACCGCGCCGTAACCGGGCGTCAGCGGGTCGCCCGGGCTGGTGGACGGAAAGTCCATGACACTGCCGCGCTGGACGCCGGTGGAATTGCGCATCGGCCCCTCGGGAAAGACCTCATCCACCCAGTAGCCGTCCTCTTTGGGGTCCGAGTAGATCAGGCAACCGATGGCGCCGTGTTGGGCGGCGACCTTGGGTTTGACCCCCCGCCACGATTTCCCATATTTGGCGATGACGATGGCGCCTTTGACCGGCACACCCAGCCGCTCGAGTTCCCGGTAATCGTCGGGCAGGCCATAGTTGACGAACACCAAAGGGCCGGTGACATCCCCGTCAGCCGAATAGGCATTGTAAGTGGGCAATTGTTCGGCGACTTGCCCGGAGGTCGGGTCCACGGCCAGGTTGGTTTCCTGCAGGACGGCGGTAAAGCGGACGGGTCCGAGCATTTCGAGCAGGCGGGTTTTTGGGGTGGGAAAGAGGACGTCGAACGACTCGATCGTGGCCTCGAACCCCCATTCCTTGAACCGGGCGAGAATCCACTCGGCGTTTTCCTTGTCATAGGGAGAGCCGACGTGGTGGGGGTGGGCGCTGAGCCGCTGCATATATGCGCGGAGGTTGTCCGGTTGTGGCAGGGCGCGAAAGGCGGCCTCGAGCTTGCGCTGGGCCTCAGAACCGCCGGGTGAGAAGCCATAGAGCGGTTCGGGCGCGGCGGCCCCGGCCGCGGTCCAAAGGCCCATCGCCAGCGCCAAAACCCCAACGAAATGAGAGCTTCGCCGCATCCTTGGTCCGTAACTTTGCCGGATTGGCTGTTCTTCGACAAAGGGTGCCGACGAAGGCGGCGACAAAGGTCCGGAGCCGGAGTTTCTTGGAAGCGCCCCTAACCCGGGCATTTCACAGGCCAGCCTGCGGTCTCTCATTAACACCGCCGCTTCAGCTCGGTGTATGTGCGGAGCGAACCGTCCCAGCCGTTTCAACGGCTTCCCGCGCTCACAGCCAAACCGTTGAAACGGTTGCACCGCCCCAGGCGCCTTTTTACACCGGGCTGAAGCCACGGTGTTAAGGAAACTAAGAAGTATCCGCGTTGGGAGCGGGGAGGGGCTTGCATTTTTCGTGATACTCATATTCTTATGCGTTCTCACTTGGCCGCCTCTTTGACGGTTTTGATCTCGTCCGGCGTGAGGGCGTAGAGGCGATAGACGATCTCGTCTATCAAATCATCGGTGAACGCGAGGTGAGATTCCAGCGGCAGCAGCCTGCCTTTAGCGCTCTGGAAGCGGGCACGGATTTTTTCTTCGTCGGAATCTTTGAGGCGGAGCGCATTGGCCCGGAAATGGGCGAGGACTTCGGCGGCTTCAAGCTTCCAGAACCGGTCGAGCCTAGTTTTGGGCTTCAGGGCGTGAGCGTCAATGCCGTGGAAATCCCCGAGGTCGACCAGGAATTGCTTGGCGGCAGCGCGTTTCTGCGAGTTCAGGGCCGTCATCTCTTCGGCCAGGAAGGCGAGCAGGTCGTGGACGACATCCGCGCGCTCCGGTTTGGCGGCAAGTTGGTCGGCAACGAAGGGCAGCACGGCATCGGTTCTTCCGTCTTTCAGGCTGCGTTCGTACACCGGCCTGGCTTGGGCCAGGAGCACGGCGCGTTCCTTTTCCGGCGTCACGAACTCGATGCGGCGAATGGGCAGACGGATCAGGTGCGACTTCTGGACATGAGGGAATTTGACTTCATCGTTTTGAAAAGCTGTCCGATACCAAAAGGTGAGCAATCGAGAGCAGAGAATCGCGCAAAGGAAACTCGATTCGCTTCCGCAGGCGACGTGGTAAACGAGGTTGGTTGTGACGTAGCCCACATCGTCTCTGGCAGCGACGAGGCCGGCCGCCAGGAACCTAATCAGAACTTTGGGGACCGTCCGATAAAGCGAAACCGGTTTCAATGCGGCCGCTTGCATCTTTGAGGGATCGACAAACCAGCCTTCGTGGTCCACGTGATGCCGGTCCATATCGAGGTGATCTATCAGCAAAAGCGCGCCCGGTGTCCTTAGGCGGGAAATAGCCGGGTGGTTCATCCCACATTCGGCGCCACGCGCAATCGCAGCCAGGTCCCCCAAAGGGACGACTTGGCCCGCGGCAATTGCCGCGGCCAGCCTCACAGCGCCGGCCTGGCTGTTGACGGGGACGATGTGGAAAGGCATCGTCTTGAACGCGGAGGAGGGGACTGAGTGAAACACCAGGGCGGTCTTGTTGATGCGACTCCCAAGCATCGTTACACCCCGGCGGTCGGGCGATTTGCCTGAGATCACAATTGCCGCGTCGTTATCAACCCCTTCAAAAGCAACTCCAAGATCTACCGCCGAAGAGAGATGGCGCTCGACAGCGAGCATCTTTCGCAGGCTCTCGTAAGACTCGTTGGTTAAGAGCCGCTTTGGTATGACCTCTCCAACGAGCGCTTTTCCGGATGACAAAAGGCAGGCCAACTCGCAGAATGTGGCGGCCAAATCGAATTGGCCGATGGAGGATCTGAAGTTGAGCCGCAGCCAGCGCAACAGTTTTGAATTGATCTCCCCGGTGCGCAACCCGAGCCACGGTGGATTTCCGATGACCGCGGCAAAGCCGGCGTCGTCCCTGTGCTTGCCATGTTCGTCGAGAAAAACGTCCGGGAATTCGAGTTCCCAGTGGAAATAGGGCTTGTTCAGCTCCTTGATATGGTAGCGCGCGACCGCTTCGCGCAAAGGAGACGCGTTCCCCTCGGCAGCGACCAGGATTTCCCGGGCGGCGGCCAAATACTCTTCCTCGCTCAGCGATCCGTCCAGGAAGGCATTCGTCCAGAGGTCGGCGATCCTCTTGTAAGGCGCGAGTCGGGGCAGGATTTCGGCTTCCCAACGCTGCTCCTTGCTTTTGACGATGGCGACCTGGCTGCTGGCTTCACGTTCTATACTCTGAATCTGCCGGACGGTTTCGGCAATCGCGCGTTCGAAATCCGGACCAAAGGTGAAGTGGATTTGGCGCTCGCCGGCTTTGCCCTTCTTCTGCGGCAGGGCGCCGAGCTGATCGAGCCTCGCGCCGACGAGCGAGTTGCCACAGCGCAGGTGGTGGTCGAGGAAGTTGAGCGGTTGATCGGCGGAGATGGTGGTGAGCCAGAGGGAGAGTTTGGCAAGCTCCACCGCCAAGGGATTCAGGTCCACGCCATAGACGCACGATTCGACGACGCGCCGTCGCCAATGAGCGATCTCGGCTTCCTCCTGCGACTCGCCTTTGACGAGCTCCGCCTGAAATCTCGTCGTCGGATGATAAACGATGTGGTCGGCCAAAAATGTGGTTGCCTCGACCAGGAAATGGCCCGAGCCCATTGCCGGATCGCAGATGTTGAGCTTGAGGACTGCGTCGGCGAACGAGTTATCCTGTTCGCCGGCGGCGCGGGCGGCTCGCACCGGCTCACGCTGCTCGATTTCCTGCAAGAGCGGCGTGAGGGTTTGCTCGACGATGTACTTGACGATGTAGTCAGGCGTGTAGTAGGTGCCGGTGGCTTTGCGTTCGGCCTTGTCAGTCTTGAGCACGAGCTTGCCACCCTCGCGCGCGAAGTGGTGCTCGAGCAACCCCTCGTATATCGAGCCGAGTTGCTGGACGCTCAGATCGGCGAAGTCCACCGACTCGAAGGGGACAAACTGCTGCCCGCCCTTTTGCGGGGTGAACATGAGTTGCCGCAACACGTCCGCCAGCACGGCGTCTGCGACGGCCCACTCCCCGAGCCGCGGGTAGCGGCCCGGGTCGAACAAACCGCCGTTGTAACGCGGGACTCCGAACTCATCGTTGGCCATCTTATCCGTCCCGTTGATCAGCAGGCAGAGCGCATGGATGTCGCGGTAAAACCGGGTTTGGGTTTGACTGTCGTACTCGGTGAAGCTTTTGAGCGGCGTGAGAAGCCGGGCGAGCGAGAGTTGCTTGTAGTACCTGCGCGACTTGGGTTCCACGGGCAGCAGCAAGCGGCCTTCGGCGTAGAGAATAAAAAGCAGCCGGTAGAGAAAGATGAGACAGTTTTCGTAAAGGACCGGCAGGTCGGCGTCGGTGATTTTGTTTTCCGGGCGCTCGGCAAAGCCATTGGCGAGGATTTCGAGGACGGTGAAGATGCGCTGGCGAAGGTCGGCCTCCAACTCGGCTTGCGCGGCCAGGGCGCTCTGACGGACCTGGTCGAGTCGGCACTTGCCCTGGGCGTCGCGGGCGAAGGCGGCGGAACTGAACAGGACGAGAAAGACCTTGAAATCCTGAAGGGAATTAAGGGCGGCCTCGAAGTTGAGCGCAAAGAAATGGCTGGGTTTGGAGTCGCGGCAGTAAAGACGCCATACCTGGCCGTTTGTCAGAATGCCCCATACAATGGAGTCCGATTCCTGGAGGTAATCCCGGATTTGCTGGTGGGGGTAGCGCCGCTGATGCCTGCTGATTTGCGACAGCGGGTGGCCGAACCTCTTGGCTTCCAGAATGCCCACCCCTGCGCGATAGCGCTCGGCAACGCTCTTGCCGAGAACGCTCTCCTTGGTCTCCGCATCGGGGTAGAGGATGTAATCGGGCTCCAAGTCCTGCGCGGTCTCCGGCAACCGCAGGTTGTCGGACCAGGCAAAGCCGAGCCGTTCGAGAACCTTGTCGAGGAATTCCTGGCGGACTCCCATCTCATTGTCATAGCGGCGCAACGCAAAGGCGCGCTTTTCATAAAGCTCCTTGCAGAAGTCAAATGCCGGTTGCGCCTCAGCGTCGCTTGGCCACCAGTCGTTAAGCTTAAGCCGCGCCTTGAGGTAGTGGTCGGAGAACAAGCCCTCAGTCTGCCAGAGCTTGCGGACCTCGGGCATTCCCAGGAACTCAGGGTGGTCTTGAATTTTCTTTCGTCTTCCCACGTTTGCCTTCCGGCGGGCCGTTAGACCCAGGTTCGCAGGTATCCGGACGCAAGGGCGAGGGTCGAGGGTCGAGGGTCGAGGGTCGAGGGTCGAGGGAACTAAACGCCGCCCCTCGACGCTCGGCACTCGCCCCTCGACGCTCGCCCCTCGACCCCCGACCCCTGGATGCCGGATTGCCTCTGAAGGGAAGGCTTATAGCGCGGGGGAGCAGGTTTGGAAAGGTTTTTCGCGGTTCCGGGGGGTGCGATTAAAAGTGTCGGGCATGCATACCGGGAGCTTTGTCCCGGAGGGACATCCGACAATAGCCCGGCGTTTCAACGCCGGGGAGGTGAGAAAAGAGATTCTCGTCCCGAAGGGACGATTGAGAAGACTCCCTGC
>Ga0181524_10001073_pt1 | contig 32227 bp, 26 predicted proteins | sample PEATcosm2014_Bin_34_FD_119761 | JGI IMG/M metagenome (GOLD analysis project Ga0181524, IMG submission 119761) | Peatland microbial communities from MTU Mesocosm Facility, Houghton, MI, USA - PEATcosm2014_Bin05_60_metaG | ecosystem: Environmental > Terrestrial > Soil > Wetlands > Peat | place... | reverse complement strand
TTCGCGATCACGGCGGCGAGGTGCCCAACGATCGCGACGCGCTCGAGGCGCTGCCGGGCGTCGGGCGCAAGACCGCGAACGTCGTTCTCAACGTCGCCTTCGGCGCGCCGACGCTCGCGGTCGACACGCACGTCTTTCGCGTCTCCAACCGCATTCCGCTGGCGCGCGGCGAGACGCCGCGCGAAGTCGAGGACGCTCTGATGAAGATCATCCCCGAACGCTTCCTCGCCCACGCCCACCACTGGCTGATCCTGCACGGCCGCTACGTCTGCAAGGCGCGCGCTCCCGAGTGCGCGCGGTGCGTGATCGCGGACTTGTGCCGATACGAGGCCAAGACGGCCGCCTAGGGAAGGCGGCCTCGTCCTTTTCGACCGGCGCGCGGCGCGCGCCCCCCCCCGCGCGAAGGCTCAGACGGCGACTCCGGAGGTCGCGTAGAGCGTGCAGTCGGCGCTGGCCAATTGCTTGATCGTCTCGGTGAAGCTCATCGAGAGGGAGCCGGAGTAGGCCGTGTTCCACGGGTTCTGCAAGGTGATCGTGCCCGCGGCGAGGTTGACGCCGGTGATTTCGTACATGTGGTCGCCGACCAGATTGCCGGTCGAATTGTTCGGGGTGGACAGGATGATCTCTTCGCCCTTGGTCCAGTCCGTTTCGAGCGTCGACATCAGCGAATTCAGCGAGGCGGTCGACGTGCTCCCGCTCAGCGAGTAGGTGCTGAACGATTGATCGGTGATCTCGGTGAGCGCGGTGGCGGTCCCGCCGTTGATGTCCTCGTAGGCGTCGCCGGTCGTGTGCCCGCCCTCCTGCGCGGCGGCCGTCTGTGCGTTGAGCTCGACGTACGCCTTTTCGACCAGCCCGACCCACGACACCGAGCCGTTGGCGAACTCGAGCGTCGAGCCGTTGGCCCATTCGTAGCCGGTCATCACCGGCAGCGCGCTGTCGACCGTGACGTAGTCCGCCTGGCCGTCGACGAAGAAGCGGACGGTGTACACTCCGGCGCCGTCGCTAGTGATCATATTCTCGATCGCCGAGGGATCCTGCAACGCGACCTCCGCGAGGGAAGAAACGAAGTAGCAGTCGCCGAGGTAGCCTTGGTTGACGTCGAGATTGCTCGGCGCGCCGCTGGCGCCGTAGAGCGGCAGCGTGGTCGTCTTGTAGGTCGGGCCGAGGTTCGACTCGCCGATCGCCGAAAGGCTGAGGCTGGGCAGGTCGGTCCCCAGGAACCACTCGCCGATCAGCTCGTTGACCTGGGTCTGCGTCGACGTGGCGCTGAGGTTGCCCAGCGGCACGGCGGTCGACGAGCCGCCGTTCCAATAGGCGTTGGCCGAATTGCCGTCGACCACGTCGGCGGCGAGCTGCTGGACGTCCGCCGGGACGCTGATGCCGTTCGGCTGATTGAACATCGAGACGAGCGTCTGCAGCGTGCTGAACTTGGTGGCGTTCATGCCGCCGCCCTCGCTCGCCGCGGCGTCCTGCAGGATGGTCAGCACATTGGCGTAGGTCAGCGAATTGGCGCCGTTCTTGGCCAGCATATTGGCGACGTCGGCGGCGATGCCGGGGTCCTTGAGCTGCGAGACGATGCTCGGCGCCGCCGTCACGGTGATGGTGGCGACGGACGCGGCGGAAAAGGCGCCGCCGTCGGACACCTCGATCGACACCTTGTCGCTTCCGGTCGTCGATCCCGCGACATAGGTCACCTGGGCGAGCTGGGCGGCGGTGAAATCGTACCAGGTTCCTTTGGCCAGGGTGACGCCGTTGTAGACGAGATGCCCGTCGGTTTCGCTGTCAGAGATGGCGTATTCGGTGATCGACTTGCCGGCGGGAACGCTGGTGGAGGCGATCAGCGACGACGCGGCGACCGACTGTCCCTCGTAGAGCGTCTGGCTCGCGGCGGTGACCGTCGGCGGCGCGACGACGGCCGTCGAAACGGCCGCCAGCGATGGCGGGAAGCCGAGAAGTTGCGCGAGGGTCGTCGCCAGGCCGTTGAAGGCGACGGCGCCGAAGGCTTGCCCAACGTCGGCGGATTGTGACGTGAAGGTGGATTCGAATGTCATGGGCGGCGTCGCTTTCGTTTCGAAAGACCTCGGCGGAACGTCTGGTTTCCCTTCTTCGCGCCCCTCATGCGCGCCCCGAGGTCATCGCCGTCATGCGCGACCGGATCCGAAGACCGCCCGGGGCCATCGCCGCGAACTTACGGAACGTTTGTTGAGAAAGGCTTTCGATGCTGGGTTAAAATTGCCCGAACCGACCGGCCGGCCGCGGCGCAGCGGCCGTCTCGACTTCGTCCGGCCGAGCGGTCTTTCGTGCGCCGCGCGCTGCAAAACGGCGTTCGGCAACGATTCAGCAACCATTGATCGCCAATTCTAGCGTTGGATCGACTCGCGAGAGGTCCGCTCCGACGTTCGCGAAGGCCATTCGCGTCCAACCCGCAGAAAAGGCCGCTCCATGGGCTTAGCGTCCACAGCCGACCGCCGCCGCGCCGAGCCGGCGTCCGGGCCCGCTGCCGAGCGGCCGAGCGGCGAGGCGGATCGCGCCGCGCCGGCGCCTTCGCCGCCGCCCGCGGACCCCGGCCTGACCGCCCTGGCGATGATCGCCGGCTACTACCGCATCGCCGCCGACCCCGCGCAACTGCGCCATCTGCTCGCGCTGAGCGCCGCCGCCGCCACCGCCGAAGACCTGGTGCGCGGCGCGAATTTGCTGCAACTGAAATCGCGCATCCTCACCGGAGCGCGCGCCAAGCGGCTCGACGTCATTCCGTATCCGGCGATCATCGGCCTCAAGGCCGGCGGGTTCGCCCTCATCGTCGCCGCGCCCGTCAAGGGACGGGTCCGCCTGATCGACCCGATCGCCCGCAGCGCCGTGGACATGGGCGTCGACGAGGCCGAGACGCTGGCGTCCGGCGAGGCCGTCCTCGTCACGCGCCGTCTCGCCGGCGCCGGCGTCGATCCCGCAACCTTCGGCTTCCGCTGGTTCCTGCCCTCGATCGCGCGCTACCGCAAGCCGCTCGCCCAGGTCGTCGTCGCCTCGCTGTTCGTGCAGGCGTTCGCGCTGCTGACGCCGATATTCTTCCAGCTCATCGTCGACAAAGTGCTGGTTCACAAGGGCTTCTCGACTCTGGCGGTGATCGTCGTCGGCATGCTGGGGCTCGGCGCGTTCGACTCGCTGCTGCAGTTCCTGCGCGCTTACACGCTGAACCACACCACCAACCGGATCGACGTCGAACTCGGCCGGCGGCTGTTCCACCATCTGTTCCGCCTGCCGCTCTCCTACTTCGAGACGCGAGCGGCCGGTCAGACGGTGGCGCGCGTGCGCGAGCTCGAGACCATCCGCAACTTCCTCACCGGCCAGGGCCTCACCTCGCTGCTCGATCTCGTCTTCACCGCGATCTTCTTCGTGGTGATGTTCCTCTATTCGGCCAAGCTGACGCTGATCGTCGTCGGCTCGATCCCGTTGTACCTCATCGTCGCCGGCCTGATCCGGCCGGCGCTACGCGAGCGCATCAACGAGAAGTTCAACGCCGGCGCCCGCTCGCAGCAGTTCCTGGTCGAGTCGATCGTCGGCGCGCAGACGCTCAAGGCCGCCAGCGTCGAACCGATGATGCAGTCGCAGTGGGAGGAGCGCCTGGCGGCCTATGTCGGCGCCTCGTTCGACGCCGGCGTGCTCGGCTCGGTCGGCCAAAGCGTCGTCCAATACATCAGCAAGGCGACGACGGCGCTGATCCTGTTTCTCGGCGCCCAGGCGGTGATCGACGGCGCGATGACGGTCGGCGAGCTGATCGCCTTCAACATGATCGCGGCGCAGGTCGTCCAGCCGATCCTGCGCCTGTCGCAACTGTGGCAGGACTTCCAGCAGGTCCAGGTGTCGGTGGCGCGCCTCGGCGACATCCTCAATGCGCCGCCCGAACCGACGCCGCGCAACGTCTTGACGCTGCCGCCGCCGGCCGGCGCCATCGAACTGCGCGGCGTCACGCTGCGCTACCGCCCCGATGCGCCGGCGGCGCTCAGCAACGTCTCGCTGTCGATCGCTGCGGGGGAAGTCGTCGGCATCGTCGGCCCGTCGGGCTCCGGCAAGTCGACGCTGACCAAGGCCATCCAGCGTCTCTACAGCCCGCAGGCCGGCCAGGTCATTCTCGACGGCGTCGACGTCGCCCAGCTCGATCCCGGCTGGCTGCGCCGCCAGATCGGCGTCGTGCTGCAGGAGAACATGCTGTTCAACCGCACCATCCACGAGAACATCGCCCTCGGCGATCCCGCGGCGCCGCGGGCGCTGGTGATGCACGCGGCGCGTCTGGCCGGCGCCGACGAATTCATCGCGCAGTTGCCGCAGGGCTACGACACGATGATCGAGGAGCGCGGCGCCAACCTGTCCGGCGGCCAGCGCCAGCGCATCGCCATCGCCCGGGCGCTGGCGACCAACCCGCGAATCCTGATCCTCGACGAGGCGACGTCGGCGCTCGACTACGAAAGCGAGCGCATCATCCAACGCAACATGCGCGCGATCGTGCGCGGCCGAACCGTGATCGTCATCGCCCATCGCCTCGCCGCAGTGCGCGACTGCGACCGCATCGTCGGCATGCAGAAGGGCGAAATCGTCGAAACCGGCGCCCACGAGCAATTGCTCGCGCGTCCGGGCGGCCTTTACGCGCGTCTCTGGGCGCTGCAATCCGAACCCGGCAGGACCTTCGCATGACCTCCGCCCTCGGCGCCGCCCCCGCCAAGGCGCGCGACGCCGCCTCGCCCGGCGTCACCGGACGCAACCGCGAGTTTCTGCCCGCCGCGATCGAGATCCTGGAGACGCCGGCGGCGCCTTTGCCCGTGGCGCTGATGCTGACCATCTGCGCCTTCTTCACCCTCGCCTTCGCCTGGTCCTTCATCGGCCGCCTCGACGTCAACGCGGTCGCGCCCGCCAAGCTCGAGGCCACCGGGCGCGTCAAGGTCATCCAATCGCTCGATCCCGGCAAGATCGCCGCCATCGACGCCGAGAACGGCGCGCGCGTGAAGGCCGGGGACCTGCTGCTCGAGCTCGATCCGGCGGAGGCCCTCGCCGACGAGCGCGGCGCGCGCGACACGCTCGACGCCGGCCTGGCCGAGATCGCGCGCCGCCGTGTGGTCGTCGACGCCGCGCGCGCGGCGCAACGCGCCGGCGCGCGGAACGGCGCGCCGACCGCCTTGCTCGAAGCGCTCGCCGCCGACCCGCAGGGCAAGATCGACTGGGGCGAGGCGTTGCCCGAAACCGTGCGTCTGCGCGAAGAATCGGTGCTCACCGCCGATCTGACCCAGATCGCCGACGCGTTGCGCGCGCTCGACAAGCAAATCGCCCAGAAGCAGGCGACCCTCGAGCGCCTGCGCATGAGCATCGCCTTCCAGACCACGCTGATCGACACGTTGAGTCAGCGCGTCGCGACGCGACAAGAGGCGATCGACCTCAGGGTCGGCACCAAGATCAATCTCTACGACGCCAAGGAGCAGCTCGAGAGATCGCAGTCGATGCTGGCCTCCGACCAGGGCCAACTGATCGAGACCGACGCCGCGGTCGGCGAGCTGCAGAGCGAAAAGGTCAAGGCGCTGTCGCAGTTCATCGCCGACAACGAGAACAAGGCCGCCGAAGCCGCCGGCAAGGCCGACGAAGCGCGCGACGCGCTCGCCAAGGCGAGCGCGCGGCTGTCGCACATGAAGCTCTATGCGCCGATCGACGGCGTCGTGCAGCAGCTCTCGGTGACCACCTTCGGCCAGGTGGTCGGCGCCGGCCAGCAGTTGGCCGTGGTCACGCCGACCGACCAGTCGCTGCAGGTCGAAGCGCTGGTCGCCAACATGGACATCGGCTTCGTCAAGGTCGGCCAGGACGTCGCGGTCAAGCTCGACGCCTTCCCCTTCACCCGCTTCGGCGCGCTGCGCGGCAAGGTCATCCGCATCGCCTCCGAGGCGGTGGACGAACAGGAGGCCAAGCGCTCGCTCGCCAACGCCACAGCGCCCGCCAACGGCGCCGGTCCGAGCGCGCCCGGGCAGCCGGAGAGCTTCGTCTTTCCCGTCACGGTGGCGATCGACCGGACAGCCATGCGCGTCGACGGCGCGACGATCCCGCTGACCCCCGGAATGACCGCTTCGGTCGACATCAGGACGGATAGCCGGCGGATCATCGACTACTTCCTTTCGCCGCTCACCAAGACCGTGTCGGAGGCGATGACCGAGCGCTAGGCGGCCACCGCCAGTTCGACCGGCGCCGGCCCGTCGATAAGCGCCTGATTGAGCTTGGCGCGGTCGAGCTCGCCCTCCGAGGCGGAGATCACGATCGTGGCGAGGCCGTTGCCGCAGATGTTGGTGAGCGCGCGGCATTCCGACATGAACTTGTCGATGCCCAGCACCATCGCCATGCCCGGCACCAGCGCCGGATTGACCACCGCCAGCGTGGCGGCCAGCGTGATGAAGCCGGCGCCGGTGACGCCCGAAGCGCCTTTCGAGGTCAGCATGGCGACGATGAGGATCGTCATCTGTTCGCCGAAGCTCAGATTGACGCCGAGCGCCTGGGCGATGAACAGGGTCGCCAGCGTCATGTAGATGTTGGTTCCGTCGAGATTGAAGGAATAGCCGGTGGGCACGACCAGCCCCACCACCTGCTTGGAGCAGCCGAGCCGCTCCAGCTTCTCCATCAATTGCGGCAACGCGCTTTCCGACGACGAAGTGCCGAGCACCACCAAGAGCTCGGCCTTGATGAAGGAGAGATAGCGGAAGATGCTGAAGCCGGTGAACCAGGCGATGGCGCCGAGCACGAAGACGACGAAGATGATCGACGTCGCGTAGAACGTCGCGATGAGGGCGAACAGGCTGCCGAAGAACTTGGGGCCGTTGACGGCGATCGTGTAGGCCATCGCGCCGAAGGCGCCGAGCGGCGCGGCGCGCATGACGATGTTGATGACGCCGAACATCGCCTTGGCGGTGTCGTCGATCAGGGTGCGCAGCGCGTCGCCGCGCGCGCCCATGAACATCAGGGCGAAGCCGAACAGGATCGCGAACAGCAGCACCTGCAGCACGTCGCCGCGCGCGAAGCCGCCGACCACGCTGTCGGGAATGATGTGCAGCACGAAATCGACCGGCTTCATTTCGCTCGCCTGCTTGGCGAAGCCGGCGACGGCGGCGGCGTCGGTGTTGCTGGCGGCGCCGGCGCCGGGCTTGAAGACGTTGCCGATGATCAGGCCGATGGCGAGCGCGAAGGTGGAGACGATCTCGAAATAGACCAGCGCCTTGACGCCGATGCGCCCGACGCTCGCGGCGTCCTTGATGTGGGCGATGCCGGATACGATGGTGCAGAAGATGATCGGCGCGATGACCATCTTGATCAGGGAGACGAAGCCGTCGCCCAGCGCCTTGATCCAGTCGCTCTTGGCGAGCCACGGCTCATAGGCGCCGAGCAGCCCTCCCAGGACGATGCCGATCAGCACCTGCACATAGAGAAGCGAATACCACGACTTGCGTTGCTGCATGACGTCCCCCCCAGCCGGGCCGCCCCAGCGCCTTCGGCGCGCCGATCGCGGCCGCCGGTTTTTCGCGCGCCGCCCCGACAAGAGGTTTGATGGAGCGCAAATCAGCGGCTGGCAAGAAAAATATCCCGCGCCGCGACGGAGTCGCGGCGTCACGGCGGCGAGTGGGACGGTTCGTCGCCTGCGCGCGCATCGGACCGAGTCGGTCCCGCGTCCCGATGGTACCGCCACCCCGGCTCGAACGGGGGACCTCTAGATCCACAATCTAGCGCTCTAACCAACTGAGCTATGGCGGCAGGTCCGGCGACGGTCGGGAAACTAGAGTCAAAGCCAGGCCGTTGCAAGGCCCGCGCCGCGCCCGCGCCGCGAATCGTCGGCGAGCGGCCGCAACCCGCGCAAATGAACGCCGCCCCGAGACGGGGCGGCGACGCAGAACGGCGCGAGGGAGGAGACGCGCCGCCCGGCGAAGGGAATTCTTCAGACGGCGATCTTGAAGGTCTTGGCGACCTGTTCCTTGATCGGCTCGGCCGTCTCGGAAGCGAGCTTCTGCGCGAGCGCGCCGATTTCCTTGGTCTGGCCGGTGATCGCGTCGATCTGCTTGCGGGTGAATTCGCCTTGCAGCGCGACGTAGTCGGCCACGTTCTTGACCGCGATGACGGATTTGACGAAATCGAAGTTGGCGTCGACGTTGGCGCGCAGGGCTTCCAGCGCTTTGACGTTGATCGCGACCACGCCCGCTTTGGCCGCGGCGTAGCTGCTTTCGAGCGCGCTGGCGGCTTCGTCCGCCGCGCTCTTCGCCTTGGAGTACGCCGCGCGCGACTCGGTAAGGCCCTTTTCGACCACGGAACGCAAATTGCCCTGCAACTCGTTCAGGGAGGCGCCGGGCGCTTCGAAGGCCTTGGCGGCCTCGGTCAGGGAAGCGGAAACGCTGGCGACCGACGCCTCGACGGCCTCGGGGGCCGGGGCTTCGGCAGCGGCCGGAGCGGGGTTGACGGCGACGGTTTTCTTGGGTGCTGTGGCCATGTTCGGATGTCCTTCGTTCAAAGTCGGTCTTGTCGGTCGTTAGGGCTTACTCGGGGGTCACTTCTCGCCGGGCGTGGCGCTCTTCTGAATCAGCACGCCGATTTGCTTGGCTTGGGCCTGAAGATTGGCCAGTTGCGTCTTGAGAAATTCGCTCTGCAGCACGAAGGCTTCCTGCGGATCCTTGGCCTGCACCAGCTTGTGCGCGAGATCGAAAGCGGCGTTGACGTTCTGTTCGGCGAAGCCGAGAACCTGGGCGCCGGCCGATTTGACGCTGGTCTGAGCGGTCTCGGCCGCGCCATCGACGGTTCCCGCCGCCTTCTGCGCGACCGAAACGAAGCCTTCGAAGGCCTTGCGCGCCTGATCGACGCTGCGCTCGGCAAAATCACGCAATTCGTTGGGAATTTCAAACGGAGCATTGGCCATGTTCATCCTCACCTGTTCGCCTGAAATCGGCGCTGCATCATATTTTCCCGTTTATACCCATTTTTGTTGCAGTGCAACATAATTTTGCGGCGCAGCGCAAATTTTAACCCTGACGCAAGGCCATTGCCTTGCGGCATGGACGAAATGCGAGCGAAAGCGTTAAGCTTTTGCTAAGGATCGAGGCGGAATCGCCGCTCGCGTCGTTCCGGCCCTTTCCCAGGCGTATTTCGCCCAACGAGATCGCTTCGCCTCCATGGACGCCGCCGACCGAGCCGTCATGAATTCTCAAGACGTCGCCGCGCTGGTGGCCGGATCGCCGTTCGCCGAGCGGCTCGACCACGGCGCGCCGCTCATGGTCGCCGCGGGCCGCCCGGCGCGCGTGGAATTCGCTACGCCGGCGGCCTTGGCACTCTTCCGGGTCGAGACGTTTCGCGCGCTCGAGGCCGTCGCGCTCGGCGCGCGCAGCCCCGGCGCGCGGCGATTGCGCCATCTCGTCGAGGCGCTCGTCCCGGGCGCCCGTCCGCGCATCGAATCGCTGCGATTCTTCGCCGACCGTCTGCCCATGCCGGTCGGGCTCATGTGCGCCCGGATCGCCTCGCCGCAAGGCGGGGATTTCCTCGTCTTGGCGACGCCGCCCGCCCCGAGCGAAGCCGAGCCCCCGCCGGCGCCGGCCGCCGAAGCGATCGCGCCGGAGGCGCCGCCCATCGAAATCGCTTCGCCCCGCCGCTTTCTGTGGAGCCTCGACGCGGATCATCGTTTCGGCGCCGCCGATCGCGCGCTCGAAGAGACCGTCGGCCGCCACGCGCCGAAGCTCGGCGAATCGCTCACCGCGCTCGGCGCCCGCGTCGGCCTCGAGGGCACGGGCGACCTCGTCGCGGCGATCGAGCGGGGGCGAACCTTTTCGGCGCTGCGGCTCGCCTGGCCCGAGCCCGACCGCGCGAGCGCGCGAATCGCGCTGATGTCCGCAGCGCCGGTCTTCGACGCGGCGCGGCGCTTCGCCGGCTTCCGCGGATTCGGCCTGTTCACCGGCGAAACCGTCCCTTGCGAGGTCGTCGCGCCGACGCCGGTCGAGCCCCCGCCGCCCGCCGCCGGCGAGCCGAACCCGGCCGCGCCGGGGGCGAGCGCCGATTCGCGCAGCGAAGAGAGCGATGGCCCCGTCAGGCCCGTTTCGCCCCCGCCCGCCGATCGGGGGGCCGAAATCGTCGTCCTCAGACAATCCGGCCTGCCGCAGACCGGCGGCCCGAACGTCGTGCCGATCCGCCCCGGCGCTTTGAGCGCGCTTTCGCTCCTGCCCGAGGACACGCGACGCGGCGGCGAGGAGCGCGAAAGCGTCGAGCTGACGACGCACGAGCGCGACGCCTTTCGCGAGATCGCGCGGGCGCTCGGCGCGCGACTGCCGTCCGGCCGCGAGGAGACGCCGGCCGGCGCATCGCTCGAGGCGAGCGCGACGCCCGATTCGGCGGCGCCGGCGGCGCGCGATCTGATCGATCTCGCCGCGCCGCCCTCCCCGCCCGCGCCGAGCCAAGCGCCCGAGGCCGCGCCCGGCGACGTCTGCGCGCTGCTCGACCGCCTGCCGATCGGCGCGATGGTGCTGCGCGCCGGGGAGCCGCTTTATCTCAATCGAACGATGCTCGATCTCGCGGGCTATCGCGACCTCGCCGAGTTTCGCGCCGCCGACGGACTGGCGCGCATGTTCCGCGGCCGCGACGCCCAGTCGCTCGCCGAGGCCAGCGAAGGCGGCGCGATGCCCCTCGTCGCGGCCGGCGGCGAACTGATCGCGGTCGACGGGCATGTGCAATCCGTTCAATGGAACGACGCACCGGCGACGTTGATCGCGCTGCGCCGCTCGCGCGACGCCGAGCGCACGGGCGAGCTCGCCGCGCTCGAGCGCGAGGCGCGCGCCCACGAGACGAAGGCGCGCGATCTCGCGGCGGTGCTCGACGCGGCGGCGGACGCAATGATCGGGCTCGACTCCGCGGGCCGCATCCTCTCCATGAGCCACCCGGCCGAAACGCTCTTCGGCTACGACCAGAAGGAAGCGGCGGGCGAAAGTTTCCTCATGCTGTTCGCGCCGCAAAGCCAGGGCGAAGCGGCTTCTCGCCTCGAACAGGTCAAGCGGGGCGAGGACGTCGTGCGCGCCGGCGAGGGCGAGGAGCTCGTCGGCCGCGACCGGCGCGGCCAGTCGATCCCGCTGCTCCTCACGATGGCGCGCCTCGCTTCGCCGCAAACGCCGCCGCGCTATTGCGCGCTGGTTCGAGACCTGACGCCGTTCAAGGCGACCGAGCGGACGCTGGAGACGGAGCGCTGCCGGGCCGAACAGGCCAGCGCGCGCAAGACCGACTTTCTCGGGCGCGTCAGCCACGAGGTGCGGACGCCGCTGCAAGCCATTCTCGGCTTCGCCGAAGTGATGATGGAGGAGCGCTTCGGACCGATCGGCAACGAGCGCTACAAGGACTACGTCAAGGACATTCACGCCTCCGCCAAGCACGTGATGAGCCTGGCCAACGACCTCCTCGATCTCACCAGGATCGAGGCGGGCAAGATGGAGCTCGACTTCGCGCCGGTCGACGCCAATCGCGTCGTGCGCGAATGCGTCGCGCTGATGCAGCCGCAGGCCGCGCAGGAGCGCATCATCATGCGCTTGGCGCTGTTCGACAAACTGCCCAACGTCATGGCCGACGAACGCTCGCTGCGCCAGATCCTGCTCAACCTGATGTCGAATGCGGTCAAGTTCAACGAGCCGGGCGGACAGGTGATCGTCTCGACGGCCCTCGACGAAGCCGGCCATCCCGTCATCCGCGTGCGCGACACCGGCGTCGGCATGAACGAGAGCGAGATCACCGCGGCGCTCGAGCCGTTCCGGCAGGTCGGCGGCGCGCGCCGCGCCGGCGGCGCCGGCCTCGGCCTCCCCCTGACCAAGGCCCTGGCGGAAGCGAACCACGCCGACTTTTCCATCAAGAGCCGCAAGGAGCAGGGGACGCTCGTCGAAGTGGCGTTCCCCGCCGTCAAGGCGGCGCAGTAGGGCGGGCGGCGAGCCTCAGCTCGATCGCGTCCAGGCCACCGACTTGCAGATCCACCCGCCGAACACGCAGCCGGCGGTGAGCAGGGTGTCGTCCGACAACGTCATCTTGCTCGTGTAGTTCTGGCCGTCGTCGGGGTTGAACGCCAGGCCCGCCCAGACGTTGTCGCCGCTCGGCTTCATATCGAAGAACACCTGCTGACCGACCTTGGCCGGACCCGAGGAGTCGCGCAGCCAGGAGAGGCGCCCGCACACCGCCGCGCCGCAGGGGCTGAAGCGGACCTTCGCCTCGCCGTTGTCGCGCATCCATTCCCCGACGACGTCGCCGGCAAACGCCAAATGCGACGAGGCCGCCAGAACGGCGATAGCGAGCAGGGATCGACGAAGCATGGATTTCTCCCACAAGGGCGCCGCGGCGCCGGGCGGCGGCATGAAAGCCGCACGCCGCGCGCCCGGTCAAGGCGGCGGCGATCCCGTCGCGGCCAGCGCGAGCGCGGCGGCGCGCTTCACCGTGATTTCGTCCACGCCACCGTCTTGCAGATCCATCCGCCGAACACGCAGCCCGCGGTGATCAGGCTGTTGCCCGACATCGTCATCTTTCCCGTGTAATTCTGGCCGTCTTCGGGATTGAACGCCGTTCCCGCCCAAGTGTTGTCGCCGCTCGGCTTCATATCGAAGAACACCTGCTGCCCGACTCTGGCGGGATCGTTCGCGTCCCTTACCCAGGTGACGCGTCCGCACACCGCGGCGCCGCAGGGGACGAAGCGAACCTTCCCCTTGCCGTCGTCGCGCGCCCATTCGCCGACAATATCGGCCGCGAGAACATAATGCGATGAAGCCGCCAGAGCGGCGAAAGCCAGTAGAGATCGACGAAGCATGGTTTCCTCCTCAAAGCCGCAAGAGCCGCGCGCTCGTTCCGGCGGCGCGTCGGCAGGTTCACGTCAAGACCGAAGCGTCCGACAAAGCATGAAGCCTCTCGCGATTCGCGCTGGTCGGATCGCAAGAGGCTTGTTCGATTGTGTCCGCAAGACGCGCGCCCGGTCAAGGCGTTACCCCCGCGATCCGGTTCCGATCAGGGGCGCGTCGCGACCGGCTCGCCCGAAGTCGAGGTCAGCAGCGCCGGCCCGCGCGCCGGCCGCCGGGGCTCGGCCGCCACTTCCATCGCCCAGTAGACGCGGTACTGGGTGCGCGCGTCCTTGGCGAGGGCGATGCCGAAGCGCGTCGCGCGCGCTATCAAGAGGTTGGCGTCGTGCTCGGGCGATCCGCGCCAGCCGGCGAGCGCCTCCTCAGTGGAATAATAGCCGCCGCCGAGATTCTCGCCGGCCTCGCTCGTATCGACGCCGGCGCCGGCCAGGCGCGAAGCAAAACTCCCGGCGGCGTCGTGGGAGAGCGCGTTGGCCGCGACCATGGCGTCCGCCTGGCGCTGCGCCATCGCGGTCAGCGCCGGATCGAGCCGCAGCGGGCCGAGACCGCGGCTGGCGCGATAGGCGTTCAGCCTCGCCGCCGCGGCGGCCGGCTCGACATGGACGCTCGCCACCGAGCGCAGAACCCGCGCGTCGATCGGGCCCGTGCGCAGCGCCTCTTCGCCGCAGCCCGCAAGCGCCAACGCCAAGATCGCCGCCGCGGCGCCGCTAAGCCTCATGACCATCCTCCTCGCTTCGTCGGCGGGCGCCGTCCGCCCGGCCCGCCTCCGCCCAGCGCGGAGCATAGCCTGCTTCGAACGCGCGCACGATCGAGGGCGGCGTCAGCACGCGAGCGAGGCCCGCGCACGGCCGGGCCTGCGGCGCGCCGTAACCGGCAAAGCTCCAGGGCAGCATCGCCTCGCCGCGCAAGGCGAAGGCGCGCCCCTCGCGCTCGATCATCGCTCCGTCGGGCAGGCGCTCGATGGGCGCGTCCCAAGCGCGCTTGGCGCGCCTGTCGAGGCGCTCGCGATGCAGGATGGCGTCGATGCTCGGCGCGCTCGGGCGCGCGCCGGCGCCGAAAGCCCGCTGAAACGCCTCGGCTTCGGCGCGCCGGCATTGAAAGCAGGGACGATGCCCGGCGGCGAGCGCGGTCGGCTCGTCCAGGAAGAACAGCTCGGTGTAACCCTCGCCCCACACCGCGCGCCGCCTGCCCTTGAAGGCGCAGAGGCACGCGATCCATTGCTTGGAGGCCCAGCGTCGGCGGCCCAACGTCCGATCGTCGCGATGGAATCGCCCGCCGCGATTGCCCATCAGAGCGCCGCGCGCCGGCGTCGCGACGAGATCGCCGTAAGGGTCGACGCGATTTTGCAGCGGCCCGGCCACGTTCATTGCGGGTCGACGGGGCTCGGCAAGGGGAAGGAATCGGGCAGGGCGAGAGGACCCCCCGCCGGCGCGACGCTTTGCGCGCTCGCCGTCGCCTCGCCCGAGTCGAACCCGTAGACGTCGTCGCGAAAATTCGCCGGGCCGTCCCGGTTCGCCCACCCCGTCAGATAGACCCAGATCACCGGCACGGGCCGCGTCAGCTTGATGTCCTCGCGCGCGCCCTCCTTGACTTTGGCCAGCAGCGCCGCCTTGTCCCAGACGCCGGACGGGACGTCGCTCGCGCCCTCCAGCAGCCATTCGGCGAAGTCGTAGACGCCCTGGACGCGCACGCAGCCGTGGCTGAGGAAGCGGTAGTCCGCGCCGAACAGCCGCTTCGAGGGCGTGTCGTGCATGTAGACCGCGAGCTTGTTGGGCATGCCGATCCGGATCGCGCCCAGCGAATTGCCGGCGCCCGAGTCCTGGCGCAAGATGTAATTGGTCGCCCGTTCGGTCGCCCAGTCGATCGACTTTGGGTCGATCTCGGCGCCCGACCCGTCGAGGATGCGGATCTTCTCGCGCGCGAGGTAGCCGGGATCCTTCTGCATCTTCGGGATGATTTCGTTCTTGATGATCGAAGTCGGCACGGTCCAGGTCGGGTTCAGATTGATCACCGAAATATGGGCGGAAATCTCCGGCGAGGGATGCTCGACGTCGCCGACGATCGCGACGTAGCGATGAACGACGCGGCCGTTCTCGACCGCCTCGACCGAGGCCGCGGGCAGATTGACGACGACATAGCGATCGCCGAAGGAAAACTTGTCGCCCGCGAGCCTCTGCGCGCTGGCGGCGAGCTGCGTGGCGCGCACGCTGGCGGGGACGTTCATCGCCTTGAGCGTCGCGCCCGCGACGTGGCCCGTCTGACGCAAACCCATCCGCGCCTGGAAGCGCTTCACCGCGGCCGTCAGATCCGGGTCCCAAGCCAGGCTGGCCAGGCTGGCGCCCGCCTCGACCGCGTCGAGATCGCCTTCGAGCGCCAGCCGCTTGCGCAACGTGGCGACGGCCGGCCCCTTGGCGCCCGGCTTCAGCGGCGCGACGTCGGTCGGCCAGCCGCCGGCGGCGGCGATTCGCGCGTAGCGCTCGGCGGCCTTGGCGGTGGCGAAGGCCGTGCCGGGCTGGAGGGTCGGCTCCGGGTCGTCGGACAGCGCGGTTTCGAGCGGCGGCGCGGGCGGCGCGGGCTTCTTTTTCGGCTTGGCCGGCGCGCCGGCGGCGACCGGAATGGGCGCGGCGGAAGCCGGCGGCGGCGCGGCGCTCACCGTCGGCGTCGGCGTCGGCGCGGGGGCCGCCAGGGCGCTCGGCGTCGCGACGGGAGCCGTCGCGGGCGCGGGCGTTTCCTGCGCCGCCGCGCCCGCGCAGCTCAGGGCCAGGCCCAGCAGGCCGCCCGCTATCCCAATCCGAAACGCCATCATCGAAGGCCCAACGCCGAACCCGTCGCATGCTCGAGCGACTATCAATCACGGGATGGTTACTAAATCGCCACGGCGGCTACTTTGCGGCGTCCGCCTCACCGGGCGCGCCGACGACGACGATGTGCAGCCGCCGCGGGCCGTGCGCGCCCAGGAGCAGCGTCTGCTCGATGTCGGCCGAGCGCGACGGGCCGGTGATGAAATTGAGCGTGCGCGGCGCGGCGCCGACGCCGTAGGCGGCGCGCAGTTTGGCGAAGACGCTCTCGGTATCGCCCAGAAGATCGTCGGCGAACACCACGACGATGTGGTTGTCGGGCAGAAAGTTGAGCGTCGTCGGATTGTCCGGGCCGGAGACGAGCGCCAGGGTTCCCGTTTCCGCCACCGCCGCGAAGGCGGCGCTCACCGCGTTGAGATCGTGCCCGTCCGAGGGACCGCGCGAAAGTTCGAGCGCGGTCGCGCCCCAGGGCATCGCGGTCAGGCGCGCGTCCTCGCCCATGCGCAACGTCGCGGCGAGATTGTTTTCGCGCAAGTACCGCGCGACCTCCGCGGGAACGTCGGCGGCGTCGGCGACCTCGGCGAGGCTCGCCTGCGCGCGCGCCGCTTCGTCCTTGAACGTCGCCGCGCGCCGCCGCGCGTCGCCTTGTCCACGCTCGGGGATGACCCCCGCCGGGGCCTGCGCAAGGCGCGCCTCCACCGCCGCCCGGCGCGGCGCCTCGTTGCCCGCCACATGCAACGAGCGGCGGACCGCTCCGAGAATTTCGTCGCGCGCGCTCATTGCACGCTCCCGCTTCTGGCCCGCCAACGGCTTTGAAAGGTCGCGCCCTGCGGCGCCGTCAGGTCGCGGTATCGCGTCCAGCCACCAACGAACGGCAGCCACGAGAAGCGCCCGCGCGCGCGGCCGATAAGATGCATCGCGCGCATCATGAGATCGGTCGAAAGGCGGTAGAGCGCCGGGCGCTTGGCGAAGAACGCCCAGACGCCGAGGCCGGAGCGCACCGCGATGGGCGAGAGATGACGCTCGAACTCGCGCTCGCGCCAGTGGCGCATCATCTTGGGCAGCGGAATGCGCATCGGGCAGACTTCTTCGCAGCGCCCGCAGAAGGTCGAGGCGTTGGGCAACTGGCCACCCTCGGCGACGCCGATCAGCGAAGGCGTCAGCACCGCGCCCATCGGGCCGGGATAGACCCAGCCGTAGGCGTGGCCGCCGATCGCGTGATAGACGGGGCAATGGTTCATGCAGGCGCCGCAGCGGATGCAGCGCAGCATGTCCTCGAACTCGCTCCCCAGCATCGCCGAACGGCCGTTGTCGAGCAGCACGACGTGATATTCCTCGGGGCCGTCGACGTCGCCCGGCCGGCGCGGGCCGGTCGACAGCGTCGTATAGACCGACATATCCTGGCCGGTCGCCGAGCGCGCCAGCACGCGCAGCAATTGCGCGGCGTCGGCGAGCGTCGGCACGATCTTCTCCAGCGAGGCGACGACGACGTGAACCCTGGGGAGGATTTGCGTCAGATCGCCGTTGCCCTCGTTGGTGACGATGATCGAGCTTCCGGTCTCGGCGACGAGAAAATTCGCGCCGGTGATGCCGACGTCGGCGGAAAGGAACTTGTCGCGCAGGATGGCGCGCGCCTCGCCGAGCAATTGTTCGGGCTGGGAAAGGTCGCGCGTCGCCGGCAGATCGCGATGGGCGCGGCGAAAGTCGGCTTCGACGTCGTCGCGGCTGACGTGGATGGCCGGCGCGATGATGTGCGAGGGCGTCTCGCCGCGCAGTTGGATGATGTATTCGCCGAGATCCGTCTCGATCGCCTCGATTCCCGCCGCCTCCAGCGCCGCGTTGAGGCCGATCTCCTCGGAGATCATCGACTTGCCCTTGGTCACCGCCTTGGCGCCGCGCTCCCTGCACAGGCCGAGGACGATCGCGTTCGCCTCCGCGGCGTCGCGCGCGTAATGTACGTTGCCGCCCGATTCGCTCACCTTGCGCTCGTAGGCCTCGAGATAGAGGTCGAGATGGGCGAGCGTGTGGTCCTTGATCGCGCGCGCGCTGTCGCGCAACGCGTCGAATTCGGGCAGCCGCTCCACCGCGCTCGCGCGCCTGGCGACAAAATTGTCGGAGTGGCGCAGCGCGCGCTGCAGGCGCTCGTCGTGCAGCGCCTCGTGGACGTTGGCCTTGAAGCGCGGCGTCGAAACGGCGACGGTCATGGCTTGGCTCCCTTGGCGCCTTCGCCGATCGGCGGATCGTCGGTCAGTCCCGCGAGCACCTCGGCGACGTGGCGAACCTTCACGGCGCGGCCCTCGCGCTGCATTTTTCCGGCGATGTTCATCAGGCAGCCCAGATCGCCCGCCAGCAGCGTGTCGGCGCCGCTCGCCGCGACGGCGGCGCTCTTCTGGCTGACGATGGCGTCGGACAGTTCGCCGTACTTGACCGCGAACGCGCCGCCGAAGCCGCAGCAGACCTCCGCGTCCTTCATCTCGACCAGACGCAACCCTTCGACGCTCTCCAGCAGCTTGCGCGGTTGGCTCTTGACGCCCATCTCGCGCAGGCCGGAGCACGAATCGTGATAGGCGACGGCGCCCTCGTAGCGCGCGGAGACCTTTTCGACGCCGAGCCGATCGACGAGGAAGCTCACCAGCTCGTGGCATTTGGCGGCAAAGGCGTTGGCCTTGACCGCCATGTCCGGCTCGTCGGCGAAGAGCTCGGGATAGTGCGCCGCGAGCATCCCGGCGCAGGAGCCGCTCGGCGCGACGACGTAATCGCAGCCCTCGAACGCCGCGATCGTCTGGCGCGCGATCGCCTTGGCCGTGGCGCGGTCGCCCGAATTGTAGGCGGGCTGGCCGCAGCAGGTCTGCGAGGGCACGACGACCTTGCAGCCGGCCTGCTCCAGGAGCTTGACCGCGGCGAAGCCGACGCTCGGCCGCATGAGGTCGACGAGGCAGGTGACGAACAGCCCGACGCGGGTCGGCGGCTTCACGGCGTCATTCACAGGCTCTTCCCTCGCTGTTTTCCGCTCCGGCGGGGCCGCGGCGCCGGCTTTCACGCCCGCCCTTGTCGCTCGCGGCGCGCCACCGTAAGCTGGCGCCATGATCCCGGATATCGCCACACGTGTCTACAATCACACCTTTCGCATCGATCCGATCGTGCGCACCTTGCTCGATACGGACTTTTACAAGCTTTTGATGCTGCAAATGATCTGGAAGCTGCACGGCGAGCGCCAGGTCGCCTTTCAGCTCATCAACCGCACGAGCGAGGTGCGCCTGGCCGACATCGTCGACGAGCGCGAGCTCGTCGACCAGCTCGATCACGCGCGCTCCCTGCGCCTGGCCAAGAACGAGCTGATCTGGCTCGCCGGCAACACGTTCTACGGCACCAAGCAGATCTTCGAGCCCGCCTTCATGGAATGGCTCGGCGAATTCCGCCTGCCGGAATACGAGCTGACGCGCCGCGACGGCCAGTACGAGCTGCGCTTCGCCGGCGCGTGGACCGGCACGACGATGTGGGAGATTCCAGCGCTGGCGATCATCAACGAATTGCGCGCGCGCGCCGCGATGCGCGCGATGAGCCGTTTCGATCTCGACGTGCTCTACGCCCGCGCCAAGGCCAAGCTGTGGAGCAAGGTGGAGCGCTTGCGCGTCCTGGCCGCCGAGGGGCCGCTGAAGGTTTCGGACTTCGGCACGCGCCGGCGTCACGGCTTCCTTTGGCAGCTCTGGTGCGTCGAGGCGTTGCAGGAGGGGCTGGGCGACAGTTTCATCGGCACGTCGAACGTCAAGCACGCCATGGACACCGGCCTCGAGGCGATCGGCACCAACGCTCACGAACTGCCGATGGTCTACGCGGCCCTGGCGAACGACGAGGCGGCGATGCGCGCGGCCCCCTACGACGTGCTGCGCGATTGGGCGCGCATGTACGACGGCAATCTTCTCGTCGTCCTGCCGGACTGCTTCGGCACGACGGCCTTCCTCGAACGCGCGCCGGACTGGGTCGCGGACTGGAAGGGCGCGCGGCCCGATTCCAAGGAGCCGATCGCGGGCGCCGAGGAATTGATCGCGTGGTGGAAGCGACGCGGCCGCGACGGGCGCGAAAAGCTGATCGTGCTCTCCGACGCCATGGACATCGATTCGATCGAGGCGTCCGTGCGCGCCCTGCGCGGCCGGGTCAATCTCTCCATCGGTTGGGGCACCAACCTGACCAACGATTTCAAAGGCTGCGCGCCGGCCGGGGTCGACGGGGAGCTCAGGGCGATCTCGATCGTGTGCAAGGTGGCCGAGGCGGACGGGCGCCCCGCGGTCAAGCTCTCGGACAATCCCAACAAGGAGCTGGGCTCGCCCGAAGAGATCGAGCGTTACCGCCGCGTCTTCGGCACGGCCGGCATGGTGGAACAGCCGGTGCTGGTGTAGAGCGGCGCGCGTCATCTTCAGCTCGCGACGATGTCTTGCCGCGCGATCCGGCGAAGGGACGCGGTTTCGGCCTCGGCCGGATCGCCCGCCAAGAGCTTTGGGCCGAAATCCAACCCGCCCGCGCCGCGGCGGCCATCAGGTAATTTCATTTAGCCGCCTCGATTAAGGGCGCCGCAGCTTTACCGGCTCGAAATCGGTAAGATAAACTTGCGGCGCCGGCAAGCGTCGGGACGCAGCGAGCCGCGCGGCCTTCGCTCCGCCAAGCCCGATCGGGCCGCGGACGAAAAAGGGGGGGAGGAAAACGTGTTTCAACAGCTTCTGACGCCGGTTGGGGGCAGCCTCGGGCTGTCCTTCATCGTGGCGAGTTTGCCCATCTTGACCGTCCTGGTCCTTCTCGGCGTGCTCCGCCGACCCGCCTGGCAGGCCTCGCTCGCGGGCCTCGTCGTCGGGCTCGTCATCGCCGTCGCGGTGTGGAGCCTGCCGATCGGCCTCGCGCTCGATGCGACGTTCAACGGAATCGTGTTCGCGCTCTGGCCGGTCATGTGGATCGTGGTCAATGCGCTGCTGCTCTACAATATCGCGGTGCGCTCCGGCCGGTTCGAGTCGTTTCGGGCCTGGCTGATCAACCATCTGCCCAACGATCGCCGGGTGATTCTGGTGGTCATCGGCTTCTGCTTCGGGGCCCTTCTGGAAGGCATATCGGGCTTCGGCACGCCGGTCGCCATCACCAGCTCGCTGTTGATCCTGATCGGCTTCCCGCCGCTCGAAGCGCTCGTCTTCGTCCTGATCTTCAACACCGCGCCGGTGGCTTACGGCGCGTTGGGAACGCCGGTGACCGTGCTCGGCGCCGTCACCCAACTGCCGCCGGCGGCGCTCGGAGCGATGATCGGGCGGCAATTGCCGGTCATCGCGCTGATCCTGCCGTTTTACGTCATGGCGCTCTACGGCGGCATGCGATCCCTGCGCGCCCTGTGGCCGGTGCTTCTGGTGGCCGGCGGCAGTTTCGCGATTTCGCAGTTCGTCGCCTCGAACTACCTCGATTATCAGCTTACCGACGTGCTCGCTTCGCTCGGCTCGCTGATCGTCACGCTGCTGTTCCTGCAGATCTGGCGCCCGGCCGCCGATCCCGAATTCTCGGTTGCGCGAGCCGAGGCGGCGCGCGCCAAGGGCGCGGCGTCGCCGGACTGGCACGGATGGCTGCCCTGGATCATCGTCTCGGCGGTGGTCATCCTATGGACCTACTTCAAGATATTCGAGATTGGGCGGGCGAAGCTCCCGTGGCCGGGACTCCACAACGCCATATCGATCACGCTCTATGACAACAAGGCTTATCCGGCGGTCTGGGATTTCCAGCCGTTGGCGACGGGAACCGCCATTCTTGTCGCGGCCGTCGTGACCGCGGCGATCTTCCGGGTGAGCCCGGCGACGTTCGTCGCCTGCGTCAGGGACACGTTTCGCCAGTTATGGCTCGCGATCGTCACCGTCTGCTGCATCGTCGGCCTCGCCTATCTCATGAACTATTCGGGCCTCGCCTACACCCTGGGCAAGGGCGTCGCTTCGACCGGGGGCCTGTTCGTGCTGCTGTCGCCGTTCCTCGGCTGGATCGCCGTCTTCCTGTCGGGCAGCGACACCTCGGGCAACGCGCTGTTCGGCAATCTGCAAGTGGTGGCGTCCAAGCAGCTCGGCCTCAATCCGATGCTGTTCGCGGCGAGCAATTCGTCGGGCGGGGTGATGGGCAAGATGATCTCGCCGCAGAACATCGCCACCGGCGTTTCGGTGACCGACCTGAAGGGCCAGGAGGGCGCGGTGTTCGCGCGCACCTTCGTGCACAGCATCGTTCTCACGCTTCTTCTCGGCCTGCTCGTCGCCTTGCAGCAATTCGTCATCCCGTGGGTCATCCCGGTCGTTCCTGGGCCGTGAACGAAGGGGGGCGCTCTCGCTTAATCGCCGAGCGCCCCCATATTCCCTGCACGTCGAGGAGCCTCGCCATGCCGCAAATCGCCTTTCCCCCGGTCGACCCCGCCATCCTCGCCCGGCGCGACGCGATCCTTGCCGGCCTCGCGGCGATCCTGCCCGCCGACGGCCTGATCGCCGACGTCGCCGGACGGCGCGCCTTCGAGACCGACGCGCTCACCGCCTACCGCCGGCTGCCGCTCGCCGTCGCGCTGCCGCGCTCGAGCGAAGAGGTCGCGCGGCTGATGAGATTCTGCCGCGACTCGGGCGTCAACGTCGTGGCGCGCGGCGCGGGCACCTCGCTCTCCGGCGCCGCCATTCCGCAAGAGGACGCGATCGTTCTCGGCCTGAGCAAGATGAACCGCATCCTCGAGGTCAACCTCGCCGACCGCTACGCGCGCGTCGAGGCCGGCGTCACCAACCTGGCGATCTCCGAGGCCGTCGAGCCCGACGGCTTCTTCTACGCGCCCGATCCGTCCTCGCAGCTCGCCTGCACTATCGGCGGCAACATCGCGCTGAACTCGGGCGGCGCGCATTGTCTGAAATACGGCGTGACCACCAACAACATCCTCGGCGTCCGCCTCGTCACCCTCGAGGGCGAGATCGTCGACGTCGGCGGCCCAGAACTCGACGCCGGCGGGCTCGATCTCCTCGGCCTGATCTGCGGCTCGGAAGGCCAGCTCGGCATCGTCGCCGAGGCGACGGTGAGGCTCATACGCTCGGCCGAGGGCGCGCGCCCCGTCCTGTTTGGCTTCGACAGCGCCGAGGACGCCAGCCAATGCGTCGCCGCGATCATCGGGGCCGGCATCGTTCCGGTGGCGATGGAGTACATGGACCGCCTCGCCATCGAGATCTGCGAGAACTTCGCCCACGCCGGCTATCCGCTCGACGTCGAAGCGATGTTGATCGTCGAGGTCGAGGGCGGCGAGGAGGAAATGGCGGCCGAGCTCGCCAAGATCGCCGCCATCGCCAAGGCCCACAAGGTGCGCACGATGCGCGAATCGATGTCGGCGATGGAGAGCGCGCAGATCTGGAAGGGCCGCAAGTCCGCCTTCGGCGCGACGGGCCGCGTCGCCGACTACATCTGCATGGACGGCACGGTGCCGACCGGGCGCCTGCCCGAGGCGCTGCGGCGCACCGGCGAAATCTGCGCGTCTTACGGCCTGCGCGTCGCCAACGTCTTCCACGCCGGCGACGGCAACATGCATCCGCTGATCCTCTACGACGTCAACGATCCCCTCCAGCAGCAGAAGGCGGAGGACGCCGGGATGGACGTGCTGAAGCTGTGCGTCGAGCTGGGCGGCTGTCTCACCGGCGAGCACGGCGTCGGCATCGAAAAGCGCGACCTGATGCGCCGCCAGTACAGCGAAGCCGACCTCGCCCAGCAGATGCGGGTGCGCGCGGCGTTCGATCCGCAATGCCGGCTCAATCCCGCCAAGGTCTTCCCGCTCGACGGGAGAGCGGCGTGAGCGTTCTCGCCGCGTCGACGCTCGCTCCCGCCGACGAGGCGGAAGCGGGCGAAATCGTGCGCGAAGCGCGCGCGCGCGGCGAAAGGCTCGACATCGTCGGCGGCGGCACGCGCGCCGGATTGGGGCGCCCCGCCCAGGGGACGCGGCGGCTTTCCAGCAGCCGCCTCGCCGGCGTGGTGTTCCACGAGCCGGCGGAGATGACGCTGCGCGCCAAGGCGGGCACGCCGCTGAGCGTCGTCGAGGCGGCGCTCGCCGCCCACGGCCAGATGCTGCCCTTCGAGCCGATCGACCATCGCGCGCTCTACGGGGCCGCCGGCGAGCCGACCGTCGGCGGCCTCGTCGCCGCCAACGCCTCGGGGCCGCGGCGCATCAGCGTCGGCGCGGCGCGCGACAGCGTTATCGGCCTGCGCCTCGTCAACGGGCGCGGCGAAGCGATCAAGAGCGGCGGCCGGGTGATGAAGAACGTCACCGGCCTCGATCTCGTCAAGCTCAACTGCGGCGCGCACGGCACGCTCGGGCTCGTCACCGAGGCGACCTTCAAGCTGCTGCCCAAGCCGCAAGCGCAAGCGACGATCGTCCTGCGCCGCCTCGACGACGAAGCGGGCGTCGCGGCGCTGACGCGCGCGCTCGGCTCGCCCTACGCCGTCAGCGGCGCAGCAATGATCGGCCCCGGCATGGGCCGAGAATTCTCCCGCACGCTGCTGCGCCTCGAGGGCTTTTCCGAGTCGGTCGATTATCGCGTCGAGCGGCTCGTCGCGCTGCTCGCCGATCTCGGCGCCGAGCACGCGCTGCGAGGCGAAGATTCGCAACGCCTGTGGCGCGCCGTGCGCGACGCCGAATTCCTCGCCGAGCCGCGCGACAAGGCGATTTGGCGCGTCAGCCTCGCGCCGTCGAAGGGGCCGCAGTTCGTCGCGCGCCTCGGCGCGCTGGCCCTGAGCCATTTCTACGATTGGGGCGGCGGCCTGGTCTGGCTGGCGTGCGAGCCTTCCGAAGCCGCCGCCGCCGCCGTGCGCGCCGCGCTGGCGCCGCTCGGCGGCCACGCGACGCTGATCCGCGCGCCCGACGATCTTCGCGCCCGCGTCGACGTGTTCGAGCCGCTGTCGCCGGCGCTCGCGCGGCTGACGCGCGGCGTGAAGGCGAGCTTCGACCCGGACGGGATGTTCAACTTCGGGCGGATGGTCGCGGCGATGTGAGGGAGCCGCGGCGGGCGTCGCCGCCCTCGGCGGCAAGTATTCATTGTTTGAATGGAGGCGATTATGCGCGAGAGGAATTCGAACTCAAGGACGGCCTGTAAGGCCGCCGCCGGAGGCGGTGCGCTTCGCGCATCCTTGACTTCGAATTCCTCTCGCGCTCCGCTCCGCCAAGCAAGCAATGAACCCATCTGCACCCAAGCGCGGGCTTCGTCGCGGCCGCGCTCGGCCCGCCGTCTCGGCTGACCCGCCATGCAAACCCACTTTTCCCCTGAGCGGCTCGCCGACCCGCATTTGCAGCCGCTGGAAAAAATCCTGCGCTCCTGCGTGCACTGCGGCTTGTGCACCGCGACCTGCCCGACCTATCTGATCACCGGCGACGAGCGCGAGAGCCCGCGCGGGCGCATCTATCTCATCAAGGACCTCCTGGAGAGCGGCCGCAGGCCGACGGCCGAGGACGTCGCGCCGATCGACCATTGCCTGTCGTGCCTCTCCTGCATGACCACCTGCCCGTCCGGCGTCGACTATCGCCGCCTCGTCGACCATGCGCGCGCCGCGATCGAGACGAGCTACAAGCGGCCGTTTGCCGATCGCCTGATGCGCGCCGTGCTGGCGCGGCTGTTGCCGTCGCGCGCGCTGTTCCGCGCTTCCCTCTCGCTCGCCGCGATCGGCCGGCCCCTCGCGCCGATCCTGGCGCGCGTTCCCGCCTTCGGCGACAAGCTCGCGGCTATGCTGGCGCTCGCCCCCAAGGCGCGCGCGCGCGGCGCGCGAGCGCGGCCCGGCGAATTCGTCGCGCCGAACGCCGGCGCCGAGCGCCGCCGCGTCGCGCTGCTGACCGGCTGCGCGCAGGACCCGCTGGCGCCGGGAATCAACGCGGCGACGATCCGCCTCCTCAACCGCGCCGGGATCGACGTCGTGCTGCCCGAGGGCGAAGGCTGTTGCGGCGCGCTGCTGCATCACATGGGCCGCGAGCAAAGAGCGTTCGCCCAGGCGCGCGCCAACGTCGACGTCTGGACGCGCGAGCTGGAGGCCGCCGGCCTGGAGGCGATCGTCGTCACCGCCTCGGGCTGCGGCCCGACGATCAAGGACTACGGCCATCTGCTGCGCGACGACCCCGCCTACGCCGCGAAAGCGACGCGCGTCGCCGCGCTGGCGAGGGACGTCAGCGAATACGTCGCCGGGCTCGAGTTCGCCTTTCCCCATCCGCAAAAGCTCGTCGTCGCCTATCACGCCGCCTGCTCGCTGCAGCACGGCCAGAAGATTCTCGAAGCCCCCAAGGCGCTGCTGCGTCGCGCCGGCTTCGAAGTGCGCAGCCCCGCGGAAGCGCATATCTGCTGCGGCTCGGCGGGCACGTACAATATTTTGCAACCGGAAATGGCCGCGAAATTGCGGGAGCGAAAAGTCGCCAACCTGTCGCGCCTAAAGCCCGACGTGATCGCCGCCGGCAACATCGGTTGCCTCGCGCAGATCGCCAGCGCGACGGCGACGCCGGTCGTGCACACGGTGGAGCTGCTCGACTGGGCGAGCGGCGGGCCGAAGCCGGCGGGGTTGGGGTGAGGCCGGAGGCCAATAGCAACGACTCGTCATGCCCGGCCTTGCGCCGGGCGTCCACGCCGCGCCGTCGCGCTTCACTTTGAACGTTTCGGCCCAACCGCGACGCGTGGATGGCCGGGCCCGACCAGGCGGCGAGGACAATTCCGCACAAGGGGGCCTTGTGTCAGCGCCGGAGCGGCGGCGGCGCGTTCGCACGTTGGGCGCTGTCTCGGCGGCCGATCGCGTAGTCGGCCCAAGGCCGCGCAGGCCATTGGGGGTTAAGTGCACCGCAGTAACTCTGCGCATAGCCCTCAACTTCTATACTAATTCTAAGTTATGAATTCGCGCCGTGCGTCACAATGCCACGTCCGGTTCGTCTATTGATGGGTTTCACGCCACCTTGACGCAATGAAGCGCGGATCATTTCGCCGGCGCCAAAGGTCGTCGATGGTGCGAGCCGGGGCGGCAAACATATCGTTAAGCTGTTTATGCTTCCCTTTTGCCATGACGCGCCGATGCGGCCGGCTGCGGCCGTTGTCGGCAACGCATGAGGGGCATCATGTTCAATCGTTCGAAACTCGCGTCAAAAATCCTGGCGCCCATCTTGGGCCTCGCCTTGGTGTTGATTCTGGTCGCTACGGGCGCCCTTTGGCTCCAGAGAAAAGTGGCCGACATCAACCGGCAAGGCGCGAATGCGAGCGCACAGGCGATCGAAGCCTCGGAAGTGCGCGCCTTGAGCAGGGCCATCCAGCGCGACGCTTTGAAGCTGACGATGGACAACTGGAGCGCGGATCGCAATCGGTTGGCGGACTCGATCAGTTCGCGCGGCAAGGAACTGCTCGCCAGAGCCCACGGGCTCTCGGAAATGGTCGACCCCAACGATACGGAAATGTCTCATAATTTTGTCGGCTTGCAAGAAAACGTCGTCAAAGAGATCGACACGGTGAAAGACGCAGTTGCGGCGGATCGCATTGCAGAAGCGAAAGAAGCGTTCAAGCAGCGCGTGGAACCCGCCGAGAAAGCCGCCTCGAAATTGACTGACGCTTTCATCGAAAGGATCGAGAAGTCGGTGAAGGATTTGTCGGCGGAAGCGAGCGACGTTCAATTTTCCGCTCAACTGACCTTGCTTTCCGCCTCTCTCCTATGCGTCCTCGTCGGGCTGAGCGTATCGATTATCGTCGCGTCTCGCGGGGTCATACTTCCGCTGCGCCGTATCGTGGCGGCCATGGCCGGCCTTTCGGGTGGGGATTACCAATCTTCCATCGACGGCGTGGAGCGTTCGGACGAAATCGGCGACATGGCCCGAAGCGTTTCGGTCTTCCGGGACAACGCCATCGAACGGCGGCGGCTGGAAACGGACGCGGCCGCAAACCGCGCCGCCGCCGAGGCGGAGCGCGAGCGAACGGACGCCGAGCGTCGCCAAAACGAAGCCGAACAGACGGCCGTGGTCGGCACGCTCGCCGACAATCTCGTGAAAATCGCCAAAGGCGATCTGACGACGCGCATCGACGCCGGATTCAAGGGCCGCTACCAACAAATCAAGACGGACTTCAACGCGGCCATCGCCAAGCTCGAAGAAACGATACAGAGCGTGATCGGCAGCACCAGCGCGATCCACTCCGGAACCCAGGAGATATCGGCGGCCTCCGACGACCTGTCGCGCCGCACCGAGCAGCAGGCGGCGAGCCTCGAGGAGACCGCGGCGGCGCTCGAGCAAATCACCACGACGGTCAAGAAGTCGGCGGAAGGGGCGACCCATGCGCGTCAGGTGGTGGCGGCCGCCGACGACGACGCCAAGAAGAGCGCCGTCGTGGTGCGTCAGGCGGTCGAAGCGATGGACGCGATCGCCAAATCGGCGCAGCAGATCAGCCAGATCATCGGCGTCATCGACGAGATCGCGTTCCAGACCAACCTGCTCGCGCTGAACGCCGGCGTCGAGGCGGCGCGCGCCGGCGACGCCGGCCGCGGCTTCGCGGTCGTCGCTTCGGAAGTGCGCGCGCTGGCTCAGCGCTCGGCCGAAGCGGCCAAGGAGATCAAGGGGCTGATTTCGGCTTCGACCACCCAGGTCGATCACGGCGTCAAGCTGGTGGCCGAGACGGGACAGTCGCTGGAGCGGATCATGGCCCAAGTGACCGAGATCAACAGCGTCGTCAGCGAGATCGCGGCCGGCGCGCAGGAACAGGCCACCGGGCTCCAGCAGATCAATATCGCGATCGGCCAGATGGATCAGGTGACGCAGCAGAACGCGTCGATGGTCGAGGAATCGACGGCGGCCAGCCATTCGCTGTCGGAAGAGACCGATCAACTCTCCGATCTGATCGCGCATTTCCATGTCGATCGGGCGACAGGCGACGACGCGCTACGAAGCCAATTGGAAAACGCTGCGCCGCATGCCTTCCGCCAACCGGCGAAAGCCCCGGCGGGTTCAAGGACGGAACCGCGCGTGGCGGCGAGCAACCCGCGCCCGCAAGAGCGCAAGACCGCCGCGCGGCCGGTGGGCGCTGCGTCGAAGGCGGTGGCGAACGGCGCGGCCGTCGGCGACGATTCGGGCGCCTGGGAGGAGTTCTGACGCTTCTGAAGACAGCGTCCCGTGGCGCCGCGTTGCGGCGGCCATTTCGCATCGAGCTTGCGGCCCGCGCCGGTCACGGCCGGTTGGCCGCTCCCCTTGCCACCGGCGCCCCGCCGTGCGTTTTGTCCGCCGCCGGCCGCTCCATGCCCAGCGCCGGCTCCCTCGCCCGGAGCGCGCCGCAAGAAAATGACAGCCGCCGCACTCGCCCGCGCCGCGCCCGACCGCGTCGGCTGGCTCGCGCTGGTCGGCGGGACGACGATCATCGCCTGGTCGGGGGTGCTGGTGCGGTTTCTCGACGTCGGGCCGCTCGCCGGAGCCGCCTGGCGCATGGGGCTCGCGGTGCCGGCGCTGGCGGCCTGGGCGAAGCTGATGTCCCGTCGCGATTCGCGCTCCGCCTCTCCGGCGCGCTTCGCGTTTCCCCTCGTTCTCGCCGGGCTCGCCTTCGCCGCCGACGTCGGCTCGTTTCATCTCGCGCTGACCGGCACAAGGGTCGCCAACGCCGCCTTCATCGGCAACGTCGCGCCGATCCTCACCGTCGTCGGCGGCGCGCTGTTCTTCGCCGAGCGTCCCTCGGCGCGCGTCTGGCCCGCGCTCGCGCTGGCGCTGGTGGGCTCGTCGATCATGGCCGGCATGAGCGCGCCGGACGGAATAGGCTTCGGCGACGCGTTCGCGCTCGGCGCGGCGATCGCCTACGCCGCCTATCTGATGATCATCAAGCGCGTGCGCAGCGAGCTCGACGGCGCGAGCGCGACGCTGTGGCCGGCGGCGGTCTCGGCGGTCGCGCTGACCGTCGCGGCGCTGGCCCACGGCGAGACGATGGTCCCGAGCACGGCGCTCGGCTGGACGATCGTCGTCCTGCTCGGCGTCGTCTCGCACGCGATGGGGCAAGGATTGACCTCGGTGGCGGTCGGCCGCGTCCCGGTCGGGCTGGTCGCGCTGGTGATCCTCGCCCAGCCGCCGTTCTCGGCGCTGTTCGCCTGGGCGACCCTCGGCGAGACGATGACGGGGCGCCAAGTCCTCGGCGGCGCGGTCATTCTCGCCGCCGTGCTGCTGGCGCGGCCGAGATAGGGCGCACGATCGCGCCGCCGCGCGACCGGATCTTCGTTCAATAGGCGCGTCGATACGGAGCGCGGTCGGTGTCGGCCGCGGTGCGGGCGCGCGTTTGCGGCGTCACGCAGACGTGGTCGCCGGGAAAAGCTTCGCGCCAGACATAGCCGTAAACGCACCGGCCGTCGCCGAGCACGCGACTTGCCGCCGCGGCGTTGTCGGCGGCGACCTGCGAGCGAACCCATGGCCGCACGCAGACGTGGTCGCCTTGGAACGCTTCGCGCCAGACGTAGCCCTGACGACAGGTGTCGGGACCGTATTGAGCGAGCGCGGCGGCCGGCGCGAACGCCGGGGCGGCCAAGGCGCTCAGGATGCACAGCGCCACGAGTGTCTGAGTTCGCATGTTGCCCTCCAGTTAAGAGATTCCGTCGCGACCCGCGCTTGTTCGCGGTTGTTTGGAGAGATCGCGCGGCGGCGGAGACCGCCAGACTACGGGCGCGTCGTGTCGACTGCAAGAAGACGGGGCGATCGAGCTTTCGCGCGCCCTGTCGCCACGATCGCGAGCCGACCGCAGGTTGACGGCGCCGGCCACCCAACCGCAAAATCGACCGGCCGTTCAGGCGATATTGGTGAACCATGGCGTGGCGCGCGTTCGACGACGGCCGCACGATCGGAAGCAGCGGCTCGGAACAGGGCGTCATCCTGCGCGACGACGAGCACGACGACGGCGCGCGCATCACGCTGGAGCGCGACGGCGCGATCGCGCCTTTCGCGATCACCTGCGGCGTCTACGGCTGGATGCTGCACACCCGCTTCTTTTCGCGCGAAGCCGAGGCTGAGCAGGCTTACGACGAAATGCGGGCGGCGCTCGGCCGCATCGTCGACGCCCTGCCGCGGATCGGCGATCCCGACGCCAGGAACAAGTCGTACGAGGCGTCGGTCGCGATGGCCGCGTTCGCCGACCGATATCCTTGAGGCGCACGCTCCCTCGGGCGCCACCCCGCTACTGTGGCGCGGCGTCGTTCTCCTCCAGCACCTGGCCGGCGAGATAGAGCGACCCGGCGATCAGGATGCGCGGCGGCTTCGGCCAGTCGCGCGCGGCCAGGAAGCGCAGCGCCGAGGCGACGCTGTCGCAGGCGGCGGCGGTGAGGCCGACGGAGCGCGCGATCGCGGCGACCTCTTCCGCCGCGCGCCCCGAGTGCTCGCCGGCGATCGGCACGGCGAGCGTCTCCTGCGCCAGCCCCTTGAAATGGCTTAAGAAACCCGCGGTGTCCTTGGTCGTCAGGGTGCCGCAGACCAGCGCCAGCGGGCGCGGCGACTGGTCCTCGAAATCGGCCATCGCCTCGGCGAGCACGCGCCCGCCCGCTTCGTTATGGGCGCCGTCGAGCCAGATCTCGGCCTGCGCGGGGGCGAGCGCGACGAGCGGGCCGCTGCGCAGGCGTTGCAGGCGGGCGGGCCAGTCGGCCTCCAGGAGGCCGCGTTCGAGCGCGGGCGTCGGCATGTCGGGCAGAATCGCGCGCAGCGCCGCGATCGCGACAGCGGCGTTGGCGTGCTGGTGGCGGCCGGCCAGGCGGGGCAGCGGCAGGTCGACGAGGCCGTCGTGGTCTTCGAAGATGAAGCGGCCGTGCTCGGCGCGGGCGAAGAAGTCGCGGCCCGCGACGATGCGCGGCGCCCCCACCCGCAACGCTTCGCGCTCGATGACGCGAAGCGCGGCGTCCTCCTGTTCGGCGACGATCGCGGCGACGCCGCGCCGCAGGATTCCCGCCTTCTCGTAGGCGATCTTCTCGATCGTGTCGCCGAGAAACTCCGGATGGTCGAGCGAAACCGGCGTGATGACGCAGGCGGCGGGCGCGTCGACGACGTTGGTGGCGTCGAAGCGACCGCCTAAGCCCACCTCGAGCAGCAGGTAATCGGCGGGCGCCTCGCTGAACAGCAGCAGGGCCGCGGCGGTGGCGATCTCGAAAACGGAAATCGACTGGCCGGCGTTGACCTTTTCGCAGCGATCGAGCGCGCTGGCGAGGCGCTCGTCGTCGACCAGCGCGCCGGCGAGGCGAATGCGCTCGTTGAAGCGCACCAGGTGCGGCGAGGTGTAGACGTGGACGCTTTTTCCGGCCGCCTTGAGCGCGGCGCGCATGAAGGCCACGGTCGAGCCCTTGCCGTTGGTCCCCGCGACGTGCACGACCGGGGGCAGGCGCTTTTCCGGCGAGCCCAGGTCGGCGAGCAGGCGCTCGATGCGGCCGAGCGAAAGATCGATGCGCTTGGGGTGCAGCGGCGCGAAGCGCGCCGATATCGCGTCGATCGGGGTCATGCGGCGCTCCGCGCTCGCCCGGTCAAGCCGCCGCCGGCTCGGCCGGCGTCTTGGTCAGCATCTTGCAGAGGCGCGCCAGCGTCGCGCGCATCTGCGGACGCGG
>Ga0181524_10001068_pt1 | contig 32336 bp, 23 predicted proteins | sample PEATcosm2014_Bin_34_FD_119761 | JGI IMG/M metagenome (GOLD analysis project Ga0181524, IMG submission 119761) | Peatland microbial communities from MTU Mesocosm Facility, Houghton, MI, USA - PEATcosm2014_Bin05_60_metaG | ecosystem: Environmental > Terrestrial > Soil > Wetlands > Peat | place... | reverse complement strand
GCATCCGTCGCCAGGAAGGCCGTTTCCCCCACTGGCAGGAATGTGTTCCGAAGCTGAAAGAGGCCAGGGCGAAGCTCGTCATTCCTGAGACCGTCGCCGTAGACATGCCCGAGCGCATTCGCCAGCTTCTCGACGGCGCGAACCCCGATACGAGCCTGTGCCTCCAACTGGGCGCGAAGAACACGCTCGCGGCCGTTGATGTGGAGGGCAAGGAGATACGCTCAATGGAACTCGACGGCTGCACTCGCACCGGAGAAGAGATGGCGATCCTCTTCGACCCGAAGTACCTCATCCAGGCCCTGAAGCTGGGATTTCTCACCTTGCACGGCTTCGCTCCCAATCGGCCAGTCATTGCCACACGCGGGAGCGACATCTACCTCTGGATGCCGGTCGTTGATGAGACAGCGGCCGTTCCCACCGCCCAAGGCTCCGGAAAGGTCGGACCTCAAGACGAGCAACAGGATCCGGTGCCCTCCGCCCGTCGGCGCGGAAGACGGAAAATGTTGGAGGTCAAGCAGAAGGCGCCCCAAAGCCTTTCAGATATCGTGTCTGAACTGGCCGCTATCGGGGAGGTCTGTGCCGACCTTACCCAGAGGATTGGCAACGTCCAGGCGTTCGTCCGCGCGCAAGGGATCGAAATCGAGAAGCGCGAGAAGGCAGTTCACCATGCTCTGGGCGCGCTGAAACAACTGCAGGTATCCGCATAGGCAGGACTCAGACAACGCGGGGGCGGCCCTGCTCGACGGGGCTGCCCCTGCGTCTTGCTACCACAACGTCATGAGCTGACTTCATACATTTCGCAGAGTCAAATTCGACCACAGGGCGGCGGCCGGTGTCCCCGGCCGCTGCCTACCTTCTCTACCTCGGCTTTCTTGATCCCAACCCAATATGCTCACTTCTTCTGTCCCCGTCTACACGCGCACATAGTGACCGGAAGCCGCAGCATTGCTTCCCCACCTGGCCGATCGTCGATGAGTATCTCTGGCGTCTGCTTCGCCGGCATGGCCTGCTCCGGTAGCGTAAAATAGCGCGTAGCCGAGATCGAACCCGGCGAGCGGCGGTGTATCTCTTGGCGTGGCGGGGATTGACATGCCGTCAAGGGCGGCGTAGCATGCTGCCAGGAATGGGCTGTCGGACGGTGGTGCGGCGGTACTCAATTTCCACCACATTTCGGGGACGCCCGCGTCCTGAGACGTGCCAGCGTCCTACAGGGGGCTGGTGTAGTGAGGAGAAGTGCTATGGCAAAGGCCTTCGCTTACATTGTGGCATCCGTCGCTTCTGACTATTTTCAGAAAGACAAGAGGAACGTCCCAGTCTGGCGGGGAGGGACACAGCCGATCTACTTTGGCCCGTGCAAGAAGGAAATGCGATATAAGGCAGAAGTGGGCGCCTGCGTCTTCGGCATCTCTAGTGGCGACACGCGCCCAAGGCGGATCGTGTTCATCATGCCCGTTGCGGAAAGAATGTCGTTCGCTCAAGCCTATACACGATTTTCCGATCTCCGGGGAGGGCCGATTCATGTCAGGCCAATCCCTGGTGGAGGTTATGAACATATTCCCGGAGCAATACACGAAGAAAATGATGCTTGGAAAGATGATGTTAACCCGCCATATCGTGACGTCTTTCTTGTTGGGCAGCGACTTCAGGGTGAAGATGAAAAAGCACGCCGCTATGTCGGAGTCTGGCTCGGGCCCAAGGGGCCAGTGGTCAAAGGGAGAATTTTGTCGGTACTCCGGCGCATGTCGGTGTGGAAGGGGTCCAAGAGATATCGAGAAGCCAATGACGACGGAACCGAAACCGCGCCCATCCGAGCAGGTGGGCTGTACACCGGGCTGCATTGTGAGGGGGATGAGCAGCTCCTGAGGGAACTTTTGCAGGCATGTCTGGAAAACCTGCCTCCTGACGTGCTGCTTCCCTCGGGTTCATGGGGGGATGATGCCAGGTCGGGTTCAACTTCTGGAAAATGCTGCCGATGAAGGTGCTCATCATCAACGTGGCCGCCAACTCCGCAATGCGCGAAGTGGGTGGATCGGGGCCTGTTTTCGATGATTTGACCTTTCACTATAAACCGATTCCCGAAGGAGAAGACGCCGGAGATGGTCCGAACTACCGGGACCTGGGATTGACCGACTACGTACCGGACCCGAATATGAAGGTCCACCATGATCCTGAATTCACCGGCCCAAGCTACGGGGATTATCTGAAGAACAAACCCACCCTGAAGTACATTGGGAGCGGAGACGTGCTTTTGTTCCTTGCTTCCCTAGACCACGTGCGCACGCGGGCGCGAGGATTCTACTTCATCGGATGGCTATTGGTTACCGATGTGCTTTCGGAAGCCGAAGCCAGACGCGATGCGCGGTGCAGGAAGAACGCGCACCTCCTTCGCAAAGATGATTACGGATTTGTCGTCTTTGTCGGTAAAAGCGGAGGACTCCTCCCGAAGGCCGTTCCAGTAACCCGCGCCATTGCTGAACAGACCATGCTCCCTGCCGACGGAATGTGGAAAATACGGAACTCCCGCACCGGTCGAACTTTCCAAGATATTGAGCGCATTAATCATTTGACGCGATTTCCAAGACTTGTTTCGGACCCAGCACGACTTGAGATTCTCCGAAGCGAACTGGTGAAAGTTACTGTAGTCGACATCTTCGCAAGTTCAAACGGGAATAATAGCGCTGCAAGGGACAATGGGACATAAGAGCCGGACTGGCTATAATTGGAACGGCGTCAGCCTATGAAAGAATTCAGACTCGTCCAGTACATGAACGCAGGTGAATCAAGGGACTTTACCGGCGGAAGATCCGCCGCAAGTCCCCTCGCGTCCTATTTTCACCTAAAGAAACAGCGGAAACACAAGGGAGTCTTTCCAGGCGGTACATTTCACTTGCGTGGTTTAGGCAAATATCGTAGCCCAATTAGCGAAGCTCTCGAGGCAGAGGCTAGGGCCGCCGATAAACCGATCAAGCTGCCATGGCACCTGCCCAAGAAGTACCTGCCCAAGAATGCCGAACCAATCTGTATCTCGAAGACTGCGTACATTTATCAGACCGAAGATCCGCTATTCAGTGGGCATAGTTGCGGAATATACTGGGTGGCAATAATTGACGCAATAGGAAAAGGCAAGTCCTTCGAGCACCCTGGAAGGTACATGTTAAACGCACTGAAGATTGGTTGCGAAGCACGGGGATACAGCATAGCTCCGGCCGAGGATGACGAATGGATAGCTCTGGTTTCGGACCTGAAGCCGGTGAGGGATCCGATAGACTTATCGTCATTGAAGGTCTATGCAGGGAAGGGGCACGAATGCTGTTTTGAGAATAGGAAAGGAAGACGCAACGCGTTTGTTCACCTAACAGCAGGATCGAAGTGGCCGCCTATCAGAATAGATATGCTGTACACGGAAAACGCTCGTAACGTCCGTAACATCATTCACGATCAAATAATGAATAATCGTATTCATGAATCTCTAGTTCACGAAATGCTCAAGATAATGTTTGCAGAAGCTGGCTGGTGGGTTAACTTCGAGGTGCGTACTGGCAGTGGCAACATTGATTTTCTGGTAAAAAGGAGCCGAGCTGATCGGCATCCGTGGACAGTGATTGAGGTTAAATTGAGGGACAACCCTGATGCTGTGGAACAGTTGCGCCGTTATATAGAAGCCATACAGGGCGATGTCAAGTATCACGCGAGCAACTCGTCACATTTTGCGCTTTTATGGGATGGAGGAAAGCGATGCACAAAACTAAAAGGGGTCGTTTTGTGCTCGTACCCCGGCAAAGAGACTCTCGAAGAAGTGAAGAGGGCTCATCGTCCCTATGATGTCTGGACCTACAAATATAGGTTCACACATGGGCGACTGGGTATTAAAGTGTGGGATGCAACAAACGGGAAGCTCATAATGAGAACGCGATGACCTTCACGGAGGAACCTTCAGCTGGGTAGGGTTGGCGTGTGGGAACACAATGGCTATTGTGTTTCCAGTTTGCCCCTTGAACTATCGCACGGTCATGCCTCATCCTGCTTTTTCCGCAGCGACACTCGCCATGTTTCCTTCTGTTCAATCAGAGCCGCCAGTTTCGTCCGAATACTATGTCCTTCGGGTTCATCCAGCAACGTCTTGAGTTTGGCCCCGGAGAAATCGGTCAACCCTGCCCAGCGTGATGACTTACGCAGCAAGGTAACCATTTTCTCGTACTCGTCCGGCTCGCCGCTCTTGGTGGGTATGTTCCACTCGACCTTGTGGGTAATCGTCGCCTGACGGTCAGCACCAAACAGCCGTTGGAGTTTCCGCTTCCTTGCGTACTGAATGATAGCCTCCTTGAGAACGTCCATTTCTTCTTCCAGCGCCCCAGCCTGGCCGAGCAATGTCTTGCGGCGGCGATCCAAGTCAGCGAGTTGATTGACGAGGGCAGCGCCGTCGTCCGGTTGCGATTTGGGTCTGGCCGCTTTCTCTTCGACCGCGTACAGATGTTTCCAGAGAGGACACGACGGGCGGTGCTCACACCAGTTGCACAGGTTGGATTCCTGCGGCGGAAAGACGTTCCGCTCCACGGCTGCTTCGATCTGCTGAATCTGTTCGATCATTGTGGCGCGGAGTTGTGCCAGTTCCTTCTCCGAGCGACGAGAGCGAATCTCGTGGTCAAAGCGAAGGTAGTGCCAAATCAGCACCACTTGTTTGATGCCGTTGATGTATTCGCGCAGCCCAATTTCATACAATGCCAACTGGCGGTCCTGATCCTTCTCCGTCTGCGAAGGCAACGAGCGGTTCGTCTTGTAGTCGTGAATCTCAAAGATACCATCGCCAGCCTTGTCGATTCGGTCTACATACCCGACCATCTGGTACCGGCCCTCGGCATCCAGCTTGATGGCCAGCCGTTTCTCGGTATCCAAGATCCGGCCCTGGTTGAATGGCTGGTAGTGACGATAGTAGTCCTGCACACACTGCCGACCGACCTTGCGGTAATCTTGTGCGCGGAGTCCGGCCTCGACGATCTGGACATCTTCACTCCAGTTGCTCTCCCATGCTGATTCATAGAATGCCAGAATGTCTTCCTCGGAGAGCAGGCGCCCGTTGCGGACACATTTGTAGAGATGTTCCAGCGCTTCATGCACCCGTGACCCAAGAAACGCCTCGACGGATTCGAGGTCGCCTTTGATCTTGTCAATGTACTGGAACTTGTATTTCTGCGGACAGGTCTCGTAGGTCCCGATCTTGGAGTGCGAGTAGATAGCCATAGGGGGTCAGGCCTCCTTGTCCGGAATTTCCCATACCGTCACTGATCTATCAGCCTGTGCCATGTCCTGCTCTTTCAAGCGGCCTCTCAGGGTGGCTATTTGTACCCGGCCTCTGTCTTCTTCAGCTCTAGCTTCACTTCCTCGCGTAGTTCCTTCGGCGCGAGAACCTTGGCCTCTCCACCGCGCGACAGCACCCACTGCTGGACCTCGAACAGATGCGTAACGCGGAGCGAGAGGACGATGCTTCCGTCCTTGTTCTCCCGGATCCTCTGGCTCGGGTGCCAGTCGCGCTCCTTGATGAACGGGGCTACGTCTGCGGAGAACCATATTTTGACGTTGTGCATCTTCTCCCCAGCCCAGATGCCGAAATGCGAACGCATGTAGGCATTCGCGTCGAAATCGGCCGGACAGGGCGACTCCTCTTCAAGTACCTCCGCCGCGTGGATGCGTGAAAGGGCGAAGATGCGCGATTCCTCTGACGACCGATCCAAGCCGATGAGATACCAGTCCCCCTGGTAGCTCATCATGTGTTGCGGCTCCACTTCGCGCACGGTCGGCGTCTTACTCCACGGCGAGTGATGCTCGATCTTCAGAACGCGCTCCAGGCGCAGCCCTCTGGCCACAGTTTCCCAGACTGCCGGGTTGATTCGCGTCGCAGGTTGCGGCATGACTGAGAACTTTGCGTCCACCCATGACGGATGGACGGATATCTTCTCCGGCAGGCTCTCCTGAATCTTGGCGAAGATAGTCAGGAGCCGGTCATAGATCGGGGTGTTCCGGTACTGGGCAAGCGCCTTCTCCGCGATGGCCAGCGCGAACAGGTCGCCCTCGCTGATCCGGATGGCCGGAAGGTCGTAGGTCTTGTCCGTGTAGTAGTACCCGTGCTGGATCGGGTCATATTCGATGGGCGCTCGCTGCTCCGATTTCAGGTACTCGATATCCCGCTGGATGGTCTTGGGGCTGGTTTCCCATTCCTGCGCCAGCGTCCTGCAGTTCGGGTAGCGTCCCTTCTGAACCTCGCGGTGAATGAACTGCAAGCGCCTGAACTGCGGCTTGAACTTCAGCATCTTGGCTCTCCCGAAGACATTCTCAGGGGTCGGACACTATCTGTCCTACCGACGTATTATACTAGCCCTCAGCGAAAGGTCAACCCGTTCCGTGTGGGGGAGGACTGGCGATGAAGAAGGCTGCCCGATATAGCATGGGGATTCGTGCATCGGAGAGGCCGAAGCCGTTTGCCTCGGACAAGCAGGTCCTTGAGGTCGCCCTGCGCATGTTCGGCGCACGAAAGGCGTTGGCCGATGCAACGCGTCGTTGGCAGGCGGAGGACAAGGTCTGCCGATCGAATGAGGAAAGACGGCGTTGGGGAAATGCTCATGACGGAGCCGCACAGCATCGGATTCCGGAAGAGAGCCTGACATACTCCGCACAGCGAAAAGGAGGCGACCGTGAGCACGATCTTGACGCCGTTCATGAGGCGCGTCATTGACCTGTTCGAGCGCAACGACATCCACGTACATCCGATCTTCAGTGGAATCCATGGTCTCAAGCTGGATTCGCCCGACCTCGGCTCGGGCCGGCAAGCGGCACCTGGAGTGAGATCATCCGGCCTGAAATGGGAGGTGATGGATCACAGGCGGCAGGTCTACGTCGCCTTGCAGGACGAAGCCCCAGAAGGCATGTCGCTGAAGAAAGCCAGCGCACACCTTCTGAAGGCGAACGTAGCGCTGGCCGAAGGAGACCGGCTTCTTCAAGGCCGCGGGTACGTCCGTGAGATCGCATCGCTGATGCCCCGGCTTTTCGAGGAGGACAGGGAAGCTGAGGAAGCCGGCGAAGAGAGATGCCGAACCGTGCAGTTCAAGTACCGGCGCAAAGGCCTCAGCGCGGAAGAGGTCTTGGCCGAAGCGCAGTGGGCATTGGCCAATGCACGAACGCTCTGGCCCGAAGCCGGTTGGAAGAAATGATCCCACCCGGACTGCATCACCGGAGGTACTGCGCAAGCATTCTACGGGGGCGTTCCCCGGCCCACTGTCGACGGGGCGCTCTCGATTCTGGATGACCAGCCCAAAGAAGTCACGGTTGAATTCATGAACGGGTATTCCGGCGGAAAACACGGAGAATCACGATAAACCCTGAGGCTAGGTCACTATCTGTCCTACCCCACCGAGTACAATTGCCAGCAGCCTTGCGAAGGACCGCTCATGCTAGCCGCGTTCGTAACTCGGGCGCATGCTCTGGGTCAAAGCGTGAGCACTCTGGCGAGAAAGGGATAGGGATGCTTTCATCAATCATGCAGCCTGCGGAAGTCGGCGTTCTCTTGGAGAAATGGCGTTCGATATGCCTCCCGGCGGAGAGGATCGTGACAGTCGTTACAGCGGCGCTCAATCCAGTAGGATTCTACGGCGTTGGGTACACACCCGAAGGTCAGTTCTGCCTCGTGGCTCTTACCGAGAAATCAGCCGAGCCCGAAGGCCGCAAAGGCGACGTGTCCCATGCTGGTGTCTGCGTGCAGGCTGGCGCCGACCTGCTCGTTGCCCCGTATGTCCTGCGCCTCGTATGCCAGAATGGTCTCAGCCTGCCGCCAGAAGTCATACCAGGAAGCACGCCCGGGGATGAAATAGAACGACGCCTCTCAGAGACCCTCGCAATTCACAGTGCGAAAGCGGAAGAGCTGCTGACGCGATATGTCAAGAAGGCGGCCGTGCCTGTCCAGGACTTCTGGAAGCGCGTTCAGACGTTATGTGAAGAACTTGATCTCGGAATCACCCGCGTATACATACCTGTGATCAATTACCTTGAACACCTCGGGAAACCTGCGACCGAGTACGACATCATCAACGCGATTGCCAGACTGGGTGAACGGGTACCGGAGGTCAAGGATCTCCCCGCACGCATGGTAATGGATGTCACAGGGCGCACGCAGATGTAGGAATCGGGAGGAAGGGAGATGCTGCATATCTATTTTGCTATCGTAGCGGTCCTTCTGCGTACAGTCGTTACGTTGCTTGTCCTGTTGCTGCGGCGGGGAACGGACGATATAGGGTGGCGTATACAGACCGGATTTCAGAGTCTAAGCGAGGGCCAGGAGCGGGCCCAACGCGCCGTCGTGGACGATATCGGCCGAAGCCGCAGTGAAGTGACCCAGAACCTCGCGACACTTGGCGAATCGCTGGGCCGGACCCTTACCGATATCGGAAGCCTTCAGAAGGGCCAACTTCATAGCTTCGCGCAGCAGGTCGTAGCTCTGCGCCAAGGAACTGAACTCAGCCTGCATGCTCTGGGATGAACTGAGCAAAGAATGAATCTGGCGGGACGAATTGAAAGAAAAGAAAGGGTCGGCCTCAAGCCATTGACACGCGTTGGCAGGCGAAGTAGAATGCATCCCGTCTTTCCAGACCGACAGTCGACGGTCAAGTTTAGGCGAAGGATAAATAGGCCGCGTAATGCCCAAGGGCAAAGAGCGCCCGTTGGGGCCACACGCTGAACCGACTGTTTCCGTGCAGGCTTAGGTTGTCCAGGAGGGCTGAGTCATGTCGCCGATTCTTATGCAGGACATTATTCAGATCGAGTCCCCGCGCAATTATAAACTCCACCTCGCGTGTGAGGACACCGACGGCACGAAGCCGTTGGACGTCTTCGTCAGAAGTCCTGAAGAATGGCTTGCGTGGAATGAATATAGAGGCCGAAGGAATGATTGGACGCGCGATTACATCCTGGCTTTGATTGAGTTCTATCACAGGACCGACGAATGGCTCTTCGGTGGTATTTTTAAAGTGACAGAACGTTTAAGGGACAAATATAGACTGCAGCAGCGCCCGGAATCTGTAAAATACGTAGGAAGACTTATCGTAGGCTTTCATCGCTACCAAGGGATGCGAGGAAGGGCTTTTTACTTAGAGAAGTATATTGACAAATTTGAGGTCAAGGAAGTGCTTCCGAATGCTTATGATGGAGAGGCATTCTGCGGCCCTGCGAAAATAGACCATGATTTCAATGTTCTCGAGCCGATATTTCGAAACGGTAAAGTTGACTGGAAGTCGGCCCTCGAGGGGATCAATGGAGTTTATGTGATTTTCGACAAGGAAACCGGGAAGAAATATGTTGGTTCAGCCTATGGAGAAGGGGGTATCTGGTCGCGGTGGTTGTGCTACATCGAGACTGGTCACGGGGGGAACGATGAGTTAACAAAGTTGATCAAACAGAAAGGTGTTGATTACGCACGCAAGAACTTCAAGTTCTCGCTTCTGGAGAGAATGGATGTTACAATCCCAAAGGATGAAATCCTAGCACGCGAGAGCTACTGGAAGGGAGTCCTCTTGGCGGTAGGGGAATTCGGCTATAATGAAAACTAGGGCGGAAAATGAGGTAGACGTCAATGTCGAAGTCCGTTGGCCCCTGGGCCTCCTCGGCCAACATCTCCACAGCCCGAAGCCGCGAGATTCCGTAGGTGAGCATCTTCCGCCGGAACCGGTCGAAGCAGATCAGGTACCATTCCCCTCTGAGACTCTTCATGTGGTACGGTTCAACCTCGCGCGTGACCGACGCCTTGTGCCAGGGCGCGCGATATTCCAACCGGAAGACCCGGTTGACTCGCAACGCCTAGGCGATGGTTTCCCAGATTTTCGGGTTGATGCGCGTGGACGGGACGCCGGCGAAGGAGAACTTCTGGTCTACCCACGACGGATGGACAGAAACCTTTTCCGGCAGGCTCTCCTGAATCTTGGCGAAGATAGTCAGGAGCCGGTCATAGATCGGGGTGTTCCGGTACTGGGCAAGCGCCTTCTCCGCGATGGCCAGCGCGAAGAGGTCACCTTCGCTGATCCGGATCGCCGGGAGGTCATAGGTCTCGTCGGTGTAGTAATAGCCATGCTGGACGGGGCGTATTCGGTCGGGGCCTTCTGCTCATATTTCAGGTACTCGATGTCACGCTGGATGGTTTTAGGGCTGGTTTCCCATTCCTCCGCCAGCGTCCGGCAGTTCGGGTAGCGCCTCTTCTGAACCTCACGGTGAATGAACTGCAGGCACCGGAACTGCGGTTTGAACTTCGGCATGCCGGCCCCTCTGAGAAAAACCGGAGTCTAGGACGCTATATGTCCTACCCGGGGGATTATACTCCTCGGTGCAGACATGTCAAGGGTTTATTCTCAGGAGGCGGAGAAATGCTTACTCGCAAAAAGAGACGAGCGATCAGGCGTCCCCAGGCGTTTCCGTCCGACAAGGAGATACTCGAAGCCGCGCTGAAGATGTTCAAGGCCAGAGAATTGCTGACAGAGGCCAAGAACCGCGGAGCAGAGATCGGGAGACTTCGGCACCTTGAGGCCGAGGCGAAGATGACGACGAAGGTGTGGCACGATTCGGTGCGAAGGACCGCGGACAGGCTGATCTTGAGCCGGACCTTTCACAGGCACCGGCTCGACCGGATCGAGCGAGAGATACTCGCCGCGCTGGTTCTAGGCCGGCTGGGGCTCCTGGGACGCACGCCCTTCTTCCCGCACGACTTGATCAAAATCCTCGCGCTCCCGAGCGACAAAGTGTTGGAAACCATCGGCAAGCTGATGGAACACGGCAGGCTTTACAGGGCTGAACTGATTTCGTTCGAGGAAGTTCGCGGGGAGCTGGACAACCGGCCTATCGTTATCGCCGACTCGTTGTATCAGGCGCTGCTGGTTGGAAAAAAGCAAGTGGACGTCGGTTTCCCGGTCAGGACCGAGGCCGAGCTCTTCGACTATCTGGCCAGAATCACTCTGGCGCTCAGCAGCAGAGCCGACGCTCTTGATTCAATGCGCCCACCCGCCTTCAGGTCAGACGGGCGTGTGGAGAACCGTGGAATAGCGAAACTGGTTGGCGAGCTGAAGAAGACCCTTTCGCGAAAGCCCAGATGGGCGCTCAGTGTTTTCTGGAAGAAACATCCCCTGAATGAGGAAGAACAGGTGATTTTTCTGGCCCTCCTGGGAAAGGAACTCGGCCACCTCGATCCGGCCGACCGACTCTTCTCTGGAAAGGGTCTGGCCCGAGCCGCCAGCACCCGTCAATTTGAAGTGCCGTCGAAGCTTCGTCTGTTATCCTCAACCGGAACACTTGTGGCTGGCGAATTGATTCAGCCCAGCGGCGGAGTGGGCGAGACCATCAGCGACGACACCGATGATATCGGGGAGACGGAGTTTGAGCTGACTCAAAAGTCGTTGGAGATGCTCGGTCTTCACACTAGGCACAAGACCAGAACGCGCCGCAACGAGATTCGCGAGCCGAAGATCGCCCTGGATCAGCTTGTGTTGAGCGAAGCAACGCGCACGGCCATCAACATGGCCCTGACGCATGCCCGGTGTCAGAAGACGCTTATCCAGGAATGGGGGATTGGAGGACTCATCTCGTATGGGCGCAACGTGACGCTGCTGTTCTATGGGCCACCGGGCACGGGCAAGACAGCCTGCGCCGAGGCACTCGCCCGTGAACTGGGGAAGTCCATCCTGGTGGTGAACTATGCGGAAATCCAGAACTGCTTCGTTGGCCAGACGGAGAAGAACATCGTCCGAGCGTTCAACGAGGCCAAGCGCAGCGGTGCCGTGCTCTTCTGGGATGAAGCCGACGCTATGTTCTACGACCGCGATTCAAGTTTCCGAAACTGGGAAGTACGCGACGTGAACGTGCTCCTCCAGGAACTGGAGCGGTTCGACGGCATCTGTGTGCTGGCCACCAACCGGCGGTTGACCCTGGACAAAGCACTGGAACGGCGGATCACGCTCAAAGTCGAATTCGAGCGCCCGAACGAAGCCATGCGAAGACAGATATGGCAGAAACTTCTGCCGAGAAACTTTCCGCTGGGCGCGGATGTGAACCTCGACAAACTGAGCAGGAGAGACCTCTCTGGCGGCGAGATCAAGAACGTGGTGCTTAATGCCGCACGTCTTGCGCTGCAATCTCGCGACCAGGGACCAGTCCGCATGGAGGATTTTCTGCAAGCCACGGAAATGGAAGTCCGAGGAAAATGGAACGAGGAGAGCAGGGAGCCCGTCGGCTTTGCGCACAGCAGATCGGCCAGCCGCAGCATGTCGTTCAAGGCAGGGGCGTAGCACGAGAAACGCTGGCCGCCTGGGTGGGGTTTCTTGCGGTTGTCAGTCCCCCGTGATAGAGTTCTGCAAAAGGCGACTGGCGGGCACCGGCGGCAGTTCGAGGCGGGGCTGCAATGACGAAGACGCACATTGGCATTCTGGCGACACTGCTACTAGACGTCAGCGTAGGCCTGCGTAGGATGACATGTCTCGAACTCACAACCAATACAAACTGGACATTAACAAAGCCGTCCGGGCGATCCGAGCCTTCAACGATAACCCATGCGCCCAGACGGTCGAGCAGCTGCTCGACCTCTCCTTCTCAGATTTCCATAGGGCACTGGCGCCAGCTAGCGTCCAGGGAAGAACGGTGGAAGCGTGAGCCTTCGCAAGTTCAACTTGAAGATATCCTATGGCCCGAACGACAACAGGCTGCGGAAGTCGCGGCATTCCAATGTCATAGGGCGGGCAAAACCGGTCACTTTGCGGAAGGAGCCGGGAGGCTTGTACCATTGGAAGACCACCGAAAAATTGCTGGGGTGAGAGCAGTGCACAAAGAATCCCGTGTGAATCACGAGGATCACCTATGAATAAGAGGTCGTTCCGCATCCTCACGAGCAACAGTCTCAATGCACTGATGATAGCACTGGCGAAGGAACTGCAGCAGAACCCGCTGCCTCCTCTGGAACAGGAGGTAATCGTCATTCAGAGCCAGGGCATGCGGCGATGGGTGACGCTGCGGCTGGCTGAACAGCTTGGTTGCGCTGCTTCGCTGCACATGCCCTTCCCAGGGACATTCAGCCGCCAACTGGCAGAGAGGTTGTCGGGCAATGGAGAGAAAGGTTCAGGCGGCGAAGAAGACTCTCTTTTCACGCGCGAGGTCCTGACGTGGCGCATTCTCGGGATAATTGACGACGTTGCAGCCCAGAAGCGGTTCCAGGCGCTGGCCAATTACCTGGCCGACAACGATCCCCGCAAGCGCTACCAGCTTTGCGCCCGCATCGCCAACTGCTTCGATGATTATCAGATTTACCGCCCTGAAGTGCTTTTGGCGTGGGAAGCGGGCGATCAAACGGCGGAAAAAGAAAGACACGCGGACTGGCAGGCGGCGATATGGCGGCGGCTTTGCGAGGGGATAAAGGGGGACCACCTGGCGCGGCGATTCGACGAACTCATCCGGGATCTCAACCAGCGGAAAGAGCCGCCCGCGTCACTACCAATGCGCCTCGCGGTGTTTGGAGTGAATACACTTCCACCTGTTTTCCTAGACTTGTTGCGAGCCCTTTCGCGGTTCATTCCAGTCACGCTTTACCTCGTTGCCCCCGCTCGTCAGACCGGAGCACTCGGGACAAACGGCAACCCCCTGCTGAACTCGCTGGCGGCACAAGGTCAGGAATTTCTCAGCTTGGTCAAGGAGAAGGCCGGCGAGGCGGGGGAATGGAGAGAGCTTGAATTCGTCAATCCGGGCACGGATTCAGTTCTGCACGCGATCCAATCCGACATACTGAACGGCATTGACCGCGGCAGAGGGGATACAAAACCGTTGCCGCTGGAGGAGGCCGACAATTCCTTCCAGATACACGACTGTCATTCACCTCAACGGGAAATGGAGGCGCTGCGCGATCAGTTGCTGGCCGAATTCGCGTCAGACCCGGCGCTGCGTCCGCACGATGTCCTGATGATGGTGACCGACATGCAGGCGTACGCACCGTACATCCAGAGCGTCTTCGGCGTCGAGCAACGAGGCACGCCAGCCCTCCCGTACCGCATCGCCGATCAGCCGTTGAGCCGCGAGCAGCCGACGGCAGAGGCATTCCTCCAGATCCTGCGCCTGGCACAGGGCAGATTGGAGTGCACAGACGTATTGGACGTTCTGGCATACCCGGCCGTCCGGAACGCGTTCGAGTTCGCGGAGTCCGATCTGGCGATCATTCACAACTGGGTTCGCACGGTGAACATCTGCTGGGGCGCGGATGGACGGCAAAGGAAGGAGACGTACGACCTGCCTGCGGAAGAGGCCAACACGTGGCGCGCCGGGCTTGACCGGCTGCTGATGGGATACAGCGTGGGCAATCTGGAGTACCTGGTTGCCGGTGTGCTGCCCTCCGGCAACGCCACATCGAGCCGCAGCGAGCTGCTCGGGCGATTCGTGGAGTGGGTGGATCAGCTTTTCACGATGCTGAACGACCTGCGCCGTCCGCGACCGCTGGCGCAGTGGGCGGAGACGCTCCGCAGGTTGATCGACGTCTTCCTGGCTCCTACCGAGAAGGAAGAAGAGCAGACGCTGTTCATTCTTCAGGAGAGCGTGGGACGGCTTGCGCGCCTCCAGGAGCTTTCCCGTTTTGCGGCCGAAGTGGAATTGGGAGTGCTGCTCGATTATTTCGACGCGGTCCTCGCGGACGACGGCTTCGGCACCGGCTTCATCAGCGGGCGCATCACCTTTTGCGCCATGAAACCCATGCGCACGATCCCGTTCCCGGTTATCGCCATCTGCGGACTGAACAACGACCGCTTTCCCCGTCGCGACTGGAAACCGGCCTTCAACCTTCAGAACATACGGATGCCGGGTGACCGCAGCCTCCGGGGCGACGACCGGCAGCTCATCTTCGATTCGTTGCTGGCCGCGCAGAAACGGCTCATTCTCACTTACGTCGGGCGGTCGCAGAAGGACAACAGCCAGCGGGCGCCGTCGGTCTGCTTGAGCGAGTTGCTCGACTACGTGGAGCAGGGCTTTGCTGGAGCAAAGAAGCAGGTGGTCATCCAGCATCACTTGCAACCCTTTAACGCGGCATACTTTGACGGTTCCGACCCGCGGCTGTTCAGCTATGCGCGAGAGAACTGCGGCGCCGGAAAGGCGGCCCTGGAAAATCGGCGCCAGACGGGAAGATTCCTCAAGGAGCCGCTTCCTCCGTCGCAAGAGGAATTGCAGCTGGATCTCCGTGACCTTGTCAGGTTTTGGACGAACCCTTGCGAGCACTTCTGCCGGCGGACCCTGAACCTTCGTCTGGACGGGCAAGAAGAAGAGTTGGAAGACGTCGAACCCACGACGGTAAGCGCTCTCAACCAGTACCAGACCGCGGAATGGATCGTGAGGCGGCGGCTAGGGGGCGCAGGCGACGAAGAGAAGGAGCAACAGTTGCTCGCCGCACGCTGCGACCTGCCGCCGGGCTATCTCTGTGCCGCCTGCCATAAGAGGCTCATGGCGGAAACCGTCCAGCCGTTTCTCCGGCGTGTGGGTTCGCCCAAGCTCCTGGTCCCCATCGGTTTCACTCTTCCCGTTAAAACATGGACGCTGGTTGGCGAGTTGGACATGCTTACCGCGACGAACCGTTGTCAGTTCCGATGCGCTACCTTAAAGCCGAAAGACAAGATTCGCGCATGGATCACCCATGTGGCCATGAATGCGTACGCCCAGGCTGGCGGCAAGGTGCCGCACGAGACGCGGCTCGTGGGAACAAATGAAGAGATGACCTTCTCGATGGTGGACAAAGCCGGCACGTTGCTCGAAGACCTCGTGGCTGGATACGAGGAAGGACTTCGGGCGCCGCCGCCGTTGTTTGAGCGGACGAGCCATGCCTTCATGGAACACAAGATGAATCTGGAGGGTGGAAAGAGCCGGTCGCGCAGGCCTCCCATGGCAGTGGCAGGTGATGCTTGGTTCGGCGGCAAGTGGGACAGCGAGAACAAGCCGCCACCGGAACGAGACGATCCCTACATCGCGCTCTGCTTCCGTGGAAGAGATCCGCTTGAAGGCGAAACAGAGGACTTTCAGCGTTGGGCCGAGCGGCTCTGGACACCTCTCCTGCAAAACTGCAAAGGGGGTGGAGCATGAGCGCAGTTGGCAAACCCTTCGATCCGCTAACGACGCCGATCGGAAAGGGGATCACGCTGGTTGAAGCAAGCGCGGGCACCGGGAAGACACACTGCCTGAGCAACCTTGTCGTGCGGTTGCTGCTCGACGGGCGGGCGGACGACATCACGCGATTCCTGGTGGTCACCTTCACCAATGCCGCAACCGACGAACTGGTCACCCGCGTGCGAGGCCGGCTGCAGGAAGCAATTGGCGTGTTCGAGGGCCGGCCGCCGCAAGATGATTTTCTTTCGGCTCTTGCGAAAGGATGCAGTCCGGCAGAACGCACGGCCGCTCTTGGGAAGCTGCGGGCGGCTCTAAGACAATTCGACGAGGTGTCCATCTGCACCATCCATAGCTTCTGCAAGCGAGCCCTCGACCGGGCCGCCTTCGAAAGCGGATCGGCGTTCAACGTGGAGATCACACAGGACGAACGGGCGCTGCTGGAACAGGCTGCGATGGATTTTTGGCGACGGCAATGCTATCCCAGCCGTCTGCTTGCCGACCTAGCGGTCAGCCAAGGATGGAATCCGAATGATTTGCTCAAGAGCTACTCCCAGTGGAAGCGACAGTTGAATGCCAAATTGCTGCCGGAAACGCCGCCTCTGCCGGAGGCAATCCAAGCCGTGGATCGCGCGTTCGAGAGGGTCAGAAGTACCTGGGATCGTGCGCGAATTGAAGCCCTCATGAGTACTGTCCGGTGGAATAAGAATAATGCTTTCAGCGAAGACGGTCGGCAAGCAACACTCGACCGGTTGGACGCACTCTGTAAAGGGGACCTCGCCGGAGGATTTGATGCCGCTGGCGCCTGTACGCCAGATGCGCTGAAAGGGGCGATGAACGGACGAGTCAAACAGAGCCTCCCATCTTCGCCATTCATCGACGCCTGCAGCTCGCTTGCCGACGCAGCCAAGACTCTGGAACTGAGCTGGCGCATGGCCTATTTGCGGGCGGTAGACAAGGACTTTGACGCCGCCAAACGGAGGCTGCATGCGCTGACCTTCGACGATCTTTTGAGCCGGCTCCACGCAGCTGTTACTGACCAAAATGCCGGTCCCGCCTTGTGCGAGGCTCTTCGGAGGCAATACCAAGTCGTTCTCATAGACGAATTTCAGGACACGGATCCAGTTCAATGTGAGATTTTCACGACCGCTTTCGCAGGCGGGCCACTGGTTCTTGTGGGCGATCCGAAGCAGGCAATTTATTCGTTCCGAGGCGCCGACGTCTTTGCCTATCTCAGGGCCAAGAAGCAGGCAGGCCCGTGGCACACGCTGCTCCGGAACTGGCGCAGCGACCCGGACATGGTGGCGGCTGTCAACGCGCTCTTCGACGGACGCGCGCAGCCGTTCGTCATTGACGGAATCCCCTTCGAGGAAATGGCGGTAGCCGACAAGAAAGATAGGGCGTTGCTCACCGGAGATGGCCGCCCTGCGTTGCAGTGGTGGTTCCTGCCGCCCAAAGCGGCCGAGGCCAAGGGAAAAGGCGGCGGAGAAATAAAATCCGTCTCGACCGATGACGCCCAGGCATTCATCCTGGAGAGGCTTACGGCCGAGGTGCTGCACCTGCTGCAGGATGACGTTCGCATCGGCGGAGAGGGAGTGAAGCCGGGGGATATCGCGGTTCTCGCGCGCTCGCACAGGCAAGCCGCGGCCGTGCAGGAGCGGTTGCGGGAGGCGCGAATCCCCAGCGTAATCAGCAACACGGGCAACATACTTGATTCTCGCGAGATGCAGGAGTTGGAGCGCTTCCTCCGCGCCATGCTTAATCCGCAGGACGGCGCTACAGTCCGCGCAGCCCTTGCGACCGAGCTTTGGGACAAAGACGCCCATGCCATCGCCGAACTGAACGCGGACGACGCGCAGTGGCAAAGGCTTGTGGACCAGCTCAACGGCTGGCACGACGATTGGCTGACGCGCGGGTTCATGCCCATGATGGAGGAGGTCATCACGGATCTCGGCATTCGCAGCCGCCTGTTGGCGTACGAGGACGGGGAACGGCGCTTGACGAATCTGCTCCATGCCGCGGGTCTGATCCACGAAGCGATTGAGGAGGAGCAGCTTCCGCCGGACGGGGTGTTCAAGTGGCTGGCGCGCGCCCGCAGCATGCCCTCGGAGGGAGAAGGATTGGAGCGCGACCCGGACCGGACTGAACTCCGGTTGGAGAGCGACGCCGAGGCCGTGCAGATCGTCACGGTGCACAAGAGCAAGGGACTTCAGTACGGCATCGTATTCTGCCCGTTCCTCTGGGACGGACACAACGTCAAGGATAATGCTCCGCTGATGGTGCATACGGACGACGGAGTGGTCTTCGACTGCGGGCCTGCGGATTCGGAGGGCCGCGCCCAACGCTTGGAGCGGTACCGCATCGAGCAATTGGCGGAGTCCGTGCGGCTGGCGTACGTGGCCCTGACCCGGGCTAAACATCGGTGCTACGTGGCGTGGGGAGCGATCGGCCAGGTTGCCGCCTCGCAGTCGGGCCTTGGATATCTGCTCCATCAGCCTCCGCCGCCTCAGAAGACACCGGGAGAGGGTTGGATCAAAGCTGCGATGAACCAAATTGCCGGCAGGATGGGCGAGTGGCAGGCGGATCTGCAAGCCTTGGTGGACCGCCATCCGAAATCAATGGCGATGGAACTTCTCGATCCAAACTTCGAGTCCAAAGCGGTCTGGCGACAGCCTTCGAAGCCTCCGGCAGAGCTCAGACCTGCGGAGTTCCCACCCGACAGAGCCACCGGGTTGATTCCGTGGGTTGTCACCAGTTACAGCGGGTTGACTGCGCGGAAGATTCAAGCTGAACAGCCGGACTATGACGACCGGCCAATCACGCTGGCGGCTGCGGGAAGGGATGCCAAGGGCATATTCGGATTCGGGCGCGGTCCGCAGGCACGCTTGCACGCGGAAGTCACCGGCATCTGCCTGCACGGCATCCTAGAGCGATGTTCATTTGGCGCCGTGGAGACCCCCGAGACCGATCAACTCATCCGCGGATCCCTGGAGCAGTACGGGCTTCAGAACCAGGCTGCGCACGCCCAGGGCGTGGATGCAGTTGAAGCCGTCCGCGAAATGTTGCGCCATGTGCTTACGACACCTCTGCCGGGCGCAGGATTCAGCCTCTCGCAGTTGCAGCCAAAACATCGGATGAGCGAATGGCGGTTCGACCTTCCGCTGGATCCGCTTTCGCCGCCATCCCTGGCTGGCCTGTTTGCGAAGCACGCCTCGGCTCGCGTGCGCGAGGAATATGCCCGCCGGTTGTCGCGACTCAGGTCTGACGAACTGCATGGTTATTTGAGCGGCTTTGTAGACCTAGCCTTCGAACACCAGAATCGGTGGTACATCATAGACTGGAAGTCCAACCATCTTGGCGACAAGGCAGAAGACTACGACACCGAGACGATCTGGACGGCCATGCTCGAACACGACTACGTGCTGCAGTACCATTTATACATCGCCGCTTTGGACCGATTCCTGCGGACTCGGCTCACCGACTACGATTATGATCGCGATTTCGGCGGGGTCTGGTACGTCTTTCTACGCGGAGTTGACGGGACTGGGCACAACGGCTTCTACTTTGACCGGCCGCCGAAAATGCTCATTGACGCTTTGAACGACGCGATCCACCGGAGGAGCCGGCCATGAGCGACTTCGAGAATGCGGCATTCGCAGGCACGCTCAGCCCGATAGATCGTCGGTTCGCCGAAATGCTACGCCGCAAGGACGAATCGGCACAGGCGCAGACTGTGGCCATATCTGCTGCTGTCATTTCTGCACAGCGCGGTTTAGGACAGAGTTGCATTCTTCTTCGCGAATGGGCCGGGAAGAGAGTCCCGGAAAAGGACGGCATTGTTCTGCCCGATGAAAAGAAATGGTTGCGCGAGCTGAAGGAGAGCAGCCTCGTAAGCAACGGCAGCCGACCAGCACCCTTGGTCCTCGACGCCAGTGGACGTGCCTATCTTTATCGCTACTGGGCCGCGGAGCAAAAGTTGGTTAAACACATCCGAAGTCGGCTGGAACGTCCTCCGGAACAATCGGACTTCACAAAACTGGCGCCTCTTTTCCAGAGACTGTTTCCCCCTGAAGACAAGCGGGTGGAATGGCAGGCAGTTGCGGCGGCGAGTTGCCTGCGGCATTCGTTCGCTGTCATCTCCGGGGGCCCGGGAACGGGCAAAACGACGACGGTTGCCCGAGTGTTGGCACTTCTTCTTGAGAGAAACAAGGAATCAAGAATCTCTCTTGCCGCCCCTACCGGAAAGGCAGCGGCGCGCCTGGCCGAAATGATCTCGGAACAGGCTTCGATCCTTCCGATTTCGGACACTGTTCGCGAGCGAATACCGAAGAGCGCCCAAACGCTTCATCGTTTCCTCGGGTATGATCCGATTGGCGACCAATTCCGTTACAACGTTGAGCGGCTGAAGTCGGTGGATACGCTCATTGTTGATGAAGCTTCAATGGTGGACCTGTTGCTCATGGAAGCCACTTTCGAGGCATTGCCTGCGTCTGCACGCGTGATTCTCCTCGGCGACAGCGGCCAGCTGGCCAGCGTTGAGACCGGATACGTCCTGGGTGATATCTGCCGCGCAGCCGGTTCGGGTGAGAAGTCGGCCATTTTTGCCCGCGACTGCCAGATTCTCTCCGGGAGGAAGCTCGCACCTGCAAAAGGAGCGCGTGCTCTTGGCGACGCAGTGGTTGAGCTACAGGTCAACTGGCGCTTCGAAAAGCAGCCGGGGATCAGCTCTGCCGCGATGGCTACTCGCGCCGGTCGTTCTGACGAAGTCCTGAAGCTTCTGTCGGATCGCACTTATCCCGACTTAGTCTGGAGTGAGCCGGGTGCGATGCTCACTGCTGAGAAGCGGGTCGACCCCGTGGCGCCGCATCTCGGAAGATTGATGAACGCTGATTCACCGGCTCAAGCGCTTGAAGAATTGGCCGCGTTCCGGATTCTCTGCGCGATTCGAGAAGGCCCTTGGGGTGTGTCCGGCTGCAACACGGCTGTGGAGCACTGGCTGCGCCAACGAGGCTGGCTGGATGGGAAATGGTATCGCGGGCGACCAATCCTTGTCACCGCAAACGACTACAACGTCCGCCTTTTCAATGGAGATGTCGGCATCTGCTGGCCGGATGGCAGTGGGACATTTGCGTGGTTCTCTGGAGAGGATCAGCCGCGGCGCATTCCTTTGGCCAAGCTGCCACAGCACGAGACAGCCTGGGCTATGACCGTCCACAAGAGCCAAGGATCGGAATTCAACCACATACTTCTTGTGCTGCCGGACAGGGACGTGCCGCTCCTTACGCGTGAGTTGTTCTATACCGGCATCACCCGCGCTGGGAAAAGTGTGCATATTACCGGCTCGGCGGACCTTATCCGCGCGGCAGTCGAGCGCACAGCTGTGCGCAACACTGGTCTGTGCGACGCGCTATCACGATCGTGACACCACTCTTATCGGCGGAATATTCGTCTTGATACCATCCATCAGGGGGCATAATCATCCGCACTTATTATGTTCCTTTGCCTTGGCTAACATACTCTGGCCAATGAGCCCGCAAGAACCCTCGGATACCCTCTTTTGGCATGTAATTGGGATAAAGCTCCCTGAATGCGCTCTCTGCCTCTGCCATCACTTGTGGTAGCGTGTTGGTGCGGGCGGCCAGATACAATAAACCGATGCCTGGAGCACGTGACTCGCCTTGATTGCAGTGTACAAGGACGCGCCCATCCGATTTCAGAGCCCTGTCGATGAAGGCCAGGGCAGCGTCAAATATCGGCTTTGGCATATAAGCAGGATCATCAGCATCTACTAGGTTCAGGAACAGCCGTTTTTCGCGTTCGGCAACCAGGTACTCTGGATGACTTAATGGCGCACCTCGGGTTTTGTAGCCCAATAGTCGGCGATGGTACGGCTCCTTGCAAGCATGAACAACCCACCAGTCAGCCTGAAACTTTACGTGGCTTTCATAATCAGCCTCGTTTCCGACATACAGGCGGGGAAAGATTTCAACCATCGGGTTCCCTCCACGATTGTATGAGTGTTTCCTATAAAACCCACAGCATCCAATATCTGAGGGTACCGCGGACCTGACCTCAGACGCAGAAAGAGAATATTCCCCTCAGAGTGCCATATCTTTGGGAACCTGCCACCATTGCCCCTTCTTCTTGCGGACAACACGTTTGATAGACAGAATGTCTGCCTGACTGGGGGAGAAGTCGACCTCGTCAGGAGACATGGGAGCAGCCTCCAAGGCCTTCCGCATTCTTTGAAAATACTCGGTCATCTTCTGGTTGACTGGCACTTCGAGACCGCGCTTTGCGTTCCGCTCGCGCCATCCAGGCAGGAAGTCGTCCCAAAGACGAGAGACGAGGAAATCCGCATCCAGCGGCGGCGTGCACGCAAAGGCCATGATCCCGCGAGATTTTGTCTCGTCATCCAATCGGCTGTATCGATCATTCAGTGCCTGAAGGTCATTTTTTAGATCGTTGCCCCATATGAACTTCTGATCCCCCCGCAAGAAAAGGGGAGCGCACTTTCGATGAAGTCTATCGGATGAAATGAACACCTGACAGAACGGCAGGTAAAATAGATACGAAATGTCCACACGGTTTGAGGTGCGCTCAGGTGCAATGAGCCGCGCCTTAACAGCGATCTGAAAGAATGCCTCTACGGTGACGACGTATGCGGCGTAAGGAGCGTATCGTGGCAGGGGCGGGCATGCCGCGTCCGTCCAGCGTTTCCAAAACCGCCGTTGTACAGGCTCCAATGCCCCGAAAATCGATATTGCCATTTTCATGGCCAGCACTGGGTCGTCCTCTGCTTTTACTGCGCCTTCGCTGCGGCACTTCGCGGCCTCAAGGGTTGTGCATGGTTCCTTGAGGATTCCACTCGACATGAACGTCTCTGCTGCGGCGCTCAAATCAGAGCAGGCGATTGCAGACCGCCAGGCTTGTGCATATGACTGTTCCACAGCGTGGAACTCTCCCTTTAGCCACCGGTGAAATGCTTTCACTTCGGAAGACAGGTCGTGCACAGCCGCTTTACGTCCTTCTGCACTGACGAAGTGCCCCTGTGGAAGCATTATCTGCCCCGTCATTGGGACCGGATATCCCATCAGGTTTGCATAGTGGAGCGTACCGTGAAAAACATTGGGCGTGCCATGCAGGTCCGGGAACTTCTGGGCAATGACACGTACTTGTTCCTCTGGGGTCCGGCCTTCTCGCGGAGGTTTGTCAAGATCCGCGAGGGTTTCGACAAAGAACAGAGGGCATACGTTTGCAATGAAGAAGTTGTCAAACCATACAGACTCGTCTAGACTGAGTGACTGCAAGAAGGACTTGTCAAAAAGCGCAACGGGGCCCATGAATGTGCCTCACGGCAAATGCCAATGGCTTGACACAGCCTTGAGCTCGTCCAGGCTCAGATAATCCGCCGAGAACCCATCTCGCAAGAGGACTGGAGGCACGAACTCGTCGTATTTCTGAATGAGCGGCGCTTCGTCTTCGGGAACCAGATCGAGTGGATCATGGCATTCCCGAACTGCATCCAGCATAGCCGGATAGAGGTGTTTGGCTTCTTCCGGCGTCATGGTGAAGGTGAGGTAGTACGGAGAGAATTCTTCAAGATTCTGGATGTGTAAGTCGTCGGCAAGGACGTGCTTGAGCAGGCGCGAGAGGGTTCTGAAGGGGATGCTGCCAGCCCAGAGGAAGAGGCAATAAGTGTTGCCTCCCAGCGAGAGAAGGTTGCCCTTGTCAATCCCGGCGTCCTTGGACAGCCGGCGGGCTTCCTTAATTCGCTCCCGCGCGTGCACTTGCAAATAGGGATACATCGTCTCCTCAAGGAGTGCCTTCCGCATGCGTTGCAGAATGCGTGTGTGGACGTCCCCCCCGCCGCCACCTGACCAGGAAGCTTTAATGCGGCCTCTAACCGGCTTGGCGAAAACGACGTGGCGCTTGGTGTCAATGTCTACCACTTCCCATGCACGGCCAGCCAAGCCGAATCTCTCCCCGGGCGCGGGCGGCATGGAGATGCTGCCAACTTCCTCGGACTGGTCGAATACTTTGTACTCGTCCGAGTCGGCGAACACCGCGTAGAAGCGGTAGTTGCGGACAATCGGCTCTCCGCCCAGACCGATGAGCAGTCCTCGTTCGTCCGTCTTCTGGATGTGATCTATCGAGATCAAATGACGCAAGAACAGCGCATAGTCATCCTTGGAAACGTTCTTGAATGGGGGCAAGGTCAAAATGCGCTCTGCGAGCGCAGCGGGGGCCAGTTCTCCGCAACCGGCCAGCGTGCTCATGGTTTGATGGTAGAGCAGGCTGAAAGGGTACTTCACCAGCGGGATGGGTTCTATCCACTTTTCCTCCAGGTAAAGTTGAATGATGGCGATGCACTGGAGAAGCGCCCACGGAATCAACTCCGGCAGCGGTTCCTTTCCGGTCGGCTTGTCTTCATGGCAGACGAAGCACATCTCGGCGGGATTGCCACGCCTTCCTGAGCGGCCTAGTCGCTGGAGGAAACTGGACACGGAAAACGGAGCGCTCATCTGAACAATACGCTCGAGTTGGCCGATGTCTATCCCCAGTTCCAGAGTGATCGTGGCGGCAGTAATCGCAGGCGTTGTCGGACTGCGCATGGCGCTTTCGGCCGCCTCACGCAAGGGGGCGGCGATGCTTCCGTGGTGAACATGGTAGATGTCGGGGAAGTTCTCGGCCTGGGCAACCTGCCGCAGGGATGCAATCACGGTTTCCGCCTCGCCCCGGCTGTTGGTAAAGATCAGGCACTTGCGCCCCTTGCTGTTGTCGAAGAGATAGCGGCTGACGGCATCATCCAACGGCTGTTGCTGCTCACCTGACTCACCGTCACCGTCTTTTTCGTTCTTGCCCTGCCTCTTGGGGCAATAGAAATGCTCCACAGCCAGTCGCACACTGCGTTCGCCGGTACCGACTTTTGGAGTGACCACTGGCCGGTCTGTCCCGGCGCTCAACCATGACTCGGCCAGCGAATAATCGCCCAGCGTCGCAGAAAGCCCCACGCGTCTGGGGCGAACTCCGACGAGACGTGAGAGCCGCTGGAGCTGGCACTGCACCTGGCGGCCGCGATCCGTGCCCATGAAGGCATGAACCTCATCTATGACAACGAACCGCAGGTCACTGAACACTCGCGCGAGTTCGCCGGTACGGTTGATCAGCATGCTCTCCAACGACTCCGGCGTGATCTGGAGGATGCCTCGCGGGTCCTTGGCGAATCTGGCCTTGTGCGCTTGCGACACGTCTCCGTGCCAATGCCAGACTGGAATGTCCGCCTCCTTGAGCAAGTCTTCCAGCCGGGCAAACTGGTCATTGATCAGCGCCTTGAGAGGCCCGATGTAAAGCGCTGCGACCGTGGAAGCAGGTTTTTCATAGAGCAGCGTGATGATGGGAAGGAAAGCCGCTTCCGTCTTGCCCGAGGCTGTGCCCGTTGCCAGGAGCAGGTGGGCGTCGGTGTCGAAAATGACCCGGCATGCCTCCACCTGGACCGGACGAAGCTCCGTCCAGTTGTGGCGGTAGATGAACTCCTGGACGAACGGCGCGAGTCGGTGAAACGGGTTGTCGCTCATACCTTGAAGTCAGCGAACTCCGAAATGGGTGCCACATCAGGGTCTTTGCCCTGCACGCTGGGCTTGAAGTCGGGGCTCTTCACGAATTCCTCGAAGGCCTTGCCCGGATTCTGTTGCAGAATATTCAACAGCGCGACAAAATCTCTGACCACCTCGCGCGGGGTCAGAAGATTCGCCGCGCCCAGACGCGTCACGACCTCTTGCAAGAAGGATTGCAGGTCTGCGTCGGTCAATTTGGACTGATAACCGTAGTGTAGGGCGTGGACCTGCGCCAAACGCTTCAGGAGCAGAAAGATCTCCTCAGCCGTCAGCGTCTCCAGCCGGATGATGGGGCCCGCCATGTCACGCATACCGTCCTTGGCAAAGCGGCTCTCGGCCAAGCGAGTGCGCAGCGCCTCGTAGCTGAACAGGCCGCGCCGTTGGTCTTCAACGAATTGTGGCGTTCCGCCCAGGAGAATGCCGAGGTGTTCGGCCTTTCCTTGCATGGTGTCGTTGAACATCGTCAGGACCTTCTCGTAGTTGTTCTGGCGCGAGACGGTGTTGGTGATCTTGTAAAGGTTGACTCCCTCGTCAATGAGGAGCAGCAACCCTTTGTAGCCGATGCTGGAAACAAAGCTTGCGAAGAGCTTCAGGTAGTCGTACCATGAGTCGTCGTCCACAATGACCCGGATATTCAGGAACCCCCGCGCCTCGGTCTTGTTGGCGAACTCGCCCCTGAACCATCGCAAGGCGGCGTCCTTCATGTTATCGTCGGCTTGACGATAGCCGCGCCAGTACGTGGTCAGGACCGTGGCGAAGTCGAAGCCGTGGACCATGCCCTGCATGCTGTTGATGACCTTGAGGATGCGCGCTTCCACCTTCGCGTCGAACTCAGGCGAGTTGGGTTTCAGGCCGCTTTCCGTGACAACCGAAGCCTGCACGTTGGAAATCCACCGCTCCAGAATAGGAGTCAGCGCGCCGCCATCGGGACGGGTCTTCGTAGAGAGGTTCCGCATCAATTCCCGGTACGTACCCAGCCCACTGCCGCCGGTGCCCGCCAGCCGCCGTTCAGGGGAAAGGTCCACATCCGCCACGACAAACTCCCTTTCCATCGCGTAATTGCGGAGCAACTGCAGCAGGAAACTCTTGCCGGACCCGTAGCGACCGACGATGAAGCGGAAGCTGGCTCCGCCCTCGCCAACGTTCTCCAAATCGCCCAGCAACGCTGAGACTTCGTTCTTTCTGCCGACAGCGATGTATTCCAGACCCACGCGCGGCACGACGCCGGAGGCGAACGAGTTAATCAATGCGGTACTGATCCGTTTGGGAATCTTGATGTCTGCCACGTTTCACCTCACTGGGATAACTGAGTGACTTTCTCCACCATCTGTACGTCTTCCTCCTCGATCACTGGAGGGCTTGAGCCGGGAGCGATGATGACATCGCCCAAGGTACTGACGGCCAGTTCGTTGATCTGATCTATTAGCGTTTCGGGCATTGTCGCGCGCTCTGTCGCAAGCCGGCGGATTTCCCCGGCGGGATCCTGCTGCCGAAGGATGGCGCGAAGGACATGAAGCTGGTAGTCGGCAAGCTTCCCGACGAACTCCGCCCAGTCATCCGGCAGATCGGGGGCCAGCTTTGCAGCACCCGTTTGGGGCGCTGCCGTCGCCTGGCGACTCAACAAGAACTCCAGTTCATCGCGGTAGTCCTCGGTCACAATCTTCGTTCCGTCTTCGCTCAGGATGAGCATGTCCGGCAACTGATGGAGCGCCAGGTTGTTTATTCGATCTACAATGGCTTCGACGAAAGTCCCCGGCATGGACGCCGCAAGCGCCATATCACCCGCTTCCCATTTGCATCGGCGAAGGATGTCGAGCAGCCGCCTCTCCTCAGACGAAAGTTGTGACAAGATGCGGTTGACCGGATCGAGGTCAGGCAGCATGCCCGCCGGCGTGTCGGCTGGCCGTTCAACTGACGGGACAGCAGATGTGCCGGATGCTTGAACCGATGTCGGCGCGACAGAAAGAGGTTCCGCTTCCATCTGCTGGCCGGCAAGCAACATGGCGCGAACTTCGTCTGATTCGACCTTCAGTTCCGATACCCTAGCGAAGTCTATGACGACCCGGGGCGCGGCTTTCTTTTCGATAATCTGCCCCTGTGCTTCAGCAAGGAATGCGTCTATGGCTGCTTTCACGTCATCGTCGAGTGAGTAGCCGCGCAGCTTGGACTTGCAGGACTTGAACGCTCGCAAATCGTTTTCGGTGTGTTTGACCACGCTCGTCATGAACTCCCGCAATGGGGGATACTGAGAGTAAGGCACAACGGGCGGCAACTCAATTTCACGCGCTTTGCCTGCGTAGAGAGCGCTCTGAAAGACAAACCGGCGCGTGCGCGTGGCTGTGTCGGGATGGTAGCTCTGGAGAATACCTTTGCCTTTCTTCTGGCGTAGGCAGGCATCTACCCGGCCTACGGATAACGGAAGGAACTTCTCAATCAAGTCAGAGTTGCCGTCGTTATAAAACTTGCTTTTGCGCGGACGATAGTCGGACAGCCGGTCAATCAGGTCCATCGGAAACGAGTTCAGACTCCCTTTCGCGTACCGGGAAAGAAGAATGTCCGGGTCGCCAGCGAATGCCTTCCTCTCCATCGCCTGCGAGTAGAAAGTGGCGAGGTCAATAGCTGCTTTGTTGACTACAAGGTAATCCGCGATCCAGTCCGTCAAATAACGGTCGAGCTTCGAGTACTTGTCTCGATAAGCCGTCCAGAGCTTGAAAAGTTGCGTGTAGCCGTCAACGCCGTCCCTGACGCCCACATTGTTGATGAGCTCGTAGACATGCACGAAGATGTAGGACAAGTCCGTCCCCGGATACTGGCCATCGCGCACCTGGCCGCGCCAGTAGAAGTACCATTTGCGCTGGGCAGGCGTCATCGAATCATAGGTCGGCCAATAACACATGAACGGAACGAAGACGGCCGATTTCTCGCGGCGCGCAACATACTTGACGGCGTCCTTGATGAACTGCTGGGCGCTGTAGTTGTCATGGACTCCGATCCCGGAAACAGAGACCATCACGTGACCAACGGGAAGCGTGAACCTCGGTTCCTTCTTCCGTAGCGACGATCCTGCGGGTGTTCCGGCCCTTGCAGGTTCAGGCTCCAATTCGAAGGTAAACTGGTAGGGCTTCTCTTCTTCAGGCGCACCGGCTTTTGTCGGTTCAGCCTTGTGAAGCCCAACCGTTGGTTCAATCTGGAACTCGTCCCGGTCGGGGAATGATATTGCTTCCTCGGGCGATGGCGCAGCGCCTCGCGGCGGAATGGGCATGGACTCGATGCGTGGCAGGTCGGCGAGAGGTATTTCAGCGGGCTGCACTGTTGTGACTGACGGCCGCTGTTGCCCGATGGTAAACGCAGGCGGCAAGAAGTCCGCCGGACGGACGGGACTGCGCAACCCGTACGTCCAGACGAGGTCAGCCTCCGATTCTGTCTCAAGCCGCCAGACCCGCGAGATCGCCTGCCGCTTGGCATTGCGCGTCACGAAGTCGTGACTGATGAACGACCCGATCACCAATCCCCTTCTGTACTGAGTCAGTTGATCGTAGAACCTGGACGAACCCGACTTGATCAAGTCGTCCGCCTCGAAGATGCATAGCAAGGTCCAGTTCACTTGGCGGAGGGCATCCAGCGAGGTCACGGCGGCTGGCGTCGCAACGACGAGACCCTTCAGGTCGGCCGCTACAGGCGGGTCACTTTTACCCCCTTCATACCGCACGTGTGGCAACGCCTCCGCTCCGGCGAGGAAGGTGTTCAGGGCTGCCTTCTCACCTATGACCAGCACTTTGGCCTGGGGAGCACGCTTCAGCAATGCCTCAATCGCCCCATGGAACGCGCCTGCGTAGCTGGAGACTTCCCCCATAATGCCGCCCGGAATCCGCCAGGCCAGGAGGAATTCCAGATGCTGTCTGGCGCACGTCTGAGGCTCTCCTGCAGCCAAGGCCAGTTCTTTGGGGACCTCAAGACGTGACCAGGGGCCGTTGAGCCGGGGAGACCCACGCCGGAGCACCTCTTCAGGCGTAAGCGATACGGGGCTGAGGGAAAGGCCATCAACCGTATTGCCCCCTGGTCCTATCTTCGCCGCCTTGAGCGATGCTACAGACAGCCAACCTCGACGGACGCGGACAAACTGTGCGCCTTCCTGGATGCGTTGCGAGAGTTTCTCCGCATAATACTGATACCCGCCGCAGGAGAATATCGCCACGGCCGCAGGTCTGCCGATCCCGTCAACCGGCTCCCGGCGCATCGTAAGGAAAAGGTCGCCGGAACTGCCGATCACCTTGTGCTGTTTGATGAATTCCTCAACAGACCCGCGAATACAGGGCTTGATTTTCGGCAGTGTATCGTTGAAAAAGACGGCAATCTGTTGGCCCTCCAGACTGGCTAGCCCATTGCTTGCCGGCAAAGGGGCGGCCTGCTTTGGCGTGATCCCAGGCATGAGCGTCCAGCCCGAACGCACGTATCCAGGCAGAGACGGAACTTCCACGAGGCTTTCCGGATTCACTCGCCACTCAACGTCGAAGATCACTCTGGACTCCGCAACCTGACGGATCGTGACGGTGATAGAAGGCAGGGAGTAATACTTCAGGTCACAGATGAAGGGGAGTCGCCGTATGCGCCACTCGGGGATCGTCCTAGTCAGCAGAAGCAGGATATCCTTGCCGTCAACATGCACACGGCGAAGCCAGCTGTCGTCGTTGGACGTGACCCCCTGGATGTGCCAATATTGCTTGCCGGCCAGGAACCATCCCCGGCCCAGATATTCGGCTCCGTGAGAAAAGCGCGGCACGAGCCTGCCGGAGTCCTTGTCCCAATCGAATGCCACTCGAAAGTCGGTCGGTGCTGCGCAAAGCGACAGATCTGCGACATCTTCCGCGATCTCGACCTGAAATAGGACGTTCGCCGCCATGTTCTCCAGCATCTGCCGAACGTCGGGAAGCAGCTTGGGCGGGACGAGGAGACCATCGGCGTGAGCAGGTAAAGTCGTCAGCAAGTGAGCGATAACTGGACTCTTGGAGGCGAATCTGGCGAGTGGTACTGCGCGTTCGCCGTGGTAAGCGGTTACGATAAACTCCGCTCCCTGCCGCTCAAGCTGCACGCAGTCGGACGTGAAAAGTGCGTCCTTCAGCTTCGCGATAATTCGCCTGAACACGGTCCGTCATCCCCTTTGTGCTTCTACGACTCACACAGGCTCGCGTTCTCCTCTTGCGCTTTTCCGTGCGGAGTAACGTAGGCAGTATAGCGCAGATTACCGACATCAACAAGCGACGAAATGGTCCATCGCCAAGAGCACGGCGCCCCCGAGGGGATGTCCCTGCGGTCGCCTCTTCGCCCGAGAGCACGCCGCATTGTGGCCCTTGCCGACCGAAGGCTTTCAGACGGTGGAACCAGTCTTTCGCTCCTCGACGCGCGACTTCCTGATCGAGACCCAACTACAGCCGTCCCTCCATGCAAGATCTCTTCGCCCATTTTCTGCCCCGATGGCTCTTTAGTCACCTCCAAAGTCCTTTCTGAGATATTCGCCCCACCTCTTGAGCTCCTGGCTCAGTGCTTCGGTTCGCTCTCGTTCTTTCTCCTCCTTCCTTCCGTTCTCACTACAATCCTGGCAATAGTGGTAGTCTCTGGCATAAGTGCTGATCATGCTGTAATATTCTTCCATCTTCTTTCCGCAGCCATAGCATTCGAAAGGCATGCTTGAGCTCTCGTCATCCTCGCTTGTCGAGGTCGAATCTTCCGATTCCTCCACCTCATCTTCCATGTCCTCGTCGCAACTCTCGTCAGATTCTTCGTTTAGGTCCGATGGCTCCGTCTCATCACCGAGCTCGTGCATTTTCGTCTGAAAGTCCACCAGTTCCTGCATGAAGGGGGATGGGACATACCTGGAACCGGGACGGCGAACACGAGGCATCCCTGTTCTGGCCTCATTCCGCATCATCCTCTGAACGCGCTGGTGCAACTCCCGAAGCATGCTGTCCCGAGGGTCACGTCCAATCGGCGGGCATCCACGCGGTCTCATTTTTCTTCTCCTTTTGCTGCTGTAATTGCGTTCACCATCGCCGCGATACCTGCCTTGATCGCCTCTGGGAGCTTCGGCCATGCTCGCAGTATGGCGTCAAGCTCAGGCGGGATTCCAGTTCTAAATACTGCATAGTCGGGGTGTGAAAAAGTGTCTGCCGCGTGTCCGGAAGGTGTACGGTTATCGGAGGGGGGCGAGTCTTGCGTCCGGTCGCAACTTCTTGACTCTGTTTGAGGTTGTAACGAAACTGCGCAGGACTTGTCATGGTCCTGCGCAGTCGCGTCTTGGTGGAGGCGGGGGGAATCGAACCCCCGTGCCGTGGCACTTCAGCAGAAGCTTCTACGTGTGTGTTCCATCGTTTGGCTTTTCTAGGTCCTCAGGACTCCGATGGACAGGATTCCAGTCGGACCCGAGCCCGGACTTATCGTTTTCCCCGCAACCCCGCCAGGCAGAAGGTTGAAGGTAGCCTGCTCTTGTCGCCCATTCCGGCCTCGCAGGCAAGACCGGATGAGCGTCGCAGCTAATTAGGCTGCGAGAGAGTAGTGCGTTTCAGCACTTAGTGTTTTTGCCGG
>Ga0181524_10001066_pt1 | contig 32418 bp, 19 predicted proteins | sample PEATcosm2014_Bin_34_FD_119761 | JGI IMG/M metagenome (GOLD analysis project Ga0181524, IMG submission 119761) | Peatland microbial communities from MTU Mesocosm Facility, Houghton, MI, USA - PEATcosm2014_Bin05_60_metaG | ecosystem: Environmental > Terrestrial > Soil > Wetlands > Peat | place... | reverse complement strand
GCCTGACAACAATTACAGGCTCCTGGCGAGTTTCGACGGCGGGCAAGACGGGAGCGTGAGCCATGCGGAGCTAATGCATGTGAACTTCATTGCCAAACGGACGATGACTATCGATGGGAATCTCGAGGATTGGCAGGGCGTCATTCCGCAGACCGGTGCGCAGCGAGTGGGGGCGAGCGAAACCGAAAAGGCCTACTTGCCCTTCAAGAACTGGGACCGCCAGAGCGGCGGCGGGGCGGCCACGGCCTGGTTGGCTTACGACGAGAATTTCTTCTATTTCGCCGCCCGGGTGCCAGGCATGCAGGGCATGCCTCGATTCGAGACCCGTAATGACGACGACTACTTCTATCCCGACAAGGTCATCAGCAAAGGCAAGGAACTGACGTGGCCGCAGGGCGTGCGCCACTTTTCCTATCGCAAAGATTTCGAGGTCCCTTCCGGCAACGGCAAACACAACGTCCAGATCGCCTTCAATGTCATCCCCCCGGAGAAGAAGGACCACCTCCAGTATCCTCCCGGAACCATGCCGCGCTTTTGCGCCTACTTCGACACGGATTACGAGTTCGCCCTCAACCAGGTCGACCAAAAACATGGCGGCGGCACGGAGATTTTCTGCCTGCAACGGCCCGGCATGATGCGCAAGCATTTCTTCCCGCGCCAACCGCGCGCGGCTGTGGACGGCGGGCCAGTCAAAGGCGAGGCAAAACTCGCGGTCAAAGACAATGTCGTCGAGTGCGCCATCCCCTGGAGCGAGATGCCGGAACTCAAACGCCGCGTGGACGCCGGCCAGACGGTCAAGTTCAGCTTCCGGGTCAACAACGGCGGGAGCGCGTTCGAATTGGCGGCGGGCCGAAGCGTGTCCAAGGACAACTGCTTTGCTTTCCACAACGATTGGTCCACTCACTGGGCCAACGAGCTCGAATTCGGCTTCGAGAAATGAAAAGGGATCTGCCCGTTCAGCCCTGCGCCTAATCGCTCGAATATGAAAAAGAAGACCCTCCCAACACCGGTGCTCCGCGAGACCGCGGCATTTGCCCGGTGCGGCGAGGACGACTGCGCGGGCAGGATGCCTGCGCCACGGGACATCTGGAAGACTGCGGAATCGGTTTGGGACGTGGAGGCCGCTGCCGTGCAGGGGCTGAGCAGGACAATTGATCCGCGAGCGTTTTCGCGATGTGTTCGGGCCATCGCGCGGTGCCGGGGACGGGTGCTCACGAGCGGGTGCGGCACCTCCGCCGCGGCGGCCCGGAAGATCGCTCACTCGCTCTGCTGCATCGAATGTCCGGCGGTCTTTTTGGCGCCCGGGGATGCTCTGCACGGGGGGCTGGGGCTGGCGCAGCCGTCCGACCTCGCCGTTTTGATTTCCAAGGGGGGCAACACGCGGGAGATTGTGAACTTGATCGCGCCGCTCCAGGCCAAGCGTGTGCCGATCATCGGGGTCACTGAGAACCCCGATTCGGCGGTGGGCCGGGCTGCGGGATTTTTACTGCGAGTCAAAGTGGAGCGGGAGCCTGACGAGTTCGACATGCTGGCCACGGCCAGCACCATGGCCGTCGTTGCCGTCTTCGATGCCATTTGCGTCGCCTTGATGAAAGTCACCGGCTACACACGGAACCAATTTGCCGTCATTCATCCCGGCGGAGCGGTTGGCGAACGGTTATTGGCCGGCGAACAGCCGCTTTGCTCGAACAGAACCGCAAACCTGAAATGAAGACCGCCTGTCTCACCGCTGCCAAGACGATTGAACTGCGCGATGTGCCTCGGCCACGGGCCTCCTCGGACGGCCTGGTTATGAAGATGGCGGCTTGCGGAGTGTGCGGCTCAGATCTGCGCCGGTGGCAGGATGGGCCGCCGACAGGCACGCATCTGGTCCAGGGCCATGAGCTGGCTGGGACCGTGGTGGAGGCGGGGCCCGGAGTGAAAGGGTTCAGGCCCGGCGACCGCATTGCAGTGGCCCCGGACATTCATTGCGGCCAATGCTGGTACTGCCGGCGGGGGAGATTCAATCTCTGCACCGACCTGCGGCTCCTGGGCATTACTGCCGGCTACGACGGCGGGTTCGGCGAGTATGTGTATTTGAGTGGCGAGGTCCTGACCAACGGCATCGTTCACAGGATGCCTGACGGCCTGTCGTTCAAGGAAGGCGCCCTGGCGGAGACGCTCTCCTCGGTGTTGGCCTCCCACGATCGTTGCGGATTGAGCCTGGGGGAAACGCTGGTGGTCCTCGGGGCCGGGCCGATAGGCTGCCTGCACACGGTCCTGGGGCAGGCGCGCGGCGCGCGAGTCATTGTCGCTGAGCCAAACCCGATCCGCCGCGGCATGGCGGCACAGTTCCAACCGGAGGCGATTATTGACGTGATGGGGCAGGACGTCATTGCCGAAGTCAAGCGGCTGACCGACGGCCTCGGCGCGGACGTAGTGGTCTGCGCCAATCCCGTCGCGGCGACGCAGACGCAGGCCGTGGAAATGACCCGGCGCGGCGGCCGAATTGTGCTCTTTGGCGGTCTGCCCAAAGCCAATCCGATGGTGAACCTCAACGCCAACCTGATTCATTACGGGGAGAAGGTGGTGCTCGGGGCCTTTTCGTATCATCCGAGCTATCATGAAGAGGCCCTGCGCGTGCTCGCGCGCAAGGTGGTCCACGCCGGGAAACTGATCACGCACGTCCTGCCGCTGTCGCGCATCGGGGAGGCCTTCGCGATCGCCGCCTCCGGGGAAGCCCTCAAGGTCATGGTGGAGCCCGACTGAACCATCCTTTTTGAAAGGCCAATGAACGCCATAAACGAACGGTTGCTCGACCTCGAAGCCAAAGGCACCCCGGTGACCATTGGTCTCATCGGGGCGGGCCAAATGGGCCAGGAGATTCTGTGCCAGGTTCAACTCATGAAGGGCGTGCGCATCCCGGTGGTCGTGGACGTCACTTTCGAGCGCGCGGAGTTGGCCTGCCAGATGGCTCGACTGCCGGCCGAGCGGCTGGCACGTGTAAAATCCCCGCAGGCCGCGCAGGCGGCGATTGGCTCGGGGCGAATTGCTCTCGCCACGGATTGGCAGATCGTGGCGCAGTTGGCGGGTGTGCAGACGGTCGTCGATGCCACGGGTTCCCCGGAGTTGGGCGTGTCGATCGCCCTCGAGTGTTTCCGCGCCCGCAAGCATATCGTGATGATGAATGTCGAGTGTGATGTGACGGTCGGTCCGATGCTGAACCAATTGGCGCGGGAGGCGGGGGTGATTTACACGCTGGCGGCGGGGGATGAGCCGGCGGCGATCCTCGAGTTGTATCGGTTTGCGACGGCCTTGGGGTTTGAGGTGGTTGCGGCGGGGAAAGGGAAGAACAATCCACTCGACATCACTGCGACGCCGGCGGCGCTGGCAGAGAGAGCCAAGGCGCGCGACATGAGCGCGCGGATGCTTTGTGAATTTGTGGACGGCTCCAAGACGGCGGTCGAGATGTGCAGCGTGGCCAATGCCACGGGGCTGGTTCCGGATGTGCGGGGGATGCATGGCGCCAGGGCGACTCGCGAGACCTTGCACCAAGTGTTTTGCTCGAAATCGCAGGGCGGTGTGCTCAACCGGCCGGGCGTCGTGGATTTTGCGATTGGGGTGCATCCCGGAGTGTTCGTCGTGTTCACGACCGACCAACTCCGGCTCCGCCACGGTCTCATCCAGCGCGATATGGGGCTTGGCCCGAACTATCTGCTCTTCCGGCCCTACCACCTTTGCAGCATCGAAGTGCCGCTCACCGCGGCGCAGACGGTCATCTATGGCGAATCCGGCGGCCACCCGCTCGCGCGCCCGGTAGCCGAGTGCATCGCCATCGCCAAACGTCCGCTCAAGGCTGGGGAGACGCTGGATGCCATCGGCGAGTACTGCTACCGCGGGTCGATCGATACCGTCGAGGCCGCCGGCGGGGGGAATCTACTTCCCTTGGGACTAGCGAAGGGATGCGTCCTGGGGCGCGACGTGCGCCTGGGAGAACCGATCCGTTACAGCGACCTGGACGAGCTGCCAGACACGCCGCTGGTGGCCATGCGGCGGCGGCAGGATCGCCTTTGTGCGCCGGCCACTTGAGGGTTTATGAAGCTCGTCGGACTCGATATTGGCACTGCGGGTTGCAAGGCGATGGTCTTCGACCCCGAGGGCCGCATCCTGGGCCGAGGTTTTCGGGAATACGAGGTGATCTGTGACGCTCCGGCCAAAGCCGAGCAGGACGCCGAGCAGGTCTGGGTCTTGACCAAAGCAGCGCTTCGTGAAGCTGTAGCCACTTCGGGCGGGAAGGACATTCGGGCATTAAGTGTCTCGGCACAGGGCGATGCTATTATTCCCGTGGACAGCGAATTCCGCGCTCTCCACCCGGCGATATTGGGCATGGACTACCGGTCCGGGCCGCAGGCCGAACGGTGCGCGGAGGCCTTGGGCGCGTTCGCTCTTTTTGAGCGTACGGGCATGAGACCGCATCCGATGAACTCACTCACCAAAGTCCTTTTGCTGCGGGAATTGGCCCCGGCGGTCTTCGAACGCGCGGCGAAGATAGTAACGTATGCGGATTTTATCCTGGGCAAACTGGGCGGCGAAGCGGTGGTGGATCATACCATGGCGTCGCGAACGATGGCCTTCGAGTTGCAGAGCCACAAATGGAGCGAGACGATACACCGAGCGTTGGGTTTGAGTGAGGAGATTTGGTCCAAGCCGGCGCCTTCGGGCACGGCGGTGGGGCGCATCCGGCCCGCTCTCGCTGCGGAGTTGGGCCTGCCGCCTAACCTGGTGCTGGCAACCGGGGGCCATGATCAAACCTGTGCCGCACTGGGAGCCGGGGCGGTCCGCGAAGGCTTGGGCGTCGTGTCCACGGGCACGGCGGAGGTCCTTTCCACAGCGCTCGACCGGCCGGTGCTTTCGGAGGCGATGTTCAACAGTTTTTATCCCTGCTATCTCCATGCGAAGGGCGGGATGTATTTCAGTTTCTCACTCAACCATATCGGCGGCATCCTGTTGAGATGGTGGCGCGACAATTTCGCCGGCCCGGAAGTTGGTGAAGGAGCCCTCGAGGCCGGAGATGCCTATCAGCAGATCGATGCCCTTATGCCCCAGGGTCCGTCGCCAGTGATGTTCCTGCCCCACCTTAACGGCAGCGGCACGCCGACCTGCGACTTGCACTCGAAGGGTGCGGTGGTTGGCCTGACCCTGGCGACAACCCGGCACGATGTGGCCAAAGCCATTTTGGAGGGGCTCACGTTCGAACTCAGGCTCAACCTCGAGACCATGCTGGCTTGCGGGATGCAACTCGATGAACTCGTGGGGGTTGGCGGTGGCGCGAAGTCGTCCGTCTGGCTTCAATTGAAAGCCGACATCCTGGAGCGGCCCTTGCGCACCTTGCGTTGTCGTGAGGCAGCCTGCCTGGGAGCGGCGTTGCTGGCAGGCACGGCGGCGGGGATATACCAGCACCTTGATGAGGCAGTGGCACAAACGGTCCGATACGATCGGGAGTTTTTGCCTTCCGCTGATCGCGTCGCAGCCTACTCGGAACACTTTGCGACCTACCGACAGCTCTACCCGTCTTTGCGCGCATTGAACTCAAAGCTATGAATATTGAAAGCTCAACCTCCGCTGCCGGCGAGCATAGCGAACGAGTCCCGCACCGCTGCCTGATCCGGCTGCGCGGCATCTATCATTCGCTAAAGAACGCCGAGCGCAAGGCCGCGGATTATCTCCTGGCCGCGCCGGAGGCCATCCACGACGCCGGGGTCGTCGAATTCTCAACCCACGCCGGTTGCAGCCAGGCGACGGTCGTGCGACTGGCCAAGCGCCTGGGCTACGATGGCTTTCCGGCGTTGCGCAACGATTTCGCGTCGCCCGAGACGGAGGTTCCCTACCGGGACATTGGCCTGGCGGACAAGCCCGAGATGGTCCTGCGCAAAGTCTTCGCGAACTCTGTTCAAGCCTTGCAGGACACGCTCGCAGCGGTTGATCCGGTCCAATACAGTGATGCCGTCGCCGCCCTGCTGGCCGCCAAGAGCCTGGCATTCTTTGGCCTGGGCAACGCGGCCGTCGTCGCGCGGGAGGCCTATCAAAAGTTCCTTCGCATTGGTGTGCCCTGCCATACCGCCGAGGACCCGGACCTCCAGCTCATCATCCTGAAGAATCATCTCATCCACGGGGACGTGATGGTGGCGATTTCCTATTCGGGCGAGAGCAAACCCATACTGGCGGCGACGCGCGAGGCCCAGGCCCACGGCATCCGCGTCTTGGCCATCACGAATTTTCCGCGCTCCTCGCTCGCCAAGGCGGCGGACCTGGTGTTGCTGACAGCGGTGTTTCAGGAACACGTCAATGGCGAAATCGGCTCCCAGCGTCTGGCACAGCTTGCGGTGCTGGAGAGCCTGTATGTCAATTACCTCCTGCGGAGCGGGCCCAGGGTCCGGAAGGCTCTGGCGGCCGCCAACGAGGTGATTGGAATCAATAAGAACCGGCAATTTGACCCCCTTTCGGCCTGAACACCCATGAAATCTGAGCTTGGTCCAAACCCCTTCTGGCGGTTGCTGGGATGTACTTTGGCCGCTTGCCTGGTCTCAACCAGCCTGTCGCGCTCGGCTGAGTCACTGCCGGGGCTGGAGGTTAGCGAAGTATGAAGAACTCCACCTTGCTTTGCTTGCTTCCAGCCCTGGCTTTGGGCGTGGGCATTCTGGCCCAGGTTCCAGATTCGCCCGCGTTTCCGCAGACCCGGGCGCAGGGCACCTTCAGTATTGAGGACTTTGGTGCGGTCGGCGACGAGCAGACCGATTGCACCGCCGCCATTCAGAAGGCAATCGACGCCGCGAGCCAAAAGGGCGGCGTGGTCGTCATCCCCGTCGGCCGCTGGCGCTGCAACGGACATCTCGAACTCAAGATGGGCGTTCACTTGTCCGGGCTCAACCAGGCTCCCCAATCCTGGGAACCCGCCACCGGTTCGGTTCTCCTGCCGACCGAGGGCCGGGACCACGAAGAGGGCCCCGCCTTCCTTGAAATGCGCAGTTCCACCTCCCTCAAGGGCGTCACCATTTACTATCCCGAGCAACGCGTCGAGGACATCCGGCCTTATCCTTGGACCATCCATATTCGCGCAAACCCAGCCCACACGGACGAGGTGAGCTTCGACAGCACGGTGGAAAACGTGACGCTCATCAACAGCTACAACGGCATCCGGACCGGCCCGACCGAAAACGGCCGGCACCGTCTCCTCCAGATTAACGGGTGCGTACTCCGGCGGGGCATCCTTGTGGACTGGACCGGCGACATCGGCCGTATCGAGAATGTGCAGTTTCATTCGCACTTCTGGGCACACCCTGCATTTGCAGGGAATTGGAAGCGGGTTGTCGCCTACATGCAGCAAAACCTGGAGGCATTCATTTTCGGGCGCACTGACTGGGAATACGTCAATAACACCTTCGTGTTCCCTGCAAAAGTCGGCTACCGGTTTATGGAAACCACCAACGGCGCCTGCAATGGCCAGTTTTGCGGCATCGGCGCCGACGCCTGCGACACCTGTGTGGTAGTAGAGGCTATCCAGCCTCAAGGGCTTTTGATCAACAACGGCGAATTCAATGCCCATCGCGTCGGCCGCAGCACCCAGATAATCGTGGAACCAAGCTGTTCCGGCAGCATCCGTTTTGTGAACTGCGGTTTCTGGGGGCCGGTAGCGCACAACGCGGTCTTGCGCGGCAGCGCCTACGTTTCCTTCTCCGACTGCTATTTCTCAAACGACAACCACCAGGACCCGGGTTTCTCGATTGTCGCCGAAAACGGCAAGCTCCAAGTCCACAACTCGACCTTCGATGCCCGCTCGCGCCAACGCAAGCCCGGTAACGCCTGGACCGGGGATGACGTCCGGAAGCAACCGGGCAGCATTCATCTCAAAGCCGGTCTGAAGTCCGCCATCATCGAAGGCAATAACGGCTATTACGGCGTGAACATCCAAAATGACATCGGCGACAAGGCGATCGTTCGGGACAACGAGCCTTTTCGGCCAGAGCAACGGGCGACAAAACAGCCATGAAGATCCTGATAATTGGCGGCACAGGCAATATCAGCACCCCAATAACCCGGGGCCTGCTGGAACAGGGACACGACCTCACGCTCTTCAATTATGATGCCAAACCGCCGGAATGGCTCCGCGGCGCTCGAATCATCACCGGCAACAGGACCCACCGCGATGAGTTCCGCACAAAACTGAGCGGCACGGGCCCGTTTGACTGCGTCATCGACATGATCTGTTACGAGCCCGAGGACGCGCAGTGCGATATCGAGGTCTTCCGCGGCCGCACCCGCCAGTTCATTTTCTGCAGTACGGTGGATGTCTTTACCAAAACGCCCCAAAGGTACCCGGTGACGGAGGAGAACGGCATCCTGGGCGCGCTCCCGAGCTTTCCATACGCGCACAAGAAAATGCTGTGCGAGCAGGCGTTCTGGAATGCGAATCGGCGGGGCGATTTCGCCCTGACCGTCTGCCGGCCCACCTTCACCTACAACGAGGCGTGGAGCCCCGGCATCCATTCGTTTGGCGGCCAAAGCTATCACCTGGACCGCTTGCGACGCGGCAAACCGATTATCCTCCACGGAGACGGGACTTCAGTCTGGGTGGCGAGCTACCGGGACGACACGGCCAGCGGGTTTATCGGCGCGGCCGGAAACGCCAAGGCCTTCGGCCAGGCTTACAACCTCTCCGGTGACGAATGGATGACCCACAACCATATCTGGCGAACCATCGCCCGCCTGATGGGGGTTCCCGAGCCCGACTTCGTCTATATCCCCGCCGACCTGCTCGCCCGGATGGCGCCAAAACAAGCCGAATGGTGCCTCGAGAATTTCCGGCACAACAATGTCTTCGATAACTCAAAGGCCAAACGGGACCTTGGCTTCCGCTACACCGTCACCTTCGAGCAAGGCGTGCAGAAGTGCCTGGAGCACCTGTCCCGGCACAACCTCATCGAAAACTCAGACAAGTACCCCTTCTACGATCGGATCGTCGAGGCCTGGCGCAGACACTCGGCTACCCTCGTCGAGGAGTTCCGAATCAATCCGGTATGACAGACCCCAGTTCAAGATCCAGCGAACACAAGAGGCGAGGGGCGGAGGTCGCTTCCCTCGACCCTCGGCCCTCGGCCCTCGCTCCTCCTTCCGCCCGCGCGCTGCTCTACACGGTCTATTTCATTTATTTCTTCTGCGGGATGGCCTTATGTTTCGAGGGAGCGTTCAACCCGGAGTTCAAGGACTACTTCCATCTCAATTACCAGCAGCAGCAATACACGACCTTTGCCAAGAACATTCCCTTCGTCCTGGCGGTGGGGATCGGCTTTCTCATCCCTCGCGTGGGGTATAAAAACTGCCTGAGCATTGCCATGGCTTTGTTCGCCGCGGGCACTCTGCTGCTTGTTCCTGGACTGCAGAGCGGGAATTATGCGGTAGTCCTGGGCGCGTTTTTCGTCATTGGGATGGGATTCAATTTCGAGTTGGTAGCGGGAAACCCACTTCTCTCTGGTCTGGGACCGCCGGACGGCGGCGCAAGCCGGCTCAACCTGGGGAACGCCTTGGGGGCCGTCGCGCAGATCATTGCGCCTTTCATGCTGACGCTGATTATCCCGGCGAGCGCCGTGGGTGTCATGGGCAAGATGCCTTACATGAAAGGGTTGTTCCTTACGATTGGAGTCGTCCTCATCGGCATTTTCTTCCTCACTTTGATGGCCAGGACGGTCGATATCTCGGCCAGTCTCAGGTCCACCGGCGGCAACTCGGCAGGAGCCGCGCACACCGGCAGCCTCTGGGCTCGGCCGCAAGTATGGCTCGGCTTCGTAACGATCTTTCTCGTGCTGGGGGCGGAGGCTGGATTGTTCGGGCTGTTCCGCAACTACCTTGAAGACCCGGCGGTCGCCGGGATGTCCTCTCGCGCATCGCAGCAGTTATTCACTGTCTATTTTGCCGTGTTTGCTTTTGGCCGCCTGGCAGGCTCGTGGGCACAGAAGCGCGTCAAGCCCGCCCATACCCTGGCGTTCAACGCTGTGGCGGCACTGCTTTTCGTCGGCCTCATGATGGTGGCCAAAGGCGGCCTGGCCATTGCGTCGATCATGGTGGTCGGGTTCTTTGTTTCGATCTTCTTTCCCACACTTTATTCGTTGGCCATCGAGGGTTTGGGCGAGCAGACCGCGAAGGCTTCGGGGCTGCTAACCATGGGTTTCCTGGGCTGCGCCGCGCTGCCGATCCTGCAAGGGAGGCTGGCGGATACTATCGGGCTGCAACGCTCGTTTGGGATTTGCGTCGTCCCTTACCTGTTTGCCCTCTTTTACGCCTTGAATCGCTCCCGAACGACACCCCAGTCCATCGCGATCGGTTTTCCAAAGGCCGTTCCAGCACCGGCTCACCAAGCGGAATCTGGCCGGGCACCCTAAGAGAAATGAAGCGCCTCACCATCTCCGATAATCGTCGTTTCCTTGCCTGGGAGGACGGCCAGGCCTTTTTCTGGCTCGGCGACACGGCTTGGGAGCTCTTCCACCGGGCGACGATGGAGGAAGCCGATTTTTACCTCGAGAATCGTCGGCAAAAGGGCTTTACGGTGGTGCAGGCGGTGGTCTTGGCGGAGTTCGACGGATTGAATGTCCCCGATGCTTGCGGGGAACGGCCACTGATTGACAACGATCCACTCCGGCCAAACGAGGCCTGCTTCCGGCACATAGACCGGATCATCGGATTGGCCGGGCAGAAGGGATTGATGGTTGGCCTCCTGCCGACTTGGGGCGACAAGGTCGAACTGCTGAGCCACGGTATTGGCCCCGTCATTTTCGATCCGGAGAACGCGAGGCGGTACGGCGAATGGCTCGGCAACCGCTACCGCGATACCTGGAACATCATCTGGATCAATGGCGGCGACCGCCAAGGCGGCGGCGCCAACCGCGACATCTGGGAGGCGCTGGCTCACGGGATCAAGTCGACTGACCCGTACCACCTGATGACCTTTCACCCGTTGGGCGGCCAGGGCGGGCATAGCTCTTCGGAGTGGTTCCACCAATCGGACTGGCTGGACTTCAACCTTGCCCAGTCCGGTCATGAACGCAAACACCTCCCAAACTACGAGATTGTTAGCCGCGATTACAGCCTCTTGCCCGCCAAGCCTTGCCTCGATGGCGAGCCGCGTTACGAGGACCACGCCGTCAACTGGAAGCCGCAGGAACTGGGTTGGTTCGATGACTATGATGTGCGCCAGGCGGCCTACTGGGGGGTGTTTGCCGGCGCTTTTGGCCATACCTACGGTTGTCACCCCGTTTGGCAAATGAGCGGGGAACGATACGCGCCGATCACTTTTGCCCGGCGGGGTTGGCGTCAGGCGCTGGATCTGCCTGGGGCGTGCCAAATGCGCCACCTGCGCGGTCTGGTAGAATCGCGTCCGACGCTCTCGCGGGTTCCCGACCAGTCGATTCTCGTCGAGGAAGAGTCCGGGCCGGAACATCGCCGGGCCTGCCGCGGGGACGGTTACCTCTTCATTTATCTCCCGCAGGGCGGATCGGTGGAGGTCAAACTGGACTCGCTTGAAGGGCCGCTGATCCGTGCCTGGTGGTATGATCCGAGGACCGGTGAAGCGCGTAACCTGGGCGCTTTGCCGCGCGGAGAGCGTATGAATTTCGCCGCTCCCTGGGCGGGTCCGTGCAGCGATTGGGCATTGGTGATCGACAGCGCGGCCAAGGAATTTCCAGCACCGGGCACCGTCCAAGCATGAACCTCCCCACATCCACCCCTGCAAACAAAGCTACTCGACTATTATGAAACTCGCCCTGAATACATACGTTTATGAAGTGGCCAAATGGCCTATCGAGAAAACGCTCAAGAGCGCCCAGCGGATGGGCTTCAAGTTCACCGAGTATGCCGCCTGCGGCTCCGGTGACCCTACCCTGATGAGCGCCAGGAAGCGCCGCGAGATCTCCAAGATGCACCGCGATCTGGGCTTGTGCAGCTCGCAAATGCTGCTGGCCGAGGTCGAGCACATGGCCTGTCCCAATGCCAAGACCCGCCAACAGGTTCTCGATTACATGAAACGATGCAGCGAGTTCCAACTGGAGTTAGGCGGCCGCCAGGTGCTCGTTTGCTGGGGCTGCGCGGTGGAGCACTTGCTCAAAGTCAAGGGCCTGTTGAACTGGCAAACCCACAGAATAGCCGAAGGCGAAAAGGGGCCGCTGGTGGCGGCCTTCGCGCGCATCCGGGTCTATGTGAGCCCGGAGCGGACGCCGGAGAGCGAACGTTGGCTGCTGCTGCGTAACGACGCCAACTGCGAAATCAAATACGCCTTGAGCAACGCTCCCCAAGAGACCCCGATGCGCGAACTGGTGCGCGTCAGCGGCGCGCGCTGGCCCATTGAACGCTGCTTTCAGGAAGACAAATCCGATCTCGGACTGGATCATTACGAACACCGTTCCTGGACGGCGTGGCATCGGCACATGCGCCTGGTGTGTCTGGCGCAGTTGTTCCTGCTGCGTCTGCAGGTCAAATTTAAAAAAAAGCTCCCGCCTTGACGTTGCCGCAAGCACGCCTGCTGATTGAGGGCAGTCTTCCGGACCCAAAACGTCAACCCGGCTACGTGTTGCTTGTGCTGAAGTACCACACCCGACGCAACTACCAGGCCTACCTCTCCCACCGGAAACACCGAATGAAAGAGCTGAAAAAATGGAAATCTCTCAAAACGTCGCTGTAGTGCTATGTGCATAAAGCTATCGAACTGGGCATCGAAGAGAATTGCAAACGAATCGGCGAACCGTGCGTCGCCGGGATCGAAATGGGCGAACCCCACTACCCGGTGGACAACCCCGACCGCTGGGTGCAGGAAAGCCTCAAGTACTTGGCCAGGAAACTGCCCGAACTCACCCGTTAACGCGCACCGATGACCCATCCACCAGCCCTCCAACCGAACTGAAAACCTATGAGAAAGAGCGAACTCACCTTTGGCGTGATCGTTGGGACTCGCGGTTGCTTCTCCGCCGAACTGGCGCGGAGCGGACGCGAGCAAGTCCTCAATCAAATCAAGAAGGCCGGCCATCGCGGCGTCATCCTCCCGGCCGCGGAAACCCCGACTGGGGCTATCGAGACCGTTGCGGACGCGCGCAAATGTGCCGACCTCTTCAACCAGCACCGTAACGAGATTGATGGCATCATTGTTTCCTTGCCCAACTTCAGCGACGAACTGGGCATTGTGAACACGCTCAACTGGGCCAAACTCGGAGTGCCCATCCTCGTGCAGGCCTGTGATGACGCATTGGACAAACTCGACACGACTCAACGCCGGGACTCGTTCTGCGGCAAGATCTCCGTCTGCAACAACTTCCGTCAGTACGGAATTCCGTGGACCGATACGGCGACTCACACCGTCCCGCTCGACAGCCCTGCTTTCCTCAAGGACCTGGCGTTCTTTGCCTCGGTCTGCCGGGTGGCCAACGGCCTGCGCAACGCCCGCATCGGCGCTATTGGCGCGCGCCCCGCCGCCTTCCAGACCATGCGCGCGAGCGAAAAACTGCTGCAGGCCTCCGGTATCACCGTCATCCCGGTGGACCTCTCGGAGATCATCGCTGCTGCCCACAAGGTCGATGTCACCTCCAGCCGCGCCAGGGACAAGCTGGCTGAGATCAAGGGCTATGGAGCGGTCGCTCCGGGCATCGGGAACCTGGAAGCGAAGTTCGAAAAGCACCTGCGGCTTTTCCTTGCGGCCGAGGACTGGATGCAGGCCAACACCATTGACGCAGCCGGGTTCCAGTGCTGGACCTCGATTCAGCAGAACTACGGCTGTGCGACCTGCCTGACGATGAGCATGATGAGCGACCAACTCATCCCGTGCGCCTGCGAGGTGGACATCGCCGGGGTGACCGCGATGTACGCTTTGGTCCTGGCGACCGGCAACCCGGCCGCGATCGTGGATTGGAACAACAACTACGCCGAGGACCGAAACAAATGCGTGGCCCAGCACTGCGGCAACTATCCCAAGGGCTTCGTCGGCAAGCCCGTCGAGATCGCCAACCTCAGCGTCCTCGGGAGCGTTCTGGGCGAGGAGCTCTGCTTCGGCGGCATCAATGCCAAGGTCGAGCCAGGGCCCATGACCTACCTGCGCTTCTCGACCGACGACCTCCACGGGCAAGTGCGCGGATATGTCGGTGAAGGCCAGTTCACCGCCGATCCCTTCAACATGCTCGGCTCCATCGCCGTCTGTCAGCTCCCGAACCTCCAGAAGCTGATGAAATACATTTGCCGGCAAGGGTTCGAGCATCATGTCTCGATGGTGCGCGCCAACTGCGCCGGCGCCATCAATGAGGCCGTTACAACCTATCTTGGCTGGGACATGTACCTGCACGAATGAGCGCCAGTGCCATCCCCTCGCCGCTGCTCGAAGCCCGCGGAATCTCGAAGTCATTTCCCGGGCGACCGCAAGGCCGGCGTCTTCGCAGCCCCGGAGGTCATCAACACGAATAGTTACACCGTAGCGTGCGAGAACGTGGACGTCTTCCTCAAGCCGGCATGATGCGCGCATTCCTTAGGTATCTGGTTTTGCCCTGCCTGATGGTGGTCCTGTGCCGGGGGCAGGGCGTTCTCGCGGCCGGGATCGGTTTAGACATTTCGTCCGCACAGGTCCGCCTCCGCGCCGGTCCGCAAACCTGGAGGTTCAACCAAGAGGCTGGGCAATGGTCCCTGGCTGGGATTGAAGTCCGCGGCGTGGTCGTCGCCCAGCCTCTGTCTCGCGCCGATTCGTTTTGGGTGGGGGCTGGTGAAGGACTGAGCCTTGAGGTTTTGACGAACAGCGCGACGGAGAAGGCAGTGCGCTTTCCACTCGGCCATGGCAGTGCGACTTACCGGGTGCGCGCGGGCGATGCCCTGCCCGTCATGCACGTGGAACTCGATGGTCCGGGGGAACTCCTTTGCGCGTTCTGTGCCAAGGCCAGCGCCGCAAACGAGCACGGCGCTTGGGTCACGCGCGGATGGGTGGCCACAGATGCGGATGGCTCCGAGGCGTTCATCGACGCCAGCAATCCCCTGGTCTTCGGCCACAGCACGGCCGGCGATCCGGATACGGGTTACGTCTTTCTGCCCGAGGTGAAGGGCCACATCCAACGAAACGGCCGTACCGAACAACGGACTGGGACCTTCTTCAAGACGGAGCGACGTCCGGATTCCGCAGGCCGCTTTCACGCCATCTGGCAGTTGCGTCTGGGTGAGAAGGAACCAAAGGCATTTGCCGCCTTGTTCGACCGCGACCTGGGCGGGCGTCTGAGCGATGTGTGCGAGAAATACTTCGCGGGTGGAGTCGATATGCTGGTGGACATCACCAAGGTGCCGAGGAGCACTTTCGATCCCGAGAAATGCCTCGAGGTAATGCCGGTCCGCCTGGCGGCTCCAGACGCATTTGTTCCCGGGTGGGGCCTGATGATGGATGAATTTCAGAACGCTGCCTACCCGTTTGCCCATGATTCCGTCTGGCAGGTTCCCGCCCTGCTGGCCTTCGAGGGCCTGGCCACCGGCCGGATATGGGAGCACAATTTCGCGCGGTACTTTCTGGACAAGACTCCGCTCGAAGGCGCGGATGGCAAAAGCTTCTTTGTGCGCCGCCCGGGCGGCTTGACACGGTGGGGGTATTTCGCGACCTACCGCGACGGCTTCGTGCCGCTCGATGGAGGCACGTGGTGGCAGGCCGACATCCTGTATCGCACGGCCCTGGCGCTCCACGACGCCAAGCTCCGCCAGGCCGCGCTCGACATGGTCCGGCATGATCTGAACGTGAAGCTGGACCTCGAAAAGATGACTTATCCGCCCTGCTGGAGCGCCATTCTCAATCGCGCCGGCAACGATCACCGCGACGACTGGTTCATGACGCCCGGCCTGGCTTATTGCTCCTACATGGCGGCGCGGGTCGCCTATCCCGAAACCGGCGACCCGAAGTATCTCGCCATGGCCGACCGCATCTGCGAATGGTTTGCCGATTACATGGTTCCGGAGTTGAAACTCAACCATCTTCAGGGGAACAACATGCACGCGGTCTTCTCGCACTATCTCACGCTGGCCTTCCTGGAGAAATACGAACGCTCGCGCGAACGCCGGTTCCTCGACCTGGCGCGCGACATGGCCTGGGTTCACATCATGACCACCTGCACGACACCCGCGCAGGATAACCGGGGAAATTGGTTGACTGGAACCACCTGCGTCGGCATCCGAGGCTGTGTGGACTATGACTGCGCGCCCAATCTCTGCCACGAGAAGGACCTGACCTTTGTTCACATTATCGGGCCGTTGCTCGACCACGTTTCCGGTCCGGCCTACGCCAAGTATATCGCGCTCTGCCGGCTCGTATTGGCCAAGGACTCCTGGAACAACGCCTGGGCCATGGAGCTTCGGGACACCAATCTTCGCACGATGTATGACACATACGCCCGGGGCATGGCTAACCTGATGTTTGCCCTCAACCGCTCGAGCGATCCTTGGGTGAGCGCGGTCGAAAAGCTGGTTTCCAAGAGCGACATAAACATTGGGCACGAGCGTGATCTCGTCTTGCTGAACGGCACCCGCGAGCCGCGTGACACGCGCTTGGAGGTCCGCTTCCTGCAGCCAGGCCGCTACGACGTGAGTGTCGATGGCCACGAAATCGGCGCCCGGACTCACCTGCAACTGGCGGAAGGCCTGGATTTGAACCTGGCCGGCAACTCGATGGAATGCGTTCAAGTCAAACTCCTCCAACCCGAACCGGCGCGGCCGCCGCGCACCCAGGCCTTCGATTCGAGCGTCACCTGGCTCAGCGACCTGACGCCCTTTGCCGCTCAACGCGGGACCGGCTTGCCCAAGCCGGTTTACAAAAAGGACCGCAGCTTCGACGACTCGCCCCTCACCCTGGGCGGAAAGGCCTTCGCCAGGGGTCTAGGCTGCGCCGCTAACACCGTCCTCATCTACGAACTCCAGGGCAGGTTTGATCGCTTCGAAGCCACCGTGGGCGTGGATGCCTCCGTCGCCGGCAAGACCAATCCTTCGGCATCGGTCTTCTTCACAGCTTTTGTGGACGGAGTGCTGCGGTTTGAGAGTGGCCCGATGTTTGCTCGCACTCCGTCACAAGAAGTGAATGTGGACGTCCGTCATGGCCGGGTGTTGATGCTGCGCCTGTCCTGCAACTGGGATGACAATGGCAGGTCTGAGAACGACCATGGCGATTGGGCCGCGGCGCGCCTGGTCGGCAAGGTGACGAATCAGTTGAACAAATGACTTGAAAGGCCGGTCTGGAAATGCCGAGCGGGTTTCCTGCCTGCCGGTTTGGTCTTGACGCTAGAACGGGTGTTCTTCACAACGCCTGCGTGATTTTATCCGCCTGGATCGCCCTGCGCCCTGCGCTATGAAAACCACGCAAACGATGGATACCGACGCGGGGCGGAGATTGCGCGCGCTGCGGCTTCGCGCTCACCTGTCGATGCGCGAGTTGGCCCGGCAAGCCGGCGTCGCTGTGAGTTGCGTCTCCAATATCGAGGCCGGCCGGCTCTCGGTCAGCCTCGCCACGCTCCGGAAGTTGCTGCTCGCCTTGGGCACGGATCTGGGGCCGTTCTTTGCGGACGAGATGCCGGCGCCCTCGGGTTGGGTCTTTCGCCGGCGTCAGATGTGCGCGATGACCGACGCCGGGCGGTGTTATACGCTCGTGCTGCCGGCCCGGCCAGACATCGGGCTCATCATGCTGGATGAGGAGCTTTTTGCCGGCGAGAAGCCGGATTTCGGATCCCTCAGCGGCGATCTGGCGGGCTACGTCCTGACCGGGGAGCTCCAGTTCGAGTTGCAAGGTGACGCGCCACAGGTGCTCCAACCGGGAGATGCATTTTACATCCCCGCCGGACGAGCGGCGCGGGGGCGTTGCGCACGTGGCGAGTCGGTGCGGTTGGTCACGGTTCAGTTGAAAGGGAAAGGGGTGAGTGGGGCGAAACACCGAGGCCGGTCTGTGATTCAAAAGAGGGAATTATGAAGAACGCGACGCTCGGGCTGGTGCTTTGGCTGCAACTGACGGTTGTTGGTTTGGCCAGCGGGCGGGAGTTGGCCACGCTCGACCGGGTCAGGCTTTCGGGACCGTGGCAGATGCAGTCGTCGGCCGTGGAGGCGGCGGATGGAACCAGCTTATCCCGGCCTGGGCATGCCGCCCGGAATTGGTACGCCGTTCAGGTGCCCACCACGGTTCTTAGCGCCCTGGTGAAGCACGGTGTTTATCCGGACCCTCGTTTCGGCTTGAACACCTACCAAATCCCTGACAGCTCGGACGAGTTCAACCGGACGAACGACCTGGCCAAATACAGCCACCTGCCCAACAAAAGGAACCCCTGGCGCGATTCCTGGTGGTTCCGGCGGGAGTTCACACTGCCCAAGGTGTCCGGCGATCGTCATGTCTGGCTCCATTTCGATTCGATCAACTACCGGGCTGAGGTCTGGCTCAACGGAAACAAGGTCGCCGGCCGCGAACAGATGGTCAGCATGAACCAGCGTTTCGCCTTCGAGGTGAGCCGTTGGGCCGTGGGAGGGTCGAATTGCCTGGCGGTAAGGACCTGGGGTGTGGATCACGTCGGCTCGCCCGGCCCGCAGTTGGTGCCGCTCGTGGCCAACCGCTTCGAAGACCATGTTAGCGACGGCCCCATGGATTATGCCGTGCAACTGGCCGGGGGCTACGACTGCTTTCCACCCGTTCCGGACCGTTATCTGGGCATCCTGCAGGACGTGTGGCTGGAGGTCACAGGTCCGGTCACCATCCGTGATCCGTTCGTGGTGACGGAACTGCCGCTGCTCCGCACCGACAGCGCCAGGCTCAAAATCTCCGCCACCTTGTTCAATGCGGGTGACCGGGCGACCAGCGGCGTGCTAAAGGGCTCGATTGCGGAAACGGAGTTGAGCTTCGAGACGCCCGTGGGCCTCTCGGCGGGTGAAGAAAAACAGGTCGTTTTCGACCCCGCGCCGGTGATGGAGCAGCTGAGACTCTGGTGGCCGAACGGTTACGGCCCGCAACCGCAGTATGAGCTCAAGCTCCAGTTTGTGACGGGCGGGGAGGTCTCCCATGCTCAGGCACTGCCCTTCGGCGTGCGCCAAATCACCTCGGAAATGCATGAGAGAGCCGGCCATCAAGGACGGCGCATCCTGGTCAACGGCCAAAAGGTCTTCGCCCGCGGCGGCTACGTCCAACCCGACGCCCTCTGGGAATGGACGCCCGAGCGCATCGAGGCCGAGATACGCTACTACGCCCAGGCCAACCTCAACCTCATCTACTTCGAAGACATCGCCAATCCTCCTGATTACCTGTTCGACGCCTGCGACCGCTACGGCGTAATGATAGGCCAGTGCTTCTACGGTTGCTCCTGGATGCAGACCGGATCGAAGTATCCGGCCGATGTGCCGCTCGTCGTGAAATGCACCCAGGATCTCGTGAAGCGTTACCGCAACCATCCCAGCCTGGTCATGTACATGGCGAGCAATGAGGGATTCACACGGGAGGAAGTTTACCGGCCGTGGCGCGCCAGCGTCAGTGACTTGGACGGCAGCCGTTTCTGGATCCCTTCCAATGGGATGCCCGATGCGCCCCCGGACAAAGTGCAGCCCTGGTTCCGGGACGACCTGCCGGCCGGGATGAGCGACAACGGGGGCAACTCCTACGGGTGGGAGGAACCCTCCGAGTACTACCGGAGGGTGCGCGAGGTGCCGAATTGGATGTTCATGGTCGAGAGCGGTTCGGCCTCCCTGCCTCCGCTGAGCAGCCTGGGGAAATTCATCCCCAAGCTGGGTGAGGTGCCTCCCGGACCGACGTTTCCCCTGGATGCCGCCTGGGCGCACCATGGCGCGAATAAGTATTACGAGCCTTATCATGCGGCCGTGCGTCGCGTGTACGGGGAACCGACCACGGTGGGAGATTACGTTTGGCAGGGGCACCTCGCCACGGCCGACCAGCATCGGGCCATGTTCGAAGCAGTCAATCATCGGCTGTGGGACATCACCAGCGGGTTCACGCAATGGAAGATCAACTCCGCCTGGCCGGATGTGCAGTGGCAAATCTTCGACTGGTTCCTGAAGCCCATGGTGAGCTACTACTTTATCAAACGCGCCAATGAACCGGTCCATATTCAACTTGGACTGATCGAACCAACGGTGACGGTAGTCAACCATTCGCTCGAGGCGCGCAGCGGTCTCCGGGTTCGCGCCCGGGTTTTGGACCCCGCGATGCGCGTGCTTTTCGAGAAGCGGGCGACCGTGGAAGCCGCCGCCAATGCGTATCGCGAGGTCTTTGAATTGCCCCAACTGCCGGAGCCGCCGCCCGTTTATTTTGTCCGGCTTGATTTAAGCGATTCAGGTGGAAAGCCGGTTTCGGACAACCTGTATTGGTTCCCTGCGAAGAAAGGGGGCTCGATGCAAGCACTGCGCTCGCTGCCGCCAGTGAAACTCCAGGCCACCTGCAAGCTCGAGGACCGCGGCGCGGAAAAAGTCGCCCGCGTAAGCGTCAGCAATCCGACTAGCCAACTCGCTTTCTTTGTCCAACTGGCGCTGACACAAGGACGGGGCGGCGCCGAGATTCTGCCGGTGCTATGGAACGACAACTACTTCAGCCTGTTGCCGGGAGAGTCGCGCGAACTGGTCACCACGTTCGCGGCCAAGGACGCCACCAACGGCCAGGCGACGCTGGGGGTGGGCGGTTGGAACGTACAGGGCAATTTTGACTGCCAGGCCCTTGGTGTTTCGCCAAGAGAAATCAAGCCGGGCGAGCGGTTTACGGTCACGGTGAACATCGCTAACACCTTCCTCGATGGCAGCCGCGTGTTCCTTGAAGTGGACGGCCGACCGGCGGACTCCCGCTGGGCATGGGCGCGCGGCGCCCGGGAGCAGGTGCTGTCGTTTCCGTGCGTTATCGATCGCCCCGGGAAACACACGCTTGCCGTGGGAGCCAGGAAACTCGAACTCGACCTGCAGCCATGAACCGCCGGGAGTTTGCCAGGCTAGTCGGAACGGGAGTGGCAGGGGCCTTGAACGGTTCTTATGCGCTGCCGACGAAGCGCACGGGCAAATGGTCCGGCCCTCAGACTCGCTACCCTGTGAGACGCAAGCACCGACCATTTCCACCAACCCAGAACTAAATGCCATACCGAATGAAAACTACTGCGCCACCCCTGCCTATCAGCCTGTTGCTCGCGCTGGCCGCCAGCCTTCAGGCGCAACCCTCCAACTCAAACACCGACTGGTTCAGCCAGGCGAAATACGGGGTCTTTATCCATTTCCTCCCCTCCGGCCAGTCGGGCCTCAAAAAGGTCGAGCAGTTCGATGTAAAGGCCCTGGCGGACCAGTTGGAAGAGATGGGGGCCGGCTACCTCGTGGTGACCCTGGGGCAGAACTCCGGCTATTTCAACTCCCCCAACGCCGCCTACGAAAAGCGGACCGGCTATGCCGCCGGCGAGAGGTGCTCGAGCCGCGACCTCCCGCTGGCGCTCTACGAGGCGTTACAGCCGAAAGGTATCCGTCTGTTGCTCTACTTGCCCTGCCAGCCCCCCAACGAGGATGCGCGCGCGCAGAAGGCCTTCGGCCTGCCTGAGGGCGCGCAGGACCAGCCCATTGACCTGGCCTTCGCCGAGAAATGGAGCGAGGTCATCCAGGAATGGGCTGACCGGTATGGGGAGAAAGTCTCGGGTTGGTGGTTCGACGGCGGCTACGAGCATGTTCATTTCAACGACGCCATTGCCGTCCGCTATGCCACCGCCGTCAAACACGGCAACCCCAAAGCCATCGTCACCTTCAATCCCGGCGTCAAAGTCATTCGCTGGACGAAGGCCGAGGACTACACCGCCGGCGAACTCAACGAACCGTTGAATGTCGTTCCCAGCGATCGTTGGCTGGAAGGCTCGCAGTGGCATGCGCTGACCTACCTGGGAGGTTCCTGGATGCAGCGCAACACCCGCTTTACCGATGAGCAATGGGTCGAATGGGCGCGGAAAGTCACCGCCCGCCAGGGCGTGGTGACCTTGGACATGGGGCCCAATTACGATCCCGCCGCCGGGCCGATCGGTCAGTTGGCGCCCAACCAGGTGAGGCAGGTCAAAGCCATCCGAGCGGCCCTGCGCGCGGGCGCCGGCGTCGCCACGCCCAAGCGGCTCAAGCGCGCGGATAGCTTCCTGGGCATCCACTTCGACTTTCACGCCGGCCCCGACAACCCGGAGATCGGCCGGAACACGACGCCGGAGATGATCGAACGGATCATCGAGGCGGTCCACCCCGACTATATCCAGATTGATTGCAAAGGCCATCCGGGCATCTCCAGCTACCCCACGAAGCTCGGCCACCCGGCGCCGCACTTTGCCGGCGACCCGTTGCGCGTCTGGCGCGACGTCACCGCCCGGCACGGCGTGGCCCTTTACATGCATTATTCGGGTGTCTGGGATTCCGAGGCCATCCGCCGGCATCCGGACTGGGCAGCGATCAACGCCGACGGCAAGACCAACGGAAACGCCACCTCGTTCTTCGGCCCCTACGCGGACCGCTTGTTGATACCGCAACTGCGGGAACTCGGCAGCGACTACGGCGTGGATGGCGTCTGGGTCGACGGCGACTGCTGGGCGGCGGTGGCGGATTACAGCCCCGCGGCACTGAAGGCGTTCAGCGACGCCACCGGGTTCCAGGACATTCCGCATCGGCCGGGTGATCCCCACTGGCTCGAGTTTCTTCAGTTCCATCGCGAGGCCTATCGCGGTTACCTGCGCCACTATGTTTCCGAGGTCAAGCGCACCAATCCCGACCTGCAGCTTTGCAGCAACTGGGCCTTTTCCGACCACATGCCGGAGGCGGTTTGCGCGCCGGTGGACTGGATTTCGGGCGATTTGACCCCCGAAGACGCGGTCAACTCGGTCCGGTTCTCCAGCCGCTACCTGGCGCGGCAGGGAAAGCCGTGGGACTTGATGCCCTGGAGCTTCACGATCCACGGCGAGAGGCGTAACGACTCCAACCAGAAGACGGCCGTGCAATTGGACCGTGAGGCGGCCGAGATCCTGGCCCAAGGGGGAGGATTCGAGTCCTACTACGGCCAGCGGCGCGATGGCTCCGTGTCCACCAACCACCTGCCCGTTCTCGGGGCGGTGGCTGAGTTCTGTCGTGCCCGGCAGCCCTTCTGCCAGGGAGCCACGCCGGTGCCGCAAATTGCCCTGCTCTATTCCACCGCTTCCCATTACCGGGAATTCAATGGCCTCTTTAACCGCGACCTGTCACGCCTCAGCGGCACGCTGCAGGCCTTGCTCGAAGGCCAGCAAACGGTGGATGTCGCCAGCGAGCACGTCCTCGCCAAAGACATGGCGGAGTACCCGCTCATCGTCGTCGGCGAATGTGATTATCTCGAACCCGCCTTCAGGCGGCAGCTTACCGGCTACGTAGAAAGCGGAGGCTGCCTCCTGCTCGTCGGTCCCCAAGCCGCGTCGTTGTTCGCTCCTGAGTTGGGCGTTACCCTCGCTCGCGCGCGGCCAGAACCGCGGTATCTGGCGTGGAATGGGTCTTTGCTCGCGACCGAGGCTCAGCCCCTGGAGCACGCGACGGACACGAGAGTCAGGAGCCTCGGTCTCCTGCACGTCTCGAGTGACGTCGCTTCGGACGCCCAAGCGGCAGCCACGATTATCCCTTTGGGCAAAGGCATGCTTGCCGCCACCTACTTCTCCTTCAGCCGCGTATACCTCGGCAACCGTTCTGCACCGATGCGGTCCTTCCTAAACGAGTTGGTGCGTCAGCTCTTTCCCAGCCCAATGGTGGAAGTTAAAGGCTCGCCGGATGTGGATGTCTGCGTCAATCGTCTCCACGGCAAGCTGGCCATCAACCTGGTCAACACCTCGGGGCCGCATTGGGACACCAAGAAGCCGTTGATCGATACCATCGAGCCCGTCGGCCCGCTGGAGATCACCATTCGCGCCACGGCCAAGCCCCCAAGAATCACTGTGCAGCCCGAAGGCCAGCCGCTGGCCTTCGAGTACCGGGACGGCGTCGCAAGACTGACCTTGCCCCGCTTGGACATTCACAGCATCCTCGTGGTCGAATGATCGCTCCATCAGCCGCTGATGAACTGTCGCGAAATCAGCCGCACGAAATGACATTACGAAATCTAAGACTCGCTCTGTCTGTCTGCCTTCTCACAGGCACATTTTTCACCACTCGTTTCAGGCTGTTGGCGGATGAGGCCGCCGTGTATCCGCCGCCGAACTTCCCCGACGTGAGCGGGTGGGGTCGCAACATTCAATGCACCATGCGGCTGCTCGCGATGAGCAGTCCCGAACACTGCAACACCGTCCGCATTCTGTTCTACGGCCAGTCCATCACCGAGCAGAACTGGGCGAAAATGGTCGAGGACGACTTGCGCCGCCGTTTTCCGCGCGCGAATCTCATTATCGAGAACCGGGCGCTGGGCGGTTTTGCGTCGCAGATGCTCGTCAAGACGGCGGAGACGGACCTCTATCCCTTCCAGCCCGACCTCCTGATCATTCACGTCTATGGCGCGCACGACAAATATGAAGACATCATCCGGCGCACACGCGAACGCACGACCGCCGAAATCCTGATGCAGACCGATCACGTCAACAAACCCGCCGATTTCAGTGAAGAAACCGACCCGGCGAAACTGCCGCCTGCCGGCGAACACTGGGACGCCTTCATGAACCACAACTGGCTGCCGTCCATCGCGAAGAAATACGGGTGCGAGTTGTGTGACCAGCGCGCCCTGTGGAAGGCTTATCTGACGGAGAACAAGCTCGAGCCGAAGGCGCTGCTGCGCGACGGCGTGCATCTCAACCCGCATGGCGAATGGTTCATGGCCCAGTGCGTGAATGCTTACCTCCGGTACGATCCCGGGCTTGGTCCGTCCCCCACCGAGGATTGCGTGAAGACCTGGCAGGTTGGGCAGGACCTGCGCTGGACGGACGGCAAGCTGCGGCTCGACTTCGATGGCAATCGCGTGGATGTGATCTGCAAACCGGGTCAAGCCGCCCCCGCCAGCGTGCGAATTGACGGGCGCAAACCGTCCGAGTGGCCGGAACTCTACGGCTTCACGCGCGCCCTGACCAGGCCGGAAGGAAAGTGGCCGGTCAAGTGGCCGATCCTGGCGCCCATCGGTTCGCAGCGGCCGTTGCTGGTCGAGGACTGGTCGCTCGCAGTCGCGAAAGACCGGCAATCAGACAAAATCTTCAGCTTCACCGTGACCGGCTCGAAGACCGGCGCAGATGGCATTGGACGCAGCGACGCGCGCTTTGTGTCCGCTTCCGGGCGCATCGTCCTGGAAACCAACGATTGGAATGCGTCCTATGCGCTCAGTCTGGCCGGCATCACCCCGGTGCCGGAGACGTTTACCGTGAAGTGGAAAGCGGAGCCTCGCTTCGTGGATGAGTTCGTGTCGCCCGGCGTGGCCAACCCGGCGATCGAAACCACGGTGACCCTCGCCCAGGGTTTGCCGAACACCCGGCATACCCTGGAGATTTCCGGCAGTGACCTGACGCCCATCGCGGCTGTTCGTGTCTATCGACCGCCTTTTCGATCCCCATGAACGCAATGAGAGCCATGAACAACCTTCACCCGCATACTCGATTCTCCTGCCGGTCCGCGGTCGTCCTAATCGCGTTTTCGTCCTTCGTGTGTGTCGCTGCCGACACGAAGGTCTTTCCCGGCGCGAGCGAACAGACTCCGTCGCGGGCGCATTACTTCTCCTGGATCAACAATGCCTGGGAGGGCTCGACGGAAGCTCAGACGCTCATCAACCTCGAGTTCTTCCAATGGCTGCATGACGAGTACGGCATGCAACTGGACTGCTACGCGTTTGATGCCGGCAACCTGGACACGCAGGGCGAGTATGGTTCCACAGACAGTCCGAAGTTCAAGGCGAAATTCCCCGAGGGCTTCGGCCGGATCGCCGCGAAGGCCAAGACCGTCGGCTGCCGGCTGGGGATGTGGGCCGGGCCGGACGGGTTTGGCGACACACCCGAACAGGAGCAGCGGCGCATCGACATGATGGTCCGGCTCTGTCGCGACGATCAATTCGCGCTGCTGAAGCTGGACGCGTGCGCCAGCAACCTGCGGCCGGAAAAGCAGGATGCCTTTATCCGCATGATGGAGGCCTGCCGCAAATTTCAACCGGACCTAATCGTGCTGAACCATCGCATCGAGCTCGGCAAGGCCCTCCCTTACGCCACCACCTTCCTCTTCGAGGGAGCCGAAACCTACATCGACGTGCATATGAGCAACGAGGCGCTCCCGGGCAAGACGGCAACCCATAATCGGGGCGGGGCATTGGCCCGGAAGCTCGTTCCCGGACTCAAACGGCTGACGGAGGACCATGGCGTTTGCCTTTCGTCCTGCCTGGATTATTGGGACGACGATTTGATTCTCCAGGCTTTCAACCGGTGCCTGATCCTGGCCCCGGAGATTTACGGAAATCCGTGGCTCCTCCGAGACGACGAATTCCCGCGCCTGGCTCGCATCTATAACCTGCACCGGCATTATCGGAATATTCTCGTGAATGGCATGACCCTCCCGCAACAGGACTACGGACCCTGCGCGGTTTCGCGCGGCGACGGTCAAACCCGGTTTCTGACCTTGCGCAATCTGACTTGGCTGCCGGTGAAATACAAGGTCGCGCTCGATTCATCCATTGGCCTTGACGGCAGCGGGCCCGTCGAGTTGCGCCAGTTTCATCCCACGGAAAGAATTCTGGGCCAGTTCGCCTTTGGCTCGCAGGCCGAAATCGAGGTCCTCCCTTTCCGCGCTTGTCTGGTGGCTGCATCCATCAGGCCGCTGGACGAATTAGGAGTGATCGGCTGCGATTACGCCGTCGTCCGCGATGTTCCGGGCAAACCCGCCGTCCTCAAGCTGATGGGCATGCCCGGCGAAATCAATTCGGCGAAGTTGGCCATGGCTGGGCGAACTTTCACGACCGCGTCTCTGGATGGCCAAACCGTGGACGGGCTGTTGAAGGGAGACGCGCTCAAGATCTCCTTTCCCGGACGGACTCCCAAGGGCGCCTGGCACCGCAAGCTGGGAGACTTGCGGTCGCTCGCCGTGCCGGCCGATGCCGAAAGCCTTTACGAGGCCACCTGTTTTGCGGCGGACAATAACGCGCTGGAAGTGCGCTCCTTAGCGCGTTCCGGCCCGACACACGTTTCCCAGGTGCAGGCTGCGCGCGACGCTTTCTTCACGCATCCGATCTTCGTGGAAAAGGGGATTTGGGATCGGAACCTGTTCGATGGGCGCATGGAAACCCGGTTCAATCAGGCTCCCGCCTGGGGTGGCAAGCCGAAAAATGGAGGCGCCTTAAGGGTCGATTTCGGCGCCGCAATTCACATTGACCGACTGTTGTTGCGCGGTGAGGGCATTCAGATGCCCAAGGAGATGCAACGCGAGTTGGCAGCAGAGGTTTCCTCCGACCTCAAAACCTGGCAACCGACGAAGATCTCATTGCAGCAAAACAGCATCTCAGTGGACGTCCCCGATCGTGGCCCCGTTCGTTACTTCCGGATGAACGCGGTTCCGGCGCCTTTGGCCGAAGTGGAGGGTTATCACGGGAGCAACGCGCTGGACAGGACGCAATGGCGGGCATCCAATCTGTTCAGCCCGTACGCGAAAGCCCCAGCCAGCGCGGCATGGTCGCTTTCAGTGAAGCTGGATGAGGTCCTGCCCGGGAGCTACCTGGCGATTCCGCTCCCGGGCCGGCACAAGGCCGAAGGGGCGTTCGCCGCGGCGCGTGTCGGGGACCGCGTGGTCGGCGCGCCCAGTCGCGCGGTGTCCTATAACGCCAATGTCTGGGAAGCTCCCGTGCCAGTGGTGGGCGGCAACTACACCTATTTTGTTCCCTTGACCCAGGAAATGTCCGGACAGGAAATCGACGTGGTGGTTCTGGTTATGAAAGACGGTGTCAACGAAATCCATCCCGAGGCATGGATCACCGCTTACCCGATTCCATTCGACTCGAAGGAAATGGTGTTGACGCGCCAGGAAACGGAGAACCAGCCCGTCCGTCCGGCCGCGACGGCAGCGCCTGCGCCCGTGAGGGTCATCCTGGACACCGACAACGGACCGGATTGCGGGGATGCCGGGGCGGTGGCGGTACTGCATGCGCTCGCCGACCGGGGCGAATTGGAAATACTGGGCATGATGGCCTGCACCTCCGATCCTTACAACGCCCCCTGCTTGGATGCCTATGACACCTACTTCGGTCGGCCGAGCATTCCCGTCGGCACGCTCAAAGATCGGGGTTTCCTGGAAGGGCCGTATTACACCGAGAAGATAGCCAGGAACTTCCCCAATTCGCTCCGGCACGCCACAAACGCTCCGGATGCCACGGCGCTTTATCGCCGCCTCCTCTCGAACCAACCCGACCAGAGTGTTACCGTCATATCCATTGGCCCGTTGCGGAACTTGCGGAGACTCCTCGAGTCCGCCGGCGATACAAACAGCCCGTTGAGCGGCTGCGACCTGGTAGCCAGGAAGGTGAAGGAACTCTCGTGCATGGCCGCCTGGTTGCCCCGCGGCAGAGAGTGGAATGTCGAGCAAGACGCCGAATCGGCGCAATTTGTGTGCGAGCATTGGCCCACGCCGATCATGTTCAGTGGCGGCGAGCTTGGCTACCCGTTGGAATCAGGCGAGCGCCTGGCGAAAGAGACGCCGGCCTCCAACCCCGTGCGCGCTGCCTATGGCGGCGGCAGCCGACCGAGCTGGGACCAGACCTCCGTCATTTACGCCGCGCGTGGGCTGGCAAATTACTGGGACGCAGTGACGAACGGCTACAACCGGATCGAGGGGACGGCAAGCAACGTGTTCGCGGCCACGCCCCATCGTGGCCACAGCTACCTGGTGCCTCGGATGAATCTGGATGTCATGGAGAAGATCATCGATGATCTCATGGTGAGTGCCGTTCCGGGCACGAACAAACCTGGCGCTCAGCCGTTCGTTCCTGAGCCTTACGTCCCGATGGCGGCGGACCCGGTCCTGCCCGAGGGGGGCACGGCGAAGGTCTATCCGACAACCAAGGGGCAGGTCGGGGGCGGAGCCACTATTACCGATGGGGCGGCCGGCAACTTGCACAATGGGGGCGCCTTCGTCGTTGTCAGCGGCGTGGACGGAGGGGCGGGCGGACTGGCCCATTTAAGGATCCGCTACGCGACCTGCGACAACGCAACCAAGAGCCTGTTCGTCAACGACGTTCTCGTCCGGCAAGTCAAATTCCGCTTCACCTCGGGCTGGAAAACCTACAAGGATCTGCTTGCCGAGATCACCCTTAAACCCGGAACCAACAACACCATCATGATTAAGAATGGCCCCGGCGACAACGCCTGGGGTGTCAACCTTGAGAGCTTTACCGTAATAATCCCAGACATCAAATGAAACGACGCACTTTCCTCAAGACCGCGGTGACCGGCCAATGGGTGGACAAGACGCCCCTGGAAATTACCTCTCCCGCCGATATGACGGTGACGCAATTCAAACGAGCATTCCACCGATTGGCACTTCCAAATCGGCGCTCCGAACGCCGAGAGGAGGAGAAATAGCAGGCAACGGCCTCAAATACAGATGAAGACACCAACTTTGTGGTTATACTTTGGCTGCCTAATTGCCGTATCAGAAGCTCCTTGCATTACCGCTGAGAGGCTGACCGGGATTCCCAGCGCGAATGGGCCAGGTTTGGGGGCTCGAGGCAACTCATCGCAGCAGCCGGTGGTCTCCGTCAGCCTGGTGGCGGATGATTGGTCCGCCCAGGTTGAGCAGGCAGGGATCGAGCAGAAAGAGGTCTCTCCCCAGGTCAAGCAGACGGCTGCCGGCCTGGAGTTTTGCGCCCTTGGTCCAGCCGGCGAACCGCGGACCGTGCGCTGGACGACGCGCCTGCACGATGTCAGCCTCACCGCCTTGCCCTACGTTATCCTCGAGTATCGGGCCGACTGGCTGAACGAGCCCTCGGGTGAGGTGGTGAGCGTGACCCTGGAAAGCGAGCGCGGCGAGACCAAATGCATCCCGTTGTTCAAGCTCCATGACTTGCTCAACGATGGCAAGCCGCACACCGCCATTTTGAAAACGGCTGTCAAAGGCAAAGCCCGGGATCTCTCGGTACGGCTGCGGTCCCGGAGCACGAGGCCCTACCTGACGCTGAGGTCGTGCATCTTTGCCTCCTCCGAGGCGGCTTTCCCTGATTGCCTCACTCACCAGCCAATCGAAAAGGCCGATGAGACCTTTCGTTGCATCGATCTCGGCGCGCGGTTCGACACCGCCTATGGGGCGGTGCAGAAGGCCTTGCTTGAGGGCGGGGCGGTACGCGACGGCGGAAAATTCTTCGCCACTTCCCTGGTCTCTCTCTGCGGGATTCCGTTCCAAGTGCGGCCTGACGGCAAGAACCTGATCACCTTCCCCTCCAAACCGATCGGCAACGACGAGATCATCGACCATTTTGGCATGAAGGTCAGGCGGCTGTATGCGGCTCCTATTAGCCGGGACGACCCACTTGAGGTTAAGGTCCAGACCCCAGCCAGCGAGGTGGTGTTCCTGCTCGTGGTGGAAAACCCCAACGTTTCGCCAGTCGACCGGTCAAGGACCGATGATGCCATTGAAGACGTGGAGCGGTTCGTGGTCGAGCTGCGGTACGCTGACGGCGTGGTCGATTTCGCTTTTCCATACTCGGCATCCGACGAACGGCATGTCATTCAGCGGACGCTGGGGGCTTACGTCGTCCCGGCCAATGGCAAACAGCTTGACGCAGTCGTGTTCCACAATCGCATTCTGGGCAAGAGCATGTACTTGGGCGCAGTCACCGTGAATCAGGGACCAAAGCGTCTCTGGCCGCAACTGGCCGAGGAACCGGCGTCTTTTATCCCGGAGGCCACCCCCGTCAAAACTCCGCCGCGCCACGCCGCCTACCTCGAGTCGAAAGACCAGGCGCTCTACCTGGGCAATTCGTATATCGACTTGCGCATCGACCTGGCCAGAGGATTTGCCATCACCCACCTGACCAACCGGTGGCTCTCGGGATCGATTGCGATGGATAGCATCCAACCCGGCCTCGAGCTGGTCGTGGAAAACCAGAAAGTGGCAGTGGAGGACCTCAGACTGGCTGGGGTGTCGCAGACTAACGCCACCGCCACTGAGAAGGAGGCGACGGTTACTTATACGGCCCAGGCCGCGGGTGCGGCGCTGGAGCTGCGAATCAGCGTGTTCGTAAACGAGGACGATCCGGAAGTGGGGCTTCATCTGACCGCTTTGAACTGCTCGGGCAAGGAACTGCATGCGAAGATTCTCTTCCCCTTGTTCAGGGCGTCGGAGATGGGCAACCTGGACGATGTCTGGTATCTCTATCCGTCGTTCCGCACGCAACTCTCCAATCAACCGGGCACTTACGAACACATCTACTCGCTCTCGTTCCCGCTCCAGTTTTGCGACGTCTTCAACCCGCGTCTTGGCGGTGGGTTTTACCTCGCAACACGAGAAACAGATGTGAGGCGGATGCGCCGCTACGGACTGGCCAAAGACGCCTCGGGCATCACTTGCCACATCCAGTACCCGTCCGTGTTCACCGTGCTTGGGCCCAACGAGCCGTTTTCATGCTGCCGAACAGTGATCGGGGTGCATCCGGGCGATTGGCACGCCGCCGCCCGGCACTACCAAACCTGGCTCAAAAGCTGGTATCAGCCGCTGCATTGCCAGGACAAGCAGTGGTATCGGCATTGCTTCTGGCTCTTATGCGAATACATGGACACGGTTTCAGAAGAGGTGGGCAAGGGCATCCAGAGCAGCTTCAAGGGATGGTACGACCCGCAAACCAAACGGTATCGCATGCGCGAAATCCTCGAGGAGCACAAACGAACCGTCGGCCGTGACCCCGACATTTTCCACTTTTGGAGTTGGATCCGGGGCGGGGCCCGGTTTGGCTCCTACGGCTCGAGCCAGGCGGACTATGAGGCGCTGGGCGGGCGTGAGAATTTCCGCAAGGCCATCGAGGAAATCCAGAAAGGAATGGGGATCAACGTCTCGATTTATCTCGATGCGAGCTTGTGCAACGCGCGATTGCCCATTGCCCAAAAGCTCGGCACGAGCGCGGCGATTCAGTCCATGGAGGGCGAGGCCAGGCGCGATTATGGCAGCCTCCGCATGTGCCCGGGAGTCACGGGCTGGCGCGAGTATATGCAGGAGGCCTACCGCCGGGTGAACCACGACCTGGGCGTGAACATCCTCTACGTTGATGAATGGGCCCCGCCGTTCGCCAACGGCCGTTGGCTGATTCCGAGCTTCACCTGTTGGGCCAAGGACCACGGGCACGCTTGTCCGGCGAACATGAACGAAGAAGTCCACAGGTATATGAAGGAATTGCGCCTGACGGTCCCCGCGGAGGCGGTTCTGTATGGTGAGTACCAGGATGTGGACGTGAACTCCCAATTCTACGACTGCACGATT
>Ga0181524_10001065_pt1 | contig 32437 bp, 17 predicted proteins | sample PEATcosm2014_Bin_34_FD_119761 | JGI IMG/M metagenome (GOLD analysis project Ga0181524, IMG submission 119761) | Peatland microbial communities from MTU Mesocosm Facility, Houghton, MI, USA - PEATcosm2014_Bin05_60_metaG | ecosystem: Environmental > Terrestrial > Soil > Wetlands > Peat | place... | reverse complement strand
GCCCACCGAAGACCGCACCCGCTCGTAACAACAGTTCATTATGCTGTGAGAGTATGGGGACCGCCGGGCTGGGTCAAAGCGAAAGGGCGGTAGTGTCCTAACTTGGTGAGCAGAACCCATCGGCGCAACGACGGCAGTAGGAAATCGATCTATTTCCGTCAGTCCAAGAATTTCAGCAGTACCGGAGGGAACGCTCGGCTGATTTTTGCAGCGTTGACTTCGCCAAATTCCAAAATGCTCTGGACGCTGACGCCGACAAAAGGATGGTTGCTTGAAAACTTGATCTGCCTACATCCCGTTTGAAGATTCAAGAGAGGGCGTCCGCGATGGCCTCCTGCACAGTCACGAGCGCCTGTTGAATTGGCTTGATACTCCGGATCGTCATCGCTGCAGAAGGTTTTAGCCCGTTTGGGCCAGACTGCAATGAAGAATCGTCGCAATCGAACCTAGCCCGGATACTCCGCGCGCTCAGGCGATTTGCCCACGCGCCGGTTCAGGAAAGCTCCGCTGGGAGCGCCATGGTTGTAGTCAGAGCGTCCGGAGAACCCCAAGCTCCGTTAGGAGCGGCATGTTTCGCCAAGGCGCCAACGCCCAGCGATATGCCGCTCCTGGCGGAGCCCTGAGAAAGGTCGGTTGGCTGGCGCTTCTACAAACATGGCGCTCCTAACGGAGCTTTGGCCGGTGGCTGGAATTGTGAAATGCTCGGGCCAACTCGACTCTCCGGCTAGGTCCCCTCAATTAAACCAAATCGCAAAAGAATTGCGATCTGCGGCGAAAAAGTGCAGCATATAGAGGCGTCGGAAGAGCGATTCCGCTGGTGAGAACGCGCCGGTTTGATTTGGCGGCAAAGAGAAAGAACGAATATGGCCCAGGCAATCATGGATCCGGAGCAGGTGCGGCGTTTCGCCGAGGAACTCAAGCGGTTCAACAGCGAGCTCCAGGACAAGATCGTGTCTTTGCAGTCGCGCTTTGCCGCCTTGAGCGACACCTGGCAGGACCAGGAGCACAGCAAGTTCGCGGATGAATTCAAACAAATCATGAAGGCGCTGAAGAAATTCATCGAGATCTCCAATCAACAGACTCCTTACCTCCTGCGCAAGGCGCAGCGCATCGAGGAATATCTCAACCAGCGCTAGCCCATGACCCAAAAGGCCAATGTCACCGCCGTGGACGCCCTCGAGGCCTTCCGCGCCGAGTTGGTCCTTTACATCAGCAAGGCCCGGCCCACGATCGAGGAGGTCAGCGGCGACGTGCTCCGCATGCGGCTCTGGCTGGAAAACGACCAGCGGACCTATTGGGAAAACCAGTTGCGCCGCCGGACCCGCGAGCTGGAGCAGGCCCAGCAGGCCCTCTTCAGCGCCCAGATAGCGAACCTCCGCGAGGAAAGTTCGGCCGAAGTCAACGCCTTCCATCGCGCCAAACGCGCGCGGGACGAAGCGGATGACAAGTTGCGAACACTCAAACGGTGGAACCGCGACTTCGAGAACCAAGTCCAACCGCTCGTCAAGCAAACCGAGAAGCTCCATACGCTCCTGACCAGGGATCTGGTCCAGGCGATCGCCTATTTGGCCCAGGCCGTCACCACGCTCGACGCTTATGCGGGCACGCCCCCGCCCTCCGTCTCTCCCGGCCCAGCCCCCCCAAGCGGGACCGCCCCCGCTAACACGCAGGGCGCCTCGCCAATGGCAACCGCATGATGCTCCCCCGGGAGTGAGCAACTTTAAACCAAGCCCAACAAATGAACGCCAACGCCTCCAGACTTTCGGGCATCACCAAGGATTTGTGGGGCCACTGGCAGCAGACCAAGGTCTATTGGAGAGACTCCAAAGCCCAGGAATTCGAGGAGAAATACCTCGCCGAACTCTTCGCCAGCGTCGATAAAACCGTCGGCGTCATCGAGCAGTTGGACAAGCTTCTCCAAAAAATCAGGAGAGACTGTGAATAGCAATCCCGGACCCGGCAAGACCCTCGAACTCCTCGAGAGCCTCAGAAGCGCCGTCCGTGACCTGACCGCCAGGGCCGACAAACTCCATGACGATTTGCGCGCCAGGCTGGCGCGGGAGCGGGTGAAGGGCCAGGTTGCCCTTAATGACCTCGCCCGCCAAACCGCCGAGGCCCGGAGCCAGGCCGAGACTGACGCCGCAGCCGCCAGGAACGCCGCCGAGCTGAACTACGAACGCCGCAAGGTGCGCATCGGCAAGGCCTACCAGGCCAGCAAAGAAAAGGGCCTCGAGAAGGTCGAAAACCAAACCGGCTCCCGAAAATACGAGTTCCAGAGAACGATGCTCCAGGCCGAGCGCGACCGTGAATCGGGCCTGGCCGCCAACCTCAAGCGGTTTGAAGACTACAAGGCTGCCCTGGCTGCGGAGGAGCAGACGTTGGCGGGCCTCGAAATGACCGCCCAACGCGCGTTCAGCGGTTACTGGACCTTCCAGCGCCTCTTTGCCAAGGCCTACGAAAAGGCCCAGGCCGACGTTGCAGCGGACGAGAACGCGTTGCTTGAAGAGCTTCGCCGCCTGCTCGCCAAGGCATCCGGCCAACTGGCCCGGTTCCGCAAGAAGCTCCTGCTCCGCCCCTTCCGCTACTGGCCTTTCTGGTTTGCTATCGCCTTCTGCGCGGTCCCGGTGGTGGCTGTGCTCCAGCATTTCGGCGTTGACTCGCCCTCCTTGCCGGCCGCCGGCGCCGTGGCCGCAACGGCATTCGCCTCTGTTTTCATCCTCCGCCATCTCGCGGCCCACTCGAGCCGTTCGCTCGCCGATTCCCTCGCCGCCGCCTTGGCCAAGGCCCGCCTCCTGCACAACGTTTGCCGGCAGAAAGCCGAGGCGCATTTCCAACAGGAACAACAGCGCCTCCAGGACAATTACCAGAACACCTCGCAATCCGTCGACCAGCAGTTGAAACAAACCCTCGCCATGGCGGGCGAGGCGCGGGTTGCCTGCCGGACGCGGGCGGACCAAAAGACCGTGCGGGTCGTCGCCCGGCACGAGCGGCTCCAGGCCTTGAAATTGGACCGGCTGACCCGGCGCCATGCCGATGCCCTCGAGGGCCTTGCTCGACAGGCCGAAGCCAAACGCCAGGCCCTCATCGCCGCTGCGGAGGAACGGGAGAAAAAGCTCGAGGCCGACTATGAAACCCAGTGGCAAGGGCTGGCCGCCGAGTGGCAGGCCCGCCTCCAGCCCCTCTATGCGGCCATCCAAGGCATCAACGCCTTCTCCGACAAACTCTTCCCGCCGTGGTCGGCGCCCGCCTGGAAGAACTGGCAGGCGCCGGACAAATTCTCCGCCGCCGCCAAATTCGGACACGTCGAGGTGGACGTGGCCCGGCTCTGCGAGGGCCTTCCCAAAGACTCGCGCCTGGCCTTGCCCGGCCCGGCCCGGTTCTCGGTGGCGCTCTCTTTGGCCTTCCCGGAACAAGGCTCGATCCTGTTCGAGACCGCCGAAAGCGGCCACGACGAGGCCATCGGTGCCCTGGACAATATCATCCTCCGGCTCCTGGCCACCGCCCCGCCCGGCCGCTTGAGCTTCTCCATCATCGACCCCGTCGGCCTCGGCCAGAATTTCGCCGGCGTCATGCACCTGGCCGATTATGAAGAGCAGATCATCAACAGCCGCATCTGGACGCAAACCACGCAGATCGAACAGCGCCTGGCCGACCTCAACGAGCACATGGAGAAGGTCATCCAGATGTACCTGCGCAACGAATACGCAACCATCGCCGAATACAACGAGCAGGCGGGCGTGATCGCCGAGAAATATCATTTCCTGGTCATCGCCGATTTCCCCGCCAATTTCAGTGAGACCGCCGCCAAACGCCTTCTGAGCATTGCTGCCAGCGGCGCCCGCTGCGGCGTCTATACGCTCATCCACTGGGACTTGCGTCAGCCTTTGCTCCAGGAGTTCATTCCGGATGAACTCAGGAAAAGCAGCTTCTGCGTCGGCCTCAAAGCCCAGGTCTTCGTCCCCGCCTCCAATCCCCTGCCGGGGACGGACCTGGTCATCGACCCTCCTCCGCCCTCCAGCCTGGCCATCGACCTTATCCACCAGATCGGCTCCAAGAGCCGCGACTCCAGCCGGGTGGAAGTCCCCTTTACCCAGGTCACTCCCGCGGAGGCCGAGGTCTGGAGCCTGGACAGCACCACCGAACTGCGCGTCCCGGTCGGGCGCACCGGCGCGACCAAGCTCCAATACCTCGCCCTGGGCAAGGGCACCCGCCAGCACGGCCTCATCGCCGGCAAAACCGGCTCCGGCAAATCCACCCTCTTCCATGTCATTATCACCAACCTCGCCCTCTGGTACAGCCCCCGGCAGGTTGAGTTCTACCTCGTCGACTTCAAAAAGGGCGTCGAATTCAAATGCTACGCCGTCCATCGCCTCCCCCATGCCCGGGTCGTCGCCATCGAGAGCGACCGCGAGTTCGGTCTGAGCGTGCTCCAGCGCGTGGACGACGAATTGAAACGCCGCGGCGACATCTTCCGCGCCCTCGGGGTGCAGGACATCCCAGGCTACAAACGCGCGGGCGGCGCCGAGCCGATGCCCCGGTGCCTGCTCCTCATCGATGAATTCCAGGAGTTCTTCGTCGAAGACGACAAGATCGCCCAGACCGCCTCCCTGCTCCTGGACCGCATCGTGCGCCAGGGCCGCGCCTTTGGCATCCATGTGCTTCTCGGCTCCCAGACCTTGGGCGGCGCCTACACCGTCGCCCGCACCACGCTGGGCCAGATGGTCGTCCGCATCGCCCTCCAGTGCAACGAGGCCGATGCCTACCTCATCATGGATGACAACAATCCCGCCCCGCGCCTGCTCTCCCGGCCGGGCGAGGGCATCTACAACGATTCGGCCGGCATGCTCGAGGGCAACAGCCCCTTCCAGGTCGTCTGGCTGCCGGATGACGTGCGGGAAACTTTCCTGGCCAAGGTGCGCGCTCGCGCCGACCGGGACCGTCCAGTCCTTCCCGGCCCCATCGTCTTCGAAGGCAACGCCCCGGCCGACATCCGGGAAAATCCGGTTCTCTGCGGCCTGCTCGAAGCCCCGTCTCTCCAACCTCCCGTGGCGCCTCGCATCTGGCTGGGCGCGCCAAACTCGATTAAAGGGCCTACCGAGGCCGTCTTCTACAGGCAAAGCGGCAACAACCTCCTCCTCGTCGGCCAGCGCGAAGAGGCGGTGCTGGCCATCCTGGCTGTCGGCTTGATCGCGCTGGCAGCCCAATATCCGCTGGGCGGGGCTCGTTTTATCCTATGCGACGGCACCCCTGCCGGATCGCCCCAGCGCGCCTTCGTCGAGCGTGTGCTCCAGGCCATCCCCCACCCGGTTGAAGTGGCCAAACCGGGCAACCTGGCCGACATCATGAACGGCCTGGCCGACGAGATGAAGAAACGGCTCGAGACGACAGACGCCGAGACCGCCCCTCCGACTTTCCTCGTCATCCACGCCCTCCAGAAATATTCCCGCCTGCGCTATGAAGACGATTTCAGCTTCTCCTCCGATGCGGCCGGCCCGCCAAATCCGGCGGCTGTCCTCAACAACCTGATCTGTGAGGGGACCCGCCTAGGCTTCCACGTCATCGCCTCGTGCGACACCTACAACAACGTGAACCGGTTCCTGAGCCGAAAGGCCTTCAGCGAATTCGAGATGCGGGTCCTCTTCCAGATGAGCGCCAACGACTCCGCCAGCCTCATCGATAGCCCAAAGGCCAGCCTCCTCGGCCTCCACCGCTCTCTGTTCTTCAACGCGCAGGAAGGCTACCTCGAGACCTTCCGTCCCTACGCCTTGCCCGCCGACGACTGGATTGACCACGCGGCCCGGAACCTGGCCCGGCTGCACGGGCTGGGGTGTGGCGCAGGGCCTGTGCAAAAATGAACTCAGAGATCTGAACGCCTTGGGTAGAGCGTGGAGCGTTGGAGCGTGGAGCGTGAGGGCGTCGTAGCACTCGCCACGCTCTGACGCTCTGACGCTCAGCCCAGCCCCAAGCGCGCCAGTTGCGCGGCGTGGATGTCCAGGCCGCCTTCCGTCCAGACGACGTAATCGGCGCGACCCATCTTTTGCTCGATGGGCCATTGGGCGCGGATGCGTTGCTCGATCTGCTGGGCCGTCCAACCGCGAGCCAGGAGACGCTCGCGTTGGGTCCCCGCCGAACAGGCGACGCAGAGAGTCGCGTCCAGCTCGGCTTCAGCGCCCGTCTCGAACAGGAGCGGAATGATGATGACGCAGTGGGGACGCGACTCGTTGCGCCAAGCTGCTGCCTGGGCCTGCCAGAGCGCCCGGATGGGCGGATGTAGGATAGCTTCCAGTTGCTTGAGGGCGGAAGCATCCGCAAAGACGCGCCGCGCCAATTCCGCGCGGCGCAAGCTCCCATCCGCAGCCACGACCTCGCGGCCGAACGCCTGGCGGACCTGTTCGAGCGCAGGCTGGCCCGGTTCGACGACACGCCGGGCCAAATCATCCGTGTCCACCACGGCTACCCCGCGGGCGCCCAGCAGTCGGGCAGAAGCGGACTTGCCCATCCCCGGGCCGCCAGTCAGGCCAAAGACTTTCATGGCCGGCTGCGCAACCGCTCAATCTCGCCCCCGATCGGACTGGCAAGGACGCAGCCACCGCTCCCTGAGTTGCTGCGCCACGGAGGGGAAATCAAAGGCCGAACTCGGCTTCTGCACAAACTCGTTCGCCCCCAGTTGCTCCGCCCTGGCCTTGTCCTTCGCGCAGCATGACGATGAAAAGACCACCACCGGCAGCGATTGCAATCCCGGCCGTTCCCGAACCCACTTGAGCACGTCGAACCCGGACAGACCCGGCAGCATCAAGTCCAGCAATAATAGCGAAGGCAAGGGATGTTCCTGGCGGTTGCAATAATCCCCGTTGCCTTCCAGGTAGTCGATAGCCTCCCGCCCGTCCATCACTACCTTCAAGTTCGTCTCGAGCCCTGCCCGCTTGAACGCCTTGCGCATGAACAGCACGTCAAATTCCTCGTCCTCCACGTACAGAACTGTTGAGCAACTCATAGGGCACATCCATCCTTTCATCTTGTTCCAGGCCGATCAAGCCAAAACCGGAATCGAAAGTAATTGAACTTCGCCTTCCCTCCTGATACCGTTGTGAGTTCCGCATGAACAACCGCGTGCCTATACAAAGAACCGTTCGAGGGCGCCCTCGGGCGCAGATGAGCTTTAAGGACCTGTTTTGGGGCGAATGCCCTCGGGGCGGTTGGCGCGCCGCGTTGGCCGCCGCCGGGCTTATGCTCTGTTTGGCCCCGGGGGGGAACCTGTCTGCAGCCGAAGCCGTGCCCCAAACAACGCGCCCGCCGCGTCTGTCTCCGGATTACGCCGGAGTTGTCATTCCGCCGAATATCGCGCCCCTGAACTTCAAGGTGCAGGAGCCTGGGGCGCGCTATCAAGTCGAGGTTTATTCGCTCAAGAGCGAGCGGATTAGTGTCTCGAGCCGGAACTCTTCCATCTGCATCCCGGCAGGGAAGTGGCGGGCCTTGTTGCGGGCCAACGCCGGCAGGCCGCTTTTCTTCGATGTATCCGTCCGGGACGCGCGGGGGCAATGGAACCGGTTTCAGACGGTGACCAATTCCATTGCGCTGGAGGAGATTGACCGCTGCCTGGTCTATCGCCTGCTCAAGCCGCTCTACAGCCTTTATGTGAACGTGGGGATCTATCAACGCGACCTCGAGTCTTTCGACGAGCGGCCGGTGCTGGAAAATGGAAAGACCCAAAAGGGCTGCCTCAATTGCCATACCCCGCTTAACCATCGACCCGATACCTTTGCCTTCCACACGCGGTCCCAGGGAAAAATCCAACCCATGATCCTGGTGGTCTCAAACCAGGTGGCGCAGGTGGACAAGACGATGGGCTACCTCTCCTGGCACCCCAGCGGTCGGCTCCTGGCCTTCTCGGCAAACAAGCTCAACCTGTTCTATCACACCCACGGCGAGACGCGCGATGTCTTTGACTCCGCCTCCAACCTGGGCATCTACCGCCTGGATTCCAACTCCATCGTCGTGCCCCCGCCCATTGCCCTGCCGGATCGCAACGAGACCTGGCCTTCATGGTCGCCCGATGGCCGCTATCTTTACTACTGCAGCGCCCCGCGCTTGCCCTTCGAGAAGTTCCGCCAGGTCCGCTACGACCTCATGCGCGTGAGCTATGACATCGAGCAGGACCACTGGGGTGAGCCGGAAATGCTTCTGCCCGCCCAGCAGAGCGGGCTTAGCGCCGCTCAACCGAGGGTCTCGCCCAATGGCCGCTGGCTCGTCTTCACTCTCGCCAAATACGGCAACTTCCCCATCTACCAGCCCAGCGCCGACCTCTACTTGATTGACCTCAAGACCCGGGAATGCCGCCGGCTGGCCATCAACAGCGACCAGGCCGATTCCTGGCACGATTGGTCCTCCAACGGCCGCTGGCTTGTCTTCAGCAGCAAACGGCTCGATGGCCTGTTCGCCCGCCCCTTTTTCAGCTACGTGGACGACGAGGGCCAGTTCTACAAACCATTCCTGCTCCCCCAAGCCGACCCCGCCTTTTACGAGTCCTACCCAAAGACGTTCAACGTGCCACAGTTGGTCCAGGGACCCGTCACCGTGAAAGAAAGCGACCTGGCCAGGGCCGTGCTCAACCCCCTCAAAATACTCTCCCCAACAGGCGACACCCACCCCCCTGCGCCGGAATCCTCCGTTGCAGCCCAAGGCGGCGAAAAGCAGGAGGACTACAAACAGACAATGCAGTAGCGGGGAAAGAAATCCGAAATCCGAAATCCGAAGGAGGGAGACGCAAGCCGGAGTTCAAAATGTGGTAGTAGATTTCCTGTGTCCAAAGCTCGTTGCCCTCCGGATCAGGCAAACGCTGCTCGTCGCGCGCTCGTCCCCAGGCCTCATTGGGCATGACACCGCCCCGCTGCATGTGATTGTGCGCTATGCCCACCGAGTCCACCATCCCGCTGGCCAGCCAAACCGGTGTGTCATACCAAAAGGGAAGCTCTTGGGGTCGAACCGGGTTGCCGGTGGCGTCTTTCAAGTGGATGCGGCAAGGCACAGGGCTTTCCGTGTCCGAGTCCAGAATCGTGAGCCGGACCTGAGCGTTCCCTGCTCGACTTGAGGCCCCGAGGCCCCTCGCCGTATAACTGGAGAATCCAAAATCAGAGTTGGAGCCAATGCCCTGGCCGGTTTCGCAAGCAAGATACTCCCCAATCCCAGGATTGCCCGTCTTGAACGTGTCATCCGTAATCCGGGCCTTCTCAATCCCGTTGATGGACACCGTGATGAGATTTCCGACGATGGACGCCTTGAGGATGTCCCCATTGTTCAGGCCGTAGTTGGCGCCGCGCTTGTCAGCCAGGTAAGTGAACTTCCCCAGCGGCCCGTCCCATCTGACAATTTGCACGTAGGAGGAGGCGCTGTTGACGCACCTGGCAAAGCATTCATACCCCGTTGTGCGATGGGGTATGCTGGTGAATCGGAGGAGTATCTCCAGCTCCTGGATGCAGGGTGAATTTGGCTTGGCGATGCGCGCTTGTCCCCAGGCCTCCTGGTCGGCGGAGAATCCGGAGAGATGGGCGTATGAATCGTTGAACTTGTGTATACCGGTATTGGTCCCGGTTTGCGTGCCGCAAGCGATGCCGTCTTTTTTCGTGATCCGGGTCCAATCAACGCCGTTATTGGTCCATCTCCCGCCCTCGGAGAGCGGGTCTTCGGTCCCCTCGAACCGGGTCCTGTACGTTTGAGAGAATCCGATGAGGGAAAAGCCGGCTGAAGCAAGGAGTGTGACAAGATAGAAACGGTTCATAGCGCGGGCTTTAAGGTGCGTCTGTTCAGGCTCTCATGCCAAGCCAAAACGCGGTCACCGTGACGATGTCCCGCGTAAGGTCCATGCGCAGTCTGCGCAGCAATTGATTCAGGGAAACTCTCCACCCCAAAGGCTGGCTTTTCCACTCGCCCGAAAGGTGCTAGATTACGGGTGAAGTCAGTTTTGTTTTTGTCGCCTATGAGTAGTTCCAAATCGTGGCCCGCGTTGCCGGCTCTGGCGGGTGTGACGTCAATGCAGGAAGCCATGAAGCCGGGCCTTTCAGTCGAGGAATGCGTCCGGCGCCTGAAGCGGTATCACTACGCCTTCAAGCGGCTACACCAGGTTTTCACCGCGCGGATCACGGCGGAGCCGCTCTATGAACTGAAGATGGGATTCAGCCTTCACGCGCACTTGTGCGCCGAGCAGGTGAGCGCGCTGCGCAAGCGGGTCGGCGAAATGCGCGAACCTCCCCTGGGGCTCGAGGCCGTTCCCGACCCCAACTTGGCGGTTTTCTGCGATGAGATTCTCGGCGCGCCGGCCACGGAAGACCTGGTTGCCGGCCTGTATGAGCAAGCCTTGCCCGCGCTCAAAAGCGCCCTTGAACGCCACCTCCAGGACACCAACCCATTAGCGGACCATCCGACGGTCCGTCTCTGCCGATTTGCCCTGATGGACATCGAGGAGATGATTCGGTTCGGCGGCCAGGCTGTTGCGGCCCTGGTGGACAGCTCCTGCCGGGAGCGCCTGGCCCCCTGGCTCTTGCTGCTCGAGGATTGCCTGGCGGCCGCCGGGGGCCTCGACGGCACCCGCCCGCCCAGCGGTAAAGCCACCGCCCGCCTTCACTCGGCCAAACCCTACCGATTCGATCCCGTTCCCAGGCGCGACGCGCGGTTTCCCGACCCGTACAACATGGGAGTCAACGCCGAGGTGTTTCTTTACGATGAGAAATTCGCGCCCGAGCCTAAGACACTGATGATGTTTTACAAGCGCCTGCGCGAGGTGGATGTGCCCGAAATGATGGCCAGCATTATCACCGAAACCCGCGACAAGCCGTGGGGTTATTACCGCGATATGAGCCGGCAGCTTTGGGACGAGGCCCGCCACGCGATGATGGGCGAGGTCGGCTTCGCCAACCTTGGCATCGATTGGCCCGAGCGGGTCAGGGTCAACTTCACCTGGTCCCTGGCGCTCAACACGCAGCTCAAGCCCATCGAGCGCCATGCCGTCCTCTACTTCATCGAGCAGGGCCTCATGCCCAAAACCGGCAAGCGCTTTGAATGGGAAGTCGGCATGGCTTCCGGAAACCCCTTGGCCGGGCTGTTTCAGGACTATGATTGGGCTGACGAAGTGCTTCATGCCCGGATTGGGCGCGACTGGTACTTGAAGGAATTCAAAGACCCGCAGGAGGCGATCCGCTACGGTGACGAGTGCTGGTCGCGGGTGCTGATGAACTGGGAGAACTGGCGCCGGGAGGGCCTGACGGAGCATTACAACTGGTGGCCGGATTTGTACCGTGAGGCCTGCCGGCATTGGGGCATCGAACCCAACCCGGCGGTCCTGGCATACGCGACCACCTACCAGACGGTGCGGGCCGATTTGAAAGAGTTGACGGGTTCCGCGTGAAGCTCCGAAGCTCCGAATCAAGAGGGCCGGAGACGTTGACAGGGCCACTGTTTTTTGCTTTCCTGCCCGACAGTTGGAAAGCGTTATGACAAATCATCCCAGCGCGGCCGCCACCTCACCGGCGATTTCCTCCGACCCAAGAAGCAGCAGAGCGTCCGGATGCCGCATCGCCCTCGGGCGCTGGCTGGTACTGGCGCTTGCGGCCGGGTGGTGCTCCGGTGCCACGCCTGGCCAGGAGGTGAGTCTCATCGTGTCGGCCAAAACGGGCGAACGGTTGGCCACTCGACCGGCGGTCCGGTTCGCCGCCCGGCTCGGGGCTGACACCAACGTATTTCGCATCGATGACAAAGTCACTTTCCAGACGATTGCCGGCTTCGGCGGGTCTTTCCTCGAGGCCGGGATGGTGTGCCTCAACACTCTGCCGGTTGAGGGCCAGGAGAAGGTTCTGGAGGCCCTTTTTGATCCGGTGCGCGGCGCCGGGTTCTCCGCCATGAAGACTCCCCTGGCGGGCACGGATTTTATGTCGGCCGGCCCTTGGTACACGTACGATGACACGCCGGGCGACGTGGAGATGAAGCATTTCAGCATCGCTCGCGACCTGGGCGCCAACGGCCTGGTCACGTTCATCAAGCGCGCTCAAAAGCATGGCCGCTTCGTGCTTCAAGCCCCCATGGATTATCCCCCGGACTGGATGTTGTTCGATGTCAAGACTAACCAGGACGTGAACCCGAAATACTTCGACGCGCTGGCGCTGTACTATCTGCGTTACCTGGAGGAGTACAAGAAGAATGGAGTGGAGATCGATTACCTGAGCCTGTTCAACGAGCCGGGAGTTTATACGAAGATTCCTTACGGCAAGATCCGCGATCTGCTGACCGGCCACGTGGCCCCGCGGCTGGCCCGCTCGGGCCTCGGAACCCGGCTAATGCTCAGCGAAGCACCCGAGCGAGAGGAGGCCGGGAAGAACTACCCGGTGGCGCTTGACGACCCGGAGGCGCGCCGCTGCGTCGCCGTCATGCCCTATCACGGTTATGACCTCACCCATTTTGCGGCCATCGCCGGCCTTCACGCGCGCTACCCCGAGTTACCCCTTTGGATGACAGAACTCTGCCATGCTTACGAGGCGGGCACTCCCAAACAGATGAAACTGCCTCGGATGGATTTCGATGACGGCGATTTTTGGGGGCAACAGATATTCTCGGATGTCGAGGCGGGTGCTTGCGCGTGGATCTATTGGAACCTCATCCTGGACCAAAAGGGGGGTCCGTGGCTCGTCTCCCCCATCCATGGCAACCCGGATGACAACATTCAGCACCCGGTCGTAGTCATTCACCGGGACACACACCAAGTGACCTACACCGGCTGCTATTACTACCTGGCCCACTTCAGCAAATTCGTGCGTCCCGGCGCGGTGCGCCTGGCGGTGACTGGCTCGGCCGAAGGGGCGCGCTGCCTGGCCTTCAAGAGCCCTGAGGGCGGGCGGATAGCCGAACTGCTCAATAGCCGGGACGCCGCGAACGAGGTGCGCCTGGGCTACGGCAACCAATCACTGCGCCTCACGCTCCCGCCCCGCTCGATCACCACCTGCCTTTGGCGGCCTTAGGGGGCGTGCAAGAACAGGTTCCGGGATCTGAATGCTCGGGGTGGAGCGTGGGAGCGTGGGAGCGTGGGAGCGTGGCAAGTGCTACGACGCTCTCACGCTCCATGCTCCAGACCCCGGGCAAAAGCACTTTTTGACAATTATGTGGCGAATATCATTGATAGCAGGCGGGATTTTAGCAGCGGCTCGAGTCGGTCTGGCGGCGGACCTGCCCAATCTGCCCGCGTCGGTCGTGCCGGCGGAGCTAAAAGAGGAGCACCAATGGGTGCGGCAGCACTTAATCGAGGCCGGGGCCTCGGGGCCCTTCTCCTTCACTTACGGCGGGCAATCGTCGGCGGCGCTCCTTGCCTCCTGGAGCAAGAGGGTCGCCTCCCACGCACTGGACGAGAACCGTACCGAGCACTTGCTGGCCTGGGCTGACGCCCAGTCGGGACTCGAGGTGCGTTGCCGGGCGGTCGAGTACCAGGATTATCCGACCGTCGAATGGACGCTCTACTTCAAGAATATCGGCGCCAAAGAGACGCCGATACTGTCGGACATACAGGCCCTCGATGTGAAGCTCCACCGCAGGGCGTCGGACGAGTTCGTGTTGCGTTACAATGCCGGGGACAGTTGCTCGCCGGGGAGCTATGAGCCGTTTCACGTGCAACTGGAGAGCGGCAAAAGGACCCCGTTCGCTCCGAACGGGGGCCGCCCGACCAACGGGAGCTACCCGTATTTCGACCTCGAGTACGACGGCGGCGGGCTGATCGCGGTCCTGGGCTGGCCCGGACAGTGGGCGGCCGGCTTTGAACGGGACGAAGGGACGGGGCTGCGCATCACTGGCGGGCAGGAACTGACCCGCCTGAAACTGCTGCCCGGCGAAGAAGTCCGGTCGCCGCTGGTGGTGCTGCAGTTTTGGCGCGGGGACTGGATTCGCGCCCAGAATGTCTGGCGGCGGTGGATGATTGCGCACAACTTGCCCCGCCCGGGCGGAAAGTGTCCCGAGCCATTTACCTCCGTTTGCCTCGGACTGCGCCAGTCCGAAAAGAGCGAGAAGGAGGGGATCGATTTGTTCGACCAAAATCACGCCGGGCTGGACTATTGGTGGATGGATGCGGGCTGGTATCCCACGGACCAGGACTGGGCGAAGGTTGGCACGTGGGAACCGGACCCGGAACGTTTCCCCAACGGCATCAAGGCGGTCTCGGATTATGCACACTCAAAAGGACTCAAACTGGTGCTCTGGTTCGAGCCTGAGCGGGTAGTCAAAGGGACCGGGCTTTTCGAGCAGCACCCGGAATGGCTCCTGGGAAAGGGCGATACGCGCCTGCTCAACCTGGGCAACCCGCAAGCCCGGCAGTGGCTGACCTCGCACATCGATGCCTTCCTGACGCGCGAGGGAGTTGACCTCTATCGGCAGGACTTTAATATCGACCCGCTCGGCTACTGGCGCGGGGCCGATGCGCCGGATCGCCAGGGCTACACGGAGAACATGCACGTGCAGGGGTATCTTGCCTACTGGGATGAACTGCGCCGCCGGCATCCGCAGATGCTCATTGATAGCTGCGCCTCGGGCGGGCGGCGGAACGACCTCGAGACCCTCCGCCGGGCGGTCCCTCTTCTGCGCAGCGATTACCAGGAACCGCAAAACCCAAAGGACCCCAACATGGCCGTCGGAAATCAAGGCCATACCTACGGGCTTTCCTTTTGGGTGCCCTATTATGGGACCGGCCAGTTTGCCAATGACAGTTACGGTTTCCGCAGCCACCTCTGCCCGGCGATGGGCATAGGGTTCGTCCCTGGAAAACTCGATTGGCCGGCCTGGCGCCGGGCCAAGGAGGATTGGCGCCGCGCCGGCCCGAACTTCCAGGGGGATTACTATCCACTGACCGGCTACAACCTGGCCGACAATGCCTGGATAGCCTGGCAGTTCCATCGCCCGGAGACCGAAGAAGGAATGGTCCAGGCGTTCCGTCGTCCTCACGACCCGGACGCGGAACGGCGCTTCGTGCTGCGCGGCCTGAACCCGAAGGCAGTCTATGAGTTCGACGATCTCGATCCGGAGAGCCGACGCCTGGTCCGCTTTTTCGGGCGCGCATTGATGGAGGCGGGGCTGCCCGTAAAACTCCCCCAGCCGCGCCAAGCCGCGCTGATTATCTACAAGAGAGTGGAACAATGAGCCGCAACGAGGCGCGGTGTCTCTCCAATTTCTCATTGACACCGCCGCTTCAGCGCGGTGTACGGAGGCGGCGAGCCGTCACAGCCGTTTTAACGGCTTTCCGCGTACTCAGCCAAACCGTTGAAACGGTTGCAGCGCCCCAGGCGCCTCTTTACACCGGGCTGAAGCCACGGTGTTAATGAAACACCTCGCCGCCTTATCAAATGCCCGGGTTAGGGCCTGAGCGAGCGACAAACAATTCATCGTTTCGCATTTCGAACCGAGGCAGACCGGTGAACGGCAATTGCCCGGCCGTTGCATGAATAAGGTTCTGAGCGCGAGCGCTATTGGAGTCAAATCAGCCCTGACCCGCGCCACAAAAAGCCTCTAAGAAACCTTGCGCTCCGGTGTCTTATGATCGGAAGCTAATCGCGCGTCGGACCGCCGCCAAAATGGGCTGAGCGGGGCGGCGCATTATTGAATATGAAAACGACGGAGGAAATCATCGGAAGGCGGTTGTTGGTTTTCGTGGGCGCTCTGATGGCTTGGAGCATCTCCGCCCAGGAGATTGGTTACATCGAGACTTTCGGTTTGGCGGGAGACCGGGAGGCCGCGCTCAAGGAACTGGTTCCGGGGACGGACGACTACTTCTACTACCACGCCTTGCAGGCCCAGAACGCAGGCCAGCGCGAGCGCTTCCAGGAGGTCATCGAGCGGTGGATTCGCGAGCGGAACGGCCAAACGATGGAGGGCGCCCGGGAATTGCTGAACCGCCAGGCCCTGCTCGACTACGACAAGGACCCGGAGAAGACACTCAAGTACCTGCGGGAGCAGTTGGACCTTCACTTCGACCACGCCCGCAAAACGGGCGAGCGCCGCAGCGACGCGCCCACGAAGTTCGACAACTCTCTAATCAGCGCCGAGGCGCTGCTCAAGTCTGCCTTGGCCCGAGACCCGGGCAGCTTGGAGAGGGTCGAAAACGCGGGGCTGGAGCTGGCGGCCGTGCAACCCATCACCGGAGACCAGCGCCGCAACCTGCTGGCGCGCCTGGAGCGGCCGGACCTCCCGGCCCTGGTGGACCTGATATTGGCCGACCTGAAATACCGCGACAGCCGCGGTTTCGGCAGCCTCGAAATTCACAAGCGCCTGACTGTGGCGCAGATGGACGAGTTGTTGCGGAAGGAGCCTGCGCTGCGCAACCAGGTCGCCTTCTGCAACGCCTACCTGCCCAAGCTGGCCCCCGAGAACGAAGTGGAACTGGAGACCGACCCCGCCGCCCTGGGGGCCTATCTCGAGCGGGTCTGGGCGTTTGTCCAGACGCTCGATCCTGTTCACAACTCACTCAAGGCCCACGTCCTCTACCACCGCCTTCGCCACGACCAGAAGCAAGGTGTTTACAACCACGACCGTTTCCTGGAGTACGTGAAACTGCCGCGCAATGTGCCCTACCTGCGCGACGAGGTCCGCCAGCGGCTTCCCCGGGGCGATTACATGGCCCAGCTCGACCAGGGTTTTGGGCTGGCGTCGCTCGGGCCGATCGGGAACGAGGAACCGCTGGTCCGGGAGTTGCTCTTAAACTTCCTGCGCGAGGCAGCGAACTTCGACGAGTATCGCCCGTGGCTGCGCGACGATTTCCTCCAACGCCTTTTCGCGGAGGCGAAGATCGTCAACGGCATCGGCGAGCCGCAGCAGTGGGCGCCGCTGCTTTCGCCGGAGGAATATCGGCGCCTTAAGGAGCGGGTGGACATCGACTTCGCGCCTGACAATCCGGAGGTCATCGGCGCCGATGCGGGCGTAAAGCTTACGGCGTTCGTCAAGAACGTGCCTTCGCTCATCGTCAAGGTCTATGAGATCAACACCTTCAACTACTACCGCGAGACGGGCCAGCCGTTGAACCTGGCCCTCAACCTGGATGGGTTGGTGGCCTCCTCCGAGCGCCGTGTCCAGTACCAGGAACCGTCCGAGCGCCGAATGGCCCGCACCTTCGAGTTTCCGGAACTCAAGGGCCGGGGCGCCTACGTTGTCGAGCTCATTGGCAACGGCAAGAGCAGCCGCGCCCTCGTGCAGAAGGGGCGGCTGGGCGTGCTCCAGGAAGTCGCGCCCGCCGGGCACGCCTTCACCGTGCTCGACGAGGCGGGCCGGCGTTTGCCTGACGCCCGCGCCTGGCTGGGCGGACGCGAATTCGCCCCCGGCCAGGATGGACGGATTCTGGTCCCCTTCAGCACCGAGCCGCAGTCCGAGACCCTCATCGTCCAGCAGGGCGGCTTCGCCTCGATAGCGCGTTTCAACCACCTCGCCGAGAATTACGAGTTGAACGCCGGCATTTACGTGGACCGCGAGTCGCTCATCCGCCGCGAAAAGGCGCAGGTGGCGCTCCGGCCCGTGCTGCGCGTGAATGGCTGGCCCGCCAGCCTCAAGCTGCTTGAGGAGCCTCGCCTGGTGGTCCAGTCCGTCGACCTCCAAGGCATCTCGACCGTGAAGGAATTCCCCGGCCTCGAATTGCGCGAGGACGCAGAAACCGTTTGCAACATTCTGGTTCCGGACAACACCGTGAGCCTCACGGCGACCCTCAAGGCCCGCATCCAGAACGTCAGCCAGAACAAGAAACAAGAGCTGGCCGGCGGCGCTACCTTCACGCTCAACGGCATCGACCGCAGCCAGGTGGTCCAGGACCTGCACCTGGGCCGTTCGAGCGCCGGCTACATCGTCGAATTGCGCGGCAAGAACGGCGAGCCGCTGGCGGGAGAACCGCTCGCCTGCGCCTTCAAGCACAGCCAGTTCCGCGACGAGGTCCACGCCGGCCTGAAGACCGATGAGCAGGGCCGCGCATGGCTGGGTCAACTCGAGGGAATCGAGTGGTTGCGCGTGAAGGAGCCGGCCGGGCGCGAGCAGAAATGGTTTATGTCGCGTGGGGCCTGCGACTATGCGGCCGAGTTGCACGGGCGCGCCGGTGAAACATTGCGCGTGCCGGTCGTGTTCGAGGGCCTGGACCCGCTCAAGGAGGCCTCGCTGCTCGAGGTTCGAGGCGGCCAGTTCGTCAAGGACTGGCACGAGGCCCTCGCCGTCGAGGGCGGTTTCCTCGAACTGCGGAACCTGCCCGCAGGCGACTACTCCCTCTACCTCAAGCCCGAGGCGCGCGAGATAGCGGTCGCGGTGACGCGGGGTGAGGACCGGGACGGCTACATTCTCTCGGAGAGGCGGGCCCTGGAGCGCCCCCGGCTTGCGCCCTTGCAGGTTGCGGCGGTGGAGGCTGGGGCGGATGCCGTGGAAATCCGTCTTGCGAATTCCACGCCCTTTACGCGGGTCCACGTGTTCGCGACCCGCTACCTGCCGGCTTATGATGTGTTCGCCAGGTTGGGCTTCACGGGCGCGGCGGCGCTCCAGCAGCAGGTCTGGCGGCCTTCCCGGACGTTCTACGAGTCCGGCCGCGACATAGGCGACGAGTACCACTACATCCTCGACCGCCAGTTGGCCAGGAAGTTTCCCGGCAACATGCTCGAGCGCCCCGGGTTGCTGCTCAACCCGTGGGCGTTGCGCGAAACGGAGACCCAGGCGGAGGTGCTCGCCGGCGGCGGGGCGTATGCCCCCACCGCCGCCCCAATGCAGCCGGTAGCGCTGGCCGTGGCCGAGGAGGCCAAGGCCGGCGCCGAGCCGCCCGAGGGATATGCCTCGCTCGATTTCCTGAAACAGCCCTCGGTCGTGCTGCTGAACCTCGTGCCGGACAAGGAGGGCCGAATCCGCATCCCGAAGAGCGAGCTTAAGGGCAAACCGCAGTTGCGCATCCTGGCCGTGGACCCGCTGGCGACCATCCTGAAGAACGCTGCCCTCGAAGACACCACCGTCCAGACACGCGAGCTTCGACTCGCCGGCGGCCTGGACCCCGAAAAAAGCTACTCCGAGCAAAAGCTCATCACACCGGTGACGGCCAAAGGCGGCCTGGTTATCGCCGATGCGACGACCGCCCGGTTTGAAATCTGCGACACCGTGGCCAAGGCCTATCGCCTGCTGGCAACGCTGGGCGGCAACCCGACCTTCGATGAGTTCTCATTCGTGGCCAACTGGCCGGACCTGGACCCGGCGGAGAAGCAGCGCCAATACTCGAAGTACGCCTGCCACGAACTGAGCTTCTTCCTCTACCACAAAGACCCCGGGTTCTTCCGGGCGGTGATAGCGCCCTACCTCAAGAACAAGAAGGACAAGACCTTCATGGATCACTGGCTGCTGGGCGAAGACCTCAAGGGCTACCTCGAACCGTGGCGCTTCGGCCGGCTGAACATCGTCGAGAAAATCCTGCTTGCCCAGCGCCTCCCTGACCAGCAGACCACCATCACCCGCGACGTGCGCGACCTCGCCGACCTCATCCCGCCGAACCTCGAGGATTTCAATCATCGCTTCGACACGGCGGTGCAAACCGGCGCGGTGGAAACCGAAGGCGGCGTGCGCAGCCTTGTGGAGAGTTTGCGGGAGAAAGAGGAGCAATCGCAAGGCGCACGCCGGTTTGCATACGGACTCAGCCAGAACAGACCTGCGTCGCTGGCCGCCAACGCGGTTGCGGCGCCTGCGGGGGCCGTTGCCGGGCGGGGCGGCGGGATGATGGGCGGGATGGGTGGCGGGATGATGGGCGGCGCGAGGCTGGCTGACCGTGGAGCGATGGATAAATTGGCCGCGTCCAACAAGGCCCCGGCTGAGAGCCTGCTGCGGCAACGGGCCTTGGCCCGCGCACCCTCCAAGGACGGGGCGCTCAAGGAGGAGCCGGCCCAGGCATTCTTCGCCGCGGACGCCAAGGAACGTGAGGTGGTGCGGCGTTTCTTCCAGAAACTGGACCGCACCAAGGAGTGGGCCGAGGACAACTATTACCACCTGCCGAGCGAGCAGCAGCTCGCGGAACTGGTCACCGTGAACGATTTCTGGGCCGATTACGCAACGCAGGGCGGCCAGACGCCGTTCCTGTCGAAGTCGTTCCCGCAGGCCACGCGGAACTTCACGGAGATGATGCTCGCCCTGGCCGTGCTGGACCTGCCGTTCAAGGCCGGCCACCACGAGGAGAAGCTCGACGGCCTTCGCTACACCTTGGAGGCAGGCTCGCCGCTAATCATTTTCCACCGCGAAATCCGCCAGGCGCCCAAGGCGGACGATGCGGGCGGGATGCTCGTCGCGCAGCATTTCTTCCGGGCGGACGACCGCTACCGCCAGGAGAACAACGAACGAATAGACAAGTACGTCACCGAAGAATTCCTGCCGCGCGTGATCTATGGCGCGGAAGTGGTTCTGACCAACCCCAGCGGCAATCGGCAGAAGCTGGAGGTGCTCTTGCAGGTCCCTGTTGGCGCAATCCCCGTGGGAGGCGGTTTCTACACGCGCGGCGTGTACGTAGTGCTCGAACCGTACAGCACGCAGAGGCTGGAGTACTATTTCTACTTCCCGGGAACGGGCAAGTACGAGCACTACCCGGTGACCGTTGCGCGCAACGATCAAGTGGTCGGGGCCGCCGCCCCGTTCGCGTTCAACGTCGTCGAGCGCCTGAGCCGCATCGACAAGACCTCGTGGGCCTGGGTCTCCCAAAACGGTGCGCCCGACGAGGTCCTCGCGTTCCTCGGCCAGGCCAACCTGCACCGGCTCGACCTCAATGAAATCGCCTGGCGCATGAAGGACCATGACTGGTTCAAGCAGGCGACATCGCTGCTGGAGCGGCGGCACGTCTGGCAGGAGACGTTGTGGTCCTACGGTCTCCTGCACAACGACCCGGAGACGATTCGCGCCTTCCTGCGCCACTCGCCCTTCGCGGAGCGATGCGGCCTCTGGCTGGTGTCGCCGCTGCTGACGCTCGAGCCGGTCGAGCGGCTGGCCTACCAGCACCTGGAATACGCGCCGCTGGTCAACCCTCGAGCCCACCAGGTCGGCGCCAGGCGCAAAATCCTGAACAGCCGTTTCCGCGAGCAGTACCAACGTTTCATGAAGCTGCTCAGCTACAAACCCGCGCTCAACGACGGCGACAAGCTGGCCGTGGCCTGCTACCTGCTGCTCCAGGACCGCGTCGAGGAGGCGCTCGACTGGTTCGGCCGCGTCGACCGCAAGGCCGTGCCGGAACAACTGCAATGCGATTATCTCGAGGCCTGCCTCGCGCTGTATCGCGGCGACGTCGAAGGCGCGCGGAAACTGGCGCAAGCACACGCCCAGGAGGGCGTGAGCCGCTGGCGGAACCTGTTCGCGCAGGTGCTCGGCCAACTCGACGAAATGGGCGGCGGCGCGGCAGGCGCGGCGGACAAGGAGAATCGCGACCAGGCCCAGGGAGCGTTGGCGGCGACCGAGCCGGCCCTGGAAATGCAGGTCGAGGCGGGCCAAATCCGGCTCGACTATCGCAACCTCAAGAGCTGCACGCTGAACTTCTACCCGATGGACATCGAGTTGTTGTTCTCGCGCAGTCCGTTCCTGCAGGATGGGGCGGCGCAGTTCTCATTCATCCGGCCCGTGTTGAGCCGGTCGGTGGAGCTGCCGGCGGGCAAGGAAATGCTCTCAGTCGAACTGCCCGGGGAGTTCCACGCCAGGAACGTGATGGTCGAGGTCCTGGCCGCAGGCATCCGCAAGACCCAGGCATACTACGCCAATACGCTTAAGGTGCAGTTGATCGAGGCCTACGGACAACTGGCGGTGACCCGCGCCGACTCCAGAAAACCGGTGCCGGGCGCTTACGTCAAAGTCTATATGAAGACCAAGGCAGGCGAGGTGAAGTTCTTCAAGGACGGCTACACCGACTTGCGGGGACGCTTCGACTACGCCTCGCTGAACACCAACGAACTGGACAACGCCGGGCGACTGGCCGTGCTGGTCCTCAGCCCGGAGTTGGGGGCGGTCGTGCGCGAGGCCGCGCCGCCAAAGCAGTGAGGGGCGTGGCTGCCCTGCAAGACCAGTTCCAAGAGGCTGATTTGCGCCCGACGGCAGAGTCGAATCAGTCACCTCGGGAGGTGTCGGCAACAAGCCACAACCCGTAAATCCTCCTTTTCCGCGGGTCGCCAGAGCCTTGCCAGGAGTCTAGGAGCTTCTCCAACCCGCTGCACAGCTTCATAGGGGTGCTCAAGTATAGCTTGTCCGCGGCGGCCTCAGACCGGGGCGGGAGGGCGGTCAGCTTGCCTGCGGATAGCAGTTCCGCGCGCTGGTGCGCGGCCAGCAGGCAGTTGACGGCCAGGCGGGCGTGGGCGGCCTCGTAAGCGTCCTTTAGTCCGGCCGCGACCATGGCCTCGTTAAAACGCCGGAGGCGGGCAGCGCGGTCCAGCAGCGTCTTGAGGGTGATTGCCTCGGTAGTCGGCCCGGCGGAAGCCATGAGATTGCCATCGACCGGGGGCTTCTGCGGCGGCCGAGGCCAGTCTGCCAAAGCGGGCAATGGGGCGACCGAGCAGTCGGATTTGGGGGCTTTGAACGTTTTGGCCGCGGCCTCTCCCCTGACAATTTGAATGGCGGCAAGCTGTGGCGTTGATTTGTAGGGCAGGAAAACGGAATTTGCATCGAAGGACTTCCAGCGTTTGCCGTTGACGCGCACCGATCTTATGGGGCCGTTGCCGGCGACCGCCAGATAGAGCCGCTTGGTTCCGAACCGGATGGGGAAGCGTTGTTCGAGCCGTGTTATGCCCTCCGGGATGTGGGGCACAAGCCGCAAGCCGGCGGCGCTATAAAGATACTCGAAAAGCCCCCGGATGAGGCCGGACGGGGCGCCGAAGGCATCGTAAGTGAGATTGATCGGCTCCCCGGGCTGATAGACAGCGTTGCCGAAGTCGGTGAGGGGATTGTCCATCCTGAACTGGCGGGCGAAGGTCATTATATGCTTCATCGAGCGTCGCGCGTCCTCGTATTTGCCGAGGCGAGAATAGGCCATCAGCGCCCGTGCCTCGCAGGTGGTCCAATGGCCGCCGTTGACCCAGGTGCCGAACGCCCAGAGTCCCTGCGGGGCTTCGTACATGTCGTCGAGGGACGGGCAGTTTGCGATGACGACATCGTGGGGCCGGAGGCCCGGGATGGAGGCCAGCTTCTGGTAAATCCTCAAGGATTGCGCCTCGTCCACAACCCGGAAGCAGATGGCGTCGTGATTGGGGGATGCCTCGAAATAGCCGTGCCTGGCGGCGCCATAGACTCCGTGCCTCGTTCCGTCCGGGTCAATCGACTTGACCAGGTACCCCTCCTCGGTGGCAAGCAGGGCCAGGCCATCGCGGGCGGAGGCTCGGCGGCTGGACCAAAGCTCGGTCTGGCCCGCGCGGCCCTCGAGTTTCTCAAGCTCGATCAGCCGGTCAAGGAACGCGATATAGGTGACCGAAAGGCCGGCGAGGCAGCCCATTCCGTAGGCGCCATCCGCCAGTTTAGCCCCGGCGTAGCTTGGGGCCAGGAGATTACCGGCCGGCCCGGCCAGGAAGAGGTTGTTCGTGGGGTCGCGCCGGGATTCAATGAAGCTGGCGCACCGCTCGAGCTTGGGCAGGTATTTTGCCAGCGCGGCCGGGTCCCGGTTGACCAGGAGCAGCTCGGATTGCATCAGCCCGCCGGCGGCGGTGAACTCCACGCCCCAATCGTGGATGCTCACCCGTCCATCGCCTTGCCGATGCATGGCCCAGGTGTCGCTTGCGCAATCCATCAGGCAGCCGTCGGGCGGGACCCAACTGTCTTTGCCATTCCAAACGTAGCTGGTCTTGCCGTCGCCCATCTTGTCGAACCATAAATCCTGGGAGTTCTGGAGGAACGTGACAAATGGTTCTTCGTAAAATGGAATTGCGCAGTAGGTCGGGCCGTAGCTGTTCTGCACCCACCAGGCGCCCCAGGTCGGTCCCTCCACCACCCCGTTCCATTGCGGGGTGTAGAGCATGGCCATGTTCTCGAACTCCGAATCGGCGTCATACATCCGGCGGGCGTTGTCCAGGAGTTCCAGGTATTCGATGTCGCCCTCGCCAGTGAAGAAGCGTCCGTTGAACGGGGCCGCCGCGTTGAGCGGGCGGACCGCCAGGGACACAAAGAGAAGAAATGCCGCGCCGGCCGCGCCAAAGGTCGTTTTCATGATCCGGTCGATGTTGCCTCTCGGGCGCCGCCAGGCAAAGCATTTTCCGCGAGACGCATAATAGCTCCGTTAGGAGCGCCATGTTTATAGTCGAGACGTCCGGAGACTCTCAAGCTCCATCAGGAGCGGCATGGTGCGTCGGCGCAGCAACATCCGAGCATCTGCCGCTCCTGACGGAGCTTCGGAGAGGCTCGATTGGCTGGCGTTTCTATAACATGGCGCTCCTAAAGGAGCTTTGCCGAACCGATGCGCCAACCGCCCAAGACCGGCCAGCATCCATTGGCGCTTGAACGCTCGATACCTTTCTGGTCAAATTGCCCCATGAAAGAACAGACTCGTTCGCCCTTCAGGATGGAATCTGACCCGCTGACGGCCGGCCCGCGCGCGCTGGGCCGTCGCGCGTTCCTGCGGCAATCGCTGGCCTTTGCCGGAGGCTGCGCGGTTTGTGTCCAGGCGGCAGCGACGGCACGGGAAGGGGAGTCGCTCAAGCCTGTTGGCGTGGCCAGGGGCATTCGCCCCGGGCGCGTGGCGTGGGTCCATGATCCGGAGGTGACCGATTGGAAAGGCCCCGGCGACGGCCACTGGTGGGAAGGCAACCGGGTGAAACAGGAGCGCGTGGACGCCATGATGGCGCGCGCCGTGTGCGAGGTGACCGGCGAGGCCGGGGTGGCCGCATCGTGGTCGAAGCTCTTCCGTCACTTGAACCAATCGCGCGGCAGGGGAGACGTGGGCTACAGCGCGGGCGAGCGGGTCGCCATCAAGCCAAATTGGGTGGGCATGATCTACCGCGAGGGCCACGTCAACCTGGACACCTGCACCTTTATTACGCGGCACGATTACATGAACACGTCGCCGCAGATGATTATCGCCCTGCTGCGCCAACTTGCCGGCGTTGGCGTGCCCCCGGCCAACATCACCGTCTGCGATACGCTGGCTTGCCTGGTCAACGAGTATCATGACCTCTTCCACCAGGCCTTCCCCGAGGCGCGTTACGAGGACTGTGCGGGCAAGTTCGGGCGCATCAAGGTCATGCCATCGAGCCGGCCGCTGCACTGGAGCGGCCGTCCGCACGGCAAGGCGCAGGACTACCTGCCCGCCTGCTTTGCCGAGGCCGACTATCTGGTCAATTTCGCGAGCCTCAAAGCCCACACGGCCGGAGGGGTGACGCTCTGCGCCAAGAACCACTTCGGTTCGCTCATAAGGTGGCCGGTCCAGGAAGGCTATTACGACATCCACCCAAACTGTTTTGCCACGGACGCCGGGATTTACCGCCCCCTGGTGGACTTAATCGGGCACTCCCATCTCGGCGGCAAGACGGTGCTTTACCTGGCGGACGGCTTGTTCTCCGGCGTGCATCCCCGCGACCCGGTCGCGCAGCGGATGCGACAGCCGCCCTTCAACGGCCAGTGGCCCTCCAGTCTTCTGGCCTCGCAAGACCCGGTGGCCATTGACTCGGTCGGCTTCGATTTTCTCGCAGCCGAGTGGCCGGAGTTTGCGCGCAAGGGCGCGGACGATTATTTGCGCGAGGCCGCGCTGGCCAACGATCCCCCGTCCGGGACGTTTTACGATCCGAACCATGCGACGGCAACGAACCGGCTGCCCAGCCTGGGTGTCCACGAACACTGGAATAGCCCGCACGAGAAGAAATATTCGCGCAATCTCGGCGCCGGCCAAGGCATTGAGTTGGTTAGCGTGAAACCGGGGTAGGAGGAGAAAAGCAGCCGTGCAAAAACAGTAACTATCCAGCACCTATCCACTTTCCCTGTCCAAAGCCGGCTGAAGCCGGCGCTCCGGAGCGCCGGCTTCAGCCGGCTTTGCGCGCCCGTAGTCCGCGAAGCCTTCCGACCCCGCGCTGAAAGCCATAAATTAGTATGTCTAATGTTGATTATTCACCATTCGCCCTTATAGTGGGCGTGGAATCAAAATGAAGCAAAGCGCGCAAGACAACGCCGGCTCAAGAATTGGGCCGGCAACGGGTTACGCGGCGGCTGTGGCCGGCACGGCGGCGGCGGCGCTCTTGCGCTGGATGCTTGGCAGGAGCGTCGGCGAACTCTCGCCCTTCATCACCTTCTACCCTGTGGCGATCCTCAGCGCCGCCATCGGCGGGACAGGGCCCGGCTTGCTGGCGACCCTCCTGGGCGCGCTGGCCGCCTCCTGCTTTTTCATGGAAGCCCGGGGACAATTGGCCGTCGCCTCCGCCACGGAGGCCGTAGGCGTATGCATTTTCATCGCCTTTAGCATCGGCCTCAGCCTTGTCGGCGACCGCCTCTGGAAGGCCCGTCGGCGGTTGGAGGCCCAGAATGCCGAGCTCCAGCGCAGCCAGGAGCAATTGCGGCTCCAGACTGCCGCCCTTGAGTCCGCCGCCAACGCCATCATCATCACCGACGGGGATGGCGCCATACAATGGACCAACCGGGCCTTCACTGGCCTGACCGGTTACGCGGCCGACGAAGTGCTCGGTCAAAATCCGCGCCTGCTCAAGTCCGGCAAACAGGACGCCGCCTTTTACCGGCAGATGTGGGAAACCATCCTGGCGGGGCGCGTCTGGCATGGCGAAGTGGTAAACAAACGCAAGGACGGGACTCGCTACACGGAGGAAATGACCATCACCCCTCTCGCCGACGCGCACGGCGCCATCACGCGGTTCATCGCCATCAAACAGAACGTCACGGAGCGGAAGCAGGCCGAGACCGCGTTGCGGGAAGCGCGAGACCAGTTGGCCAGGGCCAACGCGGAGTTGGAGCATAAAGTTGAGCAGCGCACCGTCAAGCTGCGGGAAACCATGGCCGATCTGGAAGGGTTCTCCTACAGCATCACCCACGACATGCGGGCCCCGCTCCGCGCCATGCATGCCTTTGCCAGCCTGGCAGAGGTGGACTGCAACGGCTGCCCGCGCTCCCAGGGCCATGACTACTTCCAGCGCATCAAAACTGCCTCCCGCCGCCTGGACAACTTGATTCTGGACGCGCTGGACTACAGCAAGATCGTGCGCGAGGAACTGCCTCTGGGTCCGGTGGATGCCGCAAAGCTCTTGCGCGGCATGATCGAAACCTACCCCAACCTCCAACCGCCCGGAACCGAGATTGGAGTTGAATTCGACCGGCTCCTGATTCTGGGCAATGAGTCGGCGCTCACGCAGGTTTTCTCCAACCTCCTCGGCAACGCCGTCAAGTTCGTCGCTCCAGGCGTCAGACCGTCCATTCGAGTCTGGGCGCAACAAATACGGGGCGATGAGGGAGGGGGCGAGTGTCGAGCGTCGAGTGAGGCGGAAGCCGTTCCACGCTCTACGCTCTCACGCTCCACGCTCACACGCTCCATGCAGGGCGCTTCAGATCCCTCGACACCCGACACTCGACACTCGCCGCCCGTCGTTCGGATTTGGATCGAAGACAACGGCATCGGCATCCCGGGAGAGGCGCACGAGAAGATATTCGACATGTTCGAGCGAATGCACCGCGAAACTGAATACCCCGGCACCGGCATCGGCTTGGCCCTCGTGCGCAAGGCCCTCGAACGCATGGGCGGCCGGGTCGGTTTGGAATCTGAACCTGGCAAAGGAAGCAGGTTCTGGATCGAGCTGCCCGAGGCCCGCCAGGTAGGTGAATTGCGTATTGACAAATCGTCGTGAAGGTTGAGGGTGGTGATTAAAAGCACACTTCTGTTGGTTGCCGCGGGACGGTCTCAGGATGTGCGCTACGCGCATGAAGAAGAAACACGAGAAAGCGGCGCCGCCGGAAAGCAGCAGTCCGTCGTCGAGACAAATTGCGGCCCCTCCTGAAATCGGCGCGCGACTCCTCGCCGGTTCGGAACTTCACGCGGCCGAGCCGGGCGCGCCCTCGGATGCAGGGTCCATCGAAGAGGACCCGGAGGCGCGAGGAGCCGGCGCCAAACAGGGCCGGCTCTTTCCCATTGTGGGCATCGGGGCTTCGGCGGGCGGACTGGAGGCCTTCACGGAATTATTGGAGCGCCTGCCGGGCGACACAGGGATGGCTTTCGTGCTGGTGCAGCACCTGGACCCCACTCACCAGAGCATCCTTGCGGACCTCCTGTCCAGAACCACCGCGCTGCCCGTGCGCGAGGCCCAAAACGACATGCCCCTGGAGCCGAACCATGTTTATGTGATTCCCCCCAACACCACGATGACGGTGGCCGGGGAGGTATTGAAACTTGTGGAGGCAAAGAGAGAGGGGGGTGCTCATCACTCGATTGACCTTTTCCTGGAGTCACTGGCGCGCGACCGGGGGCTGCAAGCCATCGGGGTGATTCTCTCCGGCACGGCTTCGGACGGCACGCTTGGACTGGAGGCGATCAAGAACGAAGGGGGCATCACCTTCGCCCAGGACGGCTCGGCCAAGTACGACAGCATGCCCCGAAGCGCGATTGCCTCCGGCTGCGTGGATTTTGTCCTGCCGCCGCAGAAGATCGCCGAGGAATTGGGAAGAATCGCCCGCCATCCGCGCCTGCTTCCGACGGAGTCGCAGCCATCTGGCGAGCCTTCCAAAGAGACCGGGGATTACAGGAAGATCCTGCAGTTGCTGCGGCTGCGGACCGGAGTCGATTTCAGCTTGTACAAACCCGCTACCATTGAGCGGCGCATTGCCCGGCGCATGGTGGTGAACAAGACGCCCCGCCTGTCCGCCTATTTGAAGCACTTGCGCGCCCACCCGGAGGAAGTGGACGCCCTCTACCAGGACGTGCTCATCAGAGTGACCGGCTTCTTTCGGAATCCGGAAACCTTCGAGTTGCTCAAGCAAGAGGTCTTTCCCAAGATCATCATCAACCACACGCCCAACCAGCCGGTGCGGGTCTGGGTGCTGGGCTGTTCGACCGGACAGGAGGCATATTCAATCGCGATGAGCTTCCTGGAATTTGCCTCGCAGGCCGGGACGCAAATCCCGCTCCAAGTTTTCGGGACGGACATCAACGAGCTGTTGCTCGACAAGGCGCGCGCCGGCCTTTATTCCAGGAACGATGTCCAGGAAGTTGCCCCGGAACGTTTGCGCCGGTTTTTCGTCCAGGAGGACGCCGGCTACCGCATCTGCAAGTCGGTTCGTGAGTTGTGCGTCTTTGCCAAGCACGACGTGCTCTCGGACCCCTCCTTTTCCAGGCTGGACCTGGTGAGTTGCCGCAACCTGATGATTTATTTGCAGCCGGTGTTGCACGAGCGGCTCGTGGCGATTTTCCATTACTCGCTCGAGCCGGGAGGCTTTCTGGTGTTGGGCGGTTCGGAAACCATCGGCGGCTCTACACAACTCTTCTCCACTTTCAACAAAACCCACAAGCTCTATTGCAAGATACCGGCGCTCAACCGTCCTCTCGCGACGCTTCAGCCCAAGGCCGGCCCGCCTGAAAAGATAACGGCCGGTCAGAGGCCGGGCCCATTGACTTCGGGACTGGCGGGCGAAGGGGATGTCCAGAAGGAGGCCGACCGGCTCTTGTTGGCCAAATACGCCCCAGCCGGCGTGCTCATCAACGAGGCAATGGAGATCCTCCAATTTCGCGGCCGGACCAGTATTTACTTGGAGCCGCCGCCCGGCCGGGCCAGCTATAATCTGCTGAAGATGGTGCGCGAGGGATTGCTCGTGCCCGTTCGCGCAGCCATCCAAAAAGCCAAGACAGGGCATGAGACCGCCGTGGTCGAGAACGTCGAGTTCCGTTACGAAAACCGGACGCGGCGAACCAGCATCCAGGTCGTGCCGCTCAAGAATCTCAAGGGGCATTGGTATCTTGTTCTTTTTGAGCCGGCGCCGCCAGGCGGCGCGGTCCGGGAACCAGCGGCGCGGCCGCGGGCGGAGCGGCCGCTTCGGCCCAACGTGGACAAGGCGCTGGGCGAAAATGCGCGTTTGCGCAATGAACTGGCCGCCACCCGGGACTATCTGCAGTTGGTCACCGAACAACACGATGCCGCCAGCGAAGAACTCCAGGCGGCCAACGAGGAGGCCCAGTCGAGCAACGAGGAACTGCAGAGCATTAACGAAGAACTGGAGACCACCAAGGAGGAACTCCAATCCACCAACGAGGAATTAACGACGATCAATGAGGAGATGACCAACCGCAACCTCGAGTTGCACCGCACCAACAGCGACCTGCACAACGTGCTGGGCGCCGTCCGGATGTGCATCGTCGTCCTCGATGGCGGCCTGTGCATCCGCCGCTTCACGCCGCTGGCGGAGAAGATGCTGAACCTGGTGCCGACCGACGTGGGCCGGCCCATCACGAACATCCGCTTCAATTTCGATTTCCCCGATTTGGAGGCGGTGATTCTCGAGGTCATCAATACGGCGCGCCCCCAGGAGAAGGAGGTTCAATCCAAGGATGGACTGTGGCATTCGTTGCGCATCCTGCCCTACAAAACGCTCGATAACAGAATTGACGGCGCGGTGCTGGTGCTGGTTAATATCGATGCCCTGAAGCGCAGCGAGCAGCGCATCCATGGCGCGCTGGATTATGCCGAATCGATTATCGAGACCGTCCGCGAGCCGCTGCTGGTTCTGAAGGAGAACCTGCAAATCGAGCGGGCCAATCGCTCCTTCTACCGGATCTTTCAGGCCTCGCCCGGCGAAACCCAGGGCCAACTCCTGAGCCAGATCGGCGGAGGGCAGTGGGATGACGCCCGGTTGCGCGCCCTGCTGGAGGAGGTGCTGTCCAGGAATACTGCCTTCGATGATTTTGAGGTCGAACGCGAGTTCGAGCGCATTGGACATCGCATCATGCTTCTCAATGGCCGGCCTATCCCCGGGGGACCGGAGCACGCGCGCCGCATCCTTCTGGCGATCGAGGATATAACCGAGCGCAAGCAGTTGGAAAAACAGGTGGAGGAGCGCACCACCAGGTTCCGCGAGACGGTGCAGGAGCTGGAGGCCTTTTCCTACAGCATCTCGCACGACCTGCGCTCGCCGCTGCGGGCGATGTCGGGCTTTGCCGAGCTGGCGCTCGATCTTGGCAGGGAACAGCTTACCCCGCAAGTGAAGGACTATCTCCAACGCGTCATTGCCGGGGCGCACCGGGCCGACCGGTTGGTCCAGGATGTCTTGACCTACAGCCGGGTATCGCGCGCGAACATTCGCCTGGCCCCCATTGACCTGGAGAAACTCCTGCGCGAGGTCATTGAGGAGTATCCCAAGTTCCAGCCGCCCAATGCGGAAATCCGAGTCTTAAGCCCGCTGCTGAAGATGATGGGCCATGAGGCCTCCCTGGGCCAGTGCGTCACCAATCTCCTGGGCAACGCGATCAAGTTCGTGGCGCCGGGCACCGTCCCGCAAATCAAAATCTGGACGGAGCCTGTCCAGGGACAAGCCCGAATCTGGTTCGAGGATAACGGCATCGGCATCGAGCCGGCCAACCAGGCCCGAATCTTCGGCATCTTCGAGCGTGTGCATTCGGCCAGGGAATTCGAGGGCACCGGCATCGGATTGGCCATCGTGCGCAAAGGGGTCGAGCGCATGGAGGGAAGCGTGGGCGTCGAGTCCGAACTCGGAAAGGGAAGTCGGTTCTGGATTCAGTTGAAAGCAGCCGAGACTTATGAACAAACTGATGCTTCTGGTGGAGGATGAGGAGTCCGATGTTTTGTTCATGCAGATAGCCATGGAGCGGGCGAACGCCCACAATCCCCTGGCCGTGGCCAAGGATGGGCGGGAAGCCATCGCTTATTTGGAGGGGAGCGGCAAGTTTGGCAATCGGCAGAAACATCCTCTTCCAGGCCTGGTGCTTCTGGACCTGAGACTGCCGCACGTGCCCGGCCTCGAGGTCCTCAGATGGGTTCGGCAGCAACCGGCCCTGGCCCGCCTCCCGGTCATCGTCTTCTCATCCTCCAACCAGGATTCCGACGTCGAAACGGCATACCGTTTGGGCGCGGACGCTTTTGTCGTCAAACCGATGCACCCGGCCGAACTCCTGGAAATCGTCCGGCGCGTCAAACAGTACTGGCTCGACGCGGACGGGCCGCCCCCGGATTGCGAGGATTGGCTCTCGGCTATCGTGCCGCGTCCCGCGGGGTGAAGCGTGGGAGCGTGGGGCGTGGGAGCGTGGGAGCGTGGGGCGTAGGAGCGTGGAGCGTGGAGCGTGGAGCGTGGAGCGTGGCAGTCGAGACTCCGGTGGGATTGAGCAGCGCTCCGTCCGAGCGCCAACGGCGCGGTTCATACCAGACTGGGGCAACGCCCATACGCGTCAGGCTAAGGATTGACCTTCAGCTTGCGCGGTAGCTTCTGGCGGACGCGGCGAAGCAGCAGCGTGTTTTTGTCCTCAATTAGCCACTGCAGCTCCTCGCCT
>Ga0181524_10001060_pt1 | contig 32638 bp, 31 predicted proteins | sample PEATcosm2014_Bin_34_FD_119761 | JGI IMG/M metagenome (GOLD analysis project Ga0181524, IMG submission 119761) | Peatland microbial communities from MTU Mesocosm Facility, Houghton, MI, USA - PEATcosm2014_Bin05_60_metaG | ecosystem: Environmental > Terrestrial > Soil > Wetlands > Peat | place... | reverse complement strand
CGCCCGTGATCAATGTCATCCGACCCATGCCGTGCAGCTAGCCTCGCTCGTAAGGACGATCTAGCTGTGCAGCATCGCGATCCCCGCCCTCACGACAAGGCGGCCGCAACCGGAGGGATACAATTGGTCAGCCTCGTCTTTTCGATAATTCCTGCGACCATCCCCGCGGCATATGTTTATTGGCGCGAAGGATGGTCGGCGCCTTGGCTCGTCATCGCCGGCGCGATCCTGGGGCTTTGGGGCGGAACGAACCTCGGGGCTCGCTTCGCCAACCGCGTCAGCGAGATCGGACTTCGCCGCCTTGTCGTCGGGTTCGTCTCCGCGATGGCGATCTATATGGCCTACAAGGCGATCGGTTGACCGCCGCCGGTCCGGCGCCCTCGCGCCCACGCCACGGCGTTGCGGTGATTACGCCGATAGCCCAAAATGCCGACCGCCGTCGTGACCGGGCTTGCTCCGGGTCACGACGATTGTCGTCAATTTCCGCCGCTGGAATTACTCCGCCGCGACCGCGCGCGTTCCCGCCGCGCTCAGCGCGTGGTCGAGATCGGCGAGGATGTCGTCGATGTGCTCGAGGCCGACCGACAGCCGGACGTAGCCTTCGGTGACGCCGGTGGCGAGCTGGTCGGTCGGCGAGAGCTGCGAATGGGTGGTCGTCGCGGGATGGATGGCGAGGCTGCGCGCGTCGCCGATATTGGCGACGTGATAGAAGAGCTGCAGCGCGTCGATGAAGCGCCGTCCCGCCTCGCGTCCGCCCGCCAGCTCGAAGCCGACGAGCCCGCCGAAGCCGCCTTTCAGATACTTCTGCGCCCGCTCGCGCGCGACGCCCGTCTGCAACGAGGGATGGATCACCTTCACCACTTCCGGCCGCTTGGCGAGCCAGGCGGCGACGGCTTGGGCGTTGGCGCTGTGGCGCTCGATGCGCAGCGCCAGCGTCTCGATGCCTTGAAGCGTGAGGAAGGCGTTGAACGGCGACAACGCCGAGCCGAGATCGCGCAGCAGCGTCACGCGCGCCTTGATGATGTAGGCGATCGGCCCGAGCGGCTTGACCGCCTCGCTCCACACCGCGCCGTGATAGCTCGGATCGGGAGTGTTCAGCGCCGGCTGGCGCTCGGCGAAATCCCCCCAGGGGAAATTGCCGCCGTCGACGATGAGCCCGCCGATCGAGGTGCCGTGTCCGCCCAGGTACTTGGTCGTAGAATAGACGATCACCGCCGCGCCGTGATCGAAGGGGCGCGTCAGCAGCGGGGCCGCGGTGTTGTCGACGATCAAGGGGATGCCGAGCGGACGGCCGATCGCCGCCACCTCGGCGATCGGGAAGGCGATCAGCTTCGGATTCGGCAGGGTCTCGGCGTAATAGGCGCGGGTGCGCGAATCGGTGGCGCGGCGGAAATTCTCGGGGTCGGCGGGGTCGACGAAGCGCACCTCGATTCCCTGATCCTTCAATGTGTTGGCGAAGAGATTCCAAGTGCCGCCGTAGAGGTCGGTGGAGGAGACGATGTTGTCGCCGACCCGCGCCAGGTTCTGCACCGCGAAGGCCGAAGCCGCCTGGCCGCTCGCCACCGCGAGCGCCGCGACGCCGCCCTCCAGCGCCGCAATGCGCTTTTCCAGCACGTCATTGGTCGGGTTCATCAGGCGAGTGTAGATGTTGCCGAGCTCCTTGAGCGCGAAGAGATTGGCGGCGTGTTCGGCGCTGTGGAACTGGTAGGACGTGGTCTGGAAGATCGGCACCGCGACCGATCCCGTGGTCGGATCGGCGCGCCAGCCCGCGTGCAGCGCGAGCGTTTCCGGCTTGAAGGGGGGTTGCGACATGAGAGACTCCAAAAAAAAGCGCGCCGCTCGACCAGACGCGTTGCACTGGCGCGAGGACGCTTCACGCGACATGGGCCCCGCGCGGTCCCAGGACGCATCGAGTTTGATGATACCGCCTTACGGCTGCGCGCGCGACGGGCGGCTCGACAGCTTGTCGTGTATTTAATTCGATAATTTTTGTCAAGTATAGCGGTTTTCGACCGAAACGGATCGTCGTCGTCGCGAGGCGCCTCAACGGGGCGCGACGCCGCTCGGGAGCGGAAGCGGTTGTGACGGCGGCCTCGCCATGGCTCGACGCCTGCGAACGCGCCGGCCGATGTTTCAGCCATGAGCCGCGCCGCTCTGGCGTCGCGCAGCCGCTCTGATAAACAGCGAGGTTGACCAGCGTTGACGGGATCCTCCCTATGGCTCGAGAGAACTTGGTTTCCACCGACTGGCTCGCCGCGCATCTGGGCGAGCCCGGCCTCGGGATCGTCGACGCCTCCTGGCATCTGCCGCCGACCGGGCGCCACGGCCCGACGGAGTTCCGCCTCGGGCACATTCCCGGCGCGGTGTTCTTCGACATCGACGTCATCGCCGACACGTCGAGCGGCCTGCCGCACATGTTGCCCGACGTCGAGAAGTTCGCGCGGGAGATGACCGCGCTCGGGCTCGGCGACGGCATGCGCTTCGTCGTCTACGACACCCACGGTCTGTTCGCCGCGGCGCGCGTGTGGTGGATGCTGCGGGCCTTCGGCGTCGACGACGTGGCGATTCTCGACGGCGGCTTGCCCAAATGGATTCGCGAAGGACGCCCCCTCGAACAGGGCGAGGCTCGGCCGCAGCCGCGGCGCTTCACCCCTCGCCTCGACCACGGCGTCGTCGCCTCGATCGAGGACGTCCGCAAGGCGCTGGCGAGCGGCGCCGCCCAAGTCGTCGACGCGCGGCCGGCCGATCGTTTCGAGGGCCGCGCCGCCGAGCCGCGCCCCGGCCTGCGAAGCGGCCACATGCCCGGAAGCCTCAATCTGCCGTTCGTCGAAATCGTCGAGCATGGACACTTGAAAACGGGCGCGGCGCTCGCGAGCGCCTTCGCGGAACACGGCGTCGATCTCGCCAAGCCGATCATCACCACCTGCGGCTCCGGCGTCACCGCCGCAATGCTCGCGCTCGCAGTCGATGAGGCGGGAGGGCGCGTCGCCGGGCTCTACGACGGCTCCTGGGCCGAGTGGGGCGCGCGCGAGGATTGCCCGGTGGCCATGGGGAAGGCCTGAGCGACGCCAAATGGGGGAGGACGCGATGATCACGCTCTATAAGTTCGGCCCCGGATTCGGCCTGCCCGATCCCAGCCCTTTCGTGACGAAGGCCGAGCTTCTGCTCAAGATCGCCGGCCTCGACTACGACATCGACCTGAAGGGCTTCGGCAAGGCGCCCAAGGGCAAGCTGCCCTATATCCGCGACGACGGCGAGACGATCGCCGACTCGACCTTCATCCGCCTGCACATCGAGCGCAAGTACGGCTTCGACTTCGACGCCGGGCTGAGCGCCGCCGAGAAGGGCTTCGCCTGGGGACTCGAGAAAATGTGCGAGGACCATCTCTACTGGATCATGGTCGACGCGCGCTGGCTCGACGACGGCAATTTCGCGCGCGGCCCGGCGAAATTCTTTGACGCCGCCCCCGCGCCGATCCGCCCCGTGGTCAAGGCCTACGTCCGGCGCGGCCTCAAGCGCACGCTCCACGGCCAGGGCCTCGGGCGCCACAGCGCCGAGGAGCGCGCCGAACTCGGACGGCGCGATCTCGAGGCGCTCGCCGCCATCCTCGGCGACAAGCCCTACCTGTTCGGCGACGCGCCTCGCGGCGTCGACGCGACAGTCGGCGCCTTCGTCATGGGGTGCCTGGCCAAGATCTTCGTCACGCCGTTGCGCGCGGCCGCCGAGGCCCATCCCAACCTCGTCGCCTACGCCGAGCGCATGACGAAGCGCTATTATCCCGACTTCGCGGGATAGGCGGGCGGCCGCCCCTCGCCTAGCCCAGCAATTTCTTTTCGATTTCGTCCAAGGCTTTGGCGATTTCGCGCAGGATCAACCGGTCGGCCGCGGCCTGATCGATCTCGGGGACGTCCCAATCGAAGATGGCGCGGTATTTGTCGACGAGCTTTCTCACGTCGGCGACGATCTGGCCGCGATGGCGCTCCAATTCGATCTGTTCGAGTTTCGGCGCTTCGTCGTTCACCCGGCGCATCGGCCCCTCCTCAGCAACAGCCGCGGAACCGCCCCTTGCCGACGGCGTAGCGCGCCTCCTGACGCTCGCGGAAGAACTCCTTGTAGGTCATGATCGGCAGGTCCGGGTGGGTAACCCGGCGATGCGCGACATAGGCGTCGTAGTCCGGCACGCCGACCATCAGGCGGGCGGTCTTGACCACCATCTCGCAGGCAAACCGCAACCCCGTCGCCTCGCTCATCGCCCGCTCCCCGCCATCGCCGCGCCGCCGATCTCGACCGCGGTGCTCCTGGCGTTGCCCAGCGCCTTGCGCACGTCGATCACCGCGTAGATCACGGTCGCCAAGACGACGGCGACGAAGAGGGCCGCCAGCGTCGCGTCGACGTAGTCGTTGAAGATCACCCGGCCCATCGTCTCCGCCGTCTTCGCCGGCGCCAGCAGCTTGCCCGCCGACAGCGCCTCGGAGAACCGCCAGGCGTGGCTGACGAAGCCGACGGCGGGATCGGGGCTGAAGACCTTTTCCAACCCGGCGGTGACCGTGGTCACCACCAGCCACGCGGCCGGCGCGATGGTGACGAGCGCGTAGCGCTCGCGTTTCATCTTGAACAGCACGACCGTGCACAGCGTCAGCGCTATGGCCGCGAGCATCTGGTTGGCGGCGCCGAACAGCGGCCATAGCGTGTAAATGCCGCCGTAAGGGTCGATGACGCCTTGATACAGGATGTAGCCCCACAGCAGGCACGCCAGCGCCGAACCGATGAGATTGTTGGCCCAGGACTGCGTTTCCTTGAAGGCGGGGACGGCCACGCCGACGAAATCCTGGATCATGAAGCGCAGCACGCGAGTGCCGGCGTCGACCGTGGTCAGGATGAACAACGCCTCGAACAGGATGATGAAGTGATACCAGAGGCCCATCAGCGCCTTTCCGCCGAGGAAGCTCGCCAGGATGCTGGCCATGCCGACCGCCAGCGTCGGCGCGCCGCCGGTGCGCGACAAAATGCTGGTCTCGCCGACGTCGTGGGCGATCTGGGTCAGGACGTCGGGCGTGACGACGAAGCCCCAGGCCGAGATCGCCTGCGCCGCCGAATCGACGGTCGAGCCGATGGCCCCCGCCCCGCTGTTCATCGCGAAGTAGACGCCGGGGTGCAGCACCGAAGCGCCGATCATCGCCATGACGGCGACGAAGGATTCCATCAGCATCGCGCCGTAGCCGATGAACGGAATCTGGCTCTCGTTCTCGATCATTTTCGGCGTAGTGCCCGACGCGATGAGCGAGTGCCAGCCCGACACCGAGCCGCAGGCGATGGTGATGAACAGGAACGGGAACAGCCCGCCCGCCCACACCGGCCCGCTGCCGTCGATGAAGCGGGTCACCGCCGGCATCTGCAGATCGGGATGAACGACGACGATGCCGATCGCCAAGAGCACGATCGTGCCGATCTTGAGGAAGGTCGAGAGATAGTCCCTGGGCGCCAACAGCAGCCACACCGGCAGCACCGAGGCGACGAAGCCGTAGCCGATGATGGTCAGCGCCAGCGTCGGGCCGGAGAGATCGAAATAGGGCGCCAACGCCGGATTCTCGGCCACCGAACGGCCGAAGATCAGCGCCAGCAACAACAGGACCGCGCCGATCGCCGACATCTCGCCGATGCGCCCCGGCCGGATGAAACGCGTATAGAGGCCCATGATCAGCGCGATCGGAACCGTGCAGAACACCGTGAAGGCGCCCCACGGGCTGCCCATCAGGGCCTTGACCACGACGAGGGCGAGCACGGCCAGGACGATGACGCAGATCAGCAGCACGCCGAGGCTGGCGACGCCGCCGGCGATCGGGCCCATCTCGGCGCGCACCATGTCGCCGAGCGAGCGGCCGTCGCGCCGGGTGGACAGGAACAGCACGGTCATGTCCTGCACCGCGCCGGCGAACACGACGCCGGCGAGAATCCATAGCGTGCCCGGCAGATAGCCCATCTGCGCCGCCAGAACCGGGCCGACCAGCGGCCCGGCGCCGGCGATCGCCGCGAAATGGTGGCCGAACAGCACGTAGCGGTTGGTCGGCACGTAATCGAGGCCGTCGTTGCGCCGATAGGCCGGCGTCTGCCGCGTCGCGTCGACCCCGAGCGCGGCTTTGGCGATGAAGAGGCCGTAGAAGCGATAGGCGATGGCGTAGATGCAGACCGAGGCGACGACCAGCCAGGCGGCGTTCACCGGCTCCCCGCGCGCCAGCGCGACGATCGCGAAGGAAATCGCGCCGATCACCGCCACCGCGGCCCACGTCAGCTTCGCTTGCAGCGTCACGGTCGCCCTCCCCCAGAGCCGAGCCCAGCAACCAGCGTTTCGATCGATCTCTTGGACCCGGCCATCGCGCCGACTGCGTCGCATCCTACACCGAGGGAGTCGTAATGCAACGGTTTGACGTTATGTCGATGGCGTCTGGCGTCGGCCGCGCGGCGCATCGCGAACGCTCGGCGCGGCTACAGGCGGGCGGCGCAAAGTTCGGCAGGGAGCGCCGTCGAGCACGGAAACGGCCGTGTCTCGGGCGAAGGGGGCACTCCAGGGCGTTCCGACGTCTTGCGGCGCCGGTGGCCACCGCAACGCCCGTAGTGCCCTCCCCGAAAACTGCGCAGACGGCCATGCGATGCTAATGGTCCGGCGGACCCAGCCGCTTCAAGGCGTAGTCGACGCCCAATAAGATCATCTCAATCGAGAATTTGGCGCCTGAGTCCAGGTCGTTCATATCGTGTATCCTGTGCAACAATTTTCGGACGTCGCGGTTGAGAAAATTGTCGGGTACCTTCTCTGGCAGCCCAAGCCCAGATATTGGAAAAATTGCCTCCATGACCTCGTCCGCTGACGCTAGGCGACGATCATGCAAGTCGATCATGCGGTTGGTAAAATATATCAGATTGTCCAACGACAGATTATACATTGAAGATATCGCTATGAACCGCTGCTGTCGGGTGTGCGACGGCTCCGCCAGAAAACTAACGCAATCTTCGACATAGCCGTCGCTTTCCGAGACGAGCTGCTTGAATTCCGGCATGAACGGCAGCAACTGATGCTCCAGAATCGTTTGGCTGTCCCAGTCCGAATATATGCTGTCGATCGCCAGAATCCGGGCAGTGAAGTCGGCCCTCCCCGGGGTCTCGGCGAAGGCCTGAAGACGAGTGGTTGCGACGACCGCCAACAAAATCGCTGCAACACAAGCGAAGGCTCGGCTCATTGTCCGACCCACCGGCGATAAACGAGCGGCCCGTGAGAAATTTTCGGATCATTAGCCAATGAGGCTCGCCACGGGATTTGCTCGATCGTCCCCGCAGGGCCGTTGCCGCTGTCACCCGTACCGACGAACGTATCGCCTTCGCCGACGAACATCACGTGTCCGGACGCATCGGCATAACCAATCTGCTGCGCCACGACATCGCCCGGCTGCCGGGCCTCATCGGGGCCAAGAACGCGCCATCCCGGAATCGTAAACGCGGGGTCGGCCCACTGGGCGGCGAACGGCGGCGCCGGGGTGAAATGGTAAGAGTTCGGCGTTCCGGGATCGGCGCCAGCCTCACCAGCCACGTAAGCCACGAAAAGGAAGCACTTGTTCGTATTCAACATGTATGGTAGGTAGAAGTTTTTGTCGGCCCACCGCTGATCGCCGACCAGGGACTGCGCAATTTCGACGATGCGTTTCCGCACTGCCTCGGGACTCTGGTCTGGAAGGAGGAGCGCCGGGTCTATGCCGCCTTCCGCCTGCGCCACGTCGACCCCGCCGGCGTCCGACCTCGCCCCGCCCGATTCGTTCGAAGCGACCTCGACCCCGCTGGGTCTCTTTGCGCGGTCGCCGTCGTCGTCGCGCGGCGCAAACCAACCGGGGTTGGGCGGAACGCCGGTGCGAGGATGTTCGTCGGGATCGAAATCCTTCAGCAGCCAGCCGCATTCGTTCAGCCGTTTGCTCAAGAGGTCTGGCGAATTTCCAGGCGCCTCGTCGCATGGCGGGTCTGGGAATTTCAGCAGCAGCGCCGCAATCTGTGCGCGGGCGAGTTCGCCATTGTCGAGCGCTTCAACGACAACTCGAAGACCGCCGACTTTTGTCGAAGCATCGATCGATCGCCCATAGGCTCGAGACAAGCGCGCCTCGATCTCTTGCAAAGGCGGAAGCTCACAACGTTCGAGGACGTTACGTCCCCGCGTCCCTGTCCTATCGAACAAATTTATCCCCGCGATGCGCACGCCCCGTTCGTCGCATTCGACGGCGCCGGCCGCAAAATGAAATACGCGGCTTCCCGCTCGAGTGAAATTCCGCATGCGCACATCTCCATTGCACCAATGTTTTATTGTGAACAAAGCGGGAACATTAGTCAACAGATTTCTGTGCCGCGCAACGGGGCGGGATGTGTCACTTCCTATTTGCCAACTCGCTCCCGCCCTTCGCCTTGCGTCGCGCGCCTCCCTCTCCCATTGGGAGAGTGGCAAGGGTACAGGGCAGTTGCGATTTCAGTCAAAGGCGACTCTCAAATAAAAGTTTGGAAAATTTTGGACAAAATCCGCAGCAATTTGCAAACGTTTTGCAAAGAAACGCTTGGAATTGCAAGAAAATTCCTTCGTATTACGGTATTAGGGCGACAGGCGCCTCTTTCCCTATTCGCCTTCCGCTTTACTGATCCCCAGATCACTATTGCCCGACAACTCGCTCGCCCTCGATCCGCTGCGCCGCCCCCGGCCTTCGCTCTCGCCGCATCAGGCCGGCGCGGCGGAAAATTGTCTCGCACGCGATTGAAACAGTGGGCTCGCGGCGGAAAATGGCGCCGCGCGACCCGGCGGCGCTTGCCTCGCGGAGGCCGACCCGCCGTCGTATGCGCCCCTTCCCTCCTCGCGCGCGAAGGCGGCCCCCCTCAGCTCTGGCTCTGCCCCGCCGCCTGTTCGATCATCACCGCGGCGGCGACCGTCTCGCCGCCGCCGCCCGACTGGGCGACGCGGAAGGGCGCAGCGCCCAGCGCGTCGAAGCCGACGGCGACGCGCACGTAAGTCCCGTCGGCGCACTGATCGCGCACGGGGTCGAAGGCGATCCAGCCGAGACCCGGCGCCTCCGCCTCGGCCCAGGCGTAGAGACCCTGCGGCGGCGGCGCGTCGCGCGGGACGAGATAGCCGCTGACGAAGCGCGCGGGGACGCCGAGCCTGCGCGCGCAGGCGATGAACACGTGCGCGTAGTCTTGGGCGCCGCCGCGCCGCAAGGCGAAAGCCTCGGCGGCGGCGCCCTTGGCCTCCGACGCTTGCGGCTCGAAGGCCATCGCGGTGTGGATCGCGTTCATCAGCAGATGGAGCCGCTCGATGGGATCGGACGCCGCCCCGACCGCCTCGAGGGCGAATTCGCGCAGAGCGCCGTTGGCCTGGGCCAGCGGGCTCGCGCGCAGGAACATCTGCGCCGGCAAGGGCTCCACCGCGCCGCGCACCACGCCGACCGCGTCGGTGGCGGCGACTTCACCGACGGCGGAGATGGTGAAGCGCTCGATCGCGCCCTGGTAGGAAAACGCGTGCACGACGTTGCCGAGCGAATCTTCGCTCTGGCGCAGCGAACAGTCGACGTCGACGCCGACGCGCCAGCGCAGCACGTATTGCGACTCGAAACTGCGCGGCGTCAGTCTGAGGTTCTGGATGATCGACCGGGCCGCCGGCGCGTAAGAGAAGGTCGTCTGGTGGGAGATTTTGATCCGCATGCGCGTCGCTCTTGAGTTCGCGTCGGGCGCTCGAGGGGCGGTCAGACGAAGAGATATTGCTCGGAAATCGTCGCGGCGAGCCGCGCGTTGTCTTCGATGAAACGGGTGATGAATTCGTGCAGACCGTCCTGGAAGATCTCGGCCATGCTGGCGCGTTCGAGCGCGGCGAGCATGGCGCGCGCCTGACGTTGCGCGGCGCCGCTGCGCCCGTCCTCGCGCGCCAGCGAGTCGAGCGCCTGATCGATGCTCTCGTAACAGAAGATCAGCGAGCGCGGCATCGCCGGCTTCAGGATCAGGAGATCGGCGATCAGCCACGGCTTGACCCGATCGCGATAGACCCAGTGATAGGCGGTCGCGGCCGAGACGGCGCGCAGGATCGCCACCCACTGGAAATAGTCGAGCGAGCCGCCGACCTTTTCGTTCGACGGCAGCAGGAGATGGTATTTCACGTCGAGCAGACGCGCGGTGTTGTCGGCGCGCTCGACGAAGATCCCTAACCGATTGAACCAGTAGGCGTCGTTGCGCAGCATCGTGCGATAGCAGGAGCCGTCGAAGTCGAGCGAGGCCTTCTTGACGTAGTCGAGGAAGCGCGCCAACGCCTCGCGGTCGAGGTCTTTGCCGGCGCGCCGCGTCGCTTCGAAGCGTTTCAGTTCGAGCCAGGCGTCGTTGATCGCGGTCCAGGTCTCCACCGTCAGGGCCGTGCGCACCGCGCGGCCGTTGGCGCGGGCGTTTTCCAGGCAGTTGCAGATCGAGGACGGGTTGGCGCGATCGAAGGCGAGAAAGTCGATCGCGCTCGCTTCGTCGATTTCCCCGCGCTCGGCGTGGAACGCCTCGTCGACGCCCGCGGCGTTGAGCGCGCCGGCCCACTCCACGGCGGGATCGTCGACGCCGCTGCGCGGCAGGTACTCCAGGCGCAGCGTCGCTTCGATCATGCGCGCGGTGAAGTCGGCGCGCTCCATCGACCGCGCCAGCCAGAAGAGGTTGTCGGCCGTGCGGGCGAGCATCGCTCTAGCCCTCCCCGGCCACGGGATCGTCGTCGACGACCCAGGTGTCCTTGGTGCCGCCGCCCTGGCTCGAGTTGACGACCAGCGAGCCCTTGGTCAGCGCGACGCGGGTGAGGCCGCCCGGCACGATGTGCACGCCGTTGACCCCCGACAGCACGAACGGCCTGAGATCGACGTGGCGCGGCGAAATCCCGCTGTCGAACGACGCCGGGCAGGTCGACAGCGCCAGCGTCGGCTGGGCGATATAATTGGCCGGATCGGCTTTCAGCTTGCCGGCGAAGAATTCGCGCTGCGCGGCGCTGGCGTGCGGCCCCACCAGCATGCCGTAGCCGCCCGAGCCGTTGACTTCCTTGACCACCAGCCGATCGAGCCGCTCCAGCACGAATTTCAGCATCGCCGGCTCGCGGCAGCGATAGGTCGGCACGTTCTGCAACAAGGGCTCCTCGGAGAGATAGAAGCGGATCAGGTCGGGAACGTAGCTGTAGATCGCCTTGTCGTCGGCGACGCCGGTCCCCACTGCATTGGCAATAGTCACATTGCCCGCCAAATAGGCGCCGACCAGCCCCGGCGCGCCGAGCAGCGAATCCGGATTGAACACGAGCGGATCGATGAACTCGTCGTCGACCCGGCGATAGATGACGTCGACGCGCCTGGGGCCGAGCGTGGTGCGCATGAAGACGACGTCTTCGTCGACGAACAGGTCCCTGCCCTCGACCAGTTCGACGCCGAGCTTGTCGGCGAGGAACGAGTGCTCGTAATAGGCCGAATTGTACGGGCCCGGCGTCAGCAGCACGATGGTGGCGTCGCTGGCGCTCGGGCGCGGCGTCACCGAGCGCAGGCAGGCGAGCAATTGGTCGGGATAATCGTCGACCGGGGCGACGCGATGGCGCGCGAACAGGTCCGGGATCAGCCGCATCGTCACTTCGCGGTTTTCCAGCATGTAGGAGACGCCGGAGGGGGTGCGCGCGTTGTCCTCGAGCACGTAGAAGGCGTCCTCGCCGACGCGCACGATGTCGATGCCGGCGATGTGCACCCAGATGTCGTGCGGCGCGCGCCGCCCGATCATCTCGGGGCGATAATAGGGGTTGCGCAGGATCAGCTCCTCCGGGACGATGTTCTCCCTGAGGATCGCGCGCGGGCCGTAGACGTCCTTCAAGAACAGGTTGAGGGCGTTGACGCGTTGGGTGAGTCCGACCTCCAAAGCCGTCCATTCGGCGCGCGAAATGAGGCGCGGCACGATGTCGAACGGAATCAGCCGCTCCGCCGCGTCCTTGTCGCCGTAGACGCCGAAGGTGATGCCGATGCGGCGGAACATGTATTCGGCCTGGGCGCGGCGGGAGGCGAGCACCTCGGGCGGCGTCTCCTCGAGCCAGCGCGCGATCTCGCGGTAGAGCGGGCGCACCTTTTCGGCGCCCAGGCCCATTTCGTCGAAAGAGCCGCCGGCCCCCATTTGCATCCTCTTGTCAGCCCTCGCGATTCGCGACGAGGCGAAGCAATCTTCGTGCCGTCAGTCACGCGGCGCCGCGAGCGCCAGGGCCTCGGCCCCGCCCATCGGCTCGCCCGGCGGCCAGGCGCAAAAATCGGCCGACGCGTCGAGCGCGGCGCTCAAGCGGCGCCGATAGGCGTCGCGCGAAATCTCCACCGCGCCGAGCGCGCTCAGGTGCGGCGTAACGAACTGCGCGTCGAGCAGGCGAAAGCCGCCCGTGCGCAGCCGCGCCACGAGATGGACCAGCGCCACTTTTGAGGCGTCCCGCGCGAGGTGGAACATGCTCTCGCCGAAGAAGGCGGCCCCCAAGCTCACCCCGTAGAGCCCGCCGACGAGCTCGCCGCCCTGGTAGGCCTCGATCGAATGGGCGTGGCCGCGCGCGTGCAGTTCGCCATAGAGGCGCACGATCTCCGCGTTGATCCAGGTCTTGTCGCGCTGCGCGCAGGCCTCGATCACCGCCGCAAAGTCGCGATTGGCGCGGATCTCGAAACGATCCGAGCGCACGGTCTTGGCCAGGCTCTTCGACACGATCAGCCGATCGAGCGGAAAGACGCCGCGCTCCTCGGGTTCGACCCAGAAGAGGGTGTCGGCCTCGCGGCTCTCCGCCATCGGGAAGAGGCCGATGGAATAGGCCCTGAGGAGAATGTCGGGGGTGATCTCGAATTTGGGTTGAAGGCGCGACATTGACGAATGGTGCGGCCGGGCTGAGGCGCCGTCAACCGGCAAACGCGCCGGCGCGGCGAACACGTCGACGCAGCCGGCTTTCCCTCGGCCGACTAATTTGCCAACATGCGGCCGCCGACGCCAGACGGAGGGGACCATGACGAACGACGAGCCCGGCTTTTCGACGCTGTCGATCCACGCCAGCGCGCGGCCCGATCCGACGACCGGCGCGCGCATCACCCCGATCTATCAGACCACCGCCTTCGTGTTCGACGACGTCGATCACGCCGCCTCGCTGTTCGGCCTGCAGGCGTTCGGCAACATCTACACCCGCATCACCAACCCCACCACCGCGGCGCTCGAGGAGCGCGTCGCCGCGCTGGAAGGCGCGCCGGCGGCCCTCGCGGTCGCCTCAGGGCACGCCGCGCAGGCGATCGTATTCCACTCGCTGATGCAGCCGGGCGACGAATTCGTCGCTTCGACAAAGCTTTACGGCGGTTCGATCAACCAGTTCAACCACGCCTTCAAGAATTTCGGCTGGGTCGTCAAATGGGCCGATCCCGACGATCTCGACGCCGTCAAGGCGGCGGTGAACGAAAAGACCAAGGCGATCTTCATCGAGTCGATCGCCAATCCCGGCGGCGTCGTCTCCGACATCGAAGGCGTCGCCGCCATCGCCAAAGCGGCCAGGATCCCCCTGATCGTCGACAACACGCTGGCGACGCCCTATCTCATCCGCCCGCTCGATCACGGCGCCGACATCATCGTCCACTCCGCGACGAAATATCTGTGCGGCCACGGCAATTCCATGGGTGGCGTCATCGTCGATTGCGGTTCGTTCGAATGGATGGGCGATCCGCGCTATCCCATGCTGTCGGCGCCGCGGCCCGAATACAACGGCATGACGCTCGCCGAGACCTTCGGCAATTTCGCTTTCGCCATCTGCTGCCGCGTGCTCGGCCTGCGCGATCTCGGGCCGGCGATCTCGCCGTTCAATTCCTTCCTCATCCTCACCGGAATCGAGACGCTGTCGCTGCGCATGCAGCGCCATTGCGACAACGCGCTCGCGGTGGCCAAGCATCTGGGCGGGCACGACGAGGTCGGCTGGGTCTCCTACGCCGGACTGCCCGGCAATCGCTACAACGAGTTGGCGAAGCGCTATTGCCCGAAGGGCGCCGGCGGCGTCTTCACCTTCGGCGTCAAGGGCGGCTACGAGGCGGGCGTGGCGCTGGTCGGGAAGCTGCAATTGTTCTCCCACGTCGCCAACATCGGCGACACCCGCTCGCTGGTCATCCACCCCGCCTCGACCACCCACCGCCAGCTCGCCGACGCGCAGAAAATCGCCGCGGGCGCCGGCCCGGACGTGGTGCGCCTGTCGATCGGGCTGGAGGACGTCGCGGACCTGATCGCGGACTTGGATCAGGCGCTGGGGTGAAGCGCAGCACGACGGCCGCCCAACCCCGCCCCTACCCGCCCCCCAGCACGCCCTTGGCGGCGCGGTCCGTCTCCTGGGCGTAGCGGCGCGCGGCGAAGGTCTCGCCGAGCAGGCCGACGACGTGGCCCGTGTCGCGCTCGGTGACGGCGAGCGTGTCGGCCTCGGCGGCGTCGAAGATCGCCAGCGCCGAGCGCACGTCGACGTCGGGATGCAGCGTCGTCTCGGCCAAGCGCGCCACGGCCGAGACGGGGCCGCCGTCCTCGTTCTCTTCGAGCGGAACGGCGTGCGCTTCGGGCACGAGAACCAATCCGCGGTAATGGCCCGCCTCGTCGACGGCGACGACGACGTGCGCGCTGCCCAGGGGATAGGCGGCGCGAAAGTCGCGCAGCGGCGTCTCGGCGGGAATCGTCGGCGGGGCGCGGACCATCAGGCGGGCGACGGTGAGATCGCGCAGCCAGCCGACGTCCTCTCCGCCGCGGATCGACTCGCCGCGCAGATGCAGCCGCCAGGTGGTGAAGGAATAGCCGAAGGTGGCGCGCACCGCCAGGCTCGTCGCGATGCTCGCCGCCAGCACGCCGCCCGCCACGCCGAGGTCGCCCGTGCTTTCCAGCACCAGGAACGTCATCGTCAGCGGCCCGCCGACGACCGCGACGCTCAGCGTCGCCATGCCGGCCATGATGCAGGCGGTCGGATCGAGCCCGAGCCCGGGCAGCACGGCGTCGACGCCGAGCGCGTAGAGCTTGCCGAGCAGCGCGCCGGCGAACAGCGAGGCGAAGAACAGGCCGCCGCGAAAGCCCGAGGCGAGCGACACGAGGCTCGCGCTCAGCTTGAGCGCGAGCAGCGTCGCCAGGGTGGCGGCGGAAAGTTCCGCCGAGAAGTCGAGCCCCACCGCGCCGTGTCCCGCGCCGAGCATCTGCGGGGTATAGAGCGTCATCGCCGCGAGCAGCAGGCCGCCGAGGACGGGGCGCGCCCACGGCGGCGCGCGCGTCGCCGCGAAGCCGCGTTCGAGCAGCGCGGCGGCGCGCATCGCGCCGACGCCGAGCGCCGCCGATATGAGGCCCAGCGCCACCAGGACGAGGTGATGGCCGAGGGCCAGCGGCGCGACCGGCGGCGCGACGATGACGTAGGGCGCGCCGAGCAGCGCCTTGGTGGTCAGCGTCGCCGCCAGCGCGGCGGCGAAGATCGGGCCGGCGTTGGCCAGCGAATAGGCGCCGATGATCAGCTCCGAGGCGTAGAACGCGCCGGTGAGCGGCGCGCCGAAGGCGGCCGCGATCGCCCCGCCGGCGCCGCAGCCGACCAGGATGCGCAAGTCCTGGCGGCGCAGCCGCAACGCCAGGCCGACGCGCGAAGCTATGGCGGCGCCGATCTGCGCGTAGCCCGATTCGAGCCCGACCGAGGCGCCGCTGCCGTTGGAGATCACCGTTTGCGCGCAGACGATCAGGCTTTCGCCCATCGCCATGCGGCCGCCGCGCAACGCGTTGGCTTCGATCGGATCGACCGCGCGCGGCAGCTTCCTGGCGCGTCGCCAGCGGTCGATCAGCCCGACGGCGAGGCCGCCGAGGGGGAGCGCCGTGAAAGCCGCGAGAGGGGCGACGCGGGCCGCCGCGCTCAATCGCACGTCGAAAGGGATGCCGTAGATCGCGACATGGGCGAGGTCGACGAGCTCGGTCATCGCGGCCACGCTGAAGCCGGCCAAGACGCCGACGACGACCGCGACGACGACCAGCGACAGTTCATTGGAGCGGGCGACCGCGCGCAGGCGCGCCGCGACGCCGCGCAGCCGATTCGAGACCTCGACGCTCATGGCGCCTGGCGCTCGCGGCCGCGACGCCGAACGGGCGCAGTCCCATCGATTCGAGCCGCGGTCATCGCGCCGCCTCCGTCTCGCTCTCCATCGCCGTGGCGCGCCAATGCGCGACCGCCATGCCGAACAACAGCAATGCGACCGCCTGATGGGCGAGCGCGAACTCGATCGGCGCGACCAGGATCAGCGTGACGATCCCGATCGCCGCCTGCAGAACGCTGAGCGCGGCGAGCGCGCCGGCGCGGCGGGCGAGCGAGGCGCCGCGCGCGCGCCGCCGCGCGGCGAACGCGATTCCCAGCGCCAACAGCACGACGGCGTAAGCGACGACGCGGTGATCGAACTGCGCGGTCGTCGCGTCGTCGACGATCGAGCGCGGCCACGGCGCGAGGCCGAAGAGGCCGGCGGGGATCAGACTGCCCTCCATCAGCGGCCACGTGTTGTCGACGAGGCCGGCGCGCAGGCCGGCGACCAATGCGCCCAGGCCGAGCTGGCAGAAGATCAGCGCGGCGAGGGCGCCCGCCGGCGCGACGAAACCCGTTGCGGCGGCCTCGCGCGCGCGCTTGGCTAGGCCGACGGCGGCGTAGATCAGCGCCCCGAAGGCGGCGGCGGCGATGAGCAGATGCAGCGCGAGCCGTTCCTGCGCGACTTCCGTGCGGCCGGCCAATCCCGAACTGACCATCCACCAGCCGACGATCGGCTCGAGCGCCAGCAGGCCGGTGGCGACCGCGACCTGGCGCCCCAGCGGACCCCTGAAGCGGCCGCGGCGCCAAAACCACAGGGCCGGCAGCACGAAAGCCGCGCCGATCAGGCGGGCGAGCAACCGATGGCTCCACTCCCAGTAATAGATGGTCTTGAAGCCGTCGAGGCTCATGTCCGCGTTGAGCGCGGCGTATTGCGGGATTTGCTTGTAGCGTTGGAATTCCTCGACCCAGGCGGCTTGGCCGAACGGCGGAATGACGCCCGTCACCGGCTGCCATTGCGTGATCGACAGCCCCGATTCGGTAAGCCGCGTCGCCCCGCCGACCAGCACCATGACGAAGATCAGCGCCGCGACCGCGATCAGCCACGCGCGCACGGCGCGCGAAGCCCCGGCGTCAGCGCTCGCTTCGCCGCGGCTCGTCGCCAGACCTGCTGCCTGGGGCATATTCGATCCCCGATCCCCCGGTTTGCCGACATCCCCCCGTTTGCCGACTTGCGTCCTTGCGCGCGGCAAGACATAAGGCGTCGCGTTGCGCGCGGCAAATCGCGCGCCGCGCGAAGTCTCGCGAGGGTTCGCTATGTCCGCGCGCATCCGCAAACTCGTCGGCGGCGTCGCCATGATCGCTTTCGTCGGCGTTTACGCCATGATCGCGATGGCGCTCGCCCAGTCGCGGCCGCTGCAAGAGGCGCCGGCCGCGCTGCAGACACTCGGCTATGTCGTGCTGGGTCTGGCGTGGACCCTGCCTCTCATGCCACTCATCAAATGGATGGAGCGCCCCGGCCGGCGCGCGTGACTTCGCAGCGAGGATCGAACGTGATGCGCGCGCCGTCATGAATCGCGAACCGCCCGCCTTCGACGCCGCCTTTCGCGAACGGCTGGCTCTGCTGTTCGCGTGGCGGCGCGACGTCAGGCGATTTCGCCCCGATCCGGCGCCCCCCGCCCTGATTGGCGAATTGCTCGATCTCGCGCAGCTCGCGCCGTCGGTCGGCAACAGCCAGCCCTGGCGCATCGTCAGCGTCGAAAGCAAGGAAAAGCGCGCCGCGGTCCGCGCCAATTTCGAACGCTGCAACGCCGAGGCGCTGGCGGCGCAGTGCGGCGAACGCGCCGCCCTCTACGCCCGGCTGAAACTGGCGGGCCTCGATGCGGCGCCGGTGCAACTGGCCGTGTTCTGCGATCGCTCGACCGCGCAAGGCCACGGGCTCGGTGCGCGCACAATGCCCGAAACGCTGGATTACTCCGTCGTCGGCATGATCGCTTCGCTGTGGCTCGCCGCGCGCGCCGCCGGTCTCGGGCTCGGCTGGATATCGATCATCGATCCCGTCGCCGCGGCGCGCGATCTGGGAGCGCCTGCGGAACACAAGCTGATCGCCTACCTCTGCCTGGGCTGGCCCTGCGAGGAGCACGACGACCCCGAACTCGTGCGCCACGGCTGGCAGGAGCGCACCGGCAAGGGGCGAGTGGTGACGGTCGTCTAGGAACGGCGAGACGAGCGGAACCACGCAGGGCGGCTCTTGCCAAGAACCGTCCAGGTCGGCGATCTTCCCCGCGCCTTGGCCTTCACCCGGCCGATGCCGGCTCGACGCCAACGCTCTCGCCGCAACCTAAGGAGAGGGGGAGCGAGTGACCCTCGAGCCCACGTTTCGCGAGCGGTTCTTTGCGGCGCTGCAGGCCGCCGGGATGCCTGAGCCTGGCGAATTCTCGGTCACGCCGCGCCATCAGATCGTCTCCGGCGCGACGCTCGCCGGCATCGCCGACTTTATCCGCGTCTTCGACGCGGTCACCGGCCGCGAGGCATGGCGGGCGGCGGCGCTGAGGCAAGCGCCGGCGATCGCGCGGGCGCGGCGGCGCGAGGTCTGCTTCTTCAGCGCCTGGGATTTCCATTGTCCGCCCGAGGGCGGCTTCCAACTCATCGAGTTCAACGACAACGGCTCCGGCTTCCTCTACGCCGCGATCGTCAACGCGCTCTACTACGAGGCGGCCGGATTGGCGCGCGACGCCGGCGTCGCGCCGCCCGCCGCCATCGCCGCGTTCCGCCAAGCCATCGCGGATATGGTGGAGCGGGAAGCGACGGCGTTCTTCGGCGAACGCCCGGCGGAGCAGCTTCTCGTCCTCGACGACTTCGACTCGCTGCGCGCCGGCAAATTTCGCGGCGAACTGCGGCTGCTCCGCGATCTCCTCCGCGAGCGCGGCTGGCGGGCCGAACTCGGATGTCCCGCCGAGACCCGCTGGGACGGCCGGCGTCTCATTTTCGACGAGCGGCCGGTCGCCTTCGTCGTCAACCGCTCGACGGATTTCTTCTGGAGCTCAGACGAATTCGCCGCCTTGCGTGCCGCTTATCAGGCGGAGCGCCTCTACGCAGCGCCGAATCCCTTCACCTACGCGACGCGTAGCGACAAGCGATTGCTGGAATGGCTGTCGTCGCCGCTTTGGGACGACGATCTGGCGATCGACGCCGCGGAGCGCGCCATCCTGAGCGCCCATACGCCGCAGACGCACCTGCTCGGCGCCGACAACGTCGACGCGCTAGCGCAAGCCAAGCGCGACTTCGTGTTCAAGCCCCTGCACGGGTTCGCGGGACGCGGCCTCATCGACAGCGCCGCGCTCGGGCGGGCGCGCCTGCGCCGTCTGGTCAAACACGGCGAAGGCTACGTCGCGCAGAAACGCATCGCCAAGCCTTTCATCGACGTCGACGGCGCGCGATTGTGGACCGACCTGCGCGTCTGGGCCTATCGGGGCGAGATCCTCCTCCTGTCGGGACGGGCTTCGACGCGGCCGGACCGCCTCGACTTGACGGCGCCGGGCGGCTGGCTGCCGACCTATGCGGCGCGTTGACGCGCCGCGGCGCGAAATCGCGCATGACGGCGCGCGCCGCCCTTTCCTTTCGCCAGGTTGACACGGGCGCGCCGATCTGGCCCCCTTGAACGATGCCGTTCGATCCGCCGTCCCGGCTCCGATCCTGCTGGCGCGCCGCCTGGCCCGCCTTCCTCTTTGTCGGCGCCGCCGTGTTCTTCTGGGTTCTGGCGGCCGTGGGCCAAGCCCCCGGCCTGCGCGCTTACCGCGTCAGTGACATCGCGACGGTTTGGGGCGTCGCTTTCCTGATCGTCGTCGGCCTCCCCCTGCTCGCCGCCTGGGCGCTGTGGTCGGCGCTGGGCATCCGACACTGGGCCGCCCGCTTGAGTCTCTACGTGGCGTTCCTGGCCGCCGATTTCGCTTTGTGCGCCTGGCTCTTCTTCGGCACGGTCCGGCCGCAGATGTGATCGGCGCCGAAGGCGGCGGGCGGCCGGCTCAATCCTTCTTCAGCGCGAACGACACCGCGGGGCGCCCGCGCTCCCGCACCGTGACGCGGGTGCTGGTCGGGCCGTCGCGGGTCAGGACGGCTTCGCCGCGCGACCATCTGACCGTCGCCGTCGCGCCGTCCGGGGAAACCGCGCCCGTGGCGTCGGAGACGTAATCGTCGCGCCAGTAGATTGCGATGAATTCGTCGCCGGCGAAAACGATCTGCGCGCCCGTGCCCTCGCTCCATCCGCCCGCCCAGGTTCCGTTCCATGACTGCTGGGCTTGGGCGAATGCGGGGGAGCCGATCGAGCCGGGAGAGGAGATTGCGCCGAGCAGCAGCAGCAAAATCACTGCGAGTCGCTTCATGGGGATTCCTTCGCGGGACGGATGGCGGTCGACGGCGGTTTACGGTCCGAAGCCTTCACGCCTCACGCGACGTTCACCCGCCGGCCGCGATTCCACATGAGGAAGGGCGCGCCGGAGAGCATGACTTCCAGCGCGCCCGCGTTCTGCCACAGGCCGTTGACGGAAACGCGCGGCAGCGCGGTCAGATGGCGCGCGTGCTCGGCGAAGAGCATGCCCGGACGCGTCGTCACCGCGCAGGAAAAGCCGAGGCGACCGGCCAGCTCGAATTCCCGCGGCCCTGCGCTCGTCGCGTCGCCGACGGGATAGGCGAAGGCGCCGACCTCGAGCCCGAGCCTCGCCTCCAGCGCCGCCTTCGAGCCCGCCATCTCGGCGCGCGCCGTGTCGAGCGGCCATTTCGCCAGCATCCGGTGGGTCATCGAGTGCGCGCCGACGCCGACGAGCGGATGGCGGCTGAACGCGGCGACCTCGTCCCAGTCCATGAACAGCGCGTCGGCGATCGACGCGCTGTCGACGCCCGCTCGGCGCGCCAGCGCGCCGACGACGTCGAGAAGGTCGGGTTCGCGGCGCGCCCGCAGCGCCCAGTAGATGCGGGCGAAGGCGGCGCTCTTTTCCGCCTCCGAGCGCGTCGAGAGGCGCAGCGCCACGCCGGCCCGCTCGATCGAAACGTCGTCGAGCCGGCGCAGCGATTCCTCCAGCTCCAGCCACCACAGCCGAGCGGAGCGCTCGATGAAGCCGGGCGCGAAGAACACCGTGGCGGGCGCGCCGTGCCGCTCGAGCGCGGGAAGCGCGAAGTCGCGCGTATCGCGATAGCCGTCGTCGAAGGTCACCGCGGCGAAGCGCGCGCCGCCCTCGACCAGCCTGCGCCGCGCCTCCTCGAGGGTGACGAATTCGAAGCCGAGGCGACGCGTCAGGCCGAGCGCGGAATCGAGGAATTCAGGCGTGATTTCGAGCAGGCGGTTGGGCGCGAAGCCGGGCGTCGTCGGCTTCCACGGGCGCACGCGGTGAAACGTCAGGATGACGCCCCGCCCGCGCGTCGCCGGCGCCAACGCCTTGTGCAGGCCGCTGGCGCGGAAGGCCGCGAAGCCGGCGTCGATGATGAACTTCTTTAGCGCCATGGCCCGCACCCGCGCCCAATCTAGCCGCAGGACCTTGCCAAGGATTTACCGCCGAGGCCTTCCGACGGGCGGCCCTTAAATCAATCGTTGACGCCTTGGCCGCTATGCTCGGCGTCACCTCCTTGGGATTTTCGCCGTGCCCGCCCCCACCGCGCTCGCCGACCCGCCTCCGCCAAGACGCGCCGCGCCGCCGCTTCGCGTCGCCGCCGGCCGGCCGAGGGCTTTCGCCTTCCTCGACGTGTTCGTTTCGATCGAGGCGGCGCGCGAGCCTTGGGCCGAAATCGGCAAAATCGCGCCCGCAAGCCCCTATCAGGGGTTCGAATTCGCGCGGGCTTGGCTGGAGACGGTCGGCGCGGCGCGGCGCGTCGAGCCGATGATCGTCGTCGCGCGCGACGAAGCGGGCAAGGTGAGCGCCCTGCTGCCGCTCGGAGCGTTTTCCCTCGGGCCGCTGCGGCTCGCCGCCTTTCTCGGCGGCAAGGACGCCAATTTCGCCATGGGCCTGTTCCGGCCCGGCGTGGCCTGGCCGCCCGAAGAAATCGCGGCGCTGCTCGCCGCCGCCGCGCGGGTCGCGGCGCCGCGGGTCGACGCGTTTCTATTCGTCAACCAGCCGCGCGATTGGCAGGGAGCGGCCAATCCGCTGGCCGGCGCGCCGGGCCAGCCGAGCCCGAGCTTCGCTTACAAGAGCGCCCTGCCGCGCGACTTCGCGGTCTGGCGCGACGCGCACGCCTCCAAGGAGGCGCAGAAGAAACTGCGCAAGAAGGTCAAGCGCCTCGAGGCGATGGGCCCCCTCGCCCATCGCCGCGCCGTCGACGCCGCCGACGTCGAACGCATTCTTTGCGCGTTCGACGCGCAGAGACGCGCCCGCACACGCGAACTGGGGATCGCCGACCCCTACGAAAGCGCCGAAGCGCAAGCGTTCCTCGAGCGCCTCGCGCTCAACGGCCTCGCCGAGGGCGCGCCGCGCCTCGAGCTCCACGCGCTCATCGTCGGCGATCGCATCGCGGCGACCTTCGGCGCCTTGAGCGCGGGCGACCGGCTCAGCGGACTCTTCATCTCCTACGATGCCGATCCCGAGATCGCGCGCTCGAGTCCGGGCGAGCTGATGGTCCAGGCCGTCGTGCGCGAGGCGATCGCGCGCGGCTTGACGACCTTCGATCTCGGCGTCGGCGAGGCGCGCTACAAGGACGACGCCTGCGAGACTGTGGAAGAGCTGTTCGACAACGCCGTCGCCGTCACCGCGCTCGGCCGCGTCGCGGCGTTCGCCTTCATGGCCAAACAGCGCGCCAAGCGCCGCATCAAACGCTCGCCGCGGCTCCTCGCCTTGTTCGCGCGGCTGCGCGCGGCGTTCGGCTAAGCCGCGCGCTCGATCGAGGAGCGTTCGCCCGAAACGAGGCCGAGCGTCGCGATCGAGGTTTGCGCCAGGCTCTCGCGCAGCCGTCGCAGCGCCCCCTCGAGGCGCTCGGCCGGCGCGACCATGACGAACGCCGCGACGGCGTCGAGCGCCGCCCCGACCTCGGCCGAGCGCCAGTCCGAAGCGTGCAGCACGACGAAGTCGTAGCTCGCGGCGAGCGCCGCGAGCGCTTCGTCGAGACCCTCGATCTCGATCTTGCCGACGCCGGCCGGAATGATGTCGAGGCTCGAGGAGAGATCGCGGTGCAGCGCCTCCTCGAAGGTCGCGCGCCCATCAAGAAGCTCGGCGAGGCCGACGAGCCCGCGCTCGCTCTCAGCCCCGCGATCGAGAACGTCGGCGAGCCAATCCTGCGTGGCGCCGAGATCGACCAGCGCCGCGCGGCCGCGCTCCGACAGCCGCCGCGCCGCCGTCAGCGCGAGCCCCAGCGCTCGGCTCGTCCCCTCCCCCGCCAACATCGCGGTCAACGTCGCGCCGCCCCGCGCGACCTCGGTCAGCCGGTCGGCGAGCGCCTCGGCCGACGAAAAGGTTTCGGACATGACGACCGGCTCCGCGGATTCGGTCGTCGCGACAGCGGGGGCCTCCGTCTCTTCGTCCTGCGACTCGTTCTCGCCCGCCGGCCGCGCCGCGGCGGCACCGTCCGACGCGCTGGCCTCGTCGGCGAGCAGCGCCTGCGCGACGACAACGCCGAAGCTGACGAAGAATCCGGCGAGCGTGGCGAGCAATATCGTCGCCGCCTTCTTGGGGAAGGTCGGCGTGCGCGGTTCACTCGCGCTCTCGATGATGCGCGCGTCCGCCGGCGCCGCGTTGTCGGCCACGCGCGCCAGAGCCTCGCGATACTTCTCCAGGTAGGATTCGAGCTGTTCGCGCGACGTCTTGGCGTCGAGTTCGAGCGCGCGCAATTGCACGTCCGCGGCGTTGCCCGTCGCCACGGTCTTGGATTGCCGGGCCAGAGCGGCGCTCAGACTTTCGACTTCCGCCCCCGCCAGCTTGGCGTCGTTCTCCAGGGCGAGCACGGCCTTGTTCGCCGCCAGGCGAATTTCTCCGTCGAGCCCGGCGAGTTCGCCGTTCAACTCCTTCATGCGGGGATGCTGGGGCAGCAGGGTGCGCGATTCGAGCGCGATTTGCGCCTTCAGCGCGACGCGCTGCTCGACGTAGCGACGCAGGGACTCGTCCTTGGCGGCGTCGGGAATTTCGTCGAGCCGCCCTTCGCGCAGCATCGCGCGCAGCGAGAGCGCCTTGGCGGTCGCGTCGGCTTGCCCGGCGCGCGCCGCCGCGAGTTGCGCGTTGATGTCGGCGAGTTGCTGGGCGGGCACGGTCATGCCGTTGGCGCCGGCGAGCAGGCCCGCGTCGGCGCGGAAGGCCTCGACTTTCGCCTCGGCGTCGGCGACCTTGGCGCGCAATTCCTCGATTTTTTGGGACAGCCAGGCGCTCGCCGCTTTCGCCTCGTTCTTCTTGGCGTCTTCCTGCTCGGCGAGATAGAGCGCGGCCACGGCGTTGGCGCCGCGCGCCGCCAGAGCGGGGTCCGCGCTGACGAATTCGATCTGCAACACGCGCGACTTGGCGACGGGAAACACGGTCAGGCGGGAGAGAAACGCGTCGACGGCGCGATCCAGCGTCGCGCGCGCATCGCCGCGGCCGCCGCTGAGGAACGCCAACGCGAGCGCGAAGGGATTGCTGGTTTTCGCCGGGTTGAATTCGGCGCGCTCGGAAAGGCCGAGCTCGTCGACCGCCCGGCGAGCCAGTTCGGTGGTGGCGACCGTTTCGGCCTGGCTCTGCACGCCCTCGGGGTCGAAATTCGCGCTCGGGTCGGCGCTCGCCTTGTCGGGCCGGGTGAAATAGCCTTCCTGGTTGACCAGCAACACCTTGGCGACGCCGGTGTAGCGCGGGCTGATCACCGTCACGAAGACGAGCGCGAGGACGCACGAGGCCAGAGTGGGGACGGCGATCCACCATTTGCGCCGCAGCAGCGCGCGCGCCAAGCGCATCAGGTCGATAGCTTCGCCGCGGTCCGCTCGCGCGCCGCCGTCCTCGAATCCATCGCCGCTCATCCGCCGCTCCAATTCGCCGACGCAACTGAATTGACTTTGTTTATGCGCGATTAAGGTTGCCGGCGGGTTAAACGGCGGGCCGCGCCCGAAGGCCCGTTGTCTCTTCGTTAACCATGCCCCGGTAAATCGATGGATGGCAGCACTCTTTAGCGCGGTCTGAGCCATGAATCGTATCCTCGGCGTCGCCCTGGCTGTCGCGCTGACCTTCCTTGGCGGCTGTTCGACGCCGCGTTACAGTGCGGCGGTCCTGCGCACGCCGATCGACGCACCCTATCGGTTGGCGAGCGGCGATCGGCTGCGCGTGATCGTCTTCGGCCAGGAGAATCTGTCCAATTCGTACTCGGTCGACGGCGCCGGCAATGTTTCCCTGCCGCTGATCGGCCTCGTGCCCGCGCAAGGGTCGACGACGGCGGAGCTCGGCCGCGCGATCGAAGCGCGCCTGCGCCAGGGCTACGTGCGCGACCCCAGCGTTTCCGTCGAGGTCGAGGCCTATCGCCCGTTCTTCATTCTGGGCGAAGTGACCCTCGCCGGCCAATATCCCTTCGTCAACGGGATGACGGTGCAGAACGCCATCGCGGTCGCCGGCGGATTCACGCCGCGCGGGGCGCAGGACAGCGTCGATCTCACCCGCATGGTCGACGGCAAGCCGGTGACCGCCTCCGTTCCGATGACCTTCGCCGTTCGGCCCGGCGACACGATCCAGGTTCGGGAACGCTTCTTTTAGGATATCGCGATAGTCAAGAAGCCGTAATCCCGCACGGGCAGGAATTATGGCCGCATCGAGCGTAGCGCAGACCGACAAGCTCAGGATCGTCCACGTCTTTCGGGCGCCGCTCGGCGGCCTCTTTCGTCACGTGGTCGACCTTGCCGCCGAACAGAGCGCGCGTGGGCACGAAGTCGGCATGTTCTTCGACGGCGGCGCCCGTTGCCCGAGGGTCGAAGCCGCGCTGGCGCGCATTCCCGGCGGCCTCAAGCTCGGCGTCGGCACGGCCTCGATCGGCCGCAATCCCGCAATCTCCGACGCCTTCGCGATGGCGCGTTTCATCGCCTGGCTGCGCAAGCTGAGGCCCGACGTCGTCCACGGGCATGGCTCCAAGGGCGGCGCCTACGCCCGGCTGAGCGGATTGGCGCGATCCGGCGGGGCCATTTGCGCCTATACGCCCCACGGCGGCAGCTTCAACTACCGTCCCGGCACGGCGCTGCACCGCGCCTACATGTTCGCCGAGAAGCTGATGGCGCCGATGACCGACGTCTTCCTGTTCGAAAGCGCCTATATCGCGGGCCGCTTCGACGCGTTCGTCGGCGCCGCGAACGGCGTGCGCCGCATCGTCGCCAACGGCATCGGCGCGGCCGAGTTCGAGCCCGTCGCGCCGAACGAAGACGCCGCCGAATTGCTTTACGTCGGCGAATTGCGCGCCGCCAAGGGCATCGACACGCTGCTCGACGCCCTGGCGCTGATCGGCCGCTCGCGCGGCGTCGTTCCGCGCGCGGTGCTCGTCGGCTCGGGACCCGACGAGGCCGTGCTGACCCAGCGGGCCAAGCGCCTCGGCGTCGCCCAGTTCGTCTCTTTCCCCGGCCCCATGCCCATTCGCGAAGCCTTCAAGCTCGGCCGCACTCTCGTCGTGCCGTCGCGCGCCGAATCGATGCCCTACGTCGTGCTCGAAGCGGCAGGCGCGCGCGTGCCGATGCTCGCGACCGACGTCGGAGGAATTCCCGAAATCTACGGGCCCTTCCACGACCGCCTCGGACCGCCCGACGACCCCGACGATCTGCGCGCGCGCATCGAGGCCGCGCTCGATGCGCCCGCGGAGCGGCGACGCAAGGAGGCCGCCGATCTCGCGGCCTACGTGGCCGAGAATTTCTCGATTCAGACCATGGTGAATTCGGTGATGGCCGGTTACGGCGAAGCGCTGGCGCGGCGCCGTCGGACCCCTATCGGCGCGCGGGCCGCCACGATCCAAACGCATAATTGAGGCCGACGATGGCTGCGTTTTCGGCAAGAGACCTGCAAAAGGCCGTTGCTCCGGTTCGCGCTGCGGAACGACCGGCTTCGCGCGCCAACGCCGCGCTTCTGCGCCAGCTCGCCGCCGAACCGACCAGCGCGGGCTATTCGCGCGTCGTCCTCGCCGGCGTGGTGCGGACGATCGAATGCGCGTTGATCGTCTTGGCGGGTCTGACGGTCTATTTCGCCTATGTCGTTCGCAACGTCGGCCAGCAGCCGGGTTACTTCCCGGTCATCGTCGCCGTCGCGGCGCTGTCGATCGTCATGTTTCAGTCGCTGCAAAGCTACAGCGTGCCGGCGTTTCGCCGCCCGGTGCGGCAGATGTTTCGCGTCGCCGCCGGATGGACGCTGGTGTTCCTGACCGTCTTCGCCGCGATGTTCTTTCTCAAGCTCGACGGCCTCGTGTCGCGCGTCTGGATGGCCGGATGGTTCGCGCTCGGGCTCTTCGCGCTCGCGCTCGAGCGTGCGCTCCTCTCGCGCTTCGCGGCCAGGCTCGTTCGTTCCGGGCGGTTGCAGCAGCGCGCCGTCATCGTCGGCGGCGGACCGATCGGCGGAGAATTGCTGCGCGAGCTCTCCAAGAGCGACGAGCCCGAGGTGCGCCTGCTCGGCGTCTTCGACGACCGCGGCGACGATCGCTCGCCGGAAACGGTCGAGGGTTACCCCAAGCTCGGCAACGTCGACGATCTCGTCGAGTTCGCGCGCTCGACGCGCGTCGACCTGGTGATCTTCGCGCTGCCGATCACCGCCGAAGAGCGCATTCTGCAGATGCTGCGCAAGCTCTGGGTGCTGCCGATCGACATCCGCCTCGCGGCGCACGCCAACCGCCTGCGCTTCCGTCCGCATTCCTATTCCTACATCGGCCAGGTGCCGGTGCTCGACATCTTCGACAAGCCGATCGCCGACTGGGACGTCGTCATCAAGCTGGCGTTCGACAAGATCGTGGGAACGCTGGCCTTGATCGCGCTGTCGCCGCTGCTGGCGCTGACCGCACTCGCCATCAAGCTCGATTCGCCCGGGCCGATCCTATTCAAGCAGAAGCGCTACGGCTTCAACAACGAGCTGGTCGAGGTGTACAAGTTCCGCTCGATGTACGTCGACAAGCTTGATCCGACCGCCGCCAAGCTGGTGACGCGCGACGATCCGCGCGTCACGCGCGTCGGACGCTTCATCCGCAAGACGTCGATCGACGAGTTGCCGCAGCTCATCAACGTCGTCTTCAAAGGCGATCTGTCGCTGGTCGGCCCGCGCCCGCACGCCGTCCACGCCAAGGCGGCCGACCGCCAGTACGACGAAGTCGTCGACGGCTACTTCGCCCGCCATCGCGTCAAGCCGGGCATCACCGGCTGGGCGCAGGTCAACGGCTGGCGCGGCGAGACCGACACGCAGGAAAAGATCCAGCAGCGCGTCGAGCACGACCTCTATTACATCGAGAACTGGTCGATCCTGCTCGACCTCTACATTCTCGCTATCACGCCGGCCTCGCTGTTCAAGTCCCGCAACGCGTTCTGACGCGTGAGCCCGCCGCATCGAACGGCGGGAGCCCGCCCCGGCGATCCCATGCTCACGTCTTGTTAACCCTAACGGACGTAGCTGTTGCATTGGAACGAGCGACCGAAGGCCGAAGTCGCGAGCGGCTCAGCGAGGAACTCAGAGAAAATGATTCGGACGGAGCCGCTGCGGCAATGGGTGCTGTGGGCCTTCCTGGCCGTGAGCGCCTTCGCGGCGATCGAGCCCTCGCCCTATGAGTTCATGTTCGGCGTCGCGGTCCTCGTCTTCGTCGGCGGCGGCTTGCGCTTCGACAAAGCGATGGCGCCGCTCATCGTGACCTTGGCGGTGTGGAACGCGGGAGGCCTGCTGTCTCTGACGCCGTTCGTCGACGAGCGCGAAAGCGTCACCTTCATCGCGATCACGATTTACATTTCGCTGACGACCATCTTTTTCGCCGCCGTCGTCGCCGACGCGCCGAGCGAGAGAATGGCGGTCATTCGTTCGGGGTACATGTTCGCCGCGATCCTCGCCGCCACGCTGGGAATTTTCGGCTATTTCGACATCGCCGGTCTCGGCCCCTATTTCACGCTCTACGACAATTCGCGCGCGATGGGCCCGTTCAAGGACCCCAACGTTTTCGGGCCGTTCCTCGTGCCGCCGATCGTCTGGCTGTGCCAGGACGTTCTCTTGCGCCGCGGCCATTTCGTCGCCGCGACGGCAAAGCTGGTCGTGCTGCTCATCGGCCTGTTCCTCAGCTTCTCGCGCGGCGCGATGGTGGACGGCGTCGCCTCGCTGGCCATGTTGCTGGGACTGACCTTCTTGACGGCCCCCTCCGCCCGGCTGCGGGGGCGAACCGTCATGATCGCGGTCCTCGGCGCGCTTCTGGTGGCGTGCCTGCTGGCGATCGTCCTCGCCATTCCCAACGTCAGGGACATGGCCCTGTCGCGCGCGTCGCTGGCCCAGGACTACGACATCGGCGAGGAAGGGCGCTTCGGCAATCAGATTCGTTCGATACCGATGCTTCTCGACCGGCCTTTCGGATTTGGCCCGCTGCGCTTCAGCCACATCTTTCCGCAAGACCCGCATGAGGTCTTCCTCAGCGCGTTCGCCTCCTTCGGCTGGCTCGGCGGCCTGGCGTTCCTCACGTTCGTCGGCGTCACGTTCTATTTGGGCTGGGCGCTGTCGTTTCGACGCTCGCCGCTGCAGCCGCAGATCATCGCGTTGTGGTCGTCGCTGTTCCCGCAAGTCCTGCAAGGCGTGCAGATCGACACCAGCCATTGGCGGCATCTGTTCCTGATGGTCGGCTGCCTCTACGGTTTCGCGGCCGCGGAGAGAGTCCAGCGAATACGTTGGACGAGCGCCCCGAACCTGCCGCGAAGGCGGAGCCGAGCCGGCGCCGAAATCGGCGTCTAGTCGACGCGGACGGGTTCGAAAACGATCGCGGCGCCCATGGCGGCCGCGCAATCCACCACGAGAGCTTCGCCGCGCGCCTCATGGCGGACCCGGCTGGCCACGAGGACGCGTCGAGCCGCCTCGATGTCGGCGACCGCAATGCGCGCGAGCGCAATGGGCGGACCATCGGCGCCGATCGCCGATCCGCCATAGCGTTCGGCGAGCGCCGCGCGCGGCGCGCATTCGATGCGCGCGCCGCCGGCTTCGATGACGATCCCCGCTCCTTCGCGCCGCGCGGCGCCGGCGCCGAGGAACCGCGTCAGAAAATCCATGGCGTCGGCGGGGCTTTCATGCGCGATCGCGAGCCCCGCGATCCCCTTGGCGCCGTTGGGATGGACCTGCGCCGCGCGGCTCCAGAAATTCTCGGGGAAGCGTTGCTGGCAAACAAAGAAGCCAGCCTCCGGCAAAGCGGGACAAGCCGCGAAGGCGAGCGAGAACGCGACGTCGACCTCGCTTCCGTCGGACCGGCGCGCCTTGCGGGCGAAATCGAAGCGCGCGAAGTCGCCGATCCCGCCGGCCTTGAAGCGCCGGCGGTCCGCCTCGGCGTCGCGCGAGCGCATCACCAGCATCGCCAGCCCCTCCCGCCGCTGCAGGAAAGCGCTGACGAAGCCGGCGAACGAAAAGACGCCGGGCTCGGGCGCCGGCGCGGCGAACCCCTGCCCGAGCCCGATCAGCTCGAGAAAGGCGCCGTCAAACTGGACGATGTGGTTCTCGGTGCCCCAGGGATGACGGTTGCGCGCCCCGACCTGGAAGCCGAGGCGGCGGTAGAGCTCGGCCTGCGCGGCCAGATCGCGCGCCGGGATGACGAGGTGGTCGACGGCGCGCGGCATGGTTCCCTGCCCTCGAGAATGCGATCGCCGGGCCCGCAAACCTTGGAGCGGACGCGCGGCGGCGCTTGTGATACTCTATCGGCGGATTGAAGTCGCGGCCGACGAGCCCCGATTGTTGGAAGGCGCCGACATGAACGTCCCTTTCGCTTCCCGCGTCACCAGCGCCGCCGAAGGCCTGCCGCGCCGCCGTTTCACCGTCGCCGAGGTCGAGGCGATGGTCGCGGCCGGCGTGATGGAGGAGGATGAACGAATCGAATTGATCGGGGGGGAGCTGGTTCCAATGTCGCCGAAGGGAAATCAGCACGAGGTCGTCAAGACGGCGCTGCTCCGCCGCTGGTATCGCGTGGCCCCTGAGGATTGCGACTTAACGCCGGAAACGACGTTCCGACTTTCCGCCGACACCTATCTCGAACCCGATGTCGTCGTCTATCCGCGCGCTTCGGGATTGAGTGGCCTTTCGGGGTCCGGCGTTCTGCTCGTGGTCGAGATCGCCGATTCCTCGTTGCGCTACGACATGGGGCGCAAAGCCGTGCTCTATGCCAGCTTCGGCGTGCGTGAATTATGGGTGATCGACGCCGTCAAGCTGACGACCCACGTCTTCCGCGTCCCCTCGGAGAGCGGCTATGGCGAGACGCTGGATTTTAGCGCCTCGGATCGGCTCGTCCCGCAGTTTGCGCCCGAAGCCTTCGCCCTGCGCCTCGACGAACTCGAGATTGGCTGAGCGGTGGCTCAGGCGCGCTTTCCTCGCAACGCGTCCAGCGCAACCGGCGCTCCGTCGTCGGCGATCTGCCGACGACGCCGATTCAATTCTTCGAGGAATTCGGGCTTCGCTTCGCCTTCGTCGTCTTCGCTCGCTGCGAGCAGCAGGAGATAATCCGCCTCGGGCGGCACGGCGAGCCGCGCGCCCGAAGGCGACACGATGATCTGAACGGCCTTGTTCATCTCACCACTCCGATCGATAAACTTCTCTTCGTTCGAGGGACGAGAGGCCGGGCGCCTTGTAGGCGCGGCCGTCGGCCGCGCTCGTTCGGCTGCGTCGACGCCCGCCGAACGAGGCGCTTACGCGTCGGACGCGGTCGACGCCCGCGTCACCAAGAGATCGGCGCTCCTCTTCACGCCGGCTTCTTCAGCTTCACCACATTGTGCAGCGTCTGGTCCGCCGTCTCGAAGAAACGCCTGACGCCGCGCGCGGCCTGGCGGATGCGCTGCTCGTTCTCGACCAGCGCGAGGCGCACGTAATCGTCGCCGTGTTCGCCGAAGCCGACGCCCGGCGCGACAGCGACGTCGGCCTTCTCGATCAGCAGCTTGGAGAACTCGAGGCTACCGAGATGGCGGAATTTTTCCGGCACCCGCGTCCACGCGAACATCGAAGCGCGCGGCGGCTCGATCGGCCAGCCGGCGGCGGCGAAGCTCTCCACCATCACGTCGCGCCGGCGCTTATAGGTCGCGCGCATCTCCTTGATGCAGTCGTCGGGGCCGTTGAGCGCCGCCGCCGCCGCCACCTGGATCGGCGTGTAGGCGCCGTAGTCGAGGTAGGACTTGACGCGCCCCAGCGCAGCGATCAGCCGCTCGTTGCCGACCGCGAAGCCCATGCGCCAGCCGGCCATCGAGAAGGTCTTCGACATCGAGGTGAACTCGACCGCGACGTCGAAGGCGCCGGGCGCCTGCAGCACCGAGGGCGGCGGATCGCCGTCGAAGTACACTTCGGCGTAGGCGAGATCGGAAAGGACGAAGATCTCGTGCTTCTTGGCGAACAGAACGAGGTCCTTGTAGAAGTCGAGCGAGGCGACCATCGCCGTCGGATTGGAGGGATAGCAGACGACCACCGCAATCGGCTTGGG
>Ga0181524_10001059_pt1 | contig 32657 bp, 34 predicted proteins | sample PEATcosm2014_Bin_34_FD_119761 | JGI IMG/M metagenome (GOLD analysis project Ga0181524, IMG submission 119761) | Peatland microbial communities from MTU Mesocosm Facility, Houghton, MI, USA - PEATcosm2014_Bin05_60_metaG | ecosystem: Environmental > Terrestrial > Soil > Wetlands > Peat | place... | reverse complement strand
GCGAGCACGCCTTCCAGTTCGTCGTCGTTCAGCAGGTTGAGAATGCCTTCGGTGACCGCGACCGACGCGTGCTGCGGGTTGCGGCCAGTGGCAAAGGCGTTGGGCGACTCGGTCGGAATGACGTACAGCTTGGGCATCGGCAGATTTGCCTTCTGCGTGAGCCGGTGCACGATGCTGTAAGCGCGCGGCAGCTCTTGCTCGGTGACCGGCTGCGCGCCCGACATCGCCAGGGCAATCTTGTCGGAGAAGAAGTAGGAAACGAAGTTCATCACTGCCGCCAACACGAAGGCAAAGACCGCGCCGCGCTCGCCTCCGACAAGCTGGCCGACAAAAATGAGGAACAGCGTGAGTCCCGTTAGCAGAAATGCTGTCTTAAATGTATTTCCCATAGATTGCTTTCCCTAGCTTTGTAGATGCTAACCGACCGCCGCCGGTCGCGCCAGATGGGCGAAGGCCGACGTTCCCATTTGGTAACTTGCGGATACTAATGGGGTTAACCGCGAGTGGACGGGTTCACGCCATGACTGCCCCCGTTGGCCGCCCTCTAACCAATTGCGTAATCAGTACTTTGCCTCCACCCGGCCATGCGGATACCGCCTCCGCGTCTATTGCTTCGGCACGGGTATCCTCGTGCGTCGTAGATCAAACGGCGTGGGCGGGCGATTGCGAGCAGCGGCCGCCGCTCGGCTTTCACTTCCAGACGATTACGCCGACCCGCTGCAGGTAATGCCGGCTGAACTCGACCCGGCGCCCTGCCTCCATCAGCAACACGCGCAGTTCCTGCTCGGTGTAGGCGCGGCGGATGGACACTACCCCATCACGCCATGCCATTCTGCTGCGGAATAGCGGGCGGGCGGCCATCACCAGCGCCAGGTGAAGCCGGGTGCGCACCAGATCGTTGATGACCAGTGCAATGCGGGCCACTCGCAGCGCCTCCCGCACGAAACGCTTGAGCAGCGCCGGTTCAAGGTGATGGGCAAACAGCGAGCAAGTCACCAGGTCGAACGACTCGGGCGGAAACGGGAGATTAAGGGCATCGCCGACGACCGCGGTCGGCACGCGCGGCAAATGAGTTGCGCACCGATCCAGCAGGGTAGGATACAGGTGCACACCACGCCGATCGAAGCGGCTTGCAACTGCTAGTGGCACGTCCCCGGAGCCGCTACCGACATCCAGTAACTCGAGCCGCCGCAGCGCAGATTCATCCACCACACGTTGCACCAGGCGCTCGCTGGTACTCACCCCTCCAAACCAGCGGTTTACGCGGCGGATATCGGCCAGCGCGGCGGCAATTTCCGCCGGGGTCCCGCAATCGCTGTCCAGCAGTTCGCTATCTACCTTGCGCTTCATGTTTATGGCGAGATCTTTGCCAGTTCCTCGGAGTACAGATGGTTCTGTGGAAACTCCTGCGACAACCCAGCGAGCAGTGCGCGTGCGGTAGCGCGGTCTTTGTCCCGCAGCGCGGCGACGGCAAGCAATAACCTTGCAAACGGGCCGAGATAGCGCCCCTTCTCGGCGGTCAAACGAAGGTGGTTGACGCCCTCCGTCTTGTCGGTCTGCGCGCCGCTCAGGCGCAGAATCCAACGGACGGGAGCGGAACTCAGGCTAAGCAGGTAATTCTCCACCCCTACCGCAAGGTAGGCATCGTAGCAGGTCGGATCGAGGGCAACCAACCGCTCGGCGATCCGTCGTGAATTTTTCATGTAGCCGAGGCTGGCGAGATTTCTTTTTTCGATCATCGCGGCATAGTCTCCGCGCAGGCCGTTGGCGAGGATCTGCGAGAACAGCGCATTGCGATCTTGCGGTGAGTGCGCGAGGATCTGCCCGACCAGTTGGTCCGCCTTGGCTAGCCGTTCATTGAAAGCAGCTTTTGTCGCGGGATCGGGCGGAAGCTTGCTGCGTTCGTCGAACCTCTTATCATTCGTGAACAACTCGCTCTGCAAGACGTGCAACCGGTCAAATTCGGAAAACAGATAGGAAGCCGCATCGGAAACAAAGCCCAGCGGATCTTCCGGATGAGAGGCCTGCCAGGCGCGGAAAACCTTGTGAGCGGCCCCAAAATCCAGGTTGTACATGTACCGGTAACCCTGTTCCAGGCCGGCGGAAGGAGCGGTGGCGGAAGCTGCCCTTCCGAGGAGAAGGAGCAACGCGATCAAGCATGGGCCGAAGAAACGCAACATCGAGTGTGGGCAAATTATAGACCAAGGTGCTGTCGAGCATCCACCGATAACGCACCAGGGCTCCAGCCCCGGCCAATCGCCGCCAATCTTTCCGTCCGCACAGAGTTCCAGACGTGAGCGGAAAACACCTTCTCTGCCGCCTGCATCGGAATCAGAGTACATGACGAATACGCTGGCGGTCGCTGAACCCGGTCTAAACTGCAAACCAACGAGGGATTTCGGAAGTAGAGATACGTCTCGCATCGAGTTCCTAGACGGTTTGCGATGTGTCGCCATTCTGGCCGTGCTTCTTTTTCACTACTTCTCCCGCTGGACCCCGCCATGGCACAGCGAGAACTTATATCCTTACGGCAATGTTCTCTCCCCTTTATTTGGGCTCGGCGGCTACGGCGTCACTTTGTTTTTTGTTGTCTCTGGTTTTGTCATTACGCTGACTCTCTTCAAATGCGAAAGTTTCCTCGAGTTTTTTACCAGGCGGTTTTGTAGATTGCTGCCGGCAATGCTGGTTTGCAGCGTTGTGACGTTTTTGATAACCACCTTCGTTCCGGGGAGTTTGTTCAAAATCCACCCTGCGGCGTTCTTGCCGTCCCTGACCTTTATAGAACCCAACATATTCAACAAGATATTCTCAACCACGGTTTTCGCTAGTATCGATGACGTCTATTGGTCTTTGTACGTTGAGGTAAGATTTTACCTGTTGATCTCGGCCATATACTTTCTAAGTCCTAAACACTTCTTACGAAACACGCTCTCGTTTTCAGCGATAACTTTCCTGTGCACAATAGTGCTCGATATTCTTCACTTGGATACTCTCAGCAAAGTCCTGGGCTTTGTCGCGATTTCCGCAGCATTACCATGGTTCATCATCGGAATTGGTTGTTACCTGCGCTTCAGCGGAGAGTCGGCATCGCGCTGGTTACCGGCCGTCATTCTTGGAACCATGCAGTTGCTGGCTTCTTCCAAAGGAAAGCCGGTGCCAATCATTATGGCCGTGATCATTCCGGCATTTTTCTTTCTCGCAATGACTAATAGGACGGCCAGCAGAATTCTGTCATGTAGACCCCTGCCTGCGGTTGGTGTCTGCTCGTACAGCCTTTATTTGCTGCACCAAAATGCTGGAGTCACGTTGATCAGGTTTTTTTCAAGGGCATTCTCACTTGGAACAGTTCAGTCCATTGCACTCGCCTGCGTCGTGGCGATAGCTCTCATCGTATTCAGCTATGGCTTGTTCCAGTTGTATGAAAGACCGGTAAACAAATACTTGCTAGGTCTTCTGCTAAAGAAACAAGGGGCAACCGTGTGCCCCTCGTTACCCGTAACTCCATCAGGCAATGTACAAGCCGCCGGTGAAGGTGCTGAAGTCTCCGCCACGTAACATCAGATTGCGGCAATCTCCTTATCGAAAACGGCCCAAACTCGTTCGCTAAGAGCTGAGAAGAACTCGCGGGTAATAAACGGGCCAAGGCCCAACTGATCGTTGGGGCGATCAAAGACCTCAGACGGAAGAGTGTAATCCGAACGCTCGAAGCCCTGTTTGCGCTCCAGCCACAGCCCGCGAATGTAAGCGCGACGAACAGTCGCCAGCAACTCCTCCGTTGTAATCTCCAGACCGATTTCATGCTTCATTGCTTGGGCGACGTTCGGGGGCGTCACGGTCGCAAACTTGCACAACCCTGTCATATCGCTTTGCACCTGATAGAGTCCACGCTCCGTGATTGCCTTGACCCAGTATTCGAAGTTAGTGTCGTTTTCCAGTGGAAGGAGCAGATGAGTCGCCATTGACATGTGACCGCCGGCAATTGCCCAGGGGTATCCAGGGTTCGAGTCTGGAAGGTAACCCGGCAGCTCAAGACCTTTGCACTGCATGGCGTATCCGGTTTCGGCGAGCTTTTCGGACAGCCGTTTGACGCCATGTCCGATTTCCGGGTACCGGCCCCTTCCGGTTTCCTGAATCAATTCCTTTACCTTCTCGAAGTCGCCGAATGTCGCGCCGTTACAGATCCGCTTGTCGGGATGCCGTTCGTTGTAGTCGAGCGCATACGCAATCGTTGTCCCGAGCGAAATCTGATCCATGCCAAGATGGTCGACCAGGCTGATAAGCTCGGCGGCCAGGTGCGGATTGTGGATTCCAATATTGGTCGAGAAAAGGTTCACCGGCTCGTAATCGAACTTTGCCAGAAACTTCCCGCGCGAGCCGTCCGATTTCTTTTCGTAAACGTTCTTGTGGCAATGAATGCCGCAGCGGAAGCACGATTCGGCCTTGATGACAAACTCCGGCTCGACGTTGTCCCGGAACATTCGCTCCACCTGGCCGTCGGCTTTGGGGCGGAAATTGTTCTGCGGCACGAGATGGTATTTCTCAAGCGGCACGTAGTTGGCCCAGGTGCCACCGAGGCCGCCACGGTCCTTCTCGCGGAATCTCCGAGAACCTGGACCGGTCCCGATCTCCTTGTTAAGATCGCGGGTTTCCGGCTTGACTTTGCCTAGCTGATCCGGTGCTTGCGCGATAATCGCGATAACATTCTTGTAACCCAGGACGCTCCCCATGCCGCCCCGGCCCGCCCAACGGCACTTGTCGTCACCTGATTTCAGTTGGTTTTCCGTGCTCAGGCCCACGGCGCCGAAATAGCAATTCTCATAATTCTCTCCGGCCGGCCCGATCACCGCAAAATGAGCATCCGGGTACTCGCCTTTCAGAAACGCGATTTTCGCGTAACACTCGAGCCCCAGGAGGTGTTTGGCAGACTTGAATTCCACCGTAGGTCCGCCGCTGCCGTGGCGAATCACAACGATGATCGGCTCGCTCGACCGCCCCTCCAGGATCACCTCATCAAGTCCAGTCCATTTCAGCTTGGCTCCGAACTTGCAGCTTCCCGCCGACCACATGGCGCCGGGCAACCCCTTGTTGGATTGTTTAAGAGGACTATATGCGGAGAAGTAGGCCCGCAATCCCGTCATTACGTTCGAACCGGTAAGTATCCCCGTGTTTATGATCAGCGGATTTTCAGGCATGTACGCATTGCTGATCGTACGCTCGCCGAGAATCTGAAACGAGCGGCCGAATCCACCAAAGACCTCTTCTAGATTTCGACAGGGAATATCCTTGATGAGAACGTCGCGGGATGACAGATTGATAGTACAGCGGGAGTACAGAACTGCCGTAGGATCGTTTAACGACTCACTGAGAGACAATCGCATTTACAGTCTCCAAAGGGATGCACAGTATGCACAGCCCAATCCGGCTGCCGAAAAGCAATCTGACGGCAAGGAATTCGATCCATGAATACTGAACGATTGATTAGAATGATAGCATCGCTCGCATTCGGTCGCCAGATTCGCTTGCAGCGTTACGTCCGCCATATTCACGGGGCGAAATCTGCGTTGAAGGATTTTGGTCGAACTCTAATCGGGGGAAGCGGACAAACAGCAGAATAGCCGCTGGCAGGCGGCCAGCCGGATAGATGCCAGGCTCGGCGCTCTCATTTCTGACGCTACGATATTCGAGCAGCGTAGCGCTTCATCACGTCAATCGGGGATTTAGGGGGAATGTACATGAGGTATCGAACCCTTGCAGTTTCCGATCCAGGCGAACCAGAGGCGATCGTGGCCGCGGATTCGGATTACCAGCGCACGGTTGCCGCAGGTAGTGCGGCCGTTTCCATATTGAAAGATGGTATTGCCTCTGGACAGTTGAATCTTTCGGGTAGGGAGCAGCAGTGGCTCGAACGGATTGAGAACGCGCTTGGCAGTCTGCCGGCTAAAGAAGATGACTTACGCAGCGAAATGCTCGAACAGCATGGCCAGGTTTTTGATCCGGCGAGCTACGGCCTACCTCAATGCAGTTCGCATAACTGAGGAGATCGATGCCGTAAGGCTGCAACTGTAGGACGGAGTGAAGTTCCCTATGGAGACCACGGACATCATTATCATTGGCGGGGGTGTTGTTGGAAGCTCCTGTGCCTACAACTTGGCCCGGTCCGGGTTGAGCGTAACGTTGCTGGAGAAAAACGAGATCGCCTCCGGGGCATCGGGCGGAAGCGCGGGTGGGGTTCGACAACAGAACCGCGCTGCTCCCGAACTACCTCTGGCCATGGCTGCCAATACGATGTGGAAGGCATTGGAGCAGGAGCTAGAGGCAGATTTGGAGTATCGCCGGGGTGGTCACATCAATCTGGCGGAACACGAACAGCAACTCGCTGCCCTCGATGCCTCCGTGGAACGCCAGAAGGCCGCCGGCCTCGATATCCGGATGATTTACGGAAGCGAACTACGCGACTTGGTGCCGGTTGCGGGTTCGCAAATGGTCGCGGGCAGCTACACCCCGGGAGACGGCTTTGCCAATCCCATACTCGTGACTCGGGCATTCTCGGCGGCGGCGCGGCGGCATGGCGCAAGAATCTACACTCGGACAGAGGTCAAAGCGATCCGGCAGGAGGCGAACCGGGTTGTCGGGGTGGAATCCACACGAGGGCTCATTACCGGCCGCTGGGTCATCAATGCTGCGGGCGCGTGGTCGCGAGCCCTCTCCGCCGGACTCGGACCCGATCTCCCGCTTCGGGCGCAGGCAAAGCAAATGATGGTGACCGAAAGGGCGCCTGCCATGCTTACGCCCGTCGTGACCTGCCTCGGCCGCGGGTTGAGCGTGAAACAGATGCCCCAGGGCCAATTTGTAATCGGGGGCGGCTGGCCGGGGATAGCAGACATGGCGGCGGATCGGGGTTGGCCAAAGATCGGCAGCCCAAACGGGAGTGCCCGTGAGCTTACAGCGGTTTTGCCTGCGACCGCTGCGCTACAAGTGATCAGGATATGGAACAGCCTGGAGGCTTGTACTCTCGATCTGCTGCCAATCATAGGGGAAGTCGGCGATGTCGAGGGTTATCTGCTGGCCACCGGCTTCTCGGGCCACGGCTTCGCGCTGGCGCCCTCGGTGGGTGCCTTACTGGCTGAGTTCATTTTGACCGGCAAGACCTCGATCCCTCTCCATCAACTCAGCCCGCAGCGGTTTGTTGGATACGATGCCCGCCAGATCAGCGAGTTTTTGGAGGGAGAGGCGAGTGGCGCAAGTATGGGACGATTGCAATAAGCCGGCCTCGGAATTGCAGCTAATGGAAGACACCAAACAGGTGTCATTGGGGCCGAGCGGCAATGTGGAACGCCGGTGGACGGCGCAACCATTCAGGCATACGAGAGCAAAAGCCCGGAGATAATGACGGTGCATGGCAGAGATTGAGAAGACGACCTGATGGAGGGAGCGGCGTAGGCGGCTAGCTTCGTCAAGACTGCAATTCCGATTTACAAGAAGGAGACGATTGTGCATGTACAGACTTCATCAACGCTATCCGGGAAACAAGTCGCTCAGATCATTGATAGGACAGGTGTAACTCCAGTTACCAAGATTCTTGTATTTGCCGCCGCCTTGGGATACTTGTTTGATGCTTTTGACAACACTATGGTCGGCTATTTGATGCCGCTGATCTCGAAGGACTTTACCATAAACCCGGTATGGAAAGGATTTCTTCTCTCTCTCGCTTTATGGGGCGGTGTCGTCGGAATGTGGTTTTGGGGGCCCGTTTCCGAGGCAAAGGGACGTCGATTTGGCTTTCAAGGAACGGTGTTGTCATTTTCCGTGTTCACGGGCTTGGCGGCACTTTCCTGGTCCCCATTGTCCTTCGGCATTACGAGGGTGATTGCTGGTGCTGGTCTGGCGGGATTTTATGCTGTCGATTTAGCGTTAGTGTCGGAAATGGCGCCGACCAAGGTAAGAGGACGCCTAACGTCACTAATTACAATATTGTATCCAGTCGGCGTAATCCTCGCAGGGGTGGCGACAGGGTTTTTGGCCCAAAGAATTGGCTGGCGGGCGATGTTCTTGATCGGAGTCACTCCGGCGCTCTGCGCATATTTGGTTCGCCGCAGGGTGCCCGAATCACCGCGGTGGCTAGCTTCGAAAGGAAGAGCCGAGGAAGCGGTTGCGTCACTGCTTCGCATGGGGGCGACACAACAATCCATCGATGAAGTTCAGAACACAGTATCTGACGCTGCTCCTTACGCGGCCGTGGATCTTGACAGAGGGCAACTAGGAGACAAGTTCAAGGAACTTTTTTCAAGAAAATGGCTATCGGCGAATATTGTGGCCTGGGCTCTTTGGATCTGCGGTAACTATGCGGCGTGGGGAGTCACGCTATGGCTACCTACTATTTTGATGGATGTCTATCACTTTACTTTCGTTAAGGGCGCGAGTTTTCTGGCAATCACTTATGCGTTTGGTCTTATTGGCCGTCTATGTGGCGTACTCTTGATCGATAAAATCGGACGTAAACCACTTATTGCCTATTCTTATATTGTGGCTGCTTGCGCTTGTTTGGCGTTTGGCACGGTAAAAACCCCCAACTCCTTGCTGTTCTTCATCGCCCTGTTTAAATTCTTCGAACAACAGGGAACACTTGCAGTTATGGGCTATATACCTGAACTCTATCCTACCAGGCTGCGAGTCATGGGTAACGCATATGCTGGAGCAGCAAGCCGATTTACGTCAGCGCTGGCGCCCATAATGGTCGGAGTATTGATGGGAATGCATCGGTATTTGGCTATCTGGTCAATCTTTGCGGCTGTGTTAGTGATAGGTGTCATCATAGTGTGGCTTTTAGGACCGGAGACTAAAGGTAAAACGTTGGAGGAATGTACCGGCTCCATTTAGCAGGCTCAACACCTGTTATAGCGGAAACTCAGAAACATAAATAATCATTCAACAGGAAAGGCTCAATGTCCCTTTGGCCATTGAGCCTCTTCCTTCAACATCCGCCGGATATTTCCTTAATCCACCGAGTGGCGAGTACCGATGGACGGCTGTTTGTGGCCCAGCCCCGGAATCTCCCACACTCCAGCTCCTCCGGGATTCATGTCCGCCCCGATATTGGCGTCGATGAGGTAGGGCTTGCCGAGGTTAATCGCGTACTTGATTGCGTCACCCAGCTCAGCAGCCTTATCTATGCGCACAGCCTCGATCCCAGCCGACCGGGCCATGGCGGCAAAGTCCGGGTTGTAGGGTTCGCCCGTCTGCGGATGGCGGAACTCGGTCACCAACTCTCGCCCGCCGAGGTATCCCCGCTGCAGGCCACGGATCGAACCATAGGAGTAGTTGTTCCACACCACCCAAACAACCGGAAGGTTGTACTCCACGGCTGTGCCCAGCACGCTGGCATGCATGAAGAAGGCTCCGTCTCCGCACACTGAGACACATGGGCGGTCCGGTGCCGCGAACTTCGCCCCCAACACCCCGGCCACACCGTGCCCCATGGCGCCGAAACCCATCGAGGCAATCAGGGAATCGGGACGCCTGGGATTGCAGAACTGGTTGAGCCAGTTGTGATGGACCCCGATGTCGCTCACCAGGATCGTGTCCTCAGGCAACGCTTTATCGATCTCGTACCCAGCCCGTTGAGGGTTGATAGGAGTAGTGTCAGCTAGGTAGCCGGGGGCGACGTACTTCTCCCATTCCTTGCGGTACCCATCGATCGCCTGCAGCCACTTCTTCCGGCCTGCCGAAACCTCGCTCGGCAGCTTCCTCTTCTCCAACTCGTCGAGAACCTGGCGCAGGAAGGTCCGTACATCGGCCATCAGCCCCAGTGCCACGGGGTAATTTCTGCCAATCTCGTCCGGATCGATGTCGACATGGATGAGCTTGGTGGGCGGAATCGTGAACGAGTAGCCAGGAACCCAACTGCTTGACGTGCGGTCGTCAAAGCGTACTCCCAGCGCCAGAAGCACGTCGGCTTGACGTGCGGCATGATTTGCCTGGTAGGTCCCGCTGCGCGCGACCAGCCCGAGCGCGAGAGGATGTCTCGAGTCGATGGCACCCATTCCGCTGGAGGAGCAGGCGACGGGAATCTGCAACTTCTCGGCGAGGGCGAGCAACTCTTTAGTTGCTTTTCCATACTTCATTCCCTGGCCCACGAAGATGACCGGCCGCTCGGCCGATAACAGCATGTCCACCGCCTTGCGCACTCCCTCGGGATCGGCTCCGCAGCGACAACTGATGTTGGCGTCCCAGTCGGCCGCCTGCGGCATCTCCAATTCCGTTTCTTCCTTAAAGATGTCAAAGGGGACGTCGAGCACCACCGGACCCGGCCGGCCGGTGACCATCGTCTTCCACGCCTGCCGCACCGCTAACGCAACCATGTCCGCCCGGGTGGGCTGGAAGACTCGCTTACAGTAGGCTCGCACCGTAGAAGGAAAATCCGCCTGGTACTGACGATAAGTCTCCTGGAAGGCACCCCGGTTGAACTGGCTCGTCGGAATGTTTCCCGTTATCGCCAGGAAGGGAACGGAGTCGAGATAGGCGTTGGCCAGACCAATGGGCATGTTTGCCGAACCCGGTCCGCAGGAGGTGAACGTGGCCACCGGCTGCCCGGAGACCCGGTAGAAAACGTCTGCCATAAAGCCGCAAACCGACTCATGGTGGACCGACACCGCCTTAATCTCGCTTGAGCGCTCATAGAAGGCGTCGATCAAGCTGATGTTCCCGTGCCCGCACAGGCCGAACAGGTAGGGAACCTTCTGCTGGATCAGATAGTCGACGATGATCTGGCCGCCGTTCATACGACTGCTCACTTTGCGCTTTAGCGCCTCTTTTACCGAAACTGCTGGGCTGCTAATTGCGGTCATAATTTTTCTCCTTAATATTTCCAAGTAAGAGACAACGGATTTGCACGTTTAAGTGCCAGTCGCAGCGATTGCTGCAATACGGTCATACTCCCATAAAGCGGTCACCACGATGCCCGATTCGCAGAACGCCAAGGCCAACTGCTTCCTGGTGACATGCGTCATCTGCCTCGGGCCGTCCGACAGCCCGAGGCAAGACGCTGGCTTAGACCGGTATTTTCTTCTCGTAGTTAATCAGGCTCGTGAAGACAAGTAGCCCGACGCCGGCGGCAGCAAAAAACATCAACGCCATGAAGTAAGAACCGGTGAATTGCACGATAAGACCAACGATGATCGGCACAGAAACGCCCATGAGGGTGCCGCCAAAGTTCATCGTGCCCGTAAGGAAGCCTACCTTGTTCTTGGTGGCTAACATGGGCGGAAGAGAGAAGAAGAGGCCGCACCAGCGCAAGAAGAACAAGGTGCTTGAGAGCAGTACCACTACCATGACCGGATTGCGAGTGGAAGAGAGGATGAAGAGCGACACTGTCGCTACAACAGCCGCGGTACCGAACAACGTGCGCATCACTTGGTTGGGGGTGCCACCCAAAGCCCTCCACTTGTCGGCGACCAAGCCGCCCACAAGCTCACCGATAAAGCCGCAAAAGAATGCGATAAAGGTAGCGCCTCCCATCTTCCAGATATTGAAGCCGTGGACCTTATTCAGATACGTCGGCATCCAGGTCAGCAAGCCGTACCATATGGCATTGAAACACATCCAGCCGAGACACAAGCACCAGATCGAACGGTACTTAAAGAAATCAAGCGAGCGACCGCTCAAATTCGACGGTTCCTCACCATGCTCCTTAACTTGCGCCGCCTCGACGTACCTGGCTTCGGCGTCGTTTACGCCTTTGTGCTCGCGCGGCGAATTTCGAATGTAGTACCAGGCCCAGATTCCGGCAAGTACCGTGCCGACGCCGGAGATAACAAAAGCCATTCGCCAGGAGCCGAGCACCGTAATCAACCATGTGATGAGCAGCGCCCCCAGCGCCGCACCAAGCGGCGCACCGCTATCGAACAGGGTAGCGCCGCGGCCGCGTTCAGTCGGCGTCATCCACATTCCGTTTAGTTTAGTTCCGGCGGAAAAAATCGGCGCTTCCGAACCACCCAGACCGAGCCGGGCGAATACCAGGGCCGTATAAGTGGTGCAGAGTCCAGCCAGTCCTTGGAATGCACCCCAGATCACCGTTGCGCCGGCAATGACAACACGCGGCTTGAACCGATCAGCCAGCAGGCCGCCAGGAATCTGGAGGATGGCATATGTCCAGAAAAAGCAGCTAAGGAGCAAGCCCTGCATGGCGGGGTTTATATTGAATTCCTTGCTGATCAGCGGCATGGCAACCGATAGCGCTGCCCGATCGATGTAGTTGATCGAAACCAAAAGCAACAGCAGCAAGAACATATTCCAGCGGACGCTAGTTTTCTTCTCCAGCGATGGAGCGGTGACGGGTACCGGCATAAGTCTCTCCTTAACCACTGCAGGGCGCAGTGGCACACCAAATTGATTCGAAAGCTACTTTCCCCCCCACTTTCCCGCCGCTTGGCGCTTTACCAGCGGTTTGTGGGTAGTTGGATGGACACGGTTTTCCGGCCCAGCGAGAGACCGGCCATCTGTTGCATTGCTGTCCGCGCCAGAATACCCAAGCCCGCGCGACAGACGGCGTGCGACAGACGTGAGATATTCCGCCAGCTCGGGCGTGCGCTCCTCGGTCATTCGCCAAGCGGGGCCTGAAATTCCGATCGCGGCGATAACCTGGCCGGTAAAATTCCGCAGGGGAGCGCCGATACATCGAACTCCGAGTTTGAACTCCTGGTTGTCAACCGCATAGCCCTGAGCTCGTACACGGCTGAGCTCGCGTTCGAGAAGCTCAATGGAAACCACACTGTTGGGAGTGAACGGCCGGAGTTCGTTCTCCGACAAAAACTCTTTCAGTTTATCCTTCGGAAAAGTGGCCAGCAGTATCTTGCCGTTCGCGGTGCAATGCGCAGGGGATGGATATCCCACTCGCGCCGAAACGGTGATGGGATCTTTCCCTTCCACTTTGTGGATGACGGTGACCTCGCGCTGCGTAATTAGCGATAAGTGCGAGGTCTCGCCCGTATGATGCGCAACCTCAGCCAAAGCGGGTGCGACAAGCTTGAGAAGATTGGCTTCGTTCCAGGCCACAGCCGCAACCTGAAATACCTTGCTTCCGATGTGATATTCCCGCGTTTGCTCGTCTTGAGCCAAGTATCCGAGTGATGTGAGAGTTTGCAGAAGGTGATGAGTCGTACTCGGATGAAGCCCGATCTTGCGGCTGATCTCCGTCGAGCCCATAGGTGCGTGGTTGTTGGCAACCACCTCCAGAATGCCGAGTGCTCGCTGAAGCGATTGAATCATTCCTCGCCTTCGCCCCGTGTGCTGTCTTGGACATTGCCAACTGGCTTGCGCCAGCACACTCGCTGGCCAACAATGCCGATCAGGCCTTCAAGCCGGGGCCGGGCACTTCACACTGAGAAATCGATACTTCACATTGTGAAATGCGCTTTCATACTGTGATGGAAAACAATGTCTCAGCTTCGACGCTCTGTCAAGGGGGATTTTGTAGTCTCGGCGAAATTCTTCGCCGGCGTTCCGTACCTGTACTTCGCCAAAACTAAACGCGGACTCGTTTCTGGTGAAAAGTCTGGAACTGTCGGCAATACTTTTCACTTGGTCATCGTGGAATGGGCAAATTGGACGTGGGATTCTGCGCGGAGAGCTACACGGCAGGCAAGGAACTTCCGTCGTGAGATAAATGAGAATTTGGGAACAGAAACGATCCGGAAAATCTTTAGGCCGTGAGGTCGTAACGGTGATGCCGTCCGCCCAGACGCGCAGCACCGCGTTCAAGGATATCTCACTTGCCCCGGGACTGGATCAATAGCGTCAAATTGATTACATCTATAAAGCTCATAGGTATTCTCAATGACCATTCATGGGGTAACAGCCGGGATATCGGAAGACATCAAAGAACCTCCAAGCAGACAGCGTTTGCTCCAACATAGAGTAGTCGCTTCATCCGCCATCCGAAAACCAGCTCCTTCGATTTAGACAAGTTCCTGTTGACACACGAGTCGGTTAGCCTTAGAAGTTGTTGTTCAGGACTAGACTTTCCATTTGTTTTTGCCGGCTATCCTTCGGCCCACGGCCCCGTAATCCTGAAGTACTAGTCCCAATCAATGATGCTCAAGAGAGGCGCCCATGAAACCGAGACTCACAATCGTTATCTTGGTCTTAGTCGTTCCAATCCTGTTGCTGGCGCAAGCAGGCCAGCCAGCACAGAAAGCCGCGTCGCCGTCCAACGCTGCGCAGCCATGGCAGTTGAAGATGACAGCTCCCCTGGAGGTGGGCATCGTATGCGTCGATTTGGATCGCATGCTCAAGTTCTACACGGAGGTCGTGGGTCTGAAGAAAGTGGCCGACGCGGAAACCCCTCCCGAGATGAGCAAACTAGCTCGGTCAGCGCCGAATGGATACAGAATCGTGCGCATGCAGACGCCTTATGGGGAGCGGATAAAGCTGATCCAGCCGAAAGTAGAGTCTCCCAAACGGGCTCCGGTTCCTAAATGGGCATTCCTGCGGGCAGGGGTAGCCTTCACTACGTTTCTTGTCGACGACATGGACGCGGTCGTGACGCAGCTCAGGGCAAACAAGGTGAAGCTCGTCAGCGAAAACGCCATTCAGGTTCGCCCGGGGGTATTTGCGCTGTTAGCGTTGGACCCTGAAGGAAACTACGTGGAATTCGTGCGATACCCGGACATTTCCGCGTACCGACCTGATCTCGTTAAGAAATAAATAGACGGATTCGATTATCGCTGCTCTTGTTCAGGCTAGTCGTCAAGCATCCGTGCGCGATGTCGGAGCGAAGAATTTCAGTGGCGCTGCCGTGGCCGACGAAGTGCTCGAATCCGCCGGCCCGAAGGGACCGTATGCCGAAAAAACTACACCGCTGGAGTACAAGAAGATTGGCGGCTTCGGTCCGCACGTGAACGTGAAAGGCTAGAATCGCCTCACTACTGTCCCAGGGCGCTGGCTAGTTGGCTGTAGCATATATCTTGGCAAGGGGTTTGAAGAACGCCGGCGACAGCGCACGAAACGGGCAACGCGCTAGGGTTGGTCAAACTGGCGCAGCGCCCAAGCAGCGATCCTCCTACTTTCGGGATCGGGATGTTGTTGGGCGGCCCACGTCACGGCCTTGACAGCTTCTGGGGAACAGAGTGCCGACGCCTGCCCTAACCGTCCCAAAGCCCAGAAGACACCGCGCTCGATTCGTCCGGTTTGAACGAGTTCAGGGTGGTACGCGAGGGAACAAAGGATAGAAAGAAACTCCACCTGCAACTCGGTCCGAACTGCAAGCACCTCTCCAATGGCTTCCGGCACGCCGAATGGAACAGTTCCGGATTCGTCTTTGAGCGACCAGAAAAAACGTCGTAGCAGCTCGCGCGCTCGGTCGATGGAAACAGCATCACGCTCACTGACAACTACCCCCAAGCCGCGAACCACCTTCCACTTGGTTCTATCGTCCGCAGAAGAGAGCCGGCGGCTTAGGAAGCGAATGGTTTTTGCAACTCCTGCCAGGGCCGCTTGGCGGAGCACTGCTTCGTCTTCTTGATCAACAGCTCGTGCGAGATCGTTCTTCCAGTCCACCATGTTTCTTGAGGGGAATCCCCTTTTTGAGCTCTCCCCTGCTCGCATTGTACTGCTCGTAACTGGGTTGCAAGACCATACCTCCATCGGTGGTCGAGAAGCGGGATGATTCCGTGCCGTTCTGGCCTCGCATCAGGGCACGCAGTATAAAGCAGTATAAAAGAAGGTATTCCAGTGCGGGAGCCGCAATTTAGTTTGGAAAACATTGGTACCGCGGCTCCAATAATCGGCTGCAAAATCCAGCACACGACAAAGCATTGATTGATTTAAATGCATTTAACTTTGGAGCGAAACTTGCGTACAGATACCCATTCCAGATTAGAGGTAAACGATGAAGCGACTAGCATGGCTGTTTTTAGCTGTTCTGTGTTCGGCGATCCTGCTGAATGCAGAAGACAAAGGCCGTACAGTAAGTGGCTGGATTTGTGACTCGAAGTGTGTCGTACAAAGTGCCGGCCGCAACACCTGCGATGCAAATTGCACTGAGCGGAGTGGAGATCCTGTCTTCATTAGCGACCAGGGCAAAGTTATGGCAGTCGCCAACCCGGACGTTTGTGCTTCGCACATGGGCAAACATGTGAAGGCGCGAGGTACTATGGAAGGATTTCCCCAGGATCCAAGCAAGGCAGACGCGATTAGATTGGAGGAGCTCATGAATGATTCTGGAGCGGGCTAATCACGATGCGGCGGTCTGAGATCGAATAGCCCGAGCGTTTGTGGCGGATGGGCGCAACTTCCTCTGCGCCTATCCGTGGTTTGCGACAGCGCCGAGTGCTATTGCGTCCTCTTCTGGAAAGTTGGCCTCTGCTTCATGACCGGTAGCCTCGATACCACTGATCATGATCATACTCATGCCGCGACGCGGGGCCAGCCACTCGCCACATAGGAACCCAGCCTCATCTACTCGTGATTGCAGAGTCGCGCACGTATGATGAACACACCAGCCAGCCTTTGACTTCAAACGGATTGCATCATCATATATACACACGACGAAAGAGATTGCGTGATGCAGGCACGATCTCCGCTCCGCTAGACTGCCGGACAGCATGGATAGATCCAGTGTTGAGGAGTGGAAATGGGATGGGAGCTTTGGCTGAAGCAGCGCAATTCGCTCTCGCTGAAAGGAATGACTGGCGAAAAGGCACAGTAGAAATGCACAGCCGGTGAGACCGGTAAGGGAAGCCCAACAGCACTGGACTTGAAGAATCCACTCCGTCCCCTGGAGAATCTAGTATCGGGGACTGTTGAGGAGAAAACAGGGATGCCTCTCACTCTACCGGCCATTTGCGTCGCGGTGCTGTGCCTGTTGATCGTAATTTGGGCCAAACGCGCAAGAGACCGGCAAGAGATGGAGCTGCACAGCATCACACCAGACGCCCTCCATGCATTGTTGTCCTTAAATCAAGAGGTGCTTCTATTTGATGTTCGCCAGCCGTTCGATCTGTTGGCCGAACGGAATTCGCATCCCTGGATAAGGCTGCGACCGCCTCTTTCGAGTGCACCGTTTGGGTGAGCGGTAATGACTTTGCAGGAACGGTCCGATCTCGTGCTCGCGTTCGCCTTCCGCTCGCACTGCTAACTTACACCAGAAGCAAAATGGGTTCCTCCAGGCGCTCGATTACCTTCTCGAGGAATTTAGCGCCTTGCGCACCATCGATGCTCCGATGATCGATAGTCAAGCCGATGGACATTGTGGGCACGGTTGCCACCTGACCGTCAAGCATCGCAAGAGACTGGCGAATTCGACCCACCGAAAGAATGCCTGTCTCGGGAGGGTTGAGTATTGCCACGAACTGGTCGACTTTGAACATCCCCAGATTGGAAACTGTAAACGTTCCCCCAGTGATGTCCTCCTGTGAAAGCACGCCTTTTCTGGCATTTTCGGCCAACCGGTTCCGGTCGCCGGCGATTTGCGAGAGAGACTTGTTGCCGGCGTCGCGGATGACAGGCACGATCAGCCCTTCCTCGAGCGCGACGGCAAATCCGACATTGATGGCTGACTTTTGGGCGATGCCGTTGGGAGTGTAACTGACATTCATAAACGGGCACTCCCGCAAGGCCCCGGCGACCGCCTTGATTACGAAGTCGGTATAGCTGAAAGAAACTACTTTTCCCGCCAGTCGCTGATCGATGGTCTCGCGCAACTTGACAAGGGCTCCAACGCTGACATCTACCCCCATCCAGAATTGCGGCACCTCGCGGGTACTGAACGTCATGCGCTCGGCAATCGCCCGCCGCATCCGGCTGAGCGGAACCACTTTATCATCCTGAATAGCTACGCCCTGCCCAACAGCCGATCGAACGGGCGGCGTGCTTGCCACGCTCTGCATTGCTGGTGATTGCGGAAGACATTCAATCTCAGCCTTGACTTGCAGTTTTCCGCCTTGAATTTGGGTCGCGTGAACAGCATCCGAGGCCTGCAACTCTTTTCTCTGCGAAAGAAATCTCAGAACATCGGCCTTGTTTATCGCTCCCTCGACCCCACCCCCGGTCAAAGCGTTCAATACTTCCGGGACAAGGCCCGCCTGGCTGGCGATTTTGCGCGCCAGCGGCGAGATGCGCCGGCGTGCTGGAACAGCACCGTTCCCACTTTCCTTTTCCTCGTGTATCGGCGCGCCCGAACCCAAGCATTCTGTGCCGACCTGCGATGGCAACAGGCCGGTTACGTCTTCGTCGCCTTCGGCAATGATCGCCACCGGTTCAGTCACTTTCGCGAGATCTCCGGCGCGGACAAGAATCTTTCGCAAAATGCCAGTGCCAAGTGACTCAACTTCCATGTTGGCTTTGTCGGTCTCTATCTCGAACAAGGGCTCGCCTTTGACTACTCTGTCACCCTCTTGTTTCAGCCATACTGTAATCTTCCCCTCGACGGTGGTAGTACCCAGTTGAGGCATTACGACCTCTGTCACCATCACTATCCTCCAATTTCGCCGGCTCAAGCCCTACATCTTGACGAGTGTCCGGATTTTCTCCGCAATGCGGTCGGCATTTGGCACCATCGCGTCTTCGAGAGAAGGACTGAAAGGCATCGGCGCTTCCCAGCCGCCCAGTCGCGCGATGGGACAATCGAGGTCGTACAGACCATTCTCGGCAACCATCGCGGCGATTTCCGCCCCGAATCCTCCAAACACCGGGGCTTCCTGCACGATCAGCAAGCGATTTGTTTTAGCGATCGACGCCAGGAGGGTATCCGTATCGAGTGGGCGGAGAGACCGCAGGTCGATTACCTCAACATCAATGCCGTCGTTCTGGAGTTTTTGCGCCGCTTCCAGCGATTTTTTCACCATGATTGAAGTTGCTACCACCGTGATATCCTGTCCGCTCTTCTTGACCTCAGCCTTGCCTATGGGGATGAGGTATTCGCCATCGGGGACAGGTCCGCTGTCGTTGTAGAGCATCTTGTGCTCGATCACAATAACTGGATTGTCGTCGCGGATGGCGCTCTTCAATAATCCTTTTGCGTTTGCCGGGTCAGCCAATATGACCACCTTGAGCCCGGGAACATGGGCGAGCCAGGCTTCGAAGCACTGAGAATGCTGTGCCGCCGACCTGCGCCCAGTCCCGTGTGGCGCGCGCAGAACCATGGGGACCTTTAGTTTGCCGCCGCTCATGTAATGCATCTTTGCGGCCTGATTAACAATCTGGTCCATGGCAATGGTGATGAAATCCATGTACATGATTTCGGCGACCGGTCGCGTTCCGACCATGGCCGCGCCCACGGCGGCTCCGGCAATGGCTGCTTCCGAGATCGGCGTGTCGCGCACGCGATCTTCGCCGAATTCGTCCAGCAACCCGGTTGTGACGCCCATGCAGCCGCCGAACTTACCAACATCCTCGCCCAACACAAAGACCGTCGGATCCCGGCGCATCTCTTCCTGCAACGCTTCTCTTATCGCAACTCTGTATGTCAGTTCCCGCATGATCTCTCACTCTCCCGCCTTCAGACGTAAACATGCTCGAGCGCAGCCGATATCGGCGGCAAGGGACTCTTTTCCGCATACTTCACGGCGTCTTCGATTTCCTGTCGTATGCCTTCCCGCATCTCGTCCAATCGTTTGGAATCGGCCCCTTGGGCCAGAAGAACACCTTCCATCCGTTTGATCGGGCATTTGGCCATCCAGGCCGCAATCTCTTCCGCCGACCGGTATTTCGCACCGCGATTGGGGTCGCCTTCGTGATGCCCGCGCCAGCGGTAGGTTTTGCATTCGATCAGACTCGGTCCGCCGCGCTTTCTGGCCAGTTCAACGGCTTGCTTTACAGCTTCAAAGACCGCCAGAACATCATTGCCGTCGACCACTTTTCCCGGCATGTTGTAGCTGACAGCGCGCACAGCTACGTCCTTGATGGCTTGATGCTTACTCTGAGGAACCGATATACCGTACAGATTGTTCTCACAAATAAAGATGACAGGCAGCTTCCATACCGAAGCCAGGTTAAAAGCTTCGTGAAACGATCCCTGGTTGCTGGCTGCATCACCGAAGAAGCAACACACCACCTGATCAAGGCCCTTCAACGTGATGCCCAGGCCGGCGCCTGCGGCAATCGGCATGCCGGCACCGACAATGCCGTTGGCGCCGAGAATGCCTTTCTCGAAGTCGGCAATATGCATGGAACCGCCCTTGCCGCCGCAATAACCGGTCTCTTTGCCAAACAACTCGGCCATCATCCTATCCACGCTTGCACCTTTGGCGATGCAATGGCCGTGCCCCCGGTGATTGCTGGTGATGTAGTCATCATTCCGCAAAGCGTTGCAGGAACCAACCGGCACCGCCTCCTCGCCGATAGACAGATGGGCCAACCCCGGCATGGTTCCCCGCGCAAACATTTCAACCAGCTTTTCCTCGAACAGCCGTATATGTAGCATCTGGTTGTACATCTTGAGTAAGAAATCGAGGGCATAAGGTTGTTGCGAGGATGGTTCCGCACCCTTGGATTGAGTTGCGTTCGACGTCGGAATTGAAACTTCAGTTGTTGGCATCCGTACCCCCTATTAACGTTATCAACGAACTACTTTGCTCCGGCTACCGGAGACCGGTTGATCCTTGCACTACCCGCATGGGTCAGTTGACGAACTACACCACCACGCAAACTATCGGGCTGCTCACGCCTTCGACGGCAGCAGAGACATCAGTCATGTGCAGCTTTAGCTTTAGCTTTGGCTTCCGCGTGCAGCCTTATGCCAGCCTTCACCGTCTCCGGCAGGAAGAACAATCCTACCAGGGCAAGCATGTCGTAAATGACCGTCGTGGCAAGGCCGGCACCGAGTCCCTTGGTTTGAGCTACCACACCGATGATGTACGGCGCCAGCATTGCGGGTGCGCGGCCACAATTGAAAATAACGCTGGTGGCCGTCGCCCGGGCTTCAGTTGGGAAAAGCTCGGAGATAAATGCTCCGAAGATGCCAAAGAAGCCATAGGTGACGAAACCAAAAACGGGTCCGAACCACAACAACGCCTGAAGGTTATCGATCGACACGTAGATCAAGGTTGCTATGATTGCGCCGACCATGCCTGTTGTGAAAGCAACGCGGCGCCCCTTCAAGTCGGCCAGCCAGCCAAAGAATTGGTAGCCGAGGAATGCCCCCAGGTTCAGGATAATGAGAAAGCCGCCGGTTCTGGCGACGTTAAGTCCTTTGGTTTTAGCCAGGAAAGTGGGTAGCCACGTGGCCGCTCCCTGGTAAGCCATCAAGGCTCCGGCAGCGAGCAATATGGCCAAAAGAGTTAACCGCCGATACTCTTTTGAAAATAGTGTTGCCAGAGGGAATTTGGCCGCGGCTTCTCCAGGTTTGCCCTCGGACCGTAGTTTACGAGCTTCACGCCAAACTTCCGGCTCGGGGACGGCGAGGCGAATTAGGATGGCGATGAACGCTGGGATGACCCCGACAAAAAACAGTCCCCGCCAGCCGTACTTCGGAGTAATGGTCATAAAGGCCACTGCGGCCAGTCCGAAACCGAGCGGCCAACCGCTGTGGACCAAACAGGTGGCTTTGGCGCGATGTTTATCCGGCCAATATTCCGACACCAGCGCCGCGCCTACCCCCCATTCTCCGCCGAGACCGATGCCAGTCAAAAAGCGCAGAATCATCAACTGCTCATAGCTTTGGGCAAGGCCGCACGCGCCGGTGAACATGGCGTACCAGATCATCGTAACCATGAGAAGCTTCACCCGCCCGAAGTAATCCGCCAGGATCCCACTCATAACTCCACCAAAAAATGCCCCTGCCAAGGTCACCGTAGCGAGCAGGCCAAGTTGTGGCAGGGTACAGTTAAAGGTAGTCTTGATCAGAGGCAGGGCCAGAGCCAGCATCATCCAGTCCATGGCGTCGAGCATCCAGCCCGCCATTGCCCCTCCCAGGCTCAACCATTGTTTCTTTTTGTCGGTTCCATACTCAGCGGTCGTTTTGCTTGCCGCAGATTCAGTGGTCGGTGTCATCTTAATTTCCTTCCTTGTATCCGGGCGAAAATCTCTCGTTACGGATGTATTTCGAAATTCAATAAACGCAGAGCCTTTACCGTTTTCTTGGTTAACAGAATCCTCGCGTTCTCTCTTCTGGTGTTCGGAATATCACCACATTCTTCCCAAAACCGCAAGCAGAGATTCCTGTCGACTCTCTCAAGAGAATTTCGTCGTTGGTGGGCTCACCCACGGAACTCTGCCTATAAATGACCCCGTACCGTCCCCGGGGCTCGTAGGCTTCTAACGGGCCTCTCCTTTTTCAGCTCTGGATCGCCCCCAGATTGTACTTCTCAAGAGGGTCTTGCAAGGCTAAAAAGCGGAGTGATGCAGCACAATTTTGGGCGTTGCAGCGGAATCGAGATCGCTCATCGCCGATTTCTTGGACACTGCTCCTCTCTTCTCCTCTGGTCGAGTCAATCCGGGCACCCTGGGCCGGTTGTTAGCTCGCGGCAAACCCGATATCGCGATCCGTCGCCATGGAAGTAAGTGTGTAGTAGGGTTGCCCGACCGGTGCTTGGACCGTCTTACTTACTGTGTCCACACGGCCCGGAGAGGAATGGCGAAAGATATCGTCTGAAGCAAAGCAAACGCAAGCGCATATCCCAGCCTGGCTCCCGGTGCTGCCATGCCTGCCCGACGAATACGTCCTGGGGAGAATGGTGTCTGGAGCGGAGACCATCCTCCGTCCAATCCTCTGATTTATGTTTGGCCCGTCGCAGTGCTTTGGGTTCATTCCGCCCTTGACATTGGGTTGTTTATATAGTGTGATGTTTCGCCAAACGGAGAGACGGTTTACGGTGTGCCGAGCGCGAAAAGCGGCTGACTAATTTAACTGAAGACATCTTGGAACGAAAGCACTAGAAGATAAAGGTGCAAGGTCGGCGAATGGCTGTTGAAGGGGACACAGATGATAACGTGCGAACAACTTCTAAGTAGGCTGGATAATAGCAGTCTAAAGACAAATCATTATAAGGTTATTGTCGCGGGAATACTTGGCTGCATGCTTGAGTTCTTTGACTATTTCTTAATTGGATTTGTCTTGGCATTTATCATTGTCCCTTGGCATTTGACTTTTGCCCAAGCAACGCTTGTCTTATTAATTGCAGGCGTGGGCGCCATGTTGGGAGCGTTTTTCTTCGGCTATGCCGCGGAAAAAATTGGCCGGCGACCGATTTTCATGATCACTGTTCTGACATTTTCAATACCTAGTGGTCTTATGTACTTAACGCCAGAAGGAAATTGGATGTATTTGTCAGCAATGCGTTTTATTGTTGGCCTTGGCGTCGGTGGGTTGTACACGATTGACTTGGCGTTGGTGCAAGAATTCGTCCCGGCGCGGTATCGCGGTGTTATCAGTGGTCTTCTGACAGCTTTTATTCCAATCGGGGTCATGATTGCCAGTGCGATCGCGGGGAATTTGACTCATCTGATTGGCTGGCGGGGATTGTTTCTCATCGCTTTATTGCCGGCTTTCCTGACTCTGCTCGTTAGGGTCTGGATTCCTGAATCGCCGCGCTGGTTGATTTCCAAAGGGCGATATGAAGAAGCAGCGAGATCAATCAATTGGGTGACTGGTAGTAAAGAAGAATTTTGCGTTGCAGACTTAGAGGCAGGTAGTGCCGCAGCAGAACCGGAGAGGAAAGTATCCTGGAAGGAACTCTTTAAGTACCCTCGGAGTTTGATAGTAGCCTGCATGACCAATTTTTGCTTACAAACCGGTGATTACGGTATGACTTTGTGGGGAGCAACCCTTTTCGTTCTGGTGATGCAAGTTACCCCAGCTAGGGCGGCAAACCTGTTTTTCCCAGTCGCAATGGCCGGTTTTGCGGGCAGGTGGTTTTGGGCTTACATGTCAGAGGTGCTAGGACGTCGGCGGGCCGGGATGTTCCTTGGGGGCTTTGCCACTATTCTGCTCGTTGTCGCAGCCACCTTTCACGGCGTTTTTTGGGGTTCGACTTCCGTTTTCTGGCTCGCGTTTATCGGTGCGTACTTCTTCGTAAATGGCGGCATGGCCGTAATCGGTCCATACGCTTCGGAAGTGTGGCCTAAGCATCTTAGGGCGCTGGGTATGGGCGCTGGCTACGGATGCGGCGGGCTGGGGAAAATGCTTGGTCCTGTGGCCTTAGGGCTGTTTGCGGGGGGTGGAAACCTGGTCACGCCGAAAGCCACGTTAGCGGCAATAGGTCCAGCAGTTGGGCTCTGGGCTGCGGCGACCCTTACGGTGGCAGTATGCTGTTACTTCGGCATAGAAACTTCCAAGAAATCAATAGAGGAAATTGATACGATGGTGCGCCCAGTTCCTCTGGTTGAAAGGGTTGAGAGGAATGTAAGCGTTTAGGCCCAGATGGGTATCTACTTCACTCAGGTAGTCGACTGGTCACTAACCGGATTGTTCAAAACCAAAGCGCCAGCGGTTTACGTGTGTTCTGAAAGATGGTCCCCGCTGTTAATGATGTCCGCATGGGGTCCAGCAACGCCCGCGCTATGGCCATGTCTTCTGTCCCCGGCATCGAGGGCATCAAAATTTATTATGCCACCGCGGCTGAAACAAGAACTCCCGGCATGCCGTCTTCGTCGAGAATCGAGTTTCAAACTCCGTTAAGTCTTGCGGGAGATCCTTGCGGCGCAACGCTGTGTGCTGGCTAACTGAATCAAGTGAATGCCCATCTGGGGCCGAATAATTGAGAGGGCGATGTCACAGGTCAAAAAGGGAAAATGGAGGGATTGCGATGGAGAACAGAAAAGCGGCGCTAATCACCGGCGGGGCCACAGGCATCGGCAAAGAGGTTGCCCTGATTCTTGCGGCCAAGGGGATAAACATTGTCATCAACTATTCCAGGTCTGAAAAAGATGCCATGGATACGTCCGCCGCAGTTCAAGCCGACGGGGTTTCTTGTCTGCTGCAGAAAGCGGACGTGGCCGACGACCAGCAAGTTCGTTCGATGGTCAGAAACACTGTCCAGCATTTTGGACGCCTGGATTATGTGGTCAATGGCGCCGGGATAACTGATTTTGTTGATATGGCTGACCTGGAGGGACTCAAAGAGGAATATTGGGACCGGGCAATGGCGGTCAACGTTAAGGGATTGTTTTTTGTCAGTCGAGCGGCCAGCGAACATCTGAGAAAATCCTGCGGCAGCATCGTGAATATTGCATCGCTCGCGGGGTTTAACGGCAGGGGCAGTTCTATCGCCTATGCAGCGGCCAAAGCGGCGGCAATCAGTGTGACCAAATCCTTGGCCGTGGTTCTTGCGCCTGACGTACGCGTCAACTGCGTTGCCCCTGGACCGGTGATGTCGCGTTGGATGGCGGGGCGTGAGGAAAATGTCAAAAAGTTCGCCGAGACAACTCCGCTTGGCAAAGTGTGCAAGCCGGAGAATGTGGCCGAAGTGATAGTTCCACTGCTGCTGTCCGCATCTATGGTGACAGGGCAAACAGTGCTTATCGACGGCGGAGCCAGGATGCAGTAGCAGGAAAAACATTTCGCCAAGGGGGGATCCTAGTCCTCAGGCATAACTCTGAAGGGAGAGGGTAAGTTATGTTTCAGAGAATGGTGTGCTTTAAATACAAACCAGAAACGTCTCAGGAACAAATCAATTCACATCTGGAGCGCTTTAGTAAATTGCCCGGTATCGTCCCCGGGATTGCGTCTTACAGGGGTGGATTATGTATTCCAAATGTCAATGGAGACTTACCGGCGTATTCCTCTATGCATTATCTTACGTTCAAGACTATGGAAGATATGTCCCTCTATTTTCACCATCCGGAACATAAAAAATTCGGAAAATTCGGTGGTGAGATCTCTGAAAAAATATTAGTTGTTAATTCGGTAATCAGTAGCGAGACCTCGAAATGAGTACCTGTCGGGAAGATTTTAGGATTCTCTGGTTACGGCTCCTCGGGGCGTGAACTCGCTGGCAATAGCAGACTGTTGAAAAACGCACCGAAGCTCTTAATGGTGGTGACTTCGCCGCGCCTGTTGTACGTCATATCGCCAAGTGGGGGATTCCGTAATGGAGGTACTGCAAAATCAATGTTAGAGCAAGCTGAATCAGATTCTCAAGAACCTGAATCTGCAACCAGCAGGGCTGCACGCATCCGTCATAGCCGCGTCTCCGTGTTGCAAGCGAACTTCCGGGCGATCTGGTAAAGGAATGGGTCGGGACAATCCAGTCTGCGAACCACATCCGGTTACACGCATTTCCACGACGATTTTCGCACCCGGATTGCTGGCGAAATGGGGCTGTTTGCACGGGATGGCGTGGCAGGAGAATTGCCAGTTGGTCCCAGCAGCCCCAATTCTGGCGTATTTGCGGTATCGGCTTAGGCGCGGTAAGATGATACGGAAGCGTCGGGACTAACCAAACGTCGGGGAGTGGCTCAGCCTGGTAGAGCACCTGGTTCGGGACCAGGGGGTCGGAGGTTCAAATCCTCTCTCCCCGACCAACTAATCCCACAGAATCAATGAATTAGAGTACTCGTCGTTGCGGGCTCCTCCGCAACTTGGGTCCATTTGGGTCCAATCACCAATTCTTCGTGTCCTTTCGGTAAGCCTGCGTAGGTGGGCGCGGTTCAGAAGCAGTAGCCTTGCGCTACCCAGTAGCGCCAATCGCCGATCGCCTGGGCGGTTGATTTGTCCCCGTCCATTGCGGCCAGTTGAGACAAGGGAACTGCTACGTTCCGGCTGTGCCAACGGATAAGCACGAGTATGTCGCTGGAGCAGGCTTTCTCTGGTGCGAGACGCCGAGGTATTCGCGCGATTTATGGCAAAGTCCTTCGACTAATTGGCCGATGGCGACAAGGTCATCCAGTCCTGTGAGCTTCTGAACTGCATCGGTCAACCGGTTTGCTCCACCACTTAGGCGCAGCGCCGAGAGCCGGGAGGGCATCAGCAGCCCCGTTTCAAGGAAGACAGACGGAACGTCAAATTGGGGATCAATATTGGAATTGATTACGCCCTTTTCGAGGATTCGCTCGACGATGGCTGTCTTGCCGTGTTCGTCAACAAACTCGAGTTGAACACGTACTCTCGGCGGCACAGCGAGATCTGCCGCAGTCGATGGGTAACATGCTATCGGGGGCCACTGGCCCACCGGCGGCTTATTGCATGATTCAAAGACGGGCTTTGAATCGTGCGCCTGCCCGTCCGCTTGTGCCCTTGGTCGTTCTTCAGTCAATGCCCAAAGGATCGCGGCAACAAGTGAAGACTTGCCGCTGCCGTTCGGTCCTTCAAGCAGTAAGCTTTCTTGATCGAACTCGAATCGGAAGACTGGACCATTCCAAGTGTTTATGCCGCCGAACCCTTCAGTTTCTATTGCGTGAAGCTTCCACAGAGCCACATCACCCACTTGCGATGGGCCAGTCTTAATGTAGGAAGCTGGATCTTCACCGGATTTGTAAGCGGTGGCTAAGCTTTTGATGAAGGCGTCCGTTAGTCCTACAGGGCTTCGCACGGAGGTCGTTAACAAGAATTTAAAGAGACTCCGAGCCTTGGGGTCACTAAGCAGGAGTTGAGACTTCTTCTTGTTGCCGTCGTTCCACGAGACAGGCATGCCGGTCAGCAGCTTCCGCTCGATATCACTTCTCGTGAGTTGCCCCATTAGAATTATTCTCCACTTGCACTGCGCAAAGTGATCGGTCTCTGGCCGTATGGTCTCATCTGTCTTCAGCTCCAAGCCTCTAAGGCGAAGGATCGTTTCAGCGTTTGCAGTAACAATCCAGACGCCGACTCTGTCGTTTCAGAAATCTAGCAGGGCTATTTTTTTAACTCTGCTGGCGAGGCAAATGGAACCAGAATCGGCGGAATCGCCATCCGTCCTGCGAGATCCGTCACAAGTTGCCGGAAATACGGCCACATTAAAACGCGGAACTCGGCATTTGCGAAACGCGTCGCATACTCCTTTGAAATAGGGCCATCGCTGTGAAAGTGCGCGGAAAAGCGACATTCAATCGATAGCGCAGGGTTTGCCTCGTTCTTTTTCGACAGAACTGCGAGCTTAAAGTGAGTTGTCGGTTCGAAGAATTCCTCACCTACGATTTCCACGTTGGATGTTGTCTCGATCTGACGCACCCCTTTGCGGTTCTCAATCAGTGCCACATAACGTTCGCGATCGAGTTTTGCTGAGCAGTCGTCGAGACCGAGTCCCATCAACTTCAGCGCGCGAAGAAATTGCTCATATTGCGGCTGTGTATCCTTTGTGCCGGCGTTCTTCCTTCTGGCCACGTTTGCTCACCTTTGTGTCAAATATGTCAATCAGCTCTCTCGAACTTGTTAGAGGACTAGTGACAAGGTTCTCCGCTAAAAGAACATACCCGGGGGGCGAAAGCTCATCAATTTCCCAATCAGGTCCCGCTGCCCATTCCTGTGACCAGGTATGCAGTGAGCGCCTTGCCCCAGTTGCAGCTCTCAAATATTCAGAAACATACGCCTCAAGCTGGTCTTTGACATCCGCCAGTTTTCCCGTCCGTACGGTGGTCACAGAGGCACGGCGACCCACTGCCTCGGCGAGGATGGACGCAACGAGTTGGTTCAAGCTAACGCCTTCTCGTTTGGCAGTATCGGCCAGCTTGCGGTGCAAAGTACGTGGAACTCGCTGCAGCCATTTGCCACTAGGTAGGGGAGTCTCTTCGGCTGGCTCGGGAATGTCATCTCCAGCCTCTAGCGCGTCTTCAATCCAAGCACGTTGCACGTCCTCAAGATTCTCCAACGCTTCCGCTTGTGTACCTCCGTGTGCGGTACAGCCATCAAGCTCTTGCACACCCGCAACCCAGTCCCTTTCCTCATCACGTCGCAATACGACGGTATAAGGCAGTTGGAGGTAATACTCGAGATTTTCCTGCTCAGTCTTCATACAATCCCAATTCGTTCATTGCGCTAAGGAAATCGGCCACTTAACACGCCTTCACTTGTTTGCTTCCAGGGTTATGAGAGCAAATCCGGAAACGAACGGAGTTGATGCCGTATAAATCGCCGTGTCGTGTTTTTCTCGGTTTCCGCACCGAAAATCCGTGCTGCTTTAGCTGCTCAACAACCCAAACGAGTTCTGTCTCCGTGACATTACTGGGATGTTGAGCGATTTCAGCAATTGCTGCCCTGATCTTATCGAGTGTCGCCATTCGCACCTCGCCAGCATGGCGCACCTCCGATCGGAAGTGATACTACATATAGTATCAGATGTCAATATTACCGAGGAGGCTGCAATATTTCTAAAACTGGGTTACTCTTCGGTGGTGAGGCGTTCAGGCCGGGTCAAAACCTCATCTTGTGCGTATATGAACACGTCACCAACTCGTCACCAAAACCCGTCAAAAATGGCCGTTTGGGTGACGACTTCGAAGCGGAAAAGCAAGGCAAATAAAGGGGGTTAGGTTGATGACCTCATTCTTGACACAGTAGAGGACAGGAGTTCGAGTCGCCGAGCACAGCGATGCCTTTTGCGGCCATAATCTTCGGGCGAAAAATGGCAGGACCCCATCCAAAAAGCTGGGGTCCTTGTTGGGTGAGTTGAGCCCGATGACAGTTGCGGGATTTGGAGTCAAATCAGAGGAACAAATCGAGCCCGACAGCGAACACACTCTGCCCCAGTGGGCTTCGGTTGCGCAAGTTACAAGTGTGATTCTTGCTTAGGTAATGCCCTATTTGGTCTTTGGCCGCCCGTCATGACGGAAGCCGAAATTTCGGTCGAGAAATGAGAAAACCCCAGCCTGAAAGCTGAGGTTTTTTGCTAGGCTCGAAGAGGGCAGCGAAACTTGCAATAAGAATCAAAAAAGCAAATCGAGCCCAGCAACAAATACACTTTGCTCCGGTAGACTTCGATTGCGCAAGTTACGCAGGTAATGCCCGTCTACGGAATGTTGGGGGCTCCTGGCTTGATACTTGCGAGCAGGCTGCGCCGCAGAACCCGCTGGAGCTGTCCTCGGTAGCGGGAGTCGCTTTCTAATCGTTGGCAACCCACTTCAGCCGAGCTCATCGCTCTTCTTCGTCACAAGACTGCCGGCGGGATGATGGCTATGATACCGAGGGCCGCGTAGCGTGAGTACCGGGCAGCCGACATTACACACCACCTTGTAAGCATGCACCCAGGGCAAGCTGTCGGCGTACGAACCGGGTGGTTTCAGTCCGCTGACGATCAAAGTGGCTTCGAGGTGGGCTACGGTTTCGATTACGCACTCAACGATATCGCCGAACTCCACCTGAAAGTCAGTCTGCGGCATCGGAGCGGTGGTGCAGACCATCTCGCGCATGCGCTCTTGCAACGCGGCGACGATGCGTGGGCGATCATGTGGCTCTTCGGTGCCGACAGTTTCGATTACATTCAAGATGGTTAGCGCAGCGTTGAATTCGGCGGCGATGGCGATAGCAAACGGCAGAGCGCGAGCTGCGTCCACCGAGAGATTGGTAGGAAAAAGAATGTGCTTCAGGCGAATCGTTTGCGGATCGGATTGCCAGCAATGCGGACCAACGGTCAACACGGGACAAGGAGCTTGGCGGAAGATTTCCTCCGCTACCGACCCAAGAACCAGTTTACGCAGGCCAGTCCTGCCGTGGGTGCCGACCACGACCAAGTCGATATGTTCACGTTGAATGATAGCGTGCAACGCCGCGCTGGCCGCGCCCAATTGCACCCAGACATGGTGTTTGAGATCCTCGCAATGCGTGCGGTGCAATACGTTGCCGATCAGCGTTTCGGCATCAGCACGTGCCAGGTCCACAGCGTGATTTGCTGCTTCGACACTCCCCGCGTATCCCTCGGGCGGGACCAAGCAGAACACCGCCGGTTGCACAACATGGACCAAGTGCAACGTAGAGCCTAAACGATGAGCTACAGTGACGGCGTGAAGCAAAGCGCGCTGCGAGCATGGAGAGAAATCAGTTGCGACCAGGACGTTACGGACGGCGAGCGCGGTTGCTGAAGCGGTGGCATGCATCGCATACCTCCTCGCGTCGGGTCAGCTATGGCTCGGCGCTCTCGTACTTAAAAGTATAGGGTTCTCGGGATTTCTCCGCTGTGACGCACGATACATTGCAACGCTCAGCTTGAAGGAAGCATTGCGCCGGTACTCGATACGGCATCCGCCAGTCTTCGGCTCGCAGCAGCGACCAAAAGCATAAGTTTTGACAGAATGTCACATTAGATATAGTCTAAATATTTCATGGACGCCGAGGCGATAAAACGGTCCTTGAAAGGCAGCGGGTTGCGGTGCACTCCGCAGCGCTACGCCGTGATGGCATTCTTGATGGAACACAACAGCCATCCCACGGCTGCGGAAATCTTCGAAGCCGTGAATCGCGTGGATCCGCGCTCTTCAAGGGCCACGACTTATAACAATCTGCGGGACTTGGTGCAGGCGGGTTTGGTGCGTGAAGTGGCCGTCGAGGGCCGCGGCGCGCGATTCGATGCGAAGGGCATGCGGCATCACCACTTCATCTGCGATCGCTGCGGCAATGTTGAGGACATTGAGTGGTACAACGTGCCCAAGCCTGCCTCGGGCTCCCTCGGTAAGCGGATTGTTCGCGAATGCGAACTCATTTTCCGGGGGCTCTGCACGAAGTGCGCTCCGCGGCACGCTTCCCGTTAAGTGTCGTAGGCGTGTGGATACCGGATGAATGGCGCGCGTTAGCAAGCGCGGCCGTCGGCGATTGCGCGAAAGGGAAAGCCAGGATGGGTTCGTAGCTCGTCACAGTTTTTTTAACTAACTCGAAGGAAGATGAACATATGGAGAAAAAACTCACCACCGCTGCGGGGGCGCCTGTCCCCGATAATCAGGAGCAAAACTTGTCAACCGAACCCAAGTGCCCGTTCTCGGGCGGCGCTCGCAAACACACAATGGCTGGGGCCCCAACAAACGCAGACTGGTGGCCCAATCAACTGAACCTGAAGATCCTGCACCAGCACTCCCCCCTGTCCGATCCTATGGACAAGGAGTTCAATTATGCTGAAGAATTCAAGAGCCTCGACCTGGATGCCGTGATCAAGGACCTCCATGCCTTGATGACGGACTCGCAGGATTGGTGGCCGGCGGACTTTGGCCACTATGGGCCGTTGTTCATCCGTATGGCGTGGCATAGCGCAGGCACGTACCGTATCGCTGATGGCCGAGGGGGCGCGGGCTCCGGAGCACAGCGATTTGCGCCCCTCAACAGCTGGCCGGATAACGTGAACCTCGACAAGGCGCGCCGATTGCTCTGGCCGATCAAGCAGAAGTACGGCCGGAAAATCTCGTGGGCCGACCTTATGATTCTCGCCGGCAACGTCGCATTGGAGTCGATGGGGTTCAAGACGTTCGGGTTCGGCGGCGGGCGCGTGGACGTCTGGGAGCCAGAAGAAGACATTTACTGGGGCCCCGAGGGCAAGTGGCTGGCAGACGAGCGCTACAGCGGCGACCGTCAGCTCGACAATCCTCTCGGCGCTGTTCAAATGGGCCTCATCTACGTGAATCCGGAAGGGCCGAACGGCAAGCCGGATCCCCTCGCGGCGGCCAAGGATATTCGCGAAACGTTCGGCCGTATGGCGATGAACGACGAAGAAACGGTCGCGCTGATTGCTGGCGGTCACACCTTCGGCAAAACCCACGGCGCTGGCGATGCGTCACTGGTGGGCCCAGAGCCGGAAGCCGCCAGCATCGAGGAGCAGGGCCTCGGCTGGAAG
>Ga0181524_10001050_pt1 | contig 32829 bp, 27 predicted proteins | sample PEATcosm2014_Bin_34_FD_119761 | JGI IMG/M metagenome (GOLD analysis project Ga0181524, IMG submission 119761) | Peatland microbial communities from MTU Mesocosm Facility, Houghton, MI, USA - PEATcosm2014_Bin05_60_metaG | ecosystem: Environmental > Terrestrial > Soil > Wetlands > Peat | place... | reverse complement strand
CGCGCCAGCAGGGTCTTGCCCGTGCCGGGTGGCCCAACCAACAAGACCCCTTTGGGTATCTTCGCCCCGAGTTCCTTGTAACGCTTGGGGTTCTTCAGAAAATCAATGACCTCTTTCAGTTCCACTTTGGCCTCCTCGCAGCCGGCCACATCCTCAAAACTGACGCCCGTCTCCTCCCCTTCCACCAGCCGGGCTGTGCTCTTTCCAAAACCGAAAACCGAGGAGCCCATGGCCCCGAATTTGCGGCCCATCAATGACCATAAACCCGCCAGGATGGCGATGGGCAGCACCCATCCCAGCAGGAACCGCGAAAGAACACTGGGACGTTCGGCGTCATACTGCGCGCCGCTGGCCTGGAGGTCCTTCACCAACTCGGGGTCTTCGATGCGAACCGTGCGGAATTGGAACGGCCCCGTCATGGCCGCCGTGGCGTTCGTTGTCGCGGCATGGCTATTCGCCGGTGCATTGGCAACCACGGAAGCCGCGGCGTTGGTGGCCGGCGCCGCCTGCGGCGCGATCCGGCCGATGATCTCGTCCTGCTTGACCACGGCGTCCGTGACCTCGTGCCGGGCCAGAAACCCTCTGAACTCGCTGTAGGGGATCGTGCGCACCGAGAACTGGCTAATGGCAGCCTGCCAAATCCAAAGCGCCAAAAGCATGGCGAAAAACGGCCAAACGTTCCATCCCGGGTTCGGGTTGTTCTTGTCCGGCACCTTAAGGTCGATTTTAGGGAGATTCTTTTTCATCAGCGGTTCCAACATGCAGCTTTCTCCATAACAGATGCCGTGCCAACCGCCAAATCAGTTGCAACGACTTGATAATGAGGCGGTTCCGACCGAACAAACCGCTGGATAAGGTGCAACGAAACTGCGCCATTTGCGAATCCTCGTAATCAAATGGCGAGTTTGCATATACGCGACCTGGCGGAGCTGTCTTCGCGCAAGAAATGGTTCATGCCACCGAGTGACCATCAGCGGTTTGTACGCCGTTCGCCGCCAGGCAGATGAGCCTTAACCCCGCCCCCGCGCTTGTCCGGGAAACCAGCCTGTCAAGAGGGGACCCACGGATCTTGATGGGATAACCCATGGTCAGGACTATTAGGTGTCCTTTTCCATTGATGCGAGCGCCGTCCAGCACACCGCGTAGCAGGGCCGGGAGATGATCGCTACGCAACACCAGGCTATGGAGGATGCCGAGGGCGTTCCTCGGGACCCAAAAACTCTCAGGCAAAAGTCTCAGTAAACAGCCACTTTTTCGGCACCCGGGGCGGCGGCAGAGCCCCGCCGGCTACCTTGGAGACACGCTCCGACGCCGCCTCTCCAAACCGCCAATATGATGCCGGTCTCCTGCCGCAAATCCCCATGGACAAGCACAAGGTCTTGCAGATTCTCATCAATCTCATCCGCAACGCCGTCCACGCCTGCGATGAGTCCGGCCGGCCGGATAAGTGCCTGACCCTGGTTGTGGCAAACGGAGAGGGCCGAATCAAAATGTCCGTGCTGGATAACGGGATCGGCATCCCACCCGAGAATCTCACGCGCATATTCAACCACGGCTTCACGACCCGGAAAGACGGCCACGGTTTTGGCCTTCACAGCGGGGCCTTGGCGGCCCGCGAAATGGGCGGCCATATCCGCGCGCAAAGCGGCGGGTTGGGCAAAGGCGCCACCTTCACCCTCGAATTGCCCGCGTGAAGCGTGGCAAGTGCTGCGATGCCCTCGAGCTCTATGCTCTGACGCTCTATGCTCCGACGCCACGCTCCGGCCGCCAGACGGAGCCTGTTTGCTGGAATTCCGGCTAATGCGCCGAAGTTGTTTTTGCGTCGGCGCTTAACGGCTGCGCGCCGCCTGCGCTTGGGCCAGGGCGGCGGCCAGGAGGCGGGCGGCGGAGGGGATGGCGCCTTCGAGCGCCTCGACGCGGGCGTTGAGCGCCTCGACGGCAGTGCGCGCGTTGAATCGGACCAGGCGCTGGTACCAGGTCACAAACTCGCGGCTGACGGAGGTTTCGAGGGCGGCGGGGGGCGCGGACACATTCTGGCCGGAGGCCGCTTCACACAAGACAGCGGCGGCGATGGCCTGCGCTTGCGCGGGCGGGGCGGCGGAAGCCGCCAGGCGGCGCCACAACGGCAGGGCGGCCTCGCATTGGCCGCCGAGCGTCAGGGCCTCGGCCCGCTGCTGCGCGGCGCCGGGGTGCCCGGGCAGATGGCGTTCCGCTTCGGAAGTCCAGTCGAGGGCGACTTCGTGGAACTGGGGCGCGCTCAGGGCGAGGCGGCCGCCGCACAGCCAGGCCTGGGCATCGTCGGGCTTTTCCTTGGCCAGGGCGCGGTAGAGGTTGAGGGCCTGGACCGGCTGGCCGTGGGCAGCCTGGAAGCCGGCGTAATCGAGCCGGGCGGGGCGGGATTGGGGGTGGTCCTGGAGCGCGCGGCGGAACTCCTGGGCGGCGGCGTCCGGCTGGCGGAGCTGGTCCAGGCACAGGGCCAGGCAATGGCGCGGGCCGGCCTGGTGGATTTCCTTGTTGATCGGGGCCAGGGCCGGCTGGTGGCGTTTGGCGAGGCACTGGCGCATTTGATCAGCAGCCTCACAGAACTGCTTCTGTTCAAGATGCGCCAGGCCTAAAGCGAAGTGAAGGGATGCGGTCAAGCCGCCGGCTTCGGCCAGCGGGGAGTTGAGGAGCCGGGCCAGCTCATCCCACCGTTTGAGCGCGGTGAGCTGGGAGGAGAGCTGGGTGAGCAGCGTCTCGCGCAGTTCGGGCACGACCATCGAGGCGGGCTGGGCGGACATGAGGTGGAAGGCCTTGAAGTACTCGAGGACCCCTCTTTCGCGCTGGCCGGAGCGGGCCAGTTCCAGGCCGTAGCTCATCAGCAGGTTAGGCTCGTCGGGCATCTCGGCAACCGCGCGCTCGAGGAGCCGCAGGTTGCGCTCGATCTTGTTGCGGTCCTTGACGACCTCGGGGCGGTAGCCGTGATGGAGCAAAGGGGCGTTGCCGAGGCGGTTGTCCAGGCCCCATTGCTTGCGGCGGACCTCGAGGCTGCTGAATATCTGCTCATGCATGCGGCCGACATAGAACAGGGCCGGGGCGTTGCGGAAGAGGCGTGGAACATAGCTGCAGCCCTCGTCTTCGCGGCCGGCATCGATGATGGGCAGGCGCCAGGCAATGACCGGCTTGTGCTGCATGAGGCGGCGCAACGGCTCCTGGCTGTCGGCGGGCAATTCCTCGTCCGCATCGAGCACCAGCACCCAATCGCCGGTGACATGTTCGAGGGCGGCATTGCGGGCGGCGCTGAAATCGTCGCACCATGCAAAGCGATAAACCTCGGCGCCGGCTTTCGTGGCAAGCTGGACTGTGTGATCGGTCGAGCCGGTGTCCAGGAGCACCACCTGGTCGGCCAGGCCGCGCACGGAGGCCAGGCATCGCGGAAGGAACTGTTCTTCATTCCTGGCGATGAGGCACACCGAAAGGCGCTCCGGACGATTGGTGATTGGCTCTGGCAAGACGAGCCAGGCAGGTCTGGCGTTGCCGCGCAAGCGGCCTTGGAGGAACTTCCTGGCAGGCTTCCATTCCGGGGCGAGTTGGCGAGCGTGCTGAGCGCACTGGCGAGCGGGGTCCGAGGCGCCGGCGGCCGAGGCGATCTCGGCCAGCAGCAACCAGGCTTCGGGATGGAACGGGCGCGCCTCGAGGGCTGCCCGCGTGGCAGTCCAGGCCTCGGGCAACTTGCGGCGGCGGAGCAGTTCGCGCGCCGGGCCCAACTGGCCGAGCAAGGCGCAGGGAGGCAAGGCCAGGGTTTGGCGCGGGGGCACAGTGACGGAAAGGGTCGAGTGTCGAGTGTCGAGGGGGGAGGGTCGGGCGTCGAGGGTCGGCGCTTCGTCCCCTCGACCCTCGACCCTCAGCCCTCGACCCTGCGGTCCAAGCAAGGCGGACGCGTATCTGGCATGGGCTTCGGCGGCCTCTTTCGCCCCGCGCTCGGCATTGGCATGCTCCACACTGTTGGACGACTCCAGGTAGAGTCCGAGGGTCTCCCGGACATGGAGGAATTCTCGAGTACAGGCAATGCGAAGCCAGAACTCGTAATCGCCGGCGGTAACGAAGCTGGGATCGAAGAAGCCGTGCTCGTCATGGACCTCGCGCCGCCACAACGGTTGCGGGCCTATAAAGCAGCCCTTGAGCAGAAGGTCGGCCCGATTGAAATCCAGCCATCGGTACTGGTTGGCGACAGTGGCCGTTTCAAAGGTCTGGTTCTCGGCGCGCGTGATGAGGCAGTCAGCATAGACCAGCGTCACTTCAGGATGCTCATCCAGGGTCCGGGCGAGGATTTCCAGGGCGTCGCGCCGATGCCGGTCGTCGGTGTTGGCAGTGGTCAGGTATTTGCCGCGAGAGGCTTTGATGGCGCGATTCCAGGCGGCAGAGAGCGTCTCCCGCTCTTCGGTCCGAATATAGACAATATTGGAATAGCGTTTCTGGAATTCCTCGACGATGGCCCGTTCGTTTTGCGGCGAGGCGCTGTCCACGACGATGATTTCGAGGCGTTCGGCAATGGTCTGGTTCTCAAGGTCTTCGAGGCAGCCGCGCATGAACCGTTCAGACTTGTAAGCCGAGACCAGCGCGGAAACCCGGGGCTGAGAAGAGGGCTGGGTGGCAGCGGGCTCAGTGTGTTCCGGGGCGGCGGCCGGGGCCGGGGCGGCAATCGGAAAGGTCCCTGCCGGAGCCAGGCCCGCCTTGCCTGCGGGCATCTGCGCGCGCGCGCGGCCCAGGAGTTCGTGAGCGTCGGCATTCTGAGGGTCAAAGGGCAGCACGCAGGTCAGGAGGACTTGCTCGCAAACATTGCGGTCACCCATCTCGAGGGTCACTCGCGCCAGGCGAAGGCCAAGGCGAACGCGGAACTCCTTGGCAAGGCCGGAACTCATCGCATTCAATGCCTTCAGATAAGCTTTGAGGGCGGGCTGGAACTCCTTGCGATGCTCGAGGGCCAGGCCCTGGAAGAAGCAGAGCAGGCCGTCGCTCTCACCGTTGGCGTCGGGCAGAGATTTGAAAGCGCGATGGGCGCCGGCCAGAAGGGGACTGAGGGTGTGTTCGAGCCGGGCCATGCCGGCGAGGTCGGGAGAACGGCGGTTCAGCGCCATTTCGGTGTAGCTCAGCAATTGAGAGGCGGCGCGCTGCTGTTGGTTGCGGGCGAGGCCCCAGGCGAACCGCTCGGCCGTATCCAGAGGCTCGCAGCTCCGCGGCTTCAACTGCCTGGTCCGCGAAAGTTCGGTCCTGATGGCCTCGGCCATTGAGGCGGCGGTGCTGGTCCACGAGAAGCGGCGGATGTTCTCAAACCCATTTTCGACCAACCGGCCTCGGACGACCGGGTCCAGCACCTGGTCCATTGCCGCCTGGAGGCCGGCAACATCGAGGTCTCCGACGAAGAGGGCTGCCTGGCCGGCCACTTCCGGGAGGGACGAATTGGGGCAGGTGATGACCGGGCATCCGCATTTCTGGGCCTCGAGCACGGGAAGCCCGAAGCCTTCATACCGCGAAGGGTACACGAGGGCCGCCGCGCCCGAATACGCAGCCGCCAACTCTGCATTGCTCAGGGCCAGCAGATGGCAAGGCAAATCGTGGGTGAGGGATCGCAGGCCGCGCTCCAGTTCCGGGGCGCCTCCGGTGCAGACGATGTCGAAATCTGCACGGCGGCCCCAGGAGGCAAACGCGCGGAAAAACAGTTGCGCGTTCTTATACAACATCCGGTGGCCGACCAACAGGAAGTAAGGCTTGGGAATCTTGAATCGCGCACAAAAGGCGGAAACCTCGGCCTGCGACAGACGCCGGAATTCGTCCCCCACCGCATTGGGGGTGAGATAGACGGAGCGGCCGCCCAACTCCGGGTGAAGCCTGCGGAAATCGGTCATCGTCGAATTGGAGACGCAGAAATAGGCGCAGGCCCTCTCGATGGCTTTGGTCTTGGCGCGCCATTCGGGGAGGCTGAGGTCCTGGCCGGTCGCCTCGGGGATCATGTCATGCAACAGGATCATCGAATGGGTCTGCTCCGGAAATGTGTAGTAGGTGGAGACGAACAGGCCGACTCGCTCGTGGTCGCAAATCTCCTGGAGCAGAAGTGGGTCGCTCTCGAACCGCTGGCTGTCGTAGCCCGGGGCAGGCCGCGTTTCGATGCCCGGAATCACCGGGGCTGTGCTGGACCGGTCAAGCAGGATGATGTCCTTGGCCAGTTCAGTGTTGGCCAGTTCGCGCAATAGGGACGTCCAGACGCGCGAGATGCCCGCCGGGGCCTTATGCTGCAACTGGAAAATCACCCCATCGATCATGATCCTGTTTCCAGGCTGGCGGACAGGCCCGGCTCCTTGAGCAGCAGGAACGTTGAGCCGGCACGCGGGCTCGGGCGGCAGAGTATGCGTTTGGACCTCGCCGCCGGCAGCGCTCAGGCACCGGCGCAACTCTCCCAACACCCGTCGGGCAGCTCCGGAAGGCTGGAAACTGTCCGCCGCCAGGAGGGCGCTTCGCCCTTCGGCCCGCTCGGCGGCGGTTGGGAACAGGTGCTCGACTGCCCCGGGGATCGAGGGGACCTTTGTGAAGGCAGCCAGGAGCCCCATGGCAAAAGCGGGGGTTTTGACAACCCGGGTCTGCTCAGGGTCCTTTCGTTCGAACAACCGGTGCAGGAAATACTCCGTCCAGAACTTCACCTGCTCCAGCTCGGAGAGATGCCGATGAAAAGGCAGGCTCACTTGCCAATGGCTCTGGATTTGGCCCGGCTCCGTATCCACCGATTTGCAGTCGCTCCGCTGCCGCGCGTTCGAGAGGGGCCGTTCCAGAGGGAAAAAGGCAAATTTCAAGGCTGCCCTGAGCCAGAACTCAAGATCGATCGAGAAATGCAGCGCCTGGTTGAACGGCCCCACGGCCTCGATGACCTGACGGGTGAAGAACATCGAGGGCTGATGCGGGTGATTCAGACAGCGCCACCACCTCAACAGGTAGGGAAGGTCCACCGTCGGGTGAGGCCGTTTGACCCAGAGCAGCTTACCCTGCTCATCGACCATGTTCGCCTGGCCACAGAGAATGTGGCGTCCCTTCTGCGGGTCGATCTCTCGGGCGACCAGCGCCAGCACGCCCGGTTCGAACCAGTCATCGGCATTGAGCCAGCAGAGAATGTCGCCGGTCGCCATCCTCAGGGCTTTATTCAGCGCCTCGCCCTCGCCGTTGTCGGGTTCCGATACCCACTTAATCTGCGGATACTCCCGGAGGATCTCCACGGTCCCATCGCCCGAACCGCCGTCCACCACCAGATGTTCGACCTCCGCATAAGACTGGGCCAGCACACTCTCGAGGCAGCAACGAAGGTAGCGGGCGCACTTGAACGTCGGCGTGAGGATGGAAATGCGAGGGACTTTATTCATGAAAGCTCATTGGAATCAGGACCGCGCGCTGGAGGCCGGAGCCAATGTTTCTTTGCCTGGCGCCACCGGGGCCCGAGTGGCGTCCGGGGCTGGGGGCCGCCCTCCGGCGCTTTGCCTGGCCTTGAGGGCGGCCAACTCGGCCTGGATGGCATCGGCCAGCGCCCTGAGCCTCAAGGCGTAGGCCCGGTCCCCGTTTCCCTGGGCTTCCAGAGACGCGCCTCGAACGATCTCCAGCAGTTTGTCGTTGAGCCTGGCCTGGTGTTTCCTGACCGCCTCGAGTGGCGTCTTGCAGGCCAAGAGCTGGCGCGCCGTCTCAACCAGCCGGTTTTGGCTCAGCAGCCGATCGGTCTGCTCGGCTATGGCCGCAAAGGCATCCGCAAGCTCCAGGCAACCCGCCTGTAGCGCGGTTTGCCCGAGATCGTTGGAGAGATCCTGAAGGCCCTGGTCATAAGTTTCGCTCCTGCCGAGCACCTCTTTCGGTTTGCTTGCGGAAAGCGCCTCACACAGCACCGCGCCGGCCCGAGTCCCCGCTGGCGGCGGAATTGAGCCTGGACGCGCACCCAAGGCCTCGACGTGGCCGGCCACGGCGTCGAAGCCCCGGGCCAAATCACTCTGTCCGTGCCTGCGCAACTCCTGTGCTTGCCGTCTGGCTCCGGCCACAAAGCAGGCCACGGCTTGTCCTGGCGCAGGTGTCCCGCCTTGTGCCGTGGAATGCCCGGCCGCAATCCCTTCGGCCTCCGCCGCGCCCGGTTCCGCGTCCTGGACCGCGGATCGCGATGACAGACACCAATGAAAGCGCCCGCCCGGCGCATGGGCATGGGCCAGCGCTTTGCCCTGCCACACGCACGTGTGCTGTTCATGACGATTATCGTTGAAAACGGTCCAGGCAAACGGCCGGGCGCTGCCCAGGGCCGACCGGGCCAGCATGCCTTCGCGGGCGACAACTTGCTCGACCCGCTTCCGTTCGCGAGGCGCCGCTCCAGGCGAGAGCCCCGGCAACCAGTCCAATTCGCGGCAGGCCGCCAGGGCGCGTCCCACCGCTCCGGCGCATTCCTGGAAGGCCTGGCTCGAAAAGTGCCTCAACCCAAAGGCCAGCACCGCGCTGGCGAAATCCAGGTCCGAGCTGACATGGCCGCAATACGATTTCCTGTAACTCAGGGCCAGTTCCGCCAGATGAAGCGCATCACCGGGTTCCCGCTGCGAAAGGGCATACTCGACCCCGGCGACGCTCCGGTGCAAGTACCACGCGCGCAGATCCTCGATTTCGGCCCGCGGACTCTGCGTGGTGCGTTCCTCGGGATAATTGAGATAAATGCCCAGCGTCCGTGGCAGCGTCCGGGTCCGGATATAGGGCATGATGCGGTTTTTGAACTCGGTGTCTCCCGCGGCCCCAAAGCTCTCATCGTAATACCCGTAGCGATCGTGGACGCGCTTGCGGTACATGCCCCCGACGTAAGCGAGATAGCACGTATCCAGGTAATTGAGGTCCTGGTCGTAAGGGCTCCGCTGATATACCATGATGTCGCGTTGCGGGATGCCGTAGTCGTTCACCTCCGCTACCACCGTGCTCCCCTGCACCCAGTCCAAGCCCTGGTCGCCGTCCAACTCATCGGCGAGCACCGCCAGGCAGTTCGGCCGGACCGCTTCGTCCACGCCGAGAAACGTCAAATAGGGCGCGCGCGCCAGCAGAATTCCACGGTTCCATGCCGTCTGGATGGTCTCGCGCGCCTCCGTCCGGCCATAGACCCCCGTCAGGTTCAGCTCTTGAGCCATCCGCTTAAAAACGGCGTACTCTTCCGTCGGCGAATGGCTGTCGATAAGAATCAACTCGGTCTGCCCGGCCGCGACCAGCGTCTGCTGCGCGAGCATCCGCAGGAAATGCTCCAGCTTGTTGCCGGTCCGATAGAGAGAGACGATGATGCTCACACGCGGGGGTTGGCTGGCGCGCTGGTCCTCGAGGAACTCGAAGGGACGTTCGGGCGCCTGCCGATGCTCCTGGCGGGCGCGTTCCAGCAGGAGCCGGCAGCGGGCCAATCGCTGATCCCTCGGGCCATACAAGGCCCGGACCGTCGCGGCCTCACGCGGATAGCCCTCCGCTTCGAGGCACGAGACCACCAAGGGCAAAGCTCCCAGGCGGTCCCTGTCCTGCGCCCTGAGCACGCGCACATCGTAGGTTGCCGCCACAAAATCATTTCCGCGCACGCGCTCCAGGCGCGCCAACTCGGCCCACACTCGAGCGCGGTCAACGCGCGTCAATTTCCCGATCTGCCAGCCGAGCGCGAGCTTCTCGTCGATCTGCCGCGGGGTTTGCTCGGGAAGATGGAAGAACAGGCGGTAGAGGTGCCACTGAATCCGAAGCGCCTCCTGGGCTGCCTCAGGGCTGTCGAGGCGCTGCACGTGGGGCGTGAGGCAGTCGCAGACACGGATGGCCCCCTTGGTCACGCGCTCGTGAGGGAGGGTATTCTGGCGCTGATAGTGAGCGGCGATTTGTTTGAACCATTGGGCGGCCTGGCGGAGCAAGAGCGGCTCCGGGTCGGCCTGGCAAGCGTAGATCTCCTGGAGCGCCGGCCCGGTCGGCTCGGGGGCCTTCTCGGCGAGGGTCTCAATCAGGCGCTGACGATAGCCATTGTAGCCGGCCATCACGCGCGCTATCTGGCCGGCTTCGGCGTACAGCCGGTCCAGGTCCAACACCATCGCCGGAATCCTGGGAAACGTCTCCCGCAAGAACCGGCACACACCGGCCTTGTTGGACAGAGCCGTGGGGCACCCGGAGAATAAGGACTCCAGCGCAGTGAGGTTGAAGGTATCCATCCGCGACGTCAGGACGGTGATTGCGCGAGTGGCATAAAGGCGGGCCATCTCCGCCGAGTTCATTGCCGGGAGAATCTGCACCGGCAACCCTCGTCTTTCCACCATCTTCCGCAGGTGCTCGGTCGAGCTGACTCCGTTGCGATCGATAATTTCCGGACCGATGATTCGCGCGGCCTCATAAGCGTCCGCAGGCAGCCAGGTCAGCAATTCCACAAACAGATCCGGCCCTTTAAATCCTTCGGTCCGGCCAATGAAGTTGAGCGAGACTCCGCCCTCCGTTTCGACCCAGGCCACAGGCTGGGGCGGAGGCAGGAACCTCAAGGGGTTCAGGTAATGCCCCGGCTTGCCGCCGAGACCCCGCCAGTGCTCGAGGTAGTCCTGGCTCAAACCGTAGCGAATGTCCGCCGCCCGGTACTGCCATTGCTCGCGCTGATCCATCGAGACATCCTCCCAGCCCTCATTGCCCCAGTTGACTCTTTGGGTTTCGGAGATGTTGCCGTGCATGGACAACACGACCTTGCAGGAGCCCAACCCCTGGCTGCGCAAGGCCGGGCCGAGCAGGTAGCCAAAACACCGGTAATCCGGAAGGTCCACGATGTCGGCCGTCACCTGTGCGGCGGCGGCGGCGACGTTCACCGCCTGGACAAAATCGGCGTAGGCCCACACCGGGATGCCCAGGTCCACAAATCCTCCCCGAAATACGTCCCCCTGGCAGCCTTCACGGTAAGGGACCAGCCGGGCATTCTGGGGCCGGGCTGCCGACTCGGACTCGTGGATCCCGAAATAATAGAAGGTGACCTCGGGATTGCACTGGATAAGACGCTTATACACCGTCTGGCCCCCGCCCACCGATCGGAACAAATCAAATTCGACGAGCAGTACTTTCAATGAGACCTTCATGGGTTCTGTCCGGTTGACTCCCAATTCAGTTCGTTGATTTCGCCCCACATGGCGTTGTCGCGCTGAAGCGGCTCGCCGATCATAGGCGGAAAGAAGTCAAAGAGCCGTGGCACGGAAGCAATGCCGCATCCTTCTGGATAAGCTCCGAAGCTGCGGCGCACCAGGCCGTTTGAGCGTTTTCGCAGAAGGATCGAAAACTGCCAGTCGTAATTGCGGATGGCCGCCTCCCTGCAATCGAAGCCGGCGCAGACCAGGTGATAGATCAGGTGCGAAGGCGTCATGATGGTAGGATGGCCCATCAACAAGGGCGCCAGCGCTGAGGGAATCGTGAGGGCCAGCAAGCCCCCTTCGTTCAAGCAGTCGAAGGCTCGATCGAGGAAGAGGCCGGGATTTCTCTGGTGCTCGAGGACGTGGCTGGCCCAGAACGCGTCGAATTGACGGTCGAACTTCACGTCGAGGAAATCGCCCGTGTAGCGGCATTGATAGGCGGGATCGACCTCGACGGTGAATACTTCCTTGTCACAAAACTCGAATGCTCGGGCTGCCGCGCCTTCGCGGCTGCCGATCTCGAGGACGGTCTTGAAGTCGTAGCCGGTGATCATTTTGCCCAGGGCGAGATGAGAATAGGGCAGGAAAACGTCCAACCGTTCACCGGTTGCATCCCGAACCACGGAAACGTCCGCGTGAGGATAGGTCTTGTTTGGTTCGACCTTCAGCGTGAATCCCCGGCCCTGGAAGGTGGCGCGGCGTTCATCATCTTTCTTCATCTCGGTCCGAAATCGACCATTCGGCGGAGGTTCTGACCGGGAAGCGCGGCGGGTGGACGTAGCCACAAGCTCTGCACGGGAGGCGGTTGCGGTCTCATGGCCATTTGTTTTCGGCCCCGGAGCGCCAGCGTTGAGGGGTTGGGGCGCAAGGTGCGTCTGCGTGCCGGGAGGCGACGGCTTGCCGGCAGGGGCTCCTGTCTTCATCTGGCATCCGTGGAGCCTGGCGTTAATCCGATCCAAAACCCCGTCGAGCCCTTGTCGGCCGGTCGATGAGGGATGGCCCCGATATGGGCTTGTGATTTGGGATCCTTGGGGGGCTACGGCTCCCGCCAGGGGGACGGCTGTGGTGTCATTGGTTTTCATTTTGCGTTGGGCGGTGTAATTCAGTATCGCGAGCAAGTTGCGCTCAAAGGCCTCGCCAAAGGTGCGGGCGCCGCTTTGCGCTGCGGCACGAAAAAGCTCCAACGAACGCTCGCCGGCTTGGCGGTAGGCGGCAGGATCGGAGAGCAGTTGGCAGACCAACTCCACGTAATCGGCAACGCACTTGGCTTGCAGTGCCGGGTCTCTCTCCCGATTGAGGTTGGGCATATCCGGGCTCAACAGGTGGACGAGGGGTTTGCCCTTGGCCATCACCTCACGGCAAGAGTAGCCGCCCGTCAGCGGGAAGGTATCCAGGAATATATCCAGCAAATGACCCCAGGCTTGACCGTCCACGAACTTGTCCACGACCACCAACCGTTCCTGCAATGCCTGGGCTTTGATGAATTCCTTAATGAAGGCTGCGTCTCCGGTGCCACCCAGTACCACCGCGACCTCCGGTCGCCTCTCCAGGATCTGGCGGACCATCTCCAGATACTCCGGCGTGACCTTAACCAACCGTCCATAGAAGCCGATCAGGCGCTTGTCCCGCGGGAGGGCTTCCCGCTCGGCTTGGAGGACCGCGGCATCGACCGGCCGATCCAAGGCTCCGCCGCAGAACGGCGCCTGCAACACTCGGCATTGGTCGGGGTGAAAGCCAAGCAATGCCGGCGCCAGTTGCCAACCCAGGAAGACCCCGTCGACCTCTGGAACGCGCCAGAACGGCAATCCATGTTGGTGGTAAAGCTGGACCGGGGCGACCCGGCCGGCAAAAAGGACATGAGGCACCGCCGAATTCATGTCCGTCCAGGCCACATCAATCTGGTCCTCACGGAAGGCGTCTTTGAGTCGTTCCAGCTCAGTCTCGGAATAATCCCGCAAATCAAAACGCCGGACCGTAACACCTGTTTTCTCGAACCGCTGAAGAAATGCCTCCTCGTGGTATTTCCAGGCGTACAAATAGAGTTCGTAGCGGCCGGCGGCAGTAACCGCTAAGCTCTGGAGAGCTCCCTCCGCAACCAGCGCCAAGGCATTGCCATTGCCAGGAGAGAGAAACTCGCCCAAATAGCAGATTCGCAGGGGGGCGCCGCGCCGCAAGGGCCGGACAGCCGCGGGCATCGTTAAACCCCGGCGGCGAAGGAAATCGGAGAACGGAACCACCACTCCCGGATCGAAGCCCCGTTGCCGTTCTACAGACACCGCCGCACACCAGTAAAGGAAGTAGGCCAAATCGTAGAGCTTGAGCAACGGCCTCAGAGGGGTGCCATCCCGCCGCAGGTAGGCTTGAAACAATACCTGAATGGCTTCCGCCTGGCGAAGCGCCGAGACGTGGGACACGAGGCTATACACATATTGCACGAATTCAAGAAACGAAAATTGGTCCGTTTCCGGTTGCGCCAAAAACGCCGGATGCGAAAGAGTCCTGGTGATCTCCGCCGCCACAGGCTCGGTGAGACTGAAATGCGAGCCATCATCGCCGGTTTCGACCGCCCGGCGCAAGGCCGCGATGCACTCCGGCAGGTTGAGGGTTATGTCTGACATGCGGCTTGGCAGGTTTGCCGGATGACTTCGTGTGGGATCAGGTTGTGCATCTCCGGGTAGTAGTTCCACGGGTCGGCCATTCGCCTGGCGAGTTCGTTCGGGGTCAGGCTATGCATGTATCGCTGGGCGCGCGGGCCGGTGTTGAACAGCAAGTCCAAAACCGTGACCGCCCCCTCAAAGCCCCCCCACAACTGCGGATACGGCGGGTAATCGTAACTCTTATACTCAAGGCGGATGCCGTGGGCCCGCAGGAGGTCCTCGTCCAGGTAACCCTTGGCCGTCGGCCCGGAGAGATAAGTATCGGCGCCGACTTTGTTAAGGATGTCTATCAGCCGTTCGGTCTTGCGCCCCACGGGCGCCAGTTCACTGGACATTCGAATCGGGGTGAAGATATCCAGCTTGTCCATGACCCAGCAGCAAAGGGCCACGTTCAATTCCGAGATGGTGCGGAACCGCTGCGCCAGGATGGCGGCGAACTCGTCGGCAAACTGGCGATAAAACGGAGCCCCGGCATAATGCGCCTGAATCTGCTGAACATGCTTGCGCGCCCAGGGTTGGGAGTAGTCAATCATCGTGTCGCAAATCAGTTGATTAGTGTGTTGATAGCTCACCGGCACCGTGAGCCAGCACAACCCCTTTGGCGTCTTGACTTTGTTGCGATTCCGCCAGTCGCCTTTGGTGAATTGCAGATCGTCATGAAAGACGAACAGGTCCACCTGGTCGATGAAATCGAAATAACCTCGCCAGGGAATATAGCTGGATTGGATAATGCCGACGCGCATGGTTTTAATTGGTTCCGCCGGCGGGCAGGCGCCGGGCTACGAAAAACTTCCGTGTCATTTGCTGGCACGGATCGTACCGGCCCGAGCCGATGATCCACTCCTCGATGGCGCGGTTAACCCCCTCATAGTGGGAAAAGGCGTCATCAAAACAGATCCAGCCCCCTGCCACCAGGAGTGTTTCCACGTTCCGGATGTCCCGGCTCACCGCCTGGTAACTGTGATCCCCATCTATAAAGGCCAACCGGCAGCGAACCGACCCCTGGCTCGCGGCCACAAACGAGGCGGAGTCTCCACGATAAGGTCTGACCACTTGGTCCAACCCGTGGCGGGTTATCACCTCATTAAAGGCATCCAGCAGGCTGGGATGCCGCTCGTAAAAGGTCGCGATATCTCTCTCGAACGGTTCCTTCCAGGCGGTTTGCTCATGATACCCTTTGTACACGCGGTCGCCCAGGGTCACCTGGAAAGAGTAGGAGCCGTCCGGATTTTGGGACCAGTCCTCCCGGGCCGGGAATAAGTCGATACAATGGACTCTTGTGTTGCCGACCATGTTGGCCGCCAGGCCCAGGACGGAGGCCGAGCGGCCGCTCCAGGAACCGATTTCCACCACGTCTCCCGGAGTACCGGCCGTCAGGAACACCAGATTGAACAGACTATGCAATTGATCCAAAGGGGACCAACCATGGATGTCGGCAACCGTCTTATCGATCTGCTCGAAAATGGGGGTGGTTCGGCTGTCGGTTCCTGTTTTCATGGGGTGGCGTTGAATTCCTGGATCATGCTGGCATAGCTGCGGCCTTCGGCGGGCCAGCGGGTCCCCGCCCAGTCGGGGCACTGCCCGCAGAAACGGTGGCAGTGATAGTCGTTGCGGAGATGGGCTTGCCGCAGCCGCCCGTAGGCTTGCCCCTGCCAGGTCTCGCGGATGGTCGTGGTCCGGTAATCAGCCAGAGCCGAGCCGTGCGTCCAATCCGTCGGGCAGAAGGCCAAGTCTCCGCGGGCATTAAGGACCATCCGTTCCCACGGATAAAGACATGGACGCCGCACCAGGGCGTCATTAGAGCGCCGCCGTTCTTGCGCCAGGTCCGCCTTGACGCCGGAGCCGGAGTGCAGCCGCCGAATCACAACATAGGCAGCGCCTTGGTTCTTCCAGAAACTCTCGAAGGCGTGCGTCTCCCGCGCGTTCTCCGGTTGCTCCACATAACTGACCACAACCCGGAGGCAAGAGGCCGATTGCCGCGCCAACTTGATCAACTCGAGTACGTTCGCGCGAGTCGCGTTCAGGTCGCCACCCACCCGGATTCTCGAGTAGGTCTCCGCGCTGAACGCGTCGAGGCTGATATCCACGACATGCACGCCGATGGCCAGGAGCTTCCGGGTCCGCTGCGGGTTGAGCAACTTGCCATTAGTGGTCAAGGTGACAGTCACACCTGAATGCCGGACCGCGTATTCCATCATCTCGAAGATCTGTGGGTGTGCCAGCGGTTCGCCATTGCTGGCGTAGCGAATGTATTGCGTGATCCCGCGCCCGTGCCGCTTCACCTCCTCGACCAGTTTGACATTGAGTTCCGGGGCCAGCGCCCGCCCGCCATAGTGCTCCGAGGCGACGAATCCGGGATGCGGGCAATGCACGCAGGCCAGGTTGCAGATTTCAGTAGCGTCCACCACGAGTTGCGAGGGAAAATCCGCCCTGAGCCGGTCGACGAACCCGTAACGCTCTTCGTGCGCCCCCACATTGTCATCAGGCAAAAATCGCATGGCTTAATCGTCTAGTGGTCTATCTCATGAATACGATAGCCATGAAACAGGTCCTCTGCCCGGTCCGGAGAGTTCGCACCCGCGCGGACAAGGATGTGCTGCGGATCGAGGCGGCGGAGGTGGCTCAAGAGATTGAGAAAGGATTCGTCATCTCCGATGTCCCGGCAGCTTCTGGCCAGGGAACCGATGAGGCGCGGGTTGTTGGGGGCTTGGCCAAGGGCTTGATGGAAGTGGACGAACGCGCGCTGATAATCACCGCGCCCGCACAACAACTCCCCAAGCGCTATGTGCGCTGAGACATCGCCAGCGTCCGTGGCGAGCGCCTCTTCCGCCAGTTTTTCCAGGCGCTCGAACATGGTGGCTGAGGGTTGTTGCCCATGCTCTCCGTTTACTGTTGGTTCACAGGTCATGGAGGTCAGACAGCCGGCGCCGCGGGCTGGCTCAGTTGGGCGAGCTTGGAGGTGACTTCGAGCCAATTGACTTTGGGGCGGTCGCGGCGTTGGTTGGCCGTTTGCCGGGCGATTCTCTCCTCAACCGCTTTGAGCTGCTCTCGAGCGGATTCCGAGCCTGGCTCCAGTTCGATTGCTTGCTCGAAGGCCAGGCGGGCCGCCTCCAGATGTCCGGCCTGGAGTTCGCACCGGCCCAGGCTGAGCGCCACCTCACTGTCGTGAGGGGTTTGCTGCAGGATCTGGCGGTATTGACGGGCGGCGTCCGGGTAACGTTTTTCCTGGAGGTTGAGGTCTGCCAGCAGGCGCAAGGCGCCGGTATTGTTCGGCTCGAGTTCGAGGGCGCGTCCGAGGGCCGATTCAAAGCGTGGAATGTCGTCGCAGCGCAGGGCTGCAGCCGCCAATCGCACGAGCGTGTCCACGGCCTTGGGCTGCATGGCCTCGGCGGCCAGGCAGGACTCGAGGGCATCGGGATACAGGCGGAGTTGGGTTTGGACGTTGGCCAGGGCGACCCAAAGCGGGCCGCAGAGGGGCGCATGGCGCGCGGCCTGTTGCAGAGCGGCGAGCGCAGTTGGCAATTCGCCGCGGGCATAAGCCGCGTCGGCCTGGGCGACCCACTGGGCCACGTCTGGCGTCAGTTGGCCGGCCTCGGAGGCGCTGGCGCTGCCGTCGAGGGCAGCCTCGGCGGCAGGCCCGGCGGCCGGGGCATCGAGGAGGGCGAGATTCTCGCGGGCAATCGAGTTGGCGGGCTCGATGCCCAACACGCGCTCGAATGCGGCCCGCGCGCCGGCTTTGTCACCCAGCACGAAAAGGCACTTTGCCAGGGCGAGCAACGACGAAGAGTCGTCGGGCTTCAGCGCGATGAGGCGCTGATAAAGTTTGGCGGCCTGGGCGGCGTGGCCGCATTGCAGGTTGGTGTTGGCCAGGAGCTGGAGGGCTTCCGCGCAATTGGGGTCCAGCACCAGGGCGCGTTCGAGAGCCGCCTCGAATGCGGGGAGGTCGTGCAAACTGAGGCAGGCGGCGCCGAGCTTGGCATGGAGCACAGGATTGGCGTCATCCAGTTGGATGGCCTCCATGAACCGGCGCCGGGCTTGCTGGAACTCTCCCAGTTGGAAATGGAGGCTCCCCAGCGAGGCAACGAGCAACGGATTGGCCGGTTCCAGCTCGACAACGGCCCGGAGCAGGATGCGGCTGGTTTTGAGGTCGCCCCGGGCGAAATGTGCGTTGGCGATCTTCAAGACTTGGAGGGCGGGTCCGGAGGGGCCGCGGGCCGCAGGCCCAGGGACCGGGGCGCCAGTTTCAGAATTCGTCATAAGGGCGAGGGAACAAGGACTCGAGTGGCAGTGGCCGGGAACGGGCCGGCGGCGCGCGAGCGGGCCGGTGTCCCGCAAGTTTGGGTGGCCTGGGGCTGGGGCTTAGGAAATGAGCTTCAGCACGGTCTGAGGCAACTGATTGGCCTGCGCGAGCATCGCGGTCGTCGACTGGAGCAGGACGTTGGCGGTGGCGTATTGAGTGGATTCGTCGGCCACGTTGACATCCTCGATTTTCGAACTGGCGGCGTTGAGGTTCTGCTCGCCGACGGTCAGTTGGTCGGAGGCGAAGTTCAAGCGGGTCTCGTAGGAACCGACGTCTGCGCGGTCAGAGGCGAGTTGGGTGATGGCAGCGTCGACGGCGGCCAGGGCGGCGCCGGCAGCGGTGGTCGTCGCGATGTTCGACGAGGTGGCGGAGGCATAAGCGCCGCCGGTCAGATCGATGCCGTTCATGGTCAGCGTCGTGGCATTGTCGGCATCCAGTGTGATCGTAAGCGGATTACTCGAGAACAGACTGACTCCGTCGAAATCTTTGGCGGCGGTCGATGTGATATAGGAGTTGAGTTGCTGAAATTCCAGGTCGTAGAGCGAGCGGTCGCTGTCGCTCTTGGTTTGATCATTGGCCTCGACACAGAGTTGGCTCATCTGGCTCAAGGCGGTGGCGATGCCGGTGAGGTAGCCATCCTGGGTCTGCGTGAAGGAGAGGGCGTTGGTAACGCTGCTTTGGGCGGCCGTGGTGCGTTGGGCCTCGGCATTGATCCTGGTAACGGCGGCCAGGCCCGCCGGGTCATCAGCGGGTGAGTTGATTTTCGAGCCGGAGCTGAGCTGTGCCAGCGCCGCATCGAGGCGGCTCTGAGCGGCATCCAGATTGTTGGCGCTTTGCAGCGCCTGGATGTTTGTATTGATTGTCATACGATTGCTGGTTTTGTTTGGTGTGCGTTAGTCCTGAGTTCTGACCTCCATGTCAGGGTTTAGCCGGCAGTCTCCCTGCCAGCGCTTGATGTGCCAGCGCATCCGGAGAGTTGCGCTGGGAGGTCGAGAGTTTGGGCGCCGGACCGATGCGGCGGGTCACGGCAGCTTCGTTGCTGTGGCGGATTTCCTCATAGACTTCCTGCCGATGCACCGGCACGTCCGCAGGAGCCGTAATGCCGAGCTTGATCACGTCGCCATCGATGCGCACCACCTTCACGCTGATGCGGCCATCGATCACGATGCTTTCATTGAGTTTCCGAGAGAGAATCAGCATGGCAGTGCTCCGGGTCAGCAGCCCCGGATGGGCAGAGGGTGCGCAACGGAAAAGTCGGGGGAGTTCAGGGGGATGACCTGCTTGGCGGTCAGCGTGTGGCGGTTAAGCACGATAGGCCCCTTCAAATTGACCGTGGCCTGCTTGGGTCCTCGCACTGTTACGATGTTGACAATCAGCGCGTCGTCCGGGCTTTGCAGAGCCAGAAATTGCACATCCTCCTCAGGGATGGTCGGCCCGTAATCGGGCACCGCGATGAAGGGCGACACCACCAGGAACGCCAGTTTGGGACTTGCCGCAGTCTGCAACCAGAGAAACGGCTCTTCGGTTGGCCTGGTAAAGAGGGTGAAGCTCTTGTATTGTTCGAAGCCCAGCAAGCCCAGCGGCATCCGGATGACGCAATGGTTGCGCTCCAGCAGATTGCCTGTTTCTGTTCTCGCTATGCAGTTCATTGGCCTGCATCAAAGCAGGGGACATGCCAGCCCTTGTTTGCCCAATAAAACCTGCGCCCCAATGGTGAAATCCCCCGCTTCTTCTCCCATTCCGGGGAGATTCGGCTCAATTCGGCCTGCCAGAGGGCTGACCGGGGGAAATTTCGACCCCAAGCCTGGTCAATTATTGCCCAGCCTCAAGCTCGGAAGGTAGCCCTTCGCGTGTGGGGCACACCTCCGGAGGCAGACCTCCGGTCTGCCAGTTCACGGAGCCTCCGACTCTGTGACCCGGAGATTGGACATTCTGGATGACCGGATCGAGGGCACCGCGCAGCGGTGCTTTGAAGGTAGCCGTGGACTTCCAGTCCACGGTCAGAGGCGTTGGGCGTCGCGTAGCGACGCTTGTTAGCCATGCGGCGCGCAATCGAGTTAAGGTTGAAAGACAGGGCCTGTCCTTGAGGCGTCGCTACGCGACGCGGCTCATTATTATGGGCCACGGGAACCGTGGACTGGAAGTCCACGGCTACCGTCAAGCACCGCTACGCGGTGCAGCGGGAGAAATCCGCCGAACCCACTTGCTCACACTGAGATATAAGTCATCAACGACAGGTTGCTGTTGAGGAGGCTGGCGCCGCTCTCAAGGGCGGCCTGGTAAGCAGTTTGCACCGTGGACAGGCGTGTGAGCGTCGTGGCCATGTCGGCATCTGAGGCCTTGGAGATGTTTTGGGTCAGGGCGGTGGATTGGGCAGAGGCGACGGTACTGGCGTCATTGAGCTGGGCCTGAATGAGGCCATTGGCGGAGATTTGGGAGGTGATGTTGTCCTCATCCTTCGCAAGGGCGGCCTGGTCGGTGGTGGCGATGGCCTGGGTATTGCCGGCCTGGAGGTCATTGCGCAGGGCGATGAGGTGATTGAAAAAATCCGCCCCCGTGCGCGAGTCGGTAACCACTCCGGCAGGCCCTGTGCCCGAGGTGTTTGCGCCGGGAACCTGGGCGGAGAGAGAATAGCCGGCGGCCACTTCGGCGGAGGGCACAGAATCATTGCCTTGATAGGAGACGGCGGTGACGTTGCCGGAGGCGTCGGTGGTTACGGCGAACGGGGGCTGGGAGTTGTTGGTGCCGCCGAAGAGGTAGTCACCCTGGGCGTTCTGGCTGTTCATGTCCTGGACGCCTTCCTGGATGAGCTGATTGACCTCGGAGGCGTAGGAGGCGAGGTCGGTGGGCGAAGCGGTGCCGCCGGCCTCGGTGGCGATTTCAGAGGCGCGGGCCGAAATCGTCTGGAGGCTGTTGATGGCGCCATAGGAACCGGCGGCCTGCTGCTGGAGGGTGACGATGTTCTGTTGGTACTGGGCGGTGGAGCTGTTTTGGACCTGCCAACCGAGCACTTGCTGCATGACGGCGGGGTCGTCAGAGAGCTGGGAGATACTCTTGCCCGTGTCGACTTGGTTCTCCAACTTGGCTTGCTGGGAGTTCAGGAGCGACAACTGGTTGACCAGGGAATCCGGGAAGGAGTTAAAAGCGATACGCATATCAGATTATGGGGGTTATCATTGTTTGGCGCTCATTAGATCTCCGAGCATGGTGTTGATGGTGTTGACCAGTTCGGCGGAGGCTTCAAAAGCCTGCTGATACGTCATGAGGTGGGTCATCTCATCGTTAAGGGAGACGCCGCTGACCGAAGTGCGCTGCTGGGAGAGCATGCTCTGGACGGCCTGTTGGTCGCTCAAGTTGCTGTTGGCGTTCGAGAGGGCGGAGCCAAGATCGGTAATGGTGGCGTTGTAACTCCCGGTGAAGGTCCGGTTGCCCAGACTGGACTGGGGCGCATCGCCCAGTTGCGCCAGGGCGGCGGCCACCTGGTTGTCTCCCGAGGCGCCGGCAATGCCGGCTGCCTGCAGCGTCGAGGGATCGCTCGCCAGGGTTGCATTGACGCCAATATCGCCGGCATCAGCGCCGGTGAAGAAGTTCGCGCCGGTTTTGCCGTTGAGGTCATAGCCTTTGCTGTAGAGGGCGTTGACCTGGGTAATGAGCTGGGAAGCCAGTTGATTGAGGCCGCCCTGGAGCGAGGCCAGGGCGTTGTCGCGGGTATCGATGGCCCCCTGAATGCTGCCCCCGCTCAGTGTGAGCGGCGTGCCGGGGTTGGCAGAAGTGCCGACGAGCATCCGACCGCCCCCGGCATCGTAAGCTTTTAGCGTGTCCTGCACCTTGGAGCCGGAGACGAGCAACTGCCCGCCGACGACGACGTTGACCGAGCCGTCGGAATTGGCAACGGGCTGGAAGTTGACGAGGTTGGCCAGGTCCTCGAGGTCCTGCTCGCGCAAATCGACCAGATCGTTGGCGGCGCCGCCGGAAGAACCTTGGGCCAGTGCAATCTGCTGGTTAAGCCCCGCGATTTGCGAGAGGAGCTTGTTGGCGCTGCCCACGTCGGTCTGGACCGACTGGTTGAGCTGAGCGTTCAGGCCGCTGAGACTCTGATCGACTTGGTTGAACTGCCCGGCGAGCTGCTGGGCCTGCGAGATAACCGCCTGGCGGTTGGCGGTCGAACTCGGGTCAGTGCTCAGGGCCTGGAAATCGTTGAACAGGCCGCTCAGGCCGCTGTCCAGTCCGCCCGTGGAGCCGACGCCGCTGGTATCGGAGGAGGAGGTGCTTTGCAGTTGCTCGCCGATGTCTGACTGCGCGGTCTGCAAGGCGCCCTGCTGAGTCTGAAGAAATGAGGTAATGCTGTTCTCCCCCTGGATCTGGTTGTCTAGCATCGCATCGCGAATCTGCTGGATGGCGACGACATCGACCCCGGTCCCCTCCTGGCCAAGGCTGGTCTGGATGGGCGTGGCGGCCTGCTCGACCACTACCTGGCGCGAATAGGCGGGGTTATTTACGTTGGCCAGGTTCTGGCCGGCAACCTCGACGCTCTGCTGCTGGGCATTGAGGCCGCTGGAGGCGATATAGAGGCTGTCGATGAGACCGGGCATAATGGATAAGGGAGCAGGGTCAGGATTATCCGATGCGATCGTAGAGAGCGCAGCCCGGGGCGGCGTGCGCCACTGCGCCGGCGGGGGTGTAGGTCGGGGCGCCAATCGCGCAGATAGAGTTGATGAACCGGCCCATCATCTCCACCGCGCGGCTCAGCAGAAGATGATTCTGGCGCGCGCGCTGCCGGACCCGGGCCAGCAGGTGGTTATTCTCCTGGATCAAGGCGGTGACCAGGGGACGGTAGGGCTGCGGCAATTGCGAGACCAGCGCGCCGGCGCGCGCCTCGACCGGCAGGTCGAGCGACTGGGCCAACTCCCGCTGGCGCTGGGCGCGCTCGCGGCGGGCCGCCTGGATCGCTTCGCCCTGGGCGTTGATGGCCGAGACGGTGGCCAGCAACTCGTCCGGCAGCCGGCGCACAACCTGGTCGCGCTGCAAATCGAGCAGGGCCAGCAACTCGCCAAATTGCTTGAGCTCTTCGCGCAAGCTCTCGATAAAATTGTCTAACGGTTCACTCATGGCACATTGTTTTTGGCGGAGAGAGCAGAAGGAGCCTGACGCTTACGGTCGGACAAGTCTCTCATCTTTGGGGAATCCAGAATCCGGACCGCGGGCGGGCCGGAGACCGGCCCGGCATCGGCCGGCAATTGGGTTGTGGGCGCGGCGCCGGGGGCTTGAGCCGCGGTCCTCACCGGATGGTCTGCCGCGTCTTTCGGGCTCCGGCGGGGGCTGCTGCCGGCTGAAACCGGCGCTCCGAGGGCCGCCGGGTCGGGGCCGCCCTCTGTGGAAACGGGGCTTGAGGGGGAACGGAATTGGCGTTGCAGGCCCGCGGCCAGGCTCTGCGCCAGGCCCAGACTGTTGGATTTGGCCATGCTGTCGGCTAGTTGCTCGACCACCATGTCGCGGTAAATGCCTTGGGTTGTGGAATCGTTGGCATATTTTGACTGAAAGACCGGATGCTGGGCTTCCTGCAACACCTGCCGCAGCAGCAGGGCCTCGAAGGCGTGGCTGGCGGCGGCGATTTTCTCCGGTTCGGACAGGTGAGTGTTGGAGGCCAGGCGGTCCAGCGGGAGGTCTTCCGCCTTGACGCGACGCGCTTGGAGGGGAGGGATGTCCATATCAACGGATAATCAATTCAGCTTGCAAGGCGCCGGCCTGTTTCATGGCCTGGAAGATCGCCATCATGTCCCGGGGCGTAACCCCGAGGGCATTGAGCGAAGAGGCGACCTTTTCGACGGTCGGCAACTCCGGGATCACGACGACGTTGGCCTTGGACTCGTTGACTTTGGTGTCTGTGCGCGGCTTGGCGGTGGTGGTGCCGTTGCTCATCGCGTTGGGCTGGGAGACATCAACGGTGCTGGCGACGGTGATGGTCAGGTTGCCCTGCGAAATGGCGCAGTTGGAAATGCGGATAGTGGAGGTGGCGACGATAGTGCCGGTGCGTTCGTTGATGATGATGCGGGCGGCTGTGTCGGGCGTAACCTCGATGGCCTCCAGGCGGGCAATGAAGTCCACCGGTTGCTCCTCGTGTCCCTCGGGCAGACGCACCCGCACCGAGGTCGAATCCACCGCTTGGGCGGAGTTGGTAAAGACCTGGTTAACCGCCTCCGCCAGGCGGGCGGCTGAAGTGAAACTGGGTTCGCGTAGGAGCAATTCGATGGATTTGTCGCGCACGATGTGGGCCGAAATCTCGCGCTCGACCAAGGCTCCGTTAATAATGGTGCCCACGGTGGGATGGTTCTTGGTCACGTTGGCGCCCCCTCCGCCGCCCGGGCCGGCGGTGAACCCGCCGACCGCCATCGGTCCCTGGGCCACGGCATAAACGCCGTTGTCCGCCCCGTATAATGGCGTCTGGAGCAACACGCCCCCTTGGAGCGATTTGGCGTCGCCCATGGATGCCACTTGCACATCCAGCCGGGCCCCAGGCTTGACAAAGGCCGGGATGTCCGCCGTCACCAGCACCACCGCCACGTTCTTGGAGGAGAGGGTCGAGGCCATGATGTTGACCCCATATCGCTGGAGGATGTTGGCCAGGGTTTGCTGTGTATAGGCTGGGTCTCTGTCGCCGTCCCCTGCCAGCCCGACCACGAGGCCATAGCCGACCAGTTGATTGTCTCGGGCGCCGGCGATCATGACCAGGTCCCGGATGCGCGCGCCTCCACCCGCAGCCGACACACAACCCAAGACCAGCGCAAGGACAAGAATTAACCAGGCTCGCGTTGGATGGCGGGCTGGCATTTCTCTGGATGGGAGGACGTTCATCGCCAGGCGCAAGGCTCAGAAGGGGGAGAACTTGTCCCAGAGCCGATGGAACCAGCCCTTGCGCTGGGCGTTGGTGATGGTGCCTTTGGAAATGATTTTGATGGTCGCGTCTGAGATGTTGTAGCTGTAGATGGTGTTGTTGGCCATGATGTCATCCCGGCGGATAGTGCCGCGCAATATGACCGTCTGCTGTTCGTCGGCGAAGGAACTCGCGCGCGTGCCCTCGATCACCAGGTTCCGATTGGGGAGCACATCCACCACGCGAACCGCCACACTGGCGACAATCTGTTGTGCGTTGTTGATGCTGCCGCCGCCGCTGAAGTCACTCTTGCCGGTGAAGTTCAAGGCGGGCAGTTGGCCGGCCTTGGTCATCAGGCCACTGGCCGCCGGACTATAGAGGAAGCTGGCGATGGAGGAATCCACGCTGGATTGTTTGGTAGTGGTGGTGTTGTTGGCGGTCGTGGCCGTGGTGTTTTCCTGGACCAGTATCGTGACGATGTCCCCGACCCGGCTCGCCCGTTTGTCGGCGTACATGGGGTTTGACTGGCTATCCCGCCATAATGAATCGCCCCGGAGGTTCCCTGCCCCAAGCCAAAGGACCCCGGCCAAACAGAGGCCAAAGGCCCCAGGCTGAAACCTCCGTCGCATCCTTTGTCGCGAACTTTGTGGGATTGGCTGCTTTTCGACAAAGGGTGGCGGCAAAGGTCCGGAGCCGGAGTTTTTCGGACGCGCTCTAGAGTGGAATGGCAATCGTGTGTTCATCCTCAACCTTTCCCCGCAATTCGCGGCGGGATTGATAATTACGGACCCGGATCATCTGGCCGGGAACCCCTTCTTCCAATACCTCGACTTTGAGTGAAATGACCATGACGCCGTCGCGGACGACCGCATCGGCTATCTGGCCTCGGGCCACCACGGGGCGAAGCCTGAGTGCCCGGGCCAGCAATGGAGAGCCGGCAGAGACGCTCTCGGCCAACTCGTAAGCGGCGGCATTGGCCGGCAGGTCGCAGAGCGGGTCGCGGAGCGCCAGCATGTCGCAGCGCTCATGCGCCAGGGGAGCCTCCTTGAGGGGCAATCCCCGCTGGAGATTGCTATGGGTTACCAGCACATCCCGCCATAACCGGGCTTGGACCGGCATCTGCCAGGAGCCGATCAACTGGCGGCCTGCGCGCAGTTCAAAACGCAAAATGCTCGTCGGGGTGATGCGGTTGAGGGCCGGCTCGATGATCTCGACCTTGAGCGGTTCGTCCGGCACGCTCACAGGCGTCCAGAGCCGGGTCAACCGCAGTTCCCATTCTCCGCCGTCAGGTCCTGCCCGTTGATTCAAGGCGCCGGTCAGAAGGCTGCACAGTTCTTCTGCCTCGAGGCGGCGGGGCGGGCGTGGGGCCGGGTTGCCCGGGGCGTTGGTCTGGCCGCCCCGAGCGGCGACCGCCGCCGGCAGTTCCCCGGCCGAGGCGGCAGAGGGGATAGGGGTGAGCAGGAGCACCGCCAGAAGAGCAAGTTCATAATTCATAAATCCTCATCAGCGGCTGAGGTTGTTGCCCTGCTGCAGCATTTCGTCGGCCGCCTGGACAGCCTTGGAATTCACTTCATAAGCGCGCTGCGCCATGATGAGATGCACCATTTCCTCGACGACTTTGACATTGGACATCTCGAGTTGGCCCTGTTCGATTTGGCCGAATCCGTTTTGGCCCGGAGTGCCCAGTTCCGGCGCGCCGGAAGACGGGGTCTCTTTGTAGAGGTTGCGCCCGAGGCTGGTCAGGCCGTTGGGATTAAGAAAGCGGGTGAGCTGGATTTGGGAGGTAGTGGTGCCGCTGGGAGTGGTGTAGGTCACATCGCCCGACGAATCAACGGTGATGTTGGTGGTGCCGGGCGGCACGGCCTGGAACCCGCTGGCGACCGGCAGGCCGTCGCTGGTCATAATGCGGCCGCCCGCGTCAGTCTTGAACGAGCCGGCGCGCGTGTAGGCCAGGGAACCATCAGGCATCGTGACCTGGAAAAACCCGTCGCCGTTGATGGCCATGTCGAGCGGTTCGCCCGTCTGGCTCAGTTCACCGTTGGTAAAGAGGCGGGAGGTGGCCACCACTTGCGAGCCGTGGCCGATCTGGACGCCGGTCGGAAGCAGGTTGCCGGCCCCTGCCTCGCTGCCGGGGGCGCGCGCCGTCTGGTAGAGCAGGTCCTCGAACTCGATCTTGCTCTTCTTGAAGCCGGTCGTGTTGACGTTGGCCAGGTTGTTGGAGATAACGTCCAGGTTCAATTGCTGGGACTCCATCCCGGCAGCGGCAGAATAAAGGGCGCGCAGCATATCGGTTTGATTGGTTGCAGGAACTTATCTTATCTTATCTCGGCTCTATTAGGTCGGGCTGGCCACGTCGCTGATCAAGTGTTTGATCCGGTCATCCTCCATCTGCGCCACCCTCTGGTTGGCTTCGTAGAAACGCATGGCCGTAATCATGTTGCCCATCTCCAGGACCGTGGAGGTGTTGCTGTTTTCCAGGACCCCCTGGTGGACCGTAACCGAGGCCGGGGTGCTCGGCTGGGTGGCTGGGTCGCCGACCACAAAACACCCTCCGCCGGCAGGGACCAGCGCGCTCGGGTCGTTGAATTCGGCAATCTTGAGCCGGCCACGGGTGGCACCGGCCTGGGAGATCTGGCCGTTGATCGCCACGGTGATGGGCGAGGCGTTGCGCGGGTCCAACTGGATTGGTCCGCCCTCGCCCATGACCGGCAGTCCCTGCTTGGTTAGCAGTTGGCCCTGTATATCCAGATGAAATTCGCCGTCGCGCGTGTAACCGTCGGTGCCATCAGGCAATTGCACGTTGAAGAACCCGGTCCCTTCGACGGCAAGGTCGGTGCTGACCCCGGTGGGGCGGAGTTCGCCGGCCTTGAAATTGATGCTCGAACAGGCCAGCGGCATCTGGAAGCGTTGAGCCGGGCCAGGCAGCGCGCCTGGCCCGCGCGCCAGGTAACCGGATTGGACCCCGCTGAAGGAGACATCCTGCCGCTTGAAACCGGCCATTTGAGAGGATGCCAGGTTGTCGGCGATGATTTCCTGCCAGCGTGAGCTGGCGTTCATCCCCGAGGCGGCTTGGTACAGGCTGACATCCATACGCAGTGAGGCTTGCAAGCAATGACGATGCCACAGCTTGATCCGCCCCTTTTTGCGGCATCTCCAGACCCGCCCGCCCTTTCCGGCGGCAAAACCTGCCTACTTGACGACTGTTTTTTCCTTTCGCTGGACAATGACAGGGAGATTTGTTATCGAAGGGTCATTGTGCGCAGAATCTGTATCATCATCGGCTTATTGGTGTGGGGGTTGGTTGGCGGAATGGCCCGCGCAGAGACATATAAGCTGGCCAACGGCCAGGACCTCGTCGGCGAGGTGCTGCCCAGTTCTGCCAACGACCAGGGCGTGGAAGTCAAGGTCGGAGAGGGCGAGTATAAACGGGTTGCGTGGGGGAGCTTCTCGCAGGACGATCTGAAACGGTTTTCCAGAAACGCCAAGCTCGAGGCCTTCGTCGAGCCGTTTATCGAGATCACTGTCGAGGAAAAGCTCAAGAGAACCGAGGTCAACATCAAGGAACCGGCCCGGCTGGAACTGCCGGCCCGCCAGTCCTTGCTGGGGGCGATGTGCTCCTCCGGGCTTGGACTGCTGATTCTGCTGGGCCTTTACGCAGCCAACATTTATGCCGGTTATGAGGTCGCCATCTTTCGCGCCCAGCCAGTGCCGCTCGTCTGCGGCGTCGCTGCCGTGCTGCCCGTGGCAGGTCCGATTATTTTCTTATCGATGCGGACCCGGATAGAGCCTTCGGAACAGACCGCGGCTAAGCCCGCCGAGGCCGCCGCCGAGGGCGAGCCTGCCGCGGCAACAGCCTCGGCGCCAGGAGCGTCCGACGAACTCAACCCGATGCGGGCCGATGGCGCCACGCATCCGACCACATTGAGGTTGGCCCACCTGGAAAGCGACCAGGCCCAGAAGCCATCGTTGCCGCCAACCACAACCTTCCAACGCGGCCAATTCACCTTCAACCGCCGCTTCTTCGAGACCAAGTTCGCCGGCTTCTTCGGCGTTGTGCGCCGCGATGCCGATAAGGACATGGTCTTGGTCATTAAATCGGCGCGCGGCGAATACGTAGGCCAGCGCATCAGCCGGATTGCCGCCAACGACCTGCATCTCCAAGTCCAGCGCGGCCCGGCCTCCGAGGAAGTCATGATCCCATTCCAGGAGATGCAGCAAATCCAACTGCGCCACAAGGACGCAAAATAGCCCGGATGATGCAGCAATTCGGCAACTTTACCGCGAGCGAACTTTATTGTCCCAAGTGCCGGAAGGCGCAACCCGTGCGCGAGCGCTTGCTGCTAGTGCTCCCCTCCGGTGAACTATACGAGTTCCTCTGTTCCGAGTGCGGGTCTTCCCTGGGCAAGCGGACCGTGACCGGTCCGGCGGTCGCGCGCACGCTTCCTTCCCCGGGCCCGGGAGCCTCCCGGCGTCGGCGCTTGCGGCAGACCTAGCACTGTGTCCCCCCAATGGCCGATCTGAGAATCATCTTCATGGGTACCGCCGAGCTGTCCTGCCCCAGCCTCCAGAGCTTGGCTGATGCTCCCGGCTTTCGCCTCCAGGCAGTCGTCACGCAACCTGACCGGCCCAAGGGCCGGGACATGAAGCTGCACCCCTCCCCGGTTAAGGAAATGGCCCTGGGGCGGGGTTTGCCGGTGCTCCAACCGGAACGGGTGCGCGACGAGGCTTTTGTTGAGGAACTCCGCCGCCTGGGTCCCGACCTGATCGCCGTCACGGCGTTCGGGCAGATCCTGCCCCGGACGATCCTGGACTTGCCCCGTTATGGTTGCCTGAATGTCCACACCTCCCTGCTCCCCAAGTATCGCGGCGCCGCCCCGATTCAGTGGGCCATCCTCAATGGCGAAGCGCAGACAGGTGTCACCATTATGAAAATGGATGCCGGCTTGGACACCGGCCCCATCCTGGCCCAGGAAGCGACCTCCATCGGGCCGGAGGATGATTCGCAGACGCTGCATGACCGGTTGGGTATGATGGGCGCCAGACTGCTGGCGCATACCATCCGGGAATACGTTGCCGGCTCGATCACTCCGATCCCCCAACCGGAGACCGGGAGCAGTCGCGCCCCTAAGCTCAAGAAAGAGGACGGTCGCATCCCCTGGGCCGACCCGGCTCCTGCAATATGGAACCGTGTGCGCGCTCTCACCCCCTGGCCAGGCGCCTTCACCGTCCTGCCATCCCAGCCCCAACCCCTGCTGCTCAAGGTCTGGCGGGCCGAAGTCGTTGAGGCCTCGGGCGCTCCGGGGCAAATCCTGCAGGCAGACAAGGCCGGCATCGTCATCGCTTGTGGCCGTCAAGCCCTCAGGCTCCTCATCGTGCAGCGCGAAGGCGGACGCCGCATGAGCGCGCAGGACTTCCTGGCCGGACACCCCGTCGGCGTAAGAGCGTGTTGAGCGTGGGGAGCGTGCGGAGCGTGGAGCGTGAGGGCATCGTGGCGCTCGCCACGCGCCACACGCTCGCCACGCTCCACACGACCTTGCCCGGCCCGAAAAGCGGATTACACTCACCGCGTGATTCGAAACATCATTTTTGATTGGTCAGGGACATTGGTGGACGACCTGCCAGCGGTCTGGAAGGCGACCAATTACGTGCTGGCCCAGGCCCAGGCGACGGAGATGAGCCTGGAAGAGTTCCGCGCCGAGTTTTGCCTGCCGTTTACGATTTTCTACGATCGGCACGTGCCGCACATTGCCTTGCCGCAGCTCGAGTTGTGGTTCCACAGCCGCTTCCGCCAGGTCCAGGATTCGGTTTGCGAACTCCCGCACGCGCGGGAATTCCTGGAATTCTGCCGCAGCCGCTCCTTGCGCACCTTCCTGCTCAGCACCGTCCATGGCGAGCATTTCACGCTACAGGCGGCGGCCACCGGGTTCCAGCGGTTCATTGACCGCGCTTATGTCGCCGTGCGAGACAAACGGCAGAAGATCCATGAGGTCCTCGAGGAAAACGACCTGGAACCCGGCGCGACGCTTTTTGTCGGCGACATGCAGCACGACGTCGAGACTGCCAAACACGGGGGCGTTCATTCCTGCGCCGTGCTGACCGGCTACAACACCCTCGAACAACTCCGGGCTGCCGGGCCGGACCTGATCGTGGAACACCTTGGCGAATTACGGCAGCTCCTCCAAGCCAACGACCTGTGCCTCAAGCCCTCGGGCCGCAGCGTCCACGCAGCCCAATAAATGGCATGTCTAAAATCACGATCACTGACCTTGAAGTCTTCTATTGCGTGGGTGTCACCGACCAGGAGCGGGCCAGGCCGCAGCGGCTGCTCCTCACCGTGGAACTCGATTTCGATTTCACCAGCGCCGCCTTGAGCGACCGCATCGAGGCAACACTCGACTACAATGAAATCGTTCAGGACTTGCTTGCTTATGGCGAGGGACGGAGTTGGAAACTCCTGGAGAAACTGGCCGCCAACATCGCGGATCGGATTCTGAGCCGATGCCGCCCGGAGGCGGTGGCCGTGGAAGTCAAGAAGTTCGCAATTCCGCAAGCCCGCTACGTGTCAGTGGCCCTGAGGCGGAAGCGGGGCAAATAAGGGTCGTGTAAAAACAAGTTCCGAGACGTCAAAGTTCCAGGTGGAGCGTGGGAGCGTGGAGCGTGGAGCGTAGCAAGTGCCACGATGCCCCCACGCTCTCCACGCTCTCCACGCTCTCACGCTCCGACGCTCCACGCTCCAGACGCCGGGCAGTGGCAGTTCTAGAGTCCTTGAATCTCAAAACATGTTGTAAACAGGTCAAGTTTTCGTTTTTTGATGATTTTGGACAATAAATATACGCTCCGAAAAGGAGCAGCTTTTCGGCAGAGCACCAGCGCCAGCAGTTCAACTTGTTCGCGAGATGGTGGGCGGGATAAGCCCTGGTCTCCTAAACTTGAGGAGAGCCGGTACGGAGCTGTCACGCTGCTCAATCCTTTGCGTGCAGGACTAGTCTCATGGTGCGAGCGGTCTCAGTGCTGACCCTGCTATGTCGGAGCCAAAAATATCACTCCTTGAGGTTGTGAGGCAGCACGTTTTACAGGATGGAGCTCCAAACGACGCTGAGCCGTTAAGCTTGCCTCAGACCGGCGAGGCGGGTGCAACGGTGAAGATAAACACACAAGGTCCCGCGCCTCGCCGGTCTGAGGCATCGCCTCGCTAGGTGGGATACCCGGCAATGTAGGTCTGCAACTGGCTGATCCTCGTGGTCTGGGCGGAGATAATCCAGTTGACCAGGTCCCCAATCGAGACGATGCCCACGATTCGGCCCTCCTCGAGAACCGGCAGGTGCCGAATCCGATGGTCGGTCATCAGCCGCATGCACTCTTCCACTGTGTTTGCCGGGCTCACGTGAATGACCCGGCCGGACAGGATCTCGCGCACCGCCGTCTCCCTCGATGACTTGCCCTTGAGCACGACTTTCCGCGTATAATCACGTTCGGAAATGATCCCCACCAGGTTGTCTCCTTCGGTGACCAGCAGCGCGCCGACGTTCTTGTCGGACATCATTTGAATCGCCTCGAAGACAGTAGCTCCGGGCGAAATGAACCAGACATTAGTTCCTTTATAGTCGAGGATCTCGCCGATTGTGCCGTTTGGATTCATAGTTGCGCTCGTTAACAGACGCTCATCAAGTTGAACATGACCGTTCATCCAAGCTATCACGAAAGCTGTCCCCCGTGTCAAGAAAAAGCTGGAAACACAAGTGGCGTGGGGCGCATTCGCGAGTGCTTGGTGGAGCGCCGACTTGCAGTCGGCTTTGCGCGTACCCCGTCTTCGAATTCGTTGCTCTTGGTTCGGTCTAAGCCGACTGCAAGTCGGCG